>JAABUH010003096.1_pt1 | contig 14854 bp, 19 predicted proteins | sample 5559121 | NCBI WGS metagenome assembly JAABUH01 (sample SAMN10711871, study PRJNA513364) | rock metagenome | isolation source: Antarctica rocks | place: Antarctica: Victoria Land, Battleship Promontory nord | collected 2015-12-28
GCGCGCGCTCGGCCGCAAGCTGCTGTGATACCTCCAGCTGCTCTTGATTTCCACACTCAGTAGCACGCTGCAATGCAGACTCCAACTGATCGACGCGCGCGCGCTCAGCCGTCAGCTGCTGAGACGCCAGCTGCTCTCTGTTTTCATGCTCAGCTGCACGCTGCAACGCAGACTCCAGCTCCTTAGCGCGCGCGCGCTCGGCTGCCAGCTGCTGCAATACCTCCAGCTGCTCTCTGTTCCCCCGCTCAGCCGCGCGCTGCAGCGCGGCCTCCAGCTCCTCAACGCGCGCGCGCTCCGCCGCGAGCTGCCGTGCCTCGCCCAGCTGCTCTGCGTTGTCGCGCTCATCCTCGCGCTGCAGCGCAGCCTGCAGCTGACCGAGATGCGCGCGCTCGGCCGCGAGCTGCTGCGACGCCTCCAGCTTCGCCTCCGCATCGGCGTGTCCGCGCTCCGCCGCAAGCTGCAACGCGTGCTCCAGCTGCTCGGCGCGCGCGCGCTCTGCCGCCAGCTGCGCTCCTGCGGCTGCGGCAGCATGCGCAGCCGCACACTTATCCTGCACGCCCAGGGCGTGCCACGCAGGTAATATCAGTGCAGCAGTGCATTGAAGGTAGAATTGAATCAGCATGTGGCAGGGTCTGCAGTGCTGCCGCGGCACAGTCATTGTAAGCGGGCAAAGCTGCCCTGGTTTCATGCGTATCTAGCGGTGAATTGACAAGAGCAAGGTTCTGCACCAAACAATTTGCTTTCTTGGGTGAGTGCTTACCAGGCAATGAAAGATGCAAAGCATGTTGGAGGATTCATGAGCCTTCTTCAGATTAGCGATGGGATTCAACAGGGACCTCAAACCACATGAAACACACCACACATGCATAGCCAGTGAAGGGGGGGAAAGTACCAGCCTTGCAGCAGCCAGCTCCTGCCGCACCGCCGCAAGGCTCAGCACAGCCGCGGCCTCCTCGCAGGCGCGAGGCACACCACTGCCTGACGCCTGAGCGGCAACCCCCTGGTCTGCCTCAAGGCCTGCCATCGGCATGGCCTCGGCCTCAACGCGCACGCCTGGCATGTTGGCAGGCGCCGCAAGGGCGGCCGGCTCGAGGCCGACGCATGGAACGCTATATGAGGCTCCCGCTGCCAAGCCCACCTCTCCGCATGTGGCCCCAAGGGGCACCGGGGGCTCATGGACAGCCAGCATCCTCCAGCTGCCGACAGCAGCAGGACAGTCTGCCGCCGGAGTCACCCCCGTTTCCAGCGACGCGCTCTGCACGTCCGCAGGCGCCTCAGGGTCTGCCGGCTGCGCCGCCGGGCCGCGCGCGCTGGGCCCTGCCGCGCCCGCGGCCGCCTGCGCTCTGGGTGCGCGCAGGCCGGGGCTGTGCAGGGTCCCGGCAGGCGCCTGGAGTGCGCCCAGCTGCTCTGGCGCGGGCGCTACGAGGCGCGCCACTGTCGCCACGGGCGCCTGCCATTGCACCTGCCAGCCCCGAGGCAGCCCGTTCAGGCCCGTGGTTGTAAGCAGGGCCTGTGTTGACCACACTGTACAACTTGTGTGCACTTCACACATAACAAGCAGGAGCACCACAGTGAAGAGTGGAGCAGGCCTGCCCGAGGTGGTCTCTGACCCTCTACAAGTGCTCTGCAGCACTCAGAGACAGCGGAAGAGCGAGTGAAGTGGGGCTGCGCTGTCTATCGAGCTGACCTGCCGCAAACGCGTGCGAAGGTGGCGGCCTGGCTGGCGCGGCATGCGCGTGGCCGAGCACAGCGCGCGGCTCGGGCCTCGCATCGTCGCTGCTGCCTGGTACGCTGTCAGCAGCGGCATGCGCCGCAGGCTCCTCTTCGTCGCCGCTGTCACTTGCATGCGGCCCGTCCGTGAGGCCGCGAACGGTGTACACGGGGTTGAAGCGTCCAACCAAAGGCGCATTATTGCTCTGCGGAAGCGCGCTTGCACTTAGGCTCTACTGCAAGCATGGCACTCCAAGATTGCAGACAAGCGTAGGGAAGAAAGGGCGTTGCCTGCTTCCTCTTTCGGCCCCACATTGCCTGTGCTGAGGGATGCTGCGCAGGTGCCTTGTGTGTCAGGATAAGCGCGGCTTCGGCCAGCCTGAGATTCTTGCCGGAGGGGGCGCAAGCACACCCTGGACCATCACAGAAGCGCGGGTGCGGCTCTGAGAGCCCCAGGTCTCAGTGCCTGCGCGCGAGCACAGTCAGTGGCTGCAGTCAGTTGTCTTCTTGTTTAACAACAAAAGCGCTGAGAACAAATGGCCTTAACGACACACAAGCACAAAGAAAGGCTGTGAAGCACGGTCACAGGCGCACCGTACACTGCGTTCCCCAACACGATGCTTTTCTCAGCGCATTTGCTGTGCTCTGTCATGAAAACGTTGAGTGCGCTGTTTAATTCAGCCTGTTACGGTGAAGATGAGATTAGTTGCCTACCCATGCGAAGATTTCCCGTTGGAACACAAACAAGCTGTTGGCCAACAGCTATACAGCCAGGCGTATTCAAGGCATGGGTGATATCGGGTGGCTCAAGCTGTGAGGGCAGACAAAGGTTACTACCCCGAGGGGGCCGGGGTGCGCACGCGGCGCATGTCTTGTGACATCCAGGGTGCGCGCATGCCCCGGCTCGCTCCTTACTTTCTCTATGTTTGTGTACATAATAAGGCTCACTCTGCCTGTGGTCGGCCCGTGCGCCTGGCGATGCTGCACTGTACTTGCCAAGCAGCTGCTTGAAGAGGTTGTGGACAGGTTCATCAAGTAGGCGCTAACTGCGCAGGGCAGGACCCTGCAGTATAGGCAGCCTGGTGGGGGGATTTGTTCATGCTGGCAAAACACCGCTCCGGTGCACCGCCAAAGAATGACACGGGACGCTGGGCTCGGCAGCAGGTGTGCCACCCTGACCGACGCGGGCGGTAGCGTGCTGCAATGGAGCGTGCACCGCTGCGCACACTGTGCCACAACTCTCCGTTGAAGCTCGCGGAGAACAGCTCCAAGCATGCGGGTCACGATGCCAGCCACGCCTCCAGGCGTGCGGCGCAAGTGGCGCAGCGGCACAGCGCGTCCGGCAAGCGCGCGCGCACGGCGACGCCACCACGGCACATGACGTCAGAGTGGGCACCGCAGCTGACAGCGGCGGGCCACGCGGGCTGCAGCGCTATGGCACCGCCGGCGGCAGCGGCTGAGCCCGACTCCGGCAGGTCACTGGGCGGCGGCGTGAACAGCTGCCGCCCAGGAGGCGAGGGACCTGCCAGCAGCCCCGCGCCGCCCCCAGTCAGCCCCTGGGCGGCGGAGCTCCTGAACCGCTGGGACGGGCGCTGGGACGCGCTGCTGAGCTCAACGCCGCGCCAGCCACGCGCCCCGAACAGCCCCGGGCAGCGGGCGCCGCCCGACGCCGCCGCACGCCGCCGCTCGCCCCTCGCAGAGCTGGTGGCCGCAGTGGAGGCGGAGGTGGCCGCTGACGCAGCGTGCGCGCGCGCCGGGGCCGCCGCGGGCGGCCCGGGCCCTGGGCAGGGCCCCGCGCAGACCCCGGACGCGGCTGGCGGCGGCAACACGGACGAGCTGTTCGCGGCGCTGCTGGGCGGGCGGGGGCGTCCGCGCGGGCCAGGCCAGGGCCAGGGGCAGGTCCAGGGTCTGCGCTTATGCTGTCCTGCGGCGGGCAGCAGGGACCCTCATCAAGCTTTACTTGAGGCGGACCAGGCAGGCGAGGCAGCACAGGCCGGCGGGCGGACCGCACCCCGCGATGCGCGGGAGGCCGACGCCGCCGCAGGCGGCCGCTCGCAACCAGACGGCCAGCGCGGAGGCGCACTTGGCAAGGCCTCTGCTGGCGGCCGGGCGGCGCGCGGCGCTGGCGCTGGTGGCGCATGCATTCGCCGCTTTCGAGCGGTGCGCTGTCGCGCTCGTCCACGCGGAGGGCGGTGACAGGCCGTGTGGGCAGGGGCGCATGTGTCCCCAATACTCTGTAGCATTAACGCTACCAAGCACTGACCCTGCCTGCAAGCACAGCTATCATGCTGGAGCTGCTAGACTAAGGCTGTTATGAAACCTCGCACTGGGCGCAGGGCGGGCCGGCGAGGCCGCGCGCGCCGAGCTACACGGAGCTGGAGGCGCAGCGCCGCGCCGTGTGCGCGCACGCCAGGGCCGCCGCGAGCGCGGGCCCCGGCGCCGGGTCCGGACCCGGCGCGGCGCTTGCGACCGCGCAGCCCGCGTCCGAGCGCAAGCGCTGGCGGTCGGTGCCGCTGCCGCTGACGTCGGCGGTCGCGGTGCGGGAGCTGCTGGCGCGGCTGGCGCCGGCGCCGGACGCTGCGGCGGCGCGCGCGCCCGAGCAGGCGGGCGGCGGCCCGTCTGATCGCGCTGACGCGCCCCGTGCGCGCCGCCCGACCGCGCACGCGCCCGTGGATGAGCAGGCGCGCCCTGTGGCGTTGGCTTCCTGAGCGAGCACCTGGACGGGTGTGCGCATGCTTGCTCTCAGTCGACACATGATAGGAGCTACGGAGCGCGCCACAGGTGGTTCCGAGTTCTTCCTTTACACCGGGGTTTGGCATGCGCTCCGACATGAAGCCCAGCTACCGTATAAGAGCGCGGTTTCTGGGCCTGCCACATCTGCACTGCCTGAGCAAACGATACATGTGTGCGAGGCGCGACGCCCATGCCCAGCCAGGTGCATGCATGCATGCAGGTGTACGACCTGTCGCCAGCCGCGCGCGGCGCCAGCAGCACGGACGGCGGCAGTAGCGCAGCGGCGCCCGGCCAGGGTGGGAGGCTGCCGGCCGGTCAGAGGGCGGGGCGCGCCCCGCGGCTTGGTTCCGGTTCGGATGCGCCCCGCGCGGCCGCTGCGGCCTCCAAGGAGGACCGCCTGGCGGCCGCCCGGCGGCTGGGGCCGCTGCTGCAGCCGCGGCGCGCGCGGGAGGGCAGGGCGTCCGACCCTAGCCATGCATCTGCCGCAGCGGCTGCCGCAGCGCCCGCCCGCGGCGCCGCACAGCAGCCGGCAGGCGCAAGGCAGGCCGGGGCGGCAGACCCACGCCCTGCTGACCCTGACCCTACCATGGGGCCTCCCCGCCGCGCGCTGCCCAAGCCGGGGCCTCCCGCATCCCCAAGCACGCCGGCCACGCTCGCAGACGCAGAGGCGGCCAGCGCCGGCGTCGGCGGCAGCGCAGCGCGCGGGCCGGCGAGCAGCGGGCGCGGCGACGGCAGCGCGTCGGCGCGCAGCGTGCGCGCCGACGCGCCCTGGGCGCCCGGCTCTGCGGTGGCCCCTACGCCCGCGCTGGCGTCGGACGCGCGCTGCCCGCCGGCGCGGTGCGCAGAGCTGCAAAGTATGGCCGTATGACTTAAATCAATCGGCTCCCAGTAATGCTGGCGCTGTCTGGCCTGCGGACCAGGCAACGTGCTGCTGCTGCCCCCGTCTGACCGCGTGCGTGTTACTACTGATAATACGGCTGATAATTGTGTGGTGCTCAGTGCGGGTGGCCCTGTGTTGGACCCTCGAGCTAGCAAGCCGCCTCTGCGTTAGACATGCCACCAGGTCACTGCGCACCCCAGGTTGCACCAGGGTTGCGGGACTGCCTGCACTGTTGTGAAGTGCGCAGTGCTTGTGCTCGCAGCCGCAGGGTGGTGCGGACATGACGTTGAGCGTGTGCTTGCGTCACGCCAGGTGGCCCCAGTCGCCGGCGGCCGCGCTGCCGTGCGAGTCGCCGGCGCGCCCGGGCGCCTGCGCGCCGCCTGCAGCAGGGCCGGGGTCGGGGCCCGACCCCTACACCAGCGCCTGCGGCCTGCTCAGCCCCGGCGACGCCCCCGCGCCCAGCCCGCGCTCGCGCGGCGGCGCGCGCGCGGCCTCGTACGCAAGACCCTCGTACCCTGACCCTGGCAGAGACCCTGAGCGCGGCGCGAGCGCCTGGGCGGTCGGCGCCGCGCTGGGCGGCGAGGGCGCCGCGCTGCCGGCGTCGCTGGCGGGCGAGACGCTGCACTGCAATCCCGTGTTTGCGGGCGCGCTGCGGGGCTCGCAGCAGGCGCGCGCTGCTGGCTCATGCCCGCCCCCGCACAGCCCGTTCTCTTCAATGCGTCCCTCTGTTTTTGAGTTGCATGTGAGGACAGGAGGTGGTCACCTGGAGTGCAGATGCACACGGATGCACCTGCACGCGCGCGCCGACGCCACAGGTGGCGCTCTGACTGTGCGGATGTGAGGGTTTGCAAGGGTCGAGTGCTGCATGGCATGAGCATGACGGGGTGCATGGCATGGGTAGGCGGTGGCGGCGCTGCTGGAGGCGGAGGCCGTGCGCTGCGTGTTCATCCAGGACAATCCGGCGTACGACGGCCTGCGCGCGTCGCTGGGCCTGCGCGCCGCCGCGGGCGCCGCGCCGCCGCTGCCGCCGCGCGGCGCCCTAAGCGTGGCTGAGCCGGGCACGCAGGTGTGGAGCAGCTTGGAAGTGCTCCCACCTACTGCACTTGTAAGAGGCGCAGCGCGGCCCGCTGCACTGGCGTGATCCAGCATGTATGCACACCAAATCCTCGTCCGTTCTTGACGTCCCTTTCTGCACGTTGTCTCAAGTGTTGCATGTATGTCCAATGCGGGCTGTTGCCAGCTCGCGGCATGGTGCCTCCCTGCATGTAATGTAGCAGCATCCTTCTGCAGCACGCTTCCGAGCAGCTTTCCGACGCAGTCTCAGAGCTTTTCGCGCCGGCTCCAGGCGGGGCGGGCGCAGCGCCGCGCGGGCCTGGAGGCCGCGGCGCAGCCGTTCGCCATGGTCGGCCGCATGGAGCTGCCCGAGGCTGCCGCCGCAGCCGGCGGCGGCGCCGGCCCCGATGTGTACGTGCTTGCCGCCGCGAACGCCGTGCAGGAGGCCGTGGCCGCTAAACGGGCGAGCCCCCAACATGCGTGTCAGGGCGCTTTGCCTCTACCAAGCTCAGTGCATTTGACCCACAGGGTCCCGAGCCCGCCAGTGTCAGCTCAAGCGGATTTGCAAGCTTGCAAAACTGTCAACCATCAACTGAAGTCCTTGCAGGCGGCACCGCGCCGCGGCCGCTGCCGTGCGCGAAGCCTGCCTGCCGTGCGCTGTGCACTCATTCCGGTCCTGGCGCATGGCCCGAGCTCGGCATGTGTCATTCTGCTTACAGGTGCCAGCGTGCGCAGGCACGCAAAGGCGCAGGCGGGCACGTGTCAGTCGAGCTGCGCGGCGGGGCGCCGCCGCCGCTGGCACTGCCGTGCGGCGAGCCTGCCGGGCATGCGTCTGTTGACTTTGCGCCCCTGGAGCACAGCCTGGGCTCGATTTCGCCGCCCATGGCATCCGGCAACACGGGGTCCGAGAGCGTCGAGGGGGACGGCCCCGCGGGCGGCGACACTCCCACCTCGCGGTGGGGGCCGGCCGCGTGCACAAGCGGGATCGGTGCGGGTGCAGGGTTTGGGCAAGGTATGGCGGGCGCCGGCTCACCGGGCGTGGAGCTGGTGCCGCTGGGCGCGGCGGGCGGGGCGGGCACGGGCCGGGTTTCGGGAGACCATGGCAGGGCTGGCGGCCGGCTCGCGGCCGGCCATCGGCGGCACGCCCCGAGCTGGCTCGCGCGCTGGGCGTGCTGGGGCGCGCCGCACACCGAGGCGCCCGGCAGCGTGCAGCTCGTGGGCGGCTTGTGAGGCGGAAGTGTGCAAGTTTGCGCAGCTGTGGCTCATGATAGAAATGGCCATGTCGGCATTGCATGCAAGGACGTCTGGACATTTGCACCTGGTGGGGCTTGCAGCGAGGGTTCCGTACAATTTTGCGCACGAATGAGCAAAAGGCTTGTAACATACTACTTATGCACATAGTGCAAGGCGTGAGTGCGCCCGAACTATGGAGGCTGCACTGCAGCCACTGCAACGACGTTTTCATCCTACGCCTTTCTGTGCACTTATGGACCGAGCACTCTGCGCACCACAAGCACCTCCCGTGGTGCCCTTTGATCGTGCTGCCATTGCATCGCGGGCGAAAAAATCATCATGGATAAAAGGGTAGTGGGCAGCTGCCGATGCAGACAATCACAACATGCATGTTCTTGCCAATTTTTTCTTTGGTGCAATTAACACAAGCCGGCATGTCCCTTGGCAAACGAAGTGAATTTTAAGTGCTACGAACGGTTGGCTGTAAGGCTATTTGCAACTGGTAGGAACGGGCTTGGTCAAATATCTATTCACCATGCAGATCGATACTGTGTCTGAGTTGTCGCCAACGGTGCTTATTATCCTCTTGGCAATTGCCGCAGTGGTGCGCTCTTGTGCTCCCTCCTCTGTGCTGAGGGCCACTGGGTCTGCATGTGCCCAATCTCGGGGACGCTGAAGCTCCAAACCTCCTGGACCTTCCTGTGATTTTGCTTGAGCGTGAGTGCTGCAGGAGTGCGCAGTGTTGCACTTGGTGCGCTGGCATTGGTTGCATAGATCTATGGAGACGTGTTTCTTGGCAAGGCATTGGTGTTGAACTAGCAGCTGAGCTGCTGTGGCACTCACACAGGTCATGTATGGTTTTAATCTGCTGACGCGGTGGCGCTACAGAAAGCTGCCGGGTCCGGCACCGAGCTGGCTGTATGGCAACCTCCAAGACCTGGTCAGGCTGGGCAACCATGCCGCGTACATTGACTGGCACCGCGTGTATGGGCCTGTATACAAGGCAAGCACATACATGCTGTCTTCTTAGCTTGCAGCGGGCTTGCTCTGCAGTGCACGTGCTTACCTTGTTCCTGCACATCTTGCCCTATACTTGATCTTGTTGTGGTGCGTTTGGCAAATTATGGCTGTGATTTTAACCCATTGCCGGGTTGATTATAAGCGCTTCCTGGCAGCTGTGCAGCAGGCCTGCCACCCAGTGTGGTTTTAACTGGCGCAGGTGTGCGCGGTCCTGACTGCGCTGTGTGCTGGCTGCGCAGCTCTTCCTCGGGCAGCAGCCGGTTGTTGCTGTGCATGACCCCGTGGCTGCCAGGTACTTCTGCCTTTGCCAGTACAGAACGAAGCAGAATAATGCATGCGGACCATCGTGTCCACATTCTTGGGCTGCCTGCTGGCCCTGCCAGCTTGGCCGCTGCAGCGCTGTGAGCATGCGTATGCCTCTGTGCCGCAGTGCAGCCTGCTCTCTCCTGCGCCCTGCTCACAACCCTGGGCTTGCTCCACGCGGCCTGGCATGACACTCGTGCCGGGGCCTGGCAGGAAGCTGTTGCTGCGCCTGCCAAAGCGGCACGAGATCCGCAGCCCGGCTGTCTTGCTGACGGGCAAGGAGGCAGAGTTCAACCAGGCTGGCTTGTTCAGCACGCGTGAGTGCGCGCCCTACCTACCCCCTAGCCTCACTGCTCACGGGCAAGGAGGTGCACTTTGACACGTGCTGGCCTGTTCAGCAAGCTCGCGCCCTGATGGCGCACACCCGCTGCTGTGGCGGGGATTAGCTCGTGGCAGGGCTTTTTTATCTTCCAAGTGTGCGCGTGCGTTGTGCAGATGCGCTGCCAGTGACAATGATGTTGTACGGAGTTGCATGGCGCAGTGATCGCTGGGCTTGGCAGGTGTCACTTGCGATGCCTCGTACACATGCTTTGTCTTGTTCAGTACTCGTGTGCAAGACGTGCATGCACCTCAGTGAGGATGATGTGACTGTGTTGCCTGTGCACTCAAGGGGCCCACCACAATGTCAGAGCTCAGCACGCTGGGTTACTGCACTTGAACCTCTGTGCTCAAGCTCGTTCGTAAATTCTTCTGTCCTTGACTTGATATGCAGCCTGGCGCTGCACCGGAGCCTGAAGACGGCGGCGTGGCTGCCAGTGATCACGAGTGGCAGGTGCGAGCGGTCAGTAGCTGCTAAGATCTGACTGACTTGCCTTGAGTTGCTCCTGGCCATGGTTGCGCCGCTTGGCTGGGCATGAGCAGGCTGTGAGGTGGTATCCCGGGTGTGCGCTGTAGCGTGGCGGGCTGCCACTGAGCGTGCATCCGGACAGCATGCCCTCGCTGTCAGCGGCAAGTGCTCCCTGCGCATGGGTTGCTGCCGCGCTCGTCCTGCGCCTCAGCTGAGCGGCCGCCTCGCCGCGGCAGCCTGGAGGCCATGGCGGGGCTGATGAACGACGGCGTGGCGCGGCTGTGTGACATCCTGGCGCGCATCGCCAGGGAGGGCCATGACGTCAACATCTGGCGCCAGCTGGGTGCGCGGCCAAGCCAGCCCTATTGTGGTGCAAACCTGAGCACAGGGCGGCCTGGGCTGCACCATTGCCTAAAGGCTCATCCTGAGCCCGGACGAAGAGCTAGCCTGCATGCTGGGGTCGTAATGGGCGTTGCAGACCACGCTGCCGTTCCAATTCTGAATGTGTGGGAAAATGTGTATAGAGTAGAGAGCTATGCTCCATGGCACATGGCTAGTCGTAACACCATATCTAGGTTGCGTAGCAAGACTAAAGGGGAGTGGGTGATGGCGCACTGTGCACTGTCATGCTGCAGTGCATGCCTTACTGGCTTCATGCGTGCCATGCTGGGATGCAGGTCGCATGACGATGGACGTTGTGGGGACATCTGCGTTTGGGTATGCTGCCTCCTGTTGTGCCGCCATTCCGCGGGATGTTGGATATTGCTGCGGCGCTGACGTATACCCAGACCTGCCTACTGCCGGCACGACCATGCATCCACTTGCTCACATCGAGCTTGGGACTCTGCGCTTTTTGGGTGGGGCAGCAGCGAGTGTTGTCAGATAGGCGGGTGGCTGCAGCTTCTACCCAACTTCAGTCCAACCACGCATCTGCTCGCTGTACAGGGCGCTGTGGCACATGCAGCGCAACCTTCTTGCACGTGGGCACAGGGTCGACTTGCACACGCAAGGCGGTGCGGCGTGCGAGGGCAACAGCGCCGAGGCTGCCACGTTTGTGCACGCGGCGGAGACCATATTTGGCCTTGGTGGTGCGCCACAGCAGTATCAGTGCAGCGCTTCATGGGAGAGTTGCTGCAGAGCAGGCAGATGAGCATGAGCTGGTTAACATGTCAACGCCTGGAGTGCCACGACCATATGTGGTGCGCAATAGCTGGCCCTGGCTGGCGCCAGGCATGACAGCCTGCCCGTACGTGCCGCCCCTGTTCCTGGCGCCCTTCACGCGCCCGCTCATGGAGCTGCTGGCGCGCTACTTCCCGGACCGCAGCCTGCGCGAGGCGAGGATGGCCCTTATGGTGGACTGACTCGTGAGGCACATGGACTGCTAGCGGTGGCATGGTGGCACGTGGACCCTGGTGTCGGCGGCGGCCGCTGATGCTGGCTGCGTTGGACCGCCGGCTCGTTGAGGCGCAGCTGGGGGAGTGAGGCTGGGGGTCTGGCAAGGGCAGGGTGTGCGGTTCGTACCGCTTGCTGCAATGTTCGAGAGCACTTTTATTGTAGAGCCTATGTAGGGCTGCTCCCAGTTTGGCAGGGCTGCGCAGGTGCTGGCCGCGCGCGGCGTCATACGCGGCGCCCTAGAGAGCATGATTCGCGAGACCCGCGAGGCCGAGGCGCGCGGCGGGGCAGCCAGGGCGGCCGGCGGCCCTGGCGACGCCGCTGCGCACGGCGGCGGCGCCAAGCGCGCGCGCGCGATAAAGCCCGGCAGCTTTCTGTCGCTGCTGGTTAATGCTTGCCACGCCAGCGGCGCGCACCTCAGCGAGCTGGAGGCCGCTGCGCAGGCCTTCGACTTCCTGCTCGCCGGTGCGCGGCGTGGGCGCCCTGCAGATCCAGTGTTAGGGTAGGGTAGCGAGGCGGCCGCGCAGGCCTTTACCATCCTGGCCGGTGCGGGGCGCGGGTGTCTTCGTGCGGGCCCCACGTGCCAGTCGTGCGTTGGCGCCTGGCCGGCGCATGGTGCAGGCGCCTTGCAGGGGCCGCGTATTCAAATCGAGGAGCGGACGGCTGGCCGGCGCCTGGCATGTGTGCTCCAAAATGCTGTAGGGAAGCCCGTGGACTGTGTTGCGAAGCGCTGTGCTCTGTTAGCTTGGCTGGCAGAGCCTGGCCGGCCATCGTGGTAGGGGCGCTCATGCGAGCGCAGTCAAGTCCCGCTAAGGTGCAGTATGTAACGGCACCAGTGGTAATGCTGCGGTGCTTCAGTGCGCCCACTTGCGTGCGCTATGGAGCGTATGGCCTCCTGCACCAGCTGCGTCTCGGAAGAAATGCGTCAGCAAGCTTTGGGGTTGGCAAGCTGGTGTCTGCTGCAGCCTGGGTGGTTGAAGTCTGGACGCGGGCCAGGGTATGAGACGACAGCGTCCGCGCTGGCGTTCACGATCTACTGCCTGGCGGCCAACCCCGACAAGAGCAGAGCGCTGCTCAAGGTGCGCGCGCCTGCGCGTGCATGGCTGCCACCAAGCGCCCGCGCCCGCATCCACTTGAAAGCTCAAATACGCAGTGCTCGTCCGCTGGCATGTGGGCCGTGCAGCGCAGGCCATCGGACACTCAGGCCCGCTGCAAAGCATGGTGTGAGCGGTCTGGGAGCTGTGGCGCGCGCGCCTGCGTTGCGCGCAGGAGGTGGATGCGGTCGCGCGCGAGGGCCCAGTGGGACCTGCTGAGCTGGCCCGCATGCCCTACCTGGAGGCCTGCCTGAAGGTCCGCGCTGGCCCGGGCCGCGGAAGCGTGTTCCTCTCTGCCCTCCCGCCCGCCTGGCACAGATGTCTCTGTCGTGCATACTGCCAGCGGTCGCCGCGGTGGCACAGCTGGCGACCTGTATCGGACGAAGCTGCTTGCTTGTGCCGATCAAGCGTGAGCGATGTAGTAAGGGTGTGTGAGCTTGGCAGCAACCTGCACTTGCATGAGCTTGGCAGCATATGGCGGATGAGCATGGCGCCGGTAAGCCCCAGGCCATGCTTGGCGTGGGTTTTCTGCGACAGACCCTCCGCGCATGCGCAGGAGGGGCTGCGGCTGTACCCGCCTGCCGTGTTTGCGGCGGTGCGCGAGGCGACGGAGAATGTGGAGGTGTGCGGACACGTCATACCGCGTGGCGCCTGGCTCCACGTGCGCAGCCCCGCAGCGCCTGGCTGATGTGAAGGATTGGGGCAGGGCGCCTAGCCCTGCGCCTGGCGCCGCGCCCCAGCGCCCAGCCCCGCAGCGCTTGGCATGTCTCCTCGCCGCTATGCCCTGGTGTCCGCCAACCACGAAGCAGTGTGGACCCTGTTCGGGAAGACTAGCAGGACCCGGGGCCCTCATCGGCCCGCCTTCCAAACAACTTTTCTGCTTTTGACCTGCAACCAGCAGCTGTGTCAGGCGCCGGCCGCGCGACCGTGCTGCCAGGTGCCCATGTACGCCATTCACCGCGACCCCGCGCTATGGCCGGAGCCCGAGGCGTTCCTGCCCGAGCGCTGGGTCGCGGACCCCGCCACGGGCCGCGCGCCCGCGGACGACGCGCCGCCCGGCGCGTGGCTGCCGTTCGGCGACGGAACCAGGCAATGCATTGGGATGCGCTTCGCCAAGCAGGAGGCGCACATCACGCTCGCGCGCCTGTTCCAGCGGTGCGGCGCTGTGTTCTTGCTTGGGGCGGGCTTGACATGGTCGGGGTGGGGGTCGGGTATGCGGGCTGCGGGACACGCCGGAAAAGAGTGGAGCCTGGTGAGAGCTTTATGCCGGCGCTGCTGGCATGCGACAGTGTGCGGGGCATGGCGATGGCATACCTGAGCCTGATGCCGAGGGTTGACAGGCTGCCATGCATGCAATGTAAAGTAAGTCAGGAAACTATGTGTCGTGCCGATCTGCATACCTGGTGCGCGCGCGGGGTTCATGGCACCTTTGCTTGCCAGATGCCAAACTTGCGACTGTTCATGACGCTCGAGGCAATGCTAACAGGAGGGCATCTGGGCGTGCAGGTTCACATTCAAGCTGTCGCCGGGGCAGGTTCCGCTTGCCGTCATCAGCCCCTTCACGCTCGCGCCCAAGGAGGGCATCTATGTGCGCCCTGTGCTGCGCGAGCGTGCACGCACGGAAGAGTGACCTGGAGCTTGTGTGCACAAGATAAAGCTCTGGAAGGGTCTTGGGCTGAGGACATGGACATGATGCACGCTGCGGGAAAGCGTCTGACATGCACCAGCTTTGTGGCACCTGCGATTTGTGCCTGGTACTCTACACAAGTAATTTTGCGGCCATGCCAAAAATTTTGACGTAGCTGTGTAGCCGGGGAATGGCTTTGTTACATCAATTCCCAGCATCCTCGCTTCTGTGGGGGTTTCATGTGTTTTGAGGGTACAGCATTATAGCTGTTTTCAGAGGTCGAGCTGTGTCAGTAGTGCTGGCGCTTTTCCTGAGAACGGTCACCACATCACGCATTAGCAGCTGTCGATGTTGCACAGTGTGTGCGAAAGTCTGGTAGCTACTCAGAACAGCTTGCAGCTGGCATGGTCTGGCGCGAGTGCGTGAAGCTCAACACTACCGTGGCAATTTTATTCGCACCTGTAGTCCAGCAGTTTTTGAGCCTGCATGACATAAGGCTTGGGTCGCATAAGCCGCAGTGGCGCCACTGCGCTGGTGGTACAGGATTTCGAACTGATCATGGTGCTGGCACAACGCTTGGCGGCTGTTTGCAAGTTCTTACGAGGCCAGGTGACAGCAGCATTTGCCCCCTGAGGCATGTATACAGGCACTCAGTATTAGCATACTGACAGATGTATACAGGCACACTACATCTGCACATATTGCAGGCAAGGCTGTGCATGTGCCCGCCTTATGGTGGCACTGCACTGCAGCCACTGCTGCAATTATCTGCATCAACACAGCACTAGCACATGTTCCGTGGTGCCTTTGAATAAAGCACTGCCTATTCTGGCGGGAAACCATCTTTACTAATTCAGGCGTGGGCACAGGTTGACGATGCCTTTTTCCAAACAGACACTGTAACATACATAGAATCGGGTTTCATTGTGGCTGTCAGATACTATGGACGTATTTGACCTGTC
>JAABUH010003098.1_pt1 | contig 14841 bp, 22 predicted proteins | sample 5559121 | NCBI WGS metagenome assembly JAABUH01 (sample SAMN10711871, study PRJNA513364) | rock metagenome | isolation source: Antarctica rocks | place: Antarctica: Victoria Land, Battleship Promontory nord | collected 2015-12-28
ATATGTTGTATAGTTGTCCATCCGGGATCTGCTGCTTGCCTGAAGTTGCGCAAATTGCGTCGTCCACTTGCTCAAGAAGCAACTTAGGCTCGACTCCTTGACGAAGCTGTTCGTACACTCCTCGAGCAACGCCGAGGTCTGACTGTTCTTTTGACGCAGCATTTACAGGCTGGTCGATCCTTTTGCGCATGATGTTGCTTGGCATTTGTACGATAGATCACGGCACAGGGAAGGATTCCGCAAGATCGAACCACCGAGCACATATGCACATGCTGCTGAATACACGAGTTGGATGGGAAACCTAAAGCTGACTGAGCGTCGATCTACGTCATCGCTATGTGCTCTGAAGTGCTCTGATCACTGTGGCGCTCAACTTGCCCTTGCACGTGATCCTTGCACCGAAACCACTTGAGGTAGCTACTCAAAGACAGTAGAACATTGCAGCAGGGAGGACAGGGTCTGTCTTCTGTGCATGTCTGGTTCATTTGAAGACGAACAGCATTTTCTGTTTGACTGCCCCGCATACAGTCACATACGTCAGCAGTACAGCCACCTTTTTCATCAGGCTTCATCTTCAGTGGCAGCTTTTCTGGCTACTGACCTACCCAATGTGTTAGGCGGTCATCTAAGACGTGTTTTGCACAAAGACAAAGCATGGTTTGTTCGAGCAAACACATCAGGGAACACCCTGGAAGAATTTTGGATGCTCCAGTACCATTCGCTGACCTCTGCAAAACGCGTGATGCACTGCTTGCACTGCACTGGTGGTGATATGTATGTCTGTTCTATGCATACTTTAAACACGCAACAGCAAGCTACAAACTGGCATCTCATGACTGCAACCTGATCCTCCATGTCGATGCAGAAGACCTTGTGGCACTGCAGCAGTTGCTGCACAGCGCTTGGAGTGCATTGTGACATGTTATGTACCACTACACATTTTGTCTTATTGGCTAGTCTCCATGTCACTTAGCAAGGCTTGAACTGAAAGGCAAGGCGCACAACTGCAGATCTTCTTTGAATCTGTCCAGGTCTTCTATGCCTGGCTCAACTGTTTCCTCAACGTGACTGTTGCTGACAACGTGCACTGCCAGACAGCGACGACCCTCAGCAGACAGAGGTATGCACTGCGTATAGAACTCCTTGATCTGCTCAAGACTGATTGCCTTGAGTTGCTCAACCTCCTGCTGCCGTACTGTGAAGTTGTACCTGCATGACAGACACCTGTTTCTGGCTAGCACATAGACACCACCACCTCAAGTCGCAAGTGCCTGCTTGCAGTGAGGCGTAGAGTGCATCTGTGCCTTGGAACGATTGGACATACAGCGTAAGAACCAGCAATGGTGCATTGATACTGAGCTCTTTTCAATCCCGAAACGTCTATTTTAATTCAGAAACGTCATCCCTACACTGGAAATCTAAACTCAGAAACGCATGGGGTCAGTAAAAGCACATTTCTACATCGGGGAGATGTTTTAGATCTGGTTGCATTGGAGCACAAAGCACACCTGCGAGATTGAATTTGTTCCCAGTGTCTGTCAGATTCCTCCAGCAGACTGTGGTTCTGCTGAAGCTTTGACGCGATGAGGGCCTGACGATGCCTCTCAAAGTCTTCTGCTGTCAGATCAGCTAGCAGGCTTGTCGAGCTGTTCAAGAAGCCCTCAATGCGCTCTTGCAGTGCAATGGGTCCATGAGTACCTGCATGTGCCAAAGTGTGAGTGACATGCAGGAAGCTGTGACCATGCTTTGATCGCATGTAATGTAGCAGCAAGAACGCTTAGGGTCTATATGTACGAAAGGCATATACAAGACTTTTGCCAGCTGTTTTGCAGATAACAGCTGAGGGATCGCAAGAACTAGACTGACATAAGGAAGAGCCAATGCTCCCTGCTGGAGTAGGGTCTTGGACATGCGTTGTCATGCCCTCAGGAGGAAACGACAAACATCATCCAGAGTCAGGGTATGCCGTACCGGAGACAACACAGACTGCAAAACCCAGGACACCATGGGTAAGTCGCACGCCACTGTGGACAGAGTAGCCGAGCTGCTGCTTGGTGCGCAGAGTGTCATAGCAAGGCTCCCGCAAGATCTGCAAGCAAGACCGTCAGTCAGTGCACTGTCAAATACCCTTTGTACGATTTTGAGTCTGCAGTCACTACCAACATGTTTTGAAAAAGGAGCATGGTAAAACTGAGTTTCACCAATTTGTTAGAGAAGTGTAATGAAACTTGACACAGCAGTTGTAAGCAAAAGTAAGACTCAGCAGTGTAAGAGTAAGCCTTAACACCTAATGATGATGTGAAGATATGAATCCTCAATCCAGTGCTGTAGTGTGTGTTGGTGTAGCCATTCAATCCAGCAGTCAGTCATACACAGAGAATGAAGCACTTGTGAAATTGTGGTTCTGACGAGCATGAGTCAAACTTGACAGACCACTTCACATCATCAGGAGCAATGCGCACTTGTGACAGGGAAGAGGGAAGAGGAAAACAGTGCTTGGGTGTACCTGATCTACCATGTCCAGCAGGCTCCTCTTGCCTAGATCGTCAGTCCCCACCTGCACATACAGCTCCACGACGCTGTTGCCCTCCTCTGGGTTCTTCGTCTTCACCCTGCACACTTTGCCTGCTGTCTCACGCAAGCGTGCAAACAAGCCCAAACTTGTTGTAGGGAGACGGTGGATACAAGCAAGATACAGCTAGCTACAGGATATTGGCTTGATGCTGTAAGGCACTGAACCCAATCCATCAATGACAAGAGTTCAAGGACCAGTGTCCCACCAGCACCCTGGGCCCCAAACCCTTGGCCTGCAGTACCAGGCCCTAGGCCTCCAGAAATAAGGACCCTGTGTTCAGCACCGGGTACACCTGGGGCTGGACCCAGTGTTGCACCCAATGCTGGACGAAATGTCCCCGTTTCTGGAGGTCTCGGGCCCACCCTGGGTGCTAGAAGGGTGCTAGAAGGACACTAATCCTCACTGGTCCTCTGAACTCATGTCATTGATGGGTTGGGTTCAGTGCCTTACAGCATCAAGCCTGATCATTCTCCACTGTACCTGAGCTTGATCAGTCTGACCAGTGAGGGCGTATGCTTGACATGAGGGCAATGTAGCAGGGTGACGAGCAAGAGGACATGCTACGCACGATGTGGGCTTGTGTCTACAACAAATGTTGTGTGTCTCAGGCAGCATATTGATATCAACGTGTCATTGCTGCAAGGAAACAAGATCAGTGCCCACAAATCAGTAAGTTTTATGCACCTATTACAACAATGTGAAACACTTCAGTCACTGCTGTTGGATATAATGAACACTCCGGCAAAGTGCAACAGCTCCACAAAAGCAGTGGCAACAGCACAGTGCCAGACGGCAGAACTTGCCGGTCAGAGTTCACTGCTAATGCAAAGGTGGCAAGGGTCTCTAATCAGATGCATTGGGACATCTGAGAGCCAAAGCTCCCCCAGGGGACCAGGAAATTGGAGTAAGCCCCAAGGGGTTGTCAACATGCCCTGTCAGACCCTCAGGAGAGAACGACCCACACCATCAAGCGTATGGACTGGGACATCTGGCTGTTTCCAGTAGGGTGCAGCAGAAGACAGTACCTGTGGCAGAGGGGGTTGCCAGATGGCAGTTGCAGCACGCGATCTCTGGGTCTGCTGTCAGCATCTGCAGGCTTTGCTCGTAGCGTGGTCTGGACCTGGTGACCTAAGGCCAAAGCTTCTTGGCTGGTCAAGTTGCCATGCAGCAGCGCCTCCACACATACATCAGATAACAATCCAGGCAGTGCATCTGCAACACAAACACATGACAATATGGATGATAGCAATGATAATAATAATAGTATTAGTGATAGTACAGTTGAGCTAGGTACATGCAGGACGCTGTTGGTATCTTACAACTCAAAGAACACTGTGTGCAACAATTTGTGGCGCCTTTGACTTTGCATAGGCTGACAGGGCTTGGCGTATTCCATGCTGCAGGTCCAAAGCTGATCAAAAGCCATGCCGCCATTACGAAGCCCCCAGCCACAGGAGCAGTGTACTCGGGATCATGGATTCTATAAGAGTCATCGAGAGTCATGAGACATACAAGCAGACAAGCTGCTGCCTGGGTCATTGTCCTCAACACTGCAATCTGAACTAGTAACAAAAAGTCATGCTGGTGTAAGGCTACAAGGGTGACAGGAGATGAGGGCTTGCCTTGCACTGCTGACGGTGTGAGGGATTCCAGCTGTGCCTGCACGACTTCCACGGGCCACATCTTCTGCTTGATGGCGTACAGTCTCAGGTAAGTTGCATGCTTGTCAGGCTTGAAGTTGGCATTCTTGTAGCGTCTCACCAGACCCTCTCGGATTCTCTCAAACCTGTCAGGGTGCACCTTAAGACTGACCAGCTGCTGGAAGATGTAGTCTACCAGAAGTGGTAGCTTGTGGCTGAAGCCGTCTACCTTGATTTCAATGCCTGCCAAACCTTCAGGCCACATCTGCATCAGCAACGCACGCGTGATGCGGATAAACAGACATGGCTACTTGATCATGACTGTGACCAACAACGCAGTCTTACCAGCTTGCTGCATCCTGCTCTGCATGTCCTGTCAAGAAGGACTTACATTGGCTCCTTTGCATGGCTTGCGGTTGAGACAAAACTTAATGATCATGTTAGGCACAAGGATGCAGACACAGCTTTTCCAACCTGTTGTTTGGCCTGTAACTCCTGCTGACCTGGTACGCAGCCTCAGGCAGTTGAAACTTGATGGACACTGACACAGTCGACGCAATACAAAGAAGTCACATGGCTAGTGCTTACATCATATGAGAGTCCAGCCACATCTGCCAAATAGGCAGTCTCACACAAAGCATCTTCCAGAAGCTTCAGCAGAAGGTGTGTGGTAGCTGCAGCGGCTGGGCTTTCATACATAGCCGCAGAAGAGATGCAGAAGTATGCTGCAGCCTTTGGAGTCTCCAACTGACGGTCCACCTTGTGCCACAACCTCAACCCAGGCTCATTGCAAATCATGACCGGCGGAGTTGCTGAGACACTGTTGCTAGGCTCAAGATCTGTCTTGTTGCTGTTGCTGACAACACTGCCATTGAAGGAATGCTTCTGACCCACACGTGCTTTGGTGCCTGTTGGTAGCTCTTGAGCTGTCTGGGCTGTCTGACTTCTGGTGGTGCGTCTGGGGCTCTGTGTGTCTGCTGCAGTCCCACTGCTGGTGCTGGCTGTGGCAGTGTCATCACTGCGCAGAGAGAAGTCAGTGGGAATGAAACTGTTGTGTGGCGGCAGCTGTAGCTCTGGAGTGACAGAGGCTGATTCCCACTGGGTCAGGATCTCCTCTGGGATTGGCCTGCTGATGTAGGGCATCCCAAACCAGGGCTCCTGCTGGACAGGGCTGTCAGGAATGTTGCTAAAGCTGCTGGTTTGCACATCCACACGGACATTGCTTGGTGTCATCTGACCTAGCAACTTGTTCACCTGCATACCACATGAGGCAGTCTTCGTCTATCTGACTGGTCATCTATTGGCTTGACGCTGGAATTGAGATCACTTTGACGCACGCACGCACTCACATACGCAATAGCTGTCTTGAAAGCCTCCATCTTATAAGATATTTGTCCATAGCCAACATGCCATGGAACACGCCAAAAGTGTAAACCTTAACACTCCTAGACATATCTTCAACCATAATATATATTTACAAATTGTTAGGGGCTGATTACGTTAAATCCAAATTAGGGGAAACCTCTCAGGGATGACATCCATGACAGGACAGCTTTGCAATGCAGGCAGCGCTCGCGACACATGCATGTACTGACTCACCCCTGACGCTTGAGCGTTGGGTGTGTACAGGAAACTGCCACAGTCCAGGCTTGTGAGAACCCCTTTTACTGCAGTGTAAGGGCGGCTTACCAGCTTTGGATCCCATCGGTCATACAAGTAGTGTCCATTGAGCAGGTGCTCGGGGGCATAGTATGGGGCGTCCGCAGCCAGCCTCAGGGCATACTCACATGCATCTTCTTCCTCTGCAAACTTGAATCGCATCTGGGCGATGTTTGCTAGCTCATCAAAGACCCACTGCTGAGGCCCTGCTTCCCTCAGCAGGTTCAGAAACTGGAAGAGCAGCCCCATAGGTGCCAAACCATTCCCTGCATCATTCACCACCTTTGGCTGCAACAGCTTGTCTGGAGTGCAGCAGGATCAGTGAGTTAGTCGGCAAAGATGATGCTCAGGTCAGTTTGTGATACAACAGATGATGAAGCGACACAGTCATAAGATGGTGTCTGTATTTCAATGCCTTATCAGGTGTGCTTACTGCCTGTAGAGGGTGTTACAATTCAAGCAGACATGCGCAAAAAGCACAACAGCAGCGTTGACAGTAACCTGGCAGCAGTGTAAAGGCCAGACTGCATGGGAGCCAAGTGGTCTACCATAACGGTAGAGTAGTCCTAGGCATGTAGCTCCATAGTCACAATGGTAGGTAGTGCAAGGGCCAGCTTTCAGATGAGTCAGGCAGGCTTCAAAGACAGAGCCTGCATACCTGGCTCAGCATTGAGGCCAGCCTCAGTCAGGGTGATATGCACCTCAAATACATAAGCTGCAGTGTTCCTGTCATATCCAGACTCCCCAACACCAGCACTCAGCTCACTTGCCCAGCCCTTGGCTTTGAGGGCACTCAGTAGAGAGCCCTTGCCCTCGTGCCCTACCAGGTGAGAGAGGTACTCATCAGCTTTACTGCGGTATTGGTTGGTCAAGCTGGGTAACTGAAACAGCGCCATGACTTGATGACCTTCCTTCACTGATGGTGAGATTGTCACATGACCTCCCTGCACAACGAGCAAGCATCAAGTCAGGCTTTGAGCGACATTTCTGACCATGCTGGATTGCATCACAATCATGTGGGAACTCAATGCATTGATGTGAGCAGTATGCTTATGAAGCCAAAACTGACAGACATATCCTCAAAGCATGCGTCAGCAGTTGAGAGAGCACTAGTACTTTTTCACAGCATATGCAGCATGCTGGGTGGATGCTAGCTCAAAAGTGAGCACAGCCGAAACGAACATAGGAGCATTCGGGTGGGGTTTAGCCTATTGTGTTACACAGCATGTGGCAAAGCAGGGGAAGGGGAAGGGGAAGGGGAAGGGGAAGGGGAAGGGGAGGAAGGGAGTGGATGGACCTGATAGGGCATGCCGGCCCCAAAGAAGGTGGGGCGAGCTCCTTTGCCAGACGGCACCGAGGAGAACAGGTCAGAGACCCACTGCTCCAGCTCGCCTAGCTCTTGTCCTCCAAGCACCACCAGGCTCATCCTCTCTGCACTGTACTGCTGCCTGCACACTCACACCACTCATGTCATTCCAGACATTGCTGATGTATGTTCAGACGACGAGCAAGTACACCATGAGCACTGCTCTGTCACCAGTGACCTGGTAAGTCAATGGATCATTGCAGAGCAGCATTCCCCATATATGACACCTTATGCAGATACTGCACTCATGCAGTTGTTCATGCTTATCAACATGCGAGAACATGTCACTCTTGTTAGCTTTGTGTAATGCTGCAGCGGCTAGACTGCGCCGTCAGCACAGCATTCCAGCATCGCTGAGGAAAGATATTTCACTAGCTCTTTGCAGGCTCACAGGCGCCAAGCTGAGATTGCTCTGTCCGTTTGTTGAAGATTCATGTACTTCTTCTTGTGGACTGTACACACCAAAAGAGATGCACAGCAGGAGATATGTGCACCAGACTGCACACATTGGCAAGGTTCCAAAACAGGAAGCCGCACCTGTAGTACTGCACAAGCTCATCTCTCACAGCAACACCTCTGGCTTTGGGCTCGTCAAAAAGGCTCTTCCTGTTGCCCCAGCTGAACTTGTTGTAGATGTGTCCAGACTTGGCTGTGTGGCATCGCAGCTGTGACAGACGGCAGCCATCACTTTGTAGGACTCCTGTAAAACACAGCTGTGACTGATGGAGGGCGAGGCAGACTGGTGCGCACATTGCAAGACTTGGCATCAAGACCAGATGTTCCCAGACTCGGTTGGCTATGCACATCAGATGGGACTGTTGCTACACTCAAGAGGCTGCAGAAGGTGCTTTACCAGAGAACTCATTGTCTACAGCCATGACCTCTCGCTCCAAGGCATCAGCCTTGCAGAGTGGGTCAATGAAAAATTGTGCGAATCTGTCTAGAGCTCCATACAAGGCATTTGGCTTGACATCAAAGTGGTAATTGGTGAATTCCTGCATGATGTCAGTCAACCTGTGAGATGCCTTAGTTGTCAGCACAAACATTATGAATTGTGGCAACGGCAACATTGGATGTAGCAGACTTAAGGTATGTGCATGTAGCAAGTGATCTCACCAGCTCTGTGAAAGCATTGGAAGATCCACCATGCTTTGTCAGGTATGAGTCGTACTCATTCTCGTCTGGATACTTTTTGCTGCCCATGAACAACATGTGTTCCAAGTAGTGACTCAATCCCTGCGTTGTACACTGCCACTCTGATACCCAGCAAGTGAACATCCAAACTAGGAGCCTGTATTTATGATTGCTGTGTACAATGTCCACAGGTGATGTGTGGATTTGTTCTGACCGGATGCTGCTTGCAAGCTGCAAACCTGAAGTTGGTCAGGGTCCTTGAAGCTCCCAACACCTACTGCCATAGCTGCTGCTGCCTTCTTGACAAGAGCACTTGGCGCAACACTGCCTTCCTGTTCGCTTTGACTGTCCTGTAGATACATTTGCTGCCTTAGTCCAAGCAATTGTGGGCTATCTATCTGCAGCTGGACGGTGGAGAGCGGCCTTGTACCTCATCGTTCTCGTCGTCTTGACTACCGCTGTCATCTTCAGAAGTGTCAACGTCTGACTCAGACCCGCCGCTGACTTGGTTGGCCATCTCTGGGTCGCTTATCAAGATTGCAAGCAACCCATTCGGCAAGGTGATTCGCCGATATAGCTTTTTGTCTTTCGGCGGTGTTGTGAAAACGACAGGCTTGGTATCACGACCAACGCCCGGTAAAGTTGTCGTTGCCGTTGCGACCATGCTGATTACTGTACCTCTATCGGTACGCGCAAGAGGTCTGCAGGTCCGCTGCAGGAGCGGGAAACCTTGGCGTACTAAGAGGTGACTGCGAAACGCGACATTCGGTTTGAATGATCGACACGCCAGTATGCGGTGCGTGCAACAACGAAGCAATGCAGCAGCCTGTTACTGTATGGTTGGTCAATACACCGCAATGCACCAAGGGTCGCAAGCGTCGACCAAGCGGCGTCAACTCCAGTCTCAAGATGCACGTTGCGCAAGCTTCGAGCCGGCCCGAGTAAGAAGAAGAAAGGGTGCGTGCTTTGACCAGCTTGGCATCGGTTTGAGACTCATTACAGTGAGAAATCGATCGTGATCTGGTAACAGACTTGACGTGAAACTGTCAGTCGATGCAGTAGCACAGGCGATAGCATCTCAGCATGGTGAAGGTTACCGTCAGCCTTGCAGCGAAGATTGGCAAAGGATTGGCCACTCCTGCTGCGCCCTCAACCACCGCAGAAGGCAAAGCCAAGGACTTTTTTCGCGAGGTACTTTTGACCTTTTGATTGTGACAGCCTTTTGTCTATCCAGCAGTCAGATAGCTTCAGTAGATGCTGGGCATCACCTTGCATGCCTGTTTTGCAGGTGTGTCGAATTCTGCCTTGGACTGTCAGCAACTACAAGCTAGATGAGCTGATCACTGTAAGGGATCTCAGGCGCAATGTAGCAGAGCAGTTCCAGAAACATGCCAAGGTCACAAACCCACAGGTCAGCACTTGGGCAGCTTACACGTTCCATGCTTGACGCAATTGCACCAAGATGATGGTGATGACCTGTGTGAGCATGGGAATGTAGGTGGTAGACATCCTGATCTACAAGGGCAGGGAAGAACTTGAGGTGAGCAATCTTGGCAACACCTCACAATCTCAGCAACCACTTCAATGACAGTTTGCACAGCAATAATGGTATTTTGCTGATTGCAGATGGTAGCTCTTCAACATAAGCAGCGGCATCATCTGGTAGGTTGATCAATCTTGACAGTAGCAATTTGACTGGTGAAACATATTTGCAGCGCAACCATATGTCAGCATATTATTGTTTATTTATGCAGGTAAATGACTACATCAGTGTCCCCGCAGAGCGTAAGCTTGATGCCGCAAGAGCAGCAGCAATTCCACCGTTCATGGACAGATTTTACCGCAACATGGATGCATATGGACGAGGATAGTCATGCAGCAGCATCATTGTCATGCAACACCAACATGGTTCAACAAGTGTTGTCAGGCTCGCTGCATTGAGCGGCCTGCATTGAGTGTGCATAGACATACCTTTGTCATAGGATGCAAACAAGGTCCTCTGACCCAGGCTGCACTGTGCTCAGTCTTTCTACAGGCAGACTGCTTTCTTGCTGATGGCACAAATCCAGTTTGTATGAACAGCTGTGTGGTTATGCAGCACTGTGTAGCGCATGTGCACTCAGTACTGTCTTCATGCCAATGCCCTGCTGAGCTCAGGGCCCCTTGGATTCGGGAGGCTCAGTATGACAGCTTGCTGTTGCTGTCAGACTTCCTACCGTTGAGCCCTAATAATTTACTGTTTGTATGATGCATTGAGGCTAATGTGCAGTTCTGTACCTCATGAGGGTTGAAATTGGACGCAAACTCGAGCTTTGCTCCACAAACACCTTCACGTCCGATTGCAGCTGATCAGCGAAAGCATACTTGACATTGAAAACCGTCCAACCTATCACTGCAGTGTCTGCATGTCCATGTCATCTGTCATGGCAAGATGTGTTGGCAGTGCCTGGTAGAACTGATCATAGCAGAATGGCTCTATATTTAGCTCAACTGCTGACACTGGGAATGGGATATCAAACTTGGACAAGACCTCTGGGTGAATGACACCAAACTTTCCTATTCGAACTTCAGCCTGCTGACTGGAAGAGCTGGTACTGCTGGCTTGGAGGAATATGTTTGCCTGCCGGCCAGAGAAGTAGGCATCATGAGTGTCATCAGAAGGTCGCCAACAGTACCCGCCCTCTGGATACAGCCTTGCAAGCTTTCTGTTGTTGGGATCTTCCTGACCTACATTACCTGCAAAAACATGCTCTGGATATGCCATTGCCATGATTTGTATCTTTGATGTTCCTAGACACAAAGCTTTGCTGCCCAGAGCATGGAATCACAACTGAGCTATGAACCATGCAAAAGCCGTGCTGGCCAGAAATGACTTGAGGCATGCATTGTTAGCTGCATATGAAAGCTACAAATGTCTGTGGGTGTGCATTGGATGGCTTCAACAGAGTATCATGTGCATACTAGCGGCCAGCGAGGGGTCACAGATGCAGAATGACTGTTCATGGTAACAGCATGTGATACCTTGTCTGAGAGGTATGCCCAGAATCTCCATGACCCTGTTCAGCAACCCATGAATAACTTCAAATCCTGAATCTTTGCTACAGTGCACTGCCACAAGCTGCCGCTGATTTTTGGAGCCAACCTCCTTGTCTGGCGCTAGCAACACAACATCTGACAGCTCAAACAGCTTGATGGGCAATGCCAGATCCTTGTTGGCCCCAAGGGTCTTCAGAGCCCCTACAAACAGGATCAGAATGCATAAGTTGGCAAGGTTTTTTGTCCGTGGTTCATGCTTCAACGAAGCATCTGTGGAGAATCTCGTCGATGCTGCTGCTTGTTTATGCCTATGCAAGAACTTGCTGATGATGCTCACCGGCAGCATCGGCAACAGCAGCTTTGAGCTGTACATTCCTTACACCGGCGCAATCAGCACAAAGCCAGCGCCCCCTTATGTGCACAACTGCAAACAACAAGTATGGCTACTTCCTGGTGGCATACCTTGCAGCAAGCTCGTTCTGCAGACCTCGAACTCTGCTGTAGCTGGATTGCCTATACTAACAGCTGTGTTGCCATCATCCTGCCGTCTCAAGTACTCAAAGTTCTCTGAGCGCGAGCAAAGTGCCCAGGTCAGGATCTCAGTGAATCCACACATGGCGCACTCCACCCTGAGTAGCTCCACTAGCTGGTTCAAGGGCAGCTCCTTGCCCACTGTGACTGTGGCTGGCACACTCAAGCCCACATTGTTGTACCCATATGCAATCGCAACATCCTGCAGCAGATCATCATCATTGCGGCTATTGCTGCCAGATTGACCAGGTATCTGTGCATGTCAGCTGTTGGCGCCAAGTCATATAAGTCATGCCACTCAAACCCAGATGCATCCTTGCAGCGTGTCAGGAATGATGTGCCCAATAATTTCCATTGACATGACCTGCGCTGTATACTGCATTGCAGGCTGGCATACATTGCACAGTTGGATGCTGCATGCTGCCACTGCTGCCACCGCTTGATGTGTACTGTGGGTACCACAAACCAGTTGAGCATGGAGAGAGACAGTTTATGATGGCTCGTAAACCATGTTTGCTTGTTGCATGGTCTGCACCCAGCTGGCATAATAATGATTGCTCACATCAATGGCTGTTGTCACCATCACAATCCATGACCAGACAAATCTTGACAGCAAATAGTAACAGCATGTTGGTCTAGACCGACCTCCATGACATCGCATGCATGCAGAACATCACTCCTGGTTGGAGGCACCAGCACTCGCACTTGGGACCCAGGCACCGCCTCTGCCTGCAGCTGCATCCTGCTGAGCAAGTCTGCCATCTGGGCAGTTTCCAGCTGCACCCCAATGCCCTTGTTGATCAGGTCCTCAGGGACCACCATCACTCTTGAAGATAGGTCTGGATACACTGCAGCATATAGCAGACAATGAGACCAATGACATGGTGCTTGACCACTGAAGTTTGCACTTGCATCTAGCCAGCATAGCTGCAAGCATGAGACTGTTGCATGCTGCAAACATCATTTCTGCTGTCGGTGGCTATGCATTGTGCATAGCGACACAACGTGCAACTGCATGGCACCTGGTGCACCACCATTGCACCACCATTGCACCACCATTGCAAGAGGTGTCCGTTGTGGGTATCCTCCCTAGCTCATGATCACAGGGCATCTTGCAGATCAAGCAAGTGCAGGCTGTATTGTACAGCGCATCAACCCACAGTCATCGTGACAAGTTGTACGGCTTACGTTTCCTGTGGCCAAAGGAGTCGATGACCTCCACGGGCTCCACCTCAAAGGGAGTGCGGCAGTACTCACAGAACATGGTACACACCGTGTTCAGCACTATCTGAGCCTTGGTCAAGTCAGTCGCTGTGATCTCTATGAACACATCCTTTGTGTCTAGGTTGATCTGCAACCCAGCAAAACATATTGGCAAACAATACTTGCACATCTCACGCCAGAGTGCTCACATGTCGTCATGCAGCACACACATTTCAGGAGTCTACACAGGGGCCCTCTACCCATACAGTGCTGCATGCTATATATGCTGTCAAGAGGACAGGAGTAGTACATCAAGCAATGCTGCATACACTGCATATCAGAGGTGATGTTTTGCATTCTGGTGCATGACTCCAACTCGATGACTGTACCGCTGAATGGGCTCCATTGATGATAGGCGGCATGGAGCACACTGTCCTGTTGGCGTCCAGGATGACTGGATACACCACAGAGTCATGGATGATGGGCACAAACTTCCTCAGCTTTGGGTCATTGTCCAGATAATACTGCAGAACACATATTTGAAGACCGTGAGCAAAGCATACATCTTGTGCATGGACATACGCAGCAACTTTGGGTGTGCCATTGCTAGTGCCGTGTGTCTCACAGGCAGCAGCAGCTGCCTTGCTGCCTCAGGAGGCATGATGCAGTTTGGGCAAGAGGGGTGGCCCTTGCTGCAACCTGACACTGTGCCTGAGCAACCGCATCCAGTGCCACTTGCTGCTTCAGGCAGTGATGTGCAGGCATATCAGACATGATAGCCAGACTGTATGAACCCCAGCCAACCTTACAAATGTGAAGCATAATTTTGGCATCAATACCTGCATCAGCTCCTTCGCATTGAAGCTCTTCTTCTGCTTCAGGGGCACAAAGTTGATTTTCTCAGGCGGCAAAGCTTCATATGTGAATGGGGCCTGCAATGTGAGCACCATGCAACCGCTTTCAGAGTTGAGCCCTTAGCACCATCAAAGCTCATGCATAACCATCTACTCTTTGAGTTCTCCTATAGTTTGGACGCAGATTACACAGCACTAGCGTTGCTTCACAATGAAATTGTACACATTGCCTGTAGGCTGCATGCTGCAAGCTTAGGGCACACAGGCGGCGTCCACCAACACAGGGCAATCTGGTGCTGAGCTGATTGTGTGCAAGCAGCTTCCTTACATCAAATATACTATTTTGACTGAGAGACACACCTTTAATGTTGCCAGATCATGTGTTCCAATGGCCACCAGAGAGCGCTGTCTGCAGAGATTTTGGTGCAATTTGTCTTGCAGATCAATGAAGCTGCTGTATCGTGCACTGTCAAAGTTGATCCCTCGCAGCACAGCAGCTACAGCAAACGGCCGAACCAAGGCAGTTTCTGGCTTGATGGTCAGCTGCAAGGGCTGCTTCCCTGCATGCCATCAGAACTGACTTTGCTTTTAAGACCTTTTGCGTTATAAAGTAAGCATCAACACATCAGAATGTCAATCGCATGGCGCAACATCAATGTTATATCAACGTCATGCATACAGGCAGTGATACGCATAATTGAAGTAACAAGTTTTATGTTCATTATGCGTATCGCTGCCTGTATGTACATCCGAGTGTGCTGGATTTGCATGATGCAATATTGGTAGGATGACACCGAAGTGACAATCGAATGCAATCCGAAGACAGACGGACTGCGAAGAGCC
>JAABUH010003099.1_pt1 | contig 14839 bp, 23 predicted proteins | sample 5559121 | NCBI WGS metagenome assembly JAABUH01 (sample SAMN10711871, study PRJNA513364) | rock metagenome | isolation source: Antarctica rocks | place: Antarctica: Victoria Land, Battleship Promontory nord | collected 2015-12-28
GGACGTATTTCTCCAAAAGCGCTTCCATGTAATGCTCCTGCGAAAGGTAAAGTTTCCGCAATTGTCGATCGCGGTGAATGTTGAACCCAAGAAAGTAACCAGCTGCCAGAATCGGAACATTCAAACTTTTTTTTGAGACTGTGTTTGAAGTCGTCCAGAGCAAATCGATTGTTGCATGCAATGAGCTGATCGTCGACATGTAAAGATGGCATCATGAAGGTGGAGCCGGTTCGCCGAGTGTATATGCATGGATCAGCGGTTGTCGGTGTGAACCTCTCTTCGCGAAGCCATTTGTCAAATGCCTTATTGAAGTTACGCGGACTTTGTCGAAGGCCGTAAAGGGATTTGCGCAAAGTTGGATGGGATGCTGCTGCCTTCAGGCGGAGCAAGGTAGATTGTTTCTTCAAGATCGCTGTTGAGAAACGCTGTATTGATATCCACCTGGTCGCATTCCATGTCGAAATGATTGACAAGTGCAAGGAACACACGGATGGAGTCTTTGTGTGCAACCGCAGCAAACAACTCGTGAAAGTCGATTCCTTCAATTTGCGAGAACCCTTTAGCAACCCAACGCGCTTTATAAGCAGTAGGCTTGCCGGTTTCCCCATCAATCTTTCGCATGTACACCCAGTGAGCTCCCACTACTCGCATATGCCGTTGTTGCGGAATGTCCCAGACTTTGTATTTCTCCATCTTTGCCAATTCTTCTTGCATTGCAGGCTCCCACTTCTCCCACTCGCCAGAGTGCCGAGCTTGAGTGTAGGATTCGGAAGCGTATCCTCGGCATGAGCATGTGCAACAAATGACTGAGGATCCGCTCCGCCATCGCCAAGAGACCGGAGATTGAGCGGGTCATCGGCTTCGTCCTCCTCCTCGTCAGGCTGTTTGTTGTACATTGTCTTGTATATTATCGACATCCAAACGTTCAACTTCCTCGACGTCGTTTTGTTTTGAAGCGGGAATTGGAGTGATTAGATCAGTAGATGCGGGTTTCCGAAAGCGTAGGCGTAATGTTTGTAAAGACAACATCTCGAGTTGTTGTAATGTTTTTGTTCTTTACATCCCACACCGATAGTTGTGCGTTCCATCTTATCCCATGAGGAGAGCTTCTCTGTACCTCGGTTGCAACTTGTTTATTTTGCGATGATCGCGGTAAAACTGTGTAACCGAAAGGCTGAAGGTGATCGAGGCGACTTTTCTTATTCCGCCTAGTATCATCCGGTACTTTGTGTTCGGGGCCACATGGAGTACGATTGCGTGTGTTAGCAATTTAGTTTGCAGCCTCCGCCCAAAATTCCGGTCCGAGCCCGCTGTGTGTAAGAACAGTTCGTACACCGTTTAGTATTGTAAGGTGTACTCGTTCAACTCGTCCTTTTTGAGCGTGCGCATCGGGAGGAACTTTGATATGTTCAATTCCCTTAGCAAGCATGGATTGTTTCCAAGTACTGGGTTGAATTCACCTCCGTTATCCGAGCGAACACATTTGACTCGGACGTTCAGTTGTGCCCTCGACTTTCGAGATGTAGGCTTGCATAGCCGGCAACGCGTCGGATTTGTACTTGATGAATGACAAATGTATTTTCCGAGTAGTGTCGTCGTAGCACGACAAGAAGTACTCGCAACCACCATGCTATGCAGTTGATGCTGGACCCCACAGATCGACAATGCACAACTGCTAGCGGTTGTTGTGCGCGTTCCTCGACCGGTGTTGATGATAAGTGTCGCCCTTTGCCAAGAATACAAGACGAGCAATCAAAATCGTGTATATCATCTCCGGAGACATGTTCTAGCCCATCTTTTCTTCCATCTTTACTCAATCGCATGACATCTCGTACGTTCAGGTGGCCTAGACGGAGATGCCAGTCCATGAAATTGTCTGCTCCCGCTGCGAGATGTACGTATGCCAGTTGGCTTGCCTGGAAAGTAAGAAGACCGCGGTGTATGGTGGCCGTGATTTTGTTACCGGTCTTTCTCTCGAATAGAAACGCCAAACCGTTGACATTGACGCTATCGAAATCCCACCTGTAAGTCGAAGGCGTCTTGATGGCAGAGATAAGATTGCGCCGAGTTTCGGGATGACAAGGACGCTTTTAAAGATAAGATCGCCGAGCAAAAGAGTACCGGCTTGCGAACGTGGAAGTCGATCGCCGTTACCAAATGCAATTTGTCGTGTTGGTATTGTATACAAATGTGTAAGGAAAGAAGCGGAAGTAACCATGTGCTCGGATGCACCCGAATCGACTGTCGCAATCTGATAAGTAGTATGACCCGATCCTGTGCCACCCGGCGTTAATTTACTTAACGCCGCTTTTCGGTCGCGTCGCGTCTCAGTTAGCTAGTGCACTCGTCTATACTTATAAGATCACTCGTATACCTTTATGATCATATCGATACCTCGATTTAACATCGACAACAAATCGCAAATCGGCAGGGAAAACGCTGGTGGCAATGAACGCAGACCCATCGGAGTCGTATTGGGCAACGTTTGCATCCGAGACGAAAGGTGGAGCGGTCGTTGTGGCAACAGCGGCCGGAGAGAACGGCTTGGTCGACCGTGAAGGCGGATACATTTTGAAGTGTCGTGTCCATATGCTTTATGCTCGGTGCAATAAGCATTGTTGTCTGGACCGTACAATCTCCCTTTTCCCGACTCTTCCCGGATCCCTGATGCTGATTGCAATAAGCATACCAGAGTTGTGACTGGTCTTGCGCCTCGCCCATTCCGCCTGCACTCCTCCCACAACCTCCACCGATGTCAACGGAGATCGAAGCCACAGGTTTTGCTTGACCGTAGTATAGCTTTCGGGTAACGCCAACGTCATCGCATACGCAAGCATTCGGTCCGATAGATTCTCTTCTCCGCTGGCATTGATTTGGGCATGTGCCGATCGGATCCGACTCAAATGAGGCATCGGATCATCCCCTTCCTCAAAGAAACGCGCGAACATGTCCTGCAACAACGCCGCCTGCCTCGATCTGACTGCGGCAGAGTACTGCGCTTTAACCTCGTCCCAAACCAGTTTCGGATTTGGTGAGGTGATTGAGCGAGCGGAACTGGATGGAGATTGTTGTACGACACCGGAAAGGGATTGTACAACAACTGCAAAAGCTTTGCCGTATCGAAGTTATTCTTTAGCGGCTTCTTTCACGGGAAGACCCAAAGGGACATCGGTACTGATGCAGTCTAACAGACCTTTACCGAGAAGAGTCGTGCCGATAGAAAGCTCCCATTGTGCGAAGTTATCGGGATGATTGTCTTATATGAATGACGTTCTTCCTCGTTATCGGACATAATGGCTAACGTGAGCGTTTGTAATAAATGCAATAGAAGTGACGTTCAGGATAGACTCGCCGTGCGTAAGACGAGTTTGCATATTGTCTATGAAACGCAGTGACTCGTCACCAGTTTGGACTGGATTCTTTCACCGACTCTCCTCCAATCGGTACCTTCCCCTCTTGCTCAACTGAGGACAGGAATTTGGCTCCCCCGTAAGCGGACGGACTGGAGACTTCTCCTTTCGGCTTAAAAAAAAAACCTCGAGTTGCTGCAAGAGGACAGCGCGCGATCGTCTTGGAGCAAGGCTGAAAGTCGGACCGCGTCGGATATGGTAACGGTGAAGCTAGCAACGAGATGAATGCGTAGCTGATTGAGTGTAGCGAGCGACGAGGTGATCGCGTAGCTGAACAGATGGAAGGCGACGAAATGATCGCGTTGATTGGAGGCTGAATAGGGCTGAGCGACGAAATGATTGCGTGAGCCGGCTAAGCGAGCTATAAGGAAAACAGAATGAAGGCGACGAAATGTTCGCTTCAAACTGTTGAGTCGAGGCTCATAACCTGTTAAATCAAGGTATCGATATGATCATAAAGGTAATGTTATGAGTATAGACAGAGTGCGACCGAAAAGGGGCGTTAAGTAATATAACGCCGGGTGGCACAGAACCGGGTCACACTACTTATCGCCAGATTGCGACATATAGGTCATGTGTTCGTTGTGTGCAGTCACGATCTAAACCGGAAGGAACCCACATTGGGGTCACGTCTAGGGATTAGGGGCGTTAGTCAAGCTCCTAGTCATTGCTACCTTTTGAGGATTGACGTGTTGGGTCGTGACAGTATGAGTTGCACCGGTGCATCTGCAATGCGGTGGTGTTATCTATCTCCTTGTATCAGATTACATTACCTGGAGTCTCTGTCTGTTTCAGTAGCTCAAAGGACTTCTGTGATGAGAAAGCCACAAACGCACTCCTTTCTCTCGGTTGCAGACTCGTCACAGGCGTCTGTCCTGTCGCAGTTCCACAGAAACATGTCGACTCCTGCAAGCACGGGTATCTACAGCGAGGCAGTCGAGAAGACAGGCCTCTCGCCAGGGGTTATTGCTGTCATCTGTGAATCTAAAAGGGCCTTTGACGCCACGCTGATGTCTTTAGTCACCCTTGGTACGCTCATGTTGCCCGTTCTCTTCATAAGCTTCGTGTGTTGCTGCGGTAACCGGAGTAATCCTAATCAGAATGGGTGGAATCAGAATCAGATTGGGAACAATAACCCTATGGATACTGATTCGAATGATCAGAACCAAGGCGGTGGGCAGAATCCACCGGACGGATTTTGGATACAAGTATGACGGAGACTCATGGTTGTCATCGTATATCAATCTCATGCGATGAATATGATCTATACATACTCTACTCGCAGAATCCGATGCGCACGGGTGATAATTTCGCGAACGTCTGATGCTGATCGGCCCGAGGGGATCGTGCTCGTGACTGCAAGGGATCTTGCTCATCTCGACAAAATCCCATAGGTATGACGAGGATTAGCGTGTAGAATAAACCTTAACGGCAATCGTTGCCAATGAACGATGCGACCACGTAGCTGGTTAATCAAGGAGTGAAGAGGGAATGCCAGACTGCCCATACTATGTAAGCATATACATTGCATACTATTTATAGATCGCTTATCGACTGAGCAGGTCCTGACCCGCTCATCGCGGTGTCCCTGCGCCTGCATTCCAACAACTTGATGACTTGCACCTCGCGGTCCGCCAAGCCCTTCACTACGTATCATATTTGGTTAGCCGTGTCAATGATTCGCTTCACCGTGACTTACTGAACCAATTTCTGTAGTATTGCTCGTCACCGCTCAGGATCGTACCGTCCGTGGCAGTGAGTGCGTCTGAAACGAATTGACCGGTGAATCCTGTACGAGCGGTGTCGGCGAGGTCTCGGAAGCAGAGATAGCGATGCATACCAAGCTGTGAGCTGTTGTAAGCCGCAAAGGTCTTCGCTGCTTTCCAGCCATCTGCGTAACCCTTGGCAATGGCGCTCTGCTCGGGTGTGTAGCCGACCGTTGTGTCAGCCGCATCGCGACGAAGGTGTTTGGTCAAGGAGGAACGCCTTAAAGCGGAACGTCGATGACGAGCAACGAAGCGGTGTTGTCGCAAGGAGGACGCCCAAAGGAAAGCTCGCTGAGGGAGGGTTGACATTCCCAGAAACCGGCGTTGAGCCCCTTGAAGCTTCATACGAGATGAAGGGATTGTCGCAGTCCCGATGATTGGGTCGACCGCAAATGCCGCTTGAGGTGCTGAGTTCGGGAAAGATGAGGACGGGATCGCGTTGGCTGAGGAGGAGGAAGTAGCGGATGCGACGGTAGTTATGGTCAAGGCGGTGAAAGATGCCGTTGTCGCGTCTTCCGTATCATTTGGTATGGTGTCGTATTCGGTGGTTGCCAAAGCTTCGTTCATGTCATCGTATTCGGGATCGCTAGCTCCGATGGTTGCGAGCCAATCATCGGGCGTAAGAGGGGAGTAATCGGAATCAGACGGCGCGGAAGTACCGAAAGAGAGGAAGGAAGTGTCGGGAGACTCAGAGACGGTCGGTGGGGCTGATGTGACGGAGGATAGGGCTTTGATGGTGGAGTTTGGGTAGGAGAAGAATGTCGAAGGAAGAGATGTGCCGACAGCTTGTCTGAAGCACCAGTTGACATCCGAGGAGCAAGATTCGCTTTTGTAACCTACTTGTCAACAGCTAAACACTAAATCGAGCGGTGTGACCCATTCCAGAAGCTGTATCGTGGGGTAGAATTGGTGTAGCTTTCCGGCTGTCCTGTGCAAAAGCTGCGACGGTCTCCGATCGGATCGGAAGAGTTGAAGAGAGCAGCGCCAGTAAGAGTGCAGGAGAAGTCGTCGATGACAATGTTGCGCCGTTCTTCGGATGCGACGGGCGACATCTGACCGGAAAGAGAGCCTAGGCCGGGTTGGAGGGTGAAAGTAAGCTCGTTGGGCGGGAACGAGCTTGGACGCTTGCATCGCCGAAGACGAAGTCTGGATAAGAATCTTCAGTGCGGGCCTACTCGGCTACAATGAAACTCACAAGAATGATGCCTGAGGACGACAAAGTCATTACGAGTGGAGACGTAGTCCGCAAAGCGAGACAGGTCGAAGGTCATTGATGCTGCAGAGGATCAGCCAAATTCGGTGCAATCATCCGAGGGACTCACTAAAAAGGGAATGATGCGGCTTCCGGTGACACCTGCCTCAGAGTCACTAGGGCCGAGGTGTCTGAGTAATCATCAGGTCAAGAATCACTGTCGAAGGGAACACTCACAGAAAGCTGGAAGGCTGTCGACACTGCTGAGCTCATTGAGTATCTCAATCCCCACGACGTTGTTGACCTTTACGAGCTGTTGCGTGAGGTACGTGAGGACGTTCATGGTGAGCTGTGATGTTGGCAGGATTGCCGAAGAGGTTTTGCTGGCCATCGGATACCCCAGAGTGTGCTTGTCCTGTGAACCGTCAGCAAAGCGCAGTGTATGAATGCATGCTGAGGCACCATTCTGGCTTCTAGGAGCACCATGCAGGTTGACCAATATCCCCCGGCCGTACTTATCCGCCCAGTTGATGGCACGGACGACACGAGGCCAGGAATTGACGTAGGCCGCGGCGAGGGGTTCGAAAGCTGTACCTTGGCAGTAGACAGGACCGAGATCCCAGCTATAACCGTCAGCGCGCGGCTTTTTGACGTCTCGTTCAGATTTCGGCACGATTTTAAGTGATTCTTAGACTCGCTGAACGTGTTATGCACGATTTATCCCAGCGACGAAAGCAGCCTTTCCGGCGAGTCGATGCTATCGTGGCGTTGCTTGTCTGCCTTCCTGCATGCACTACCGATGTCACAGATGGTGTTGAAGAATTCTGAGGGATCAAAAGGAAATCAAACGCGTTGCAAAACCACGAACTGAATCAAAGTCCGAGGTACGGCGATTTCCTTGCGAGCTCCTTCGCTGCGAGGAGATAGCATTCAACAGCAGAGCATGGTAAACTTCATCAATCAGGCGCAGCCAAAAAACCCAATAGCTCGCACTTCACATGCTGAACGTTGACTTCGCATCATATCGAAACCAGTGACCTCTGTCTCTGCTCCGACACCTTTTCCTTCCAATCATGCGAAATGCATAGGCTCTTCAGATTAACATGATGCACTAACCTTCTCCTGGAGCCATCTAATCCTCTAGCTCCTCCTTGACCTCCTGTTTCACTTTCTTCTTCGGCCGTTCCGCTTCAACCTCTGATTCCCGCTTCGTCTTGGGTTTCGGTTTAGTAGGTGCAGGAGACGACTCGTTCACCTATCTCTATCAGCTTGGAGTCTCAGGGTCGCTCGATCCGACAGACAAGTTTTTGGTGTATGTCCATGAGTTTCGAATAATTCACTCCTTGTCTAGGCCAGAAGAACGATGCGAAACTGCGACATTATGCTCAGCCTCTACTCAGTTCAAGCGGATGGTTACTCACACCCAGCAGTGCTTCCTCCATTTGCCAGCGTCCAGACCTGCGGCTTGCTTCTCCGCAACGATCTCGTCGATCCGATAACCGATACCCGCAACGCACTCCTTCAGCGCGACAATCTTATCCTCCCTGCTGAGATTGTCGGTACCTCCCTTGAGCTTTTTCTATGGGATATTAGCCGACCTGATAATCAAAGCAGACAAAATCAAACATACCAGGTGCTTCTTGGCAGGTCTCAAGGCCTCTTTCACCGCATCCTCATCCATCGACTCGCTACTTCATATCAGCATCAGGTCTCTATGCCACCGGCAGAGCTTACTAGCTCGACTCCTCCTCCGAATCAGTGTATTCCGGCGTCTTTCTCCGCTTCGGCTTCCCAGGCTTACCATCTACGCTTATACTCGGACTATCCAGCTTTCTCCTCGATGGTCCTGCCGAAGAGACCGGAAGAGGCGGATGTTCATACCCGAAGCCTTCTTTGACCGGCATGCTGGCGATGACCGCTTGTTGTTCGATGAGCATCCGGCGATTCTCTTCGTACTCTCGAACAAGACCACCTGACCTCATCAGTCTGGGAGGAAAAGGCTACGGAGGACACGCACAGAGATAGTCACCACGACGGACGAGGTGGATTGGACCGGGAATGCCTGGTTTTGGTGCGTTCGGATCTGCCGTGGCGGACTTGGGATCTTCAAGGAAGATCTTCCCCTTCAAATCCAGCGAAGGGTCCTAGGCAAGTAAATGAAGGATCCTTAGGATACAAGCGACTTACTAGCGTCATCTGCTCCCAACTCCCAAAGCCGTGCCGCCAAATACCGATAAGCAGGTGGGCGTCGTCGACCGCACTCCACTCGACGGACCAATTCATGGTCGGTTTCAGGTTGTCATGCGGAATGGTGTAATTTTCGATGTCCTCGACTCGCTTGAAGTGCTCAACAAGTGCTTTAAGCTCGTAGTGTCGCGCCGCGATTGTCTCCGCATTTATGCCGGCAACGGACTTGTACTCGAATAAGATCGCCTTTTGGCGGAGTGATGAACTGATCGGTACCCCTCGATCTTGCAAGCCTTTGATATGAGCTCGATGTGCTGCGATGCATTCCTCGGCTTGGCTGATGACTTCCTCGCATGTTTGAATGATGACAATCCGGTTCTTAGCCTCAAGACGAGCTTCTTTGACCTGAGAAGATCAGCGACATCAGCTGCCTAGACGTACGATCGGATCATATCGAGTCCGGATGTCTCCCCACTTTTGCATGCCCCGAATAAGAACCCGTAAATCGCGTTCTGCCATCAGCCGAGTCCTTAACCATGACTCACCCTTGAGCTCCAAGGCTTTCTGTGCATTCGACTTTCGCGGCTGTCCCGTCCCTTTACCCTTCTTCTCCGTCGGTGAGCCAGGTTTGCTGCTAGTACCATCCATATCGTCGAAGTCCATTCCCTCGTATGTCCCAGGGGGTCGCGCTGCAGCCCGCTTCCGAGGTCCGGTACCGTCTTCCGCCACAACAGTTTTCGCCTCATCCTCATCAAGCTTGACCCTTTCCTCAACGGGAATGATGTCGTCCCAGCTTAAATCATCGGTCATATCGTTTTTCACGTCTTGGATTGCGGCAAATTGAGAGAGAAATCCTTCCCCGCCGAGCGAAGTTCCGCCTGGTTGAGCCGCAGCATCGGTATCGAAAGCATCGGCTTTGGTGAGGATATCGTCTAGGTCCATCTCGTCGAGCTTCTTGCTTTGAGTGGAATCATCGGTTTTATAGCTGTCGTCAGCGTGGTCTAAGCTGATCTACACGTACATATTCTGGGCGCCAAATTTGAGAATCGTTGAAAGCTCCTCCTTTGAAAAGTCGCCAGACTTCTCTTTAGGCGTTGATGTACCATTAATATGCGCTCCAGTCGTATCCATCTGATTGATGACTGGACAGAATCAGTCTAAAACGATACCAAACATCGCAGACTTACTGGCATACTCGAGGATCATCTTCCGCTTCGCTCGTTCCAGGATGTCCTCCTCGATCGTCCCTTTCGTCACGAAACTGCCCGGCTTAGCTCAAGGCTGCCAAAACTGTGATAGGCGCTCACCGGTAGATGCTAACGTGACGCTGTTGACCTATTCGATGTGCCCTTGCCATAGCCTGCAGGTCATTTTGAGGGTTGTAGTCGGACTACTCAAGGTTAGCGGTTCGATGCGAGATGTCATCATACTCACGTCGAAGATGATGACCGTGTCCGCTGTCTCGAGGTTGATCCCCAAACCACCAGCTCGAGTAGAAAGTAGAAAGGCGAAATCGGGCGAGCCAGGTGCGTTGAAATGCTCGATCGACTTCTTACGGACGTCAGATGGGATGGTCCCTACACGAGATCAGCCGGGCACTAAAAAGACGGATATACGTACCGTCGAGCCTTTGATAGACATATCCACGAGCGGTCATGTAGTCTGAGATGATGTCCAGTAACCGTACCATCTGGGAGAACAGCAAAACCCGGTGTCCATCTGCCTTGAGCTTGGCGAGAAGCTTGTCGAGCAGGACCATCTTGCCCGAGTTCATCACCAATCCACGAAGGATCTCATTGAGCGGCTTGTTTGGGTCTTCGGCGCCGTCGAATAAGTATGGGTGGTTGCTACACCTTACATCAGCATTTTGGCCAGCGCGAAGGAGGCAACTCACGAAGCTTTCTTCAACTCCATAGCCACATTCATTAGACTGACATGCTGAGTCCCGCCTTTGCTTAGGACCGTGAAGTTCTGATAGGGATCAGCGGCGAAGCTCATGAACAACTACCCAGACCAACCTTGGTGAGGATGTCTGTAGAATGCAGATTAGCTTCAACGTCCAGACTCAGCGGGAAACCTACTCTTGTAGTAGTGTGTCTGCATAGCCGACATCTCCACTCTCAAGATCTTCTCCGACTTAGTTGGCAACTCCTTGATCACGTCCTTCTTCAGTCGTCGCAGCATGAGCGTGCCGAGCTTCTTGTGTAAGTCCTTGATCTTCGCCTCTTGGTCAACGTCGTTTAGGTCAAAGTCGTTTGCAAGCTGGACTTAAACGGGTCAGCAAGATACCAAAGATTCACCTACATTTCTCCGGCATAAGGAAGTGCATGAGGGCAAGTAGTTCTAAGCGACGTCAGAAGGACAAGAAGCCCAATTGGATGATCAAAGACTCACCCTTGACATTGTTTTGGAGCGGAGTGCCGGTGATCAGGAGCCGCGAAGCTGACGAGAAGCTCTTGAGCGCCTCGTACAGCTGGGACTCGTTGTTCTTGAGCCGGTGAGCCTAAAGACGGTCAGCTGCATGTGGTCTCGAGACAAACACTTACTTCGTCGACCGCAAGATTCGCCCACTTGATCTGCTGCAGATCCTGACGGTCTTTCAGGATGAACTCGTATGTTGTAAGGAGGACGTTGAACTTGAGATTTCTCAGTGGTCCAAACTCGAATTGCCGGATGACTTCTCGGGATCGAGCTGACCCCATGTAGCAGATGACGTTCAGGTCCGGTGCCCAAAGGCGGAATTGCATCTGCCATGCCGAGATCGTTGATAGCGGGACCACGACGAGGAAGGGGCCGTATTGGCTTTGGGTGTGGAAGAGGTACGATAAGAATGCGACAGATTGGACAGTTTTGCCGAGACCCATCTGACTGTCAGCCAAGCCTGCCTTTTGGACATACCTCATCCGCAAGGATACCATTCTCCCCCTTGGACCAGAGATATGCGAGCCAGTTGAGACCGGTGAGCTGGAACGGCTTGAGCTCTCCGCCTGACTTGATGTATGTCGGGTCTTCGGTAATCTTCTGGTAGGTGGGTCTGGCGTGAAGAGGGTAAAGAGTGGAATGCCCCGCGGTGGTGGTTTGTGCTTGTCGCGTATGGAACTCATCGATAGCTTGTTGCGCACCGGCCCTGATCTCCTCGTCCGCTGAAGTCAGCTCTGCTATCGTGAATAGCGCTTACTTTCCCAAGTGCAATCGACGTATTGCAGGTCTGAAGTGCGTAAGCTACATCGGTGAGCCACCTGTGAGGACACTCACTAGCCCACTTGCAGAAGTACAGCGTGACAACACCCCCATCCCTCCTCTCCTCCTTCTCGTCCAGTATCCGCTCGACCACCTTATAACTCTCGAGTACCTCCCTGATCCGCTCCTTATCGATCTCATACTGCTCCATCTCCTCTCGGGAGGGCTTCCAAATTGCATCTGGTGCAGGGTGGTAGTAAGCTTGTTCAATGGTCCAAACCTTGCCGATGTAATTTTCGACCTTCTTGAATCCTTTGTAACCCTTGAGAAAGGCGTACGTCTCGTCTGTATTGTGGATATGAGAGTAGCCTTTCCATTTGACATGGAAGCGCTGAGCGAGCGTCAGCGGCATCCCCGCAATTCACGAGACTTACCAGGTTCTCTTGCGGATTGTCGCTCGGGTCCGGAAGGTGAGCTTCATGCCGTGAATGCAACAAAACTTGATCAAGCTCGTCGGCACCTCCCTCCCCTGCTGATTGGTGAGTACAGCCAGCATGTAAAACGGTTGACGGTACTCACCTTCCGGAACCGCTTCCCCTTCAGGGTAGTAGATAACGTCCTCATCGCTCTCCAATCCATAGTCCGCCTGTGCCTCATCGTATGTGACCACCTTCTTCGCCGCACCTCTCCGCCAAGCTCCATCCGAGTCAACATAGCCAGCATCTGGTGTCGCTCGTGACGGTCCGCCATTCTTCGAGAAGAACTTCTTCTTATGCGACTTGGCCGCGTAGTCCTCGTCCGAAGAGACCGACTTCTCTCGTCGAGCGGGAAAGGCGGCGGTAGCTTCCTTCAATCAGCTCGAGATCTGAGAGTGGGTAAGACCACCTACACTTCTTCTTCTTGATGAACCCTCCATTATCCCCCCTTTCCTTCGACACCCTCACCTTCCCGCCAGTTTTCTTTCTCTTCGCTCCGAAACTAGGATCATCGTAATCCTCATCGTCCTCCTCCATTGCTTCATCCTCATCTTCCATTCCTTCGCCATCCTCATACTCGAACGCTCCGTCGGGTGCGCCATCCTCGGATCCAGTCCGTTCGGCCTCGCCCTCAGACATTGTAGAGACAGTAGGCTTGGCCGACAAGCCCTGCTCAGACTTCAGCTTGCATTGATATGACGTGATGATACTCACCCTGTCCCCATTGACATCCATCGTCAGCTCCATATCTTCCTCGCCATCCGCATCCTCATCATCTGGCTCAGGGGTCAAAGCTTCCTCAGAAGGTGTCTCGGGTCGGACAGTGTGTTTGGGGAAAAGCAAGGTGATTTTAGGGGTAGATGAGTTGGAAGGGGTCAATGCAGGCTGCTCGATTTAGCGAGCTGTCCGTAATTGTCAATCAGCAAGACTCACTGTGATACCGTTACTACTGCTCGGTACGCTTGAAGAGCTTGGCTGATGAGGTTTCGCATCGCCGTTGACTCCGTTGAAAAAAATTGTTGATGCGAGCATGGAAGAGGGGAGGTGCTGTGTGACCGGAGCTGGGGCGTGGAGTTCGCTTGGTGGGAATGACGTGGGAAGCTCCATGGTGCTGTATCTGGTCACTAGATTGTCTCAGTCTGTAACAGTATGTAAGCAAACGGTCAGAGAGGGCAGGCCAAGTGTAGAAGAAACCATCAGCGAATGAGTGTGGAGCGATGCACCTTCAACGCAAAAGGCAGCAGCGATAGAATAAACGTTGAGCACGAGAATAACGGAGACTGTATGACATGTGGGAGACACGGCAACACAGCAAGACCACCGCCATCCACCTGCTCCGCCTTCATCCTCGTGCTGAGATGAAAAGCAAGTCGCGACATTTCGAAGCCCTTCTCTTGGCAACTCCTCCCCTCTCTGCACCTCTCCATAGATCAAGGATCACCAGAAGTCGGACAAACTCGCGCTGAGACGGTGACCTCGCTCCATAGCTCTCCCTCGACCCTCAATGACCGTGTCCGTGGATCCGCCATCATACTCGTCTCCATCATCCCCTTCATGCACGCAAGGACGCTTCGCGAAGCAGGAATGAACCTTCACTCACCTTGATCGAATCCCGCTCCACCACTCAGAACGAACCGTCACGCCGACTCCACTTCACAACACCGCCTCTATACAACTCTAGAGCCCCTCGCTATCCTGGGAGTTTCGTTTCGGCTGATGCTCTAGGTACTCAATGATGGAGATGCTCAATGACAAAACAAATGCTGTGCTTGAGGAAAGGATGGGACGATGGCGACGACAAGCCCTCCCGCGACGAGCGATTTTGATTCCCTTCCGCGCCCTGAATTTCATGGGCCACGCCGCGTCTGCCGCGCTCGTCGACGTTCTCAACCCCGCCACCATCCGGTAGCCGGCTAATACCGACTTTCGGGAAGTCGGGGTATGATTCTGCTGCGTTTCTTCTTACTGATCGTTTATTTGAGCACTGGAAGAGAGACGCACCCTATCATGCATGACTTGCCCCTGGCCCTTCCCTTTTAGGCGATCCTGCTGCATTCTTCTCATACACGATGGATAATCCATTTCACCTTGTCTCACGGATGCAGAATGCAGGAATTGTTAAGACTGCGTAGGACCGTGTGTGGTTTTCGAAAAAGCCTCCTACGACGTTGATCAAATACGAGCACACCAGCGAGTGTTGCGGGTGGTGGGCACCGTGTGGCGGATCTTGAGCTGGCGGTGGGGGTTGTCCGGACGTTCTGCTGGCGAGTGATAGCGCCGATGAAATGATGGGAGGGACGAGTCATGTTGACCTATTCCGCTCGATAGTGGTGGCTGGGTTCACATCACCTCGCGAGATCAGCATGGTAAGCAAGTTTTACTCCAAAATAGAATCAGCCTGCATGTTGATTCTTCGACCTTGGCCGTATCAGATCCTGATGGAAGACGGGAAGTTGTTTGACATCGAAATGTAGGTGCTGGCAGCTCAATCAGAGTTAACGATAACGTCATTCCCCTACTTCTGGGACACCCCCCTTTATGGGACACCTCTTACATATCGATCAATATTCATCTCCGAAGCTGTCTAGACCATGCACGTCATAGTCTAAAAGCCCCAGGACGGTGTGG
>JAABUH010003100.1_pt1 | contig 14837 bp, 19 predicted proteins | sample 5559121 | NCBI WGS metagenome assembly JAABUH01 (sample SAMN10711871, study PRJNA513364) | rock metagenome | isolation source: Antarctica rocks | place: Antarctica: Victoria Land, Battleship Promontory nord | collected 2015-12-28
TGCGCCGGCTGGTGTCGATGACAGCGACCGCCTCGGTGATGACCCCGCCGTCGGACATGACCTGCCAGAACTGCTGCAACAGATCCGGACGAATGAAGATCGAATACTCAGCCACAGACAACACCCAATCAGTACGTGTTGCGAGCACCGCGAGAACCCAAGGATCGGCCAACGGCACAGGTCGTCAGCCCCTCGCCGTCGGCTCGGCACGCGCGGGGGCGGTGAACGGCGCCGCAACGAGGGCGGGGATGACTCGCTTGTGGAACGGTTTCACCGCCGCGAAGTAAGCGCGCCCGGCCGCGTCGTTGTACCGGACCTCGGTCGTGAGGCTGCCCCACGCCCGCACCGGGTCGGTCTCGAACGTCGCCCGGAAGGTCAGATGCTTGTCGGAGTCGCCGCACACGACCTGCTGCGGTGACACCGACTGCACGAGAAGCGGCCCGAACTTGCCACCCGGCGCCAGGCAGACCGGCTTGCCGTAGTTGCGCTCCTGGGTGTTGAAACCGAAGCGACCGGCGACTGAGTCACGCATCGACAGCAGCACGTCGAGCCAGCGGGGCGCGGCCTGCAGGATCAGGGCGCAGAAGCGGGGCGCCTCCATCGGCTCGGGGAGCTCGACGGAGTACCTGTCGGCGTAGTCGACGCGTCCGAGGGAGTCAGGGGTCATGGTTGTTGATCCTCCTTGTCGCGGGCTAGCGTACGGGCCGCCCGCATGCGGATCCCCGAGCGGAGCAGTAGGATCCACGGAGGTGCTCCGTCGAAGGCGAGCTGCCGATGGCTGTGCCTGGAGACTCGGCAGCTTGCTAGCAACAGGAGCGCCGGGCATCACGCAGGCGTGCCGTCGGAGCGCCTGGCCGTCTGAGCGGTTGAGCGGCTCACGTGGGGCCGGCTCACCACGCGCGACCGTGGGGGAGGTCCTGCAGATGCGGCGTGGAGGTGTGTAGCACTTCGTAGCGGTCGCCAGTGCCCTGGGGGGCAGCCTCCGCCCATAAGGTGAAGTGGACTAGCTCCCAGGTCGCGGGGTCGACCACCACGGCCGTGCTGTGGACCCCTGGGGTGTCGCCGTGGTCCTGCATGTTCTGGATGGCGCTGTTGATAGTTTCCTGCAGGGGGACCTCAGTGCTCAAACGCGTGGTGGTGCGGGTGGCTGCCTTGGGTGTGGTCTCGCGGAGGGGGCCGAGGGCGAAGGCCAGCCCGTTCCAGTGGCGCACCGTTGGGCGGCCGAAGTCGGCGCTGAGACCGGCGAAGGCGGGGCCGAACAGGAACTCGTTCATGCCGGCCGGTGTGGCCCACAGGTAGAACGGAGCGTACTGGTTGACCGGGGAGCCATCGACGTCCTTCTCGCGGATGCCGTAGGCCTTGAGTCCCAGGCCGGGGAAGGTGTCGGTGCCCGACCCTCGGGTGGCCACTCGGTGACGGATGATGCTCATGTCGTAGGCGGCGGGCAGGGTGATCTCGTACTGCATGGCGTGCACAGGGCTCTCCTGACTGTTCAGGTGGGGTAGTCGGCCGCGTCGACAGGTTGGCCGCAGTCGGCCTCGACGCCGTCGGCGTCGGTTTCCTGCACGGCTAGGTGGGTCATGACGGTGCGGGGGCCGGCGCCGTGCCAGTGCCACTCCGTGGGCTCGATCCACACCGTGTCCCCGGCGCTGATTTTTTCGATGGGTCCGCCGGCGCGCTGCACCAGTCCGGCACCGGTCGTCACGTGCAGGACCTGGCCTACGGGATGCCGGTGCCAGACCGTGCGGGCCCCGGGGGTGAAGGTGACGCTGGACACCCGCAGCCGCGAGGGCCAGGGCAGCGCGGCGATCTCCTCGATCCACGCCTCGCCGGTGAACCACGGTGATGGCCCGGCGTGGCTGTCGGGGCAGTGGCGGGTGATCTGCACCTGGGCTCCTATTGGCCTTCGGTGGGCCGAGGGGGCTGTGCGTGGGTGGCTAGCAAGGCCAGCACTCCGCGGATGGCGCGGTAGAACGGCTCCGGGGAGTCCGCGGCGCGGGCCAGCACGTAGCCGCCCTGGAGCACTGCGATGAGCGCTTCGGCGACCTCAGGGGCATCGAGACCGGCGGCGAGGTCACCCCGCTCCTGGCCCTGGGTGAGGACCTGGGTCAGTCTCTGGTGCAGCCAGGCCATCGTCTGCTTCACCGGGCGGTGCAGGTCCGGGTCGGCGACCACATCAGGGTCTTGGGTCAGGCGCCCGATCGGGCAGCCTCGCAGCACCTCACGCTCTCGGTGCAGCCAGCGCGAGACCCGCTCGATCGCCGTACCTGGCCCGCTGAAGTGGGCCTCTGCTGCCGTCTGCAGCTGTTCGGCGCTGCGCTGCACGGCCGCCAGCGCAAGGTCGGCCTTGCCGGCGAAGTGGTGGTACATGCTGCCCTGCCCCGCCCCGGACCGCTCCAGAATCGCCCGCGGGCTGGTGCCGACGTACCCGCGTTCCCACAGCAGTTCCTGGGTGTTCTCGATCAAGCGATCCCGCGTCGTCATGCAACTAGCATACATACTAGTAGGTACAGAGTGTCAAACGGGCAACATCGCTAGTATCGGGACGACGACCATTGAGCGAGACCTTCACTGGCCCGCCCCGTACGAGGACCCTCACTGGGTGGACCTGACGCTCCTCATGAGATCCGCGCTGCGGGGGCTGGCAGACTTTCGAGGCCTACGCCCGTGGATGCGTTTCTCATCGGGCCGGAGCATTCGGCGCGGTAGCTGGCTATGTCCCAATCAGCCCGGCGATGTCGCAGGCGGCTGACGATGTGCACCGCAAGGCCCAAGAACTTGTCCAGCACACTCAGCGGACGAACGCTCTTCGTTCAGACGTGACCGCCGTCGACATCCACCATCTCCTGGAGTTGTTCAGCCGCAGTCCGATGTCGATGGGGGATGCCGCCGCGGAGCCCGCGCCAGTCGCCGCCGTGATCCTCGGCCACGAGCGTCTGGAGACCATCGCCTTGGACGGTCTCAGAGGCGACGCAGCCACGAGTCCACTCCCCGCGGCGCCCGATTGGCATACCTACCGCGCGCGTTGGGTAGCTGGCTGACATCCGGCGCCACCGATCTTGGCGACTCAGGGCCGGGCAGTTCGGCGATCTGCGTCGCTATCTTCTGCCGTAGTGCGGGGCTACGAGATGCGAGGCTGATGGCGAGGTTCCGCGCGACGCGGGCTCCTGGAGCCCGCAGTGTTGCCATGCGGGTCATCCGATCGGTCATCGACACGACACTTTGAGCGACGGGGCGGCGACGTCTTTGATAGCCGTCGAGAGCGGACTCGGGCGCGGCGCCGCCGAGCACCTGAGCCAGCGTGCCTCCAAGGTCGATTGCGTCTTGGATGCCGGTGTTCATTCCTTGGCCTCCGGCCGGGCTGTGTACGTGTGCGGCGTTGCCGGCGAGGAAGACTGGTCCGCTGTGGTAGGAGGCAGCGAGGCGGTGATGGACATGAAAGCGTGAACTCCACAAAACGCTGTCCATTCGAGCGCCCTTCTCAGGTCCCCGGCTGTCCAGCAACGCCTGGATGTCTTCCATAGCAGGAGTTTCGGCGGCGTGATCGACGGTGGCGCCGATCCGGTGCCGCCCGTCGGGCAACGGTGCGACCACGACAAGACCATCGGGGGAGAAGAAGAGCTGTACCTCGTTGTCCGGTAGCGGCCAGGTCATCCGTACGTCGGCCAACACGAAGGCTTGCGGGTAGTTGCCCCCGGGAAAATCGATGCCCACGGCCTCTCGGACGACGCTGTGCATGCCATCGGCACCGACGACAAAGCGTGCCGCGACGGACGCGGGCGTGCCCTGTGGGCCGGTCACGGTGACCGAAGCTCCATCGGTGGTTGTGGTCAGGCCGGTAACCGTGTGCGCGCGATGTAACTGTCCTCCGAGCTCGGTCAGTCGGCGTTCCAGGATCTGTTCGGTGTGCGACTGGGGCAGCATCAACGTGAATGGATATGGCGTCCGTAGAGCGCCGAAGTCAAGACGTGCCAACCACTCGACCGATCCCGGACGGTGAACACCGGTACCACGACGCCTTCGGCGAGAAGGCGGTCGGTCACTCCGATGGAGTCGAGAACCTCAAGCGTGCGGGCGTGGATCACCGCTGCACGTGAGGTGTTCGCTCCCGCTTCGGCGGAATCCAACACAGGATCTCAGCACTTGCGGCTTGCAGCACGCAAGCCGCGGTCAGGCCGACGGGCCCCCGCCCACTATCGCCACGTCCACCTGCTTGGGAAGCTGTGTCACGCCCACTCCTAACAAGTCAACGTACGTTGGCCAACGTGTGTTGACATTATCCATAGCCGGGGCGGAGTCAACGCGTGGTGGCGTAAGTATCGTCGACGTGGGTTCGTTGTACGACACGTTCGCCGTTCGGACCCGGGCGACAGCGGGATAGGTAATTCTGCTCCGGCGCGCCCCAGTTCACGTGATGCGGGGTTGCACGCTACTACTCCTGTCAACGCAGGCAAGCGTGACGCCCGCGCCTAGCAGGGCCAGGCCCGCGACAACGAACGTCGCAGCGTTCATGCCGGCTAAGGTTGCAGCTGCGATAGCCCCATGGGCAGGCGTCTGGTAAGAGCCGACAACCGCGACGACCACGGCAACGCCCGCGCTACTGCCGAGGTATCGAGCGGTGTTGTTGGCACCCGATCCCATCCCCGCCCGTGTTGCAGGCACGGATTCCACGGCCAACCGGGCCAACGCCGCGTTGAGAATCCCGCTTCCAACACCGACGACCACGAGGCCCGGAACCAACCGCAACCACGTGGACGAGGTCGTCAAGCCGGTCATCATGACCAAGCCAACCGCGCACACCAGCAACCCGCCGCCAAGCTGCCACCGAGACGAGACTCGGTGGGGCAACCGGCGAGCCAACAGGGCCACCACGGCGCTGGTCCCCGACCACACGGCCAACACCCCAGCCGAAGTCCACGGCGATTCCGCCAGCCCGCGCTGGAGGACCGTCGGCAGATAACTCATGAGCCCGACCACAGTGAGTCCGGTGGCGAAGGCACCGACTGTGGCCGCAACGAACCCGAGCTGGCGGAACAAGGCCGGGTCAAGCAGGGGTGCGGGGTGACGGGACTCGACAACGACGAAGGCAGCGAGCAACACGGCGCTGAGCAACAACGGACCGTAACTCAACGAGCGGCTCCAACCCTGGCGCCCCTCGACAAGCCCAAAAACCAAACATGCCAGCCCGGCAACAAGAGTCGCCGCACCTGCCGCATCTAATGACCGTGACCGCGCGGCCGGTGACTCTCGGAGAAGCAGCGCCGCCAGCCAAAGCCCCACCGCAAGGGCGCCTTCGACGGCATAAACAACGCGCCAGTCACTCTCTCGAGCGATGCCAGCGGCAAGCAATGGCCCCACCGCAATGCCTGCACCAAGGCTGGCGCCCCACAGGCCGGTAGCGCGACGCCGGTCCGGACCACCGGGGTATGCGGTGCCGACCAGACCCAGACCACAGGCGAGCACAGCCGCGCCGGCCACGCCCTGTACCACGCGAGCGGCAATGAACACCCCCGAATTCGGCGCTATGGAGCAGACGGTGGTGCTGACAACCAACAGGCCGGCGCCAGCAAGAAACACCCGTCGACGGCCGTAGTCGTCACCGAGGGCGCCGACCACTAATAGAGCGGACGCCAGCCCCACGCTGATGCCGGCTAGCATCCAAGTCTGCGCTACCGGACCGGCGCGCAACCCGCCCGCGGTGGCCGAGAGTGTGGCCAGCGGAGCATTGAAGTCAAGCATCACCAGCAACGTCCCGGCCACAGCTACGGCCAGCGTGATACGCCTGAATCGCGCATCGTCAGTTACTCCTCGTCGGACGTTGCGAGTCGTTATCGCCATGGCAGCACCTCTCGTCGCATGAAGTTCAATCACCGAACTTAAGGCTAACACAAGGTTCGATGATTGAACGTCCGAGGTACGATATGGGGATGCTGCCTAAGTCATATGAAGGCCAGGATTGTTCGCTGGCGCGCGCGCTGGAAGTCGTCGGAGAACGATGGACGCTCCTGGTACTTCGCGATGCGTTTTACGGGGTGCGACGCTTCACCGACTTCCAAGTCCACCTCGGCGTCCCCCGCGCTGTGCTCACGGAGCGGCTGCGCACCCTCGTCGTGTACGGGCTGCTGACTCGGCAACCTGACCGGGAACAGCCTGCCCGGCACCAGTACACACTCACCGACAAGGGGTGGGATCTGTGGCCTGCGCTGCACGCGTTACGCAGCTGGGGCGAACAGCATGTCCCGGCCTCCAATGGCCCGCGACGTCTGTTCGTTCACGCCATTTGTGGTGCCGATATTGATGCTACGAGTTCGTGCGCTCGGTGCCATCGACAGGTATCCCCCGAGGAGGTGCTCGCCGCACCAGGCCCCGGCCTGAACCCTGAGGTTTCACAGGACCCCGTCAGCGCTGCTCTTCAAGAGCCGCACCGGCTCGGCCAACCTCTTGCTGTGGCCCCTACCAGGCCGCCCACAGAAAGAACTGCGCTGGCCGATGCGGTCATGGGCCATGCCGGATGACCGACGGTCAGCCGATGTGCCACTCGATATACTCGATCGGACGCGAGATGGTCGCGCCCGATGGCATGGTGAATGACGCGGCGACTCGCCAGGCCATCGGACGGACGCTTCAAGCCGTTCTTGCCCGAGCTCCTCGGCACCCCGCCGGTACGGGGCATGAGGCGTCGCTATTTGTCGCACAGCCCGCTTGGGTGTGCTGCGGCCCGCTGGATCGGTGAGTTGTCGGGCGGCGAGCAGTGGTTCGTCAGCGACGAGGTGGGTGTCGATGCCGCTCGAACCCGAAGTTGGTGGTGCGGGCCGGCGCGCGGGTGGCTGTCAAATTCCGCGACAGGCACAGGATCAGGCCGAGACGCCGCCGTCGACCACCACATACGAAGCGACGACGTAGGTCGCATGACCGGAGGGCGATACCGCACCGCCGCGACGATTTCTGAAAGCCGAGCGACGAGCCCCAGAGCTAACTCGGGCGACGCAACCCGGTCGTTCACGGTCTCGTCTGCGGGTATTGGCCTTGTCGCGTCTCACGAACCCGAGCTGATCGCGTTGACGCGGACCCCTTCGCGCCGACTAGGTCGCGTGACGCTGACCGAGTGAGAGCTCTACCCGCGGCCTTGCTGGCGCCGTACGACACGAACAGCTGCTGCATCCAGTGGGCACCGTGTTTGCCACGAGACGTTCACTATCGCACCACCACCCGGCGCGCATGAGATCGATCTCGAAGTGCATTACCACGTGTGCGCCCACCACGTTGACTTGGAAAGTGCGCTCCAGTCCGGGTGGTTAGACACGTGAGCAGCTACGCGGCGATGACAGTCGGTATCCCTCCCTCGAGGGGACGGCTCGCGGGCGGATCGCTGGCCTCGTCCGAACAGCGCCCGCTTGCCCGCCATCGAAATCCATCACCCGGGCGTCACGGCGTTCTGGTAGGCGCGCAGCGCGTCAGGGTTGTCGATGCTGCCGTGGTGGTGGAGTTGGACCCAGCGTCCGGCGGTCTCGTCGTAGGCGAAGACGCGGCTGGTGCGGATCTCCAGTGACGTCGCTGGTCCGCCGGCGGAGGAGTAGGTGCCGATCTCCCGGCCGGCGAAGACGGCGGTGGTGGGCTGTTGGTAGGTGACGGCGTCGCCGAAGGTGACTTCCAGGTGTGTCCCGCTGTCGAAGATCCGGGCATACAAAGCGACGGCTTCAGGGCCGCCGCGCAGGAGGCCGCCCACCGGATTGTTCAACTGCGCTAGCTCGTGGGGTGACCACACGGCGGTCATGGCGTCGATGTCGCGGTGGTTCAACGCGTAGTAGAAGGTCTCCAACGCCGCGACCGCGCCGGCCGGTGATGGGTCTGCTGCGGCGGGAAGTTGGTTGCGGGCCTTTGGGCCGAAGCCGTAGTCGGTCAGGCTAATCATGCGGGTTCCTCTTCGGTAGAGTGTTCGCTAGCTCTCGAACCCCTCTACTGTACGACAAGGATCGAACACCGTGGCAAGCTCCTCAGCAGCAAAATCCACCGCGAGTCCTGGCGAGAGAGCGTCGACGCGGTCATCGACGGCTCGCAGCCGAACCCTCACCCACACCGATCCCGCCGACGTGCCGCTGCAGACCGCCCTCGAGGCACTGGCCGACCCCGTGCGGCGGATGATCCTGCTCGACCTGTCGTCGCATGGCGACTGGGAACGAGCCTGCGGGACTTTCGACCTGCCCGTGGGGAAGGCAACCCGCAGCCATCACTTCGCCGTGCTGCGCGCCGCCGGACTCATCGAACAACGAGACGTCGGACCGAGACGACTGAACAGGATCCGGTCCGCCGAATTCAACACAGCGTTCCCCGGCTTACTCCACACCATCCTCGCCAGCCGCAGCTGAGCACTTGTCAACGGGCCAATCGAGTCTTCGCGAAGCAACACGCCCGCGTCTTGCCGTCGCCAGCGGGAGCGAGCCGGACGGCCCACTCAGTCGGGGGGCAGGAGCGGACGCATGAACGTTCGCTCATAACGCAGCACCGCGAGCACGCCGAGGAGCCCGGTCAGGGTGTCATGCCCGAAGGCATAGACCGCCCGGGCGCGTTCGGCACTGGCTCGGCCGGCAAGTAGTAGCCGTGGTGCAGACCACCTCGCTTGTTGACGAGACGCATCCACTCGTGCGCGAATCGCTCGAACGCATCCGACTCGGCAACATCGACCGTGTAGTGCACGACGCACGTGATCATGAGGTGACGGTACTCGGCGCGAGAGTTCTGATATGGAGGGACTCTTTGTCATTCCTGAATGGTCAGGGTTGTCAAGGCTTGATTTTCGCTAGTCGAGACCGCTCCACCGGGCGTGCAGGCGCCGGTTACCTTGTTCCTCGCCCGCCCGCGCCGCGGGGCTGGCCTTGTCCCAGCGGCGGCGCACCTCCACCCCGGGACGGTAGGGTTGGCGGTGATGCCAGGCGGCCTCGATCAGCAGTCGGCGGCCGTGACCGTTGCCGGTTTTGGGATCGAACCTTGTGATCGGGAGGGTGCCGGAGCAGGACTCGGGGGGCACCAGTCCCAAGTAGGCGTCGATCGAGCGGCCGGTCAGCCGCTGCCAGTCCCCGATCTCGACCGTCACACGAACCCCGATTAGCGTCGATACCCGCGCAGGCACCCGAGCCGGGTCACCACCGGGGTGTAGGCGCTGTGGGCGGCCATGTCGGTGATCGCCGCGGTCCAGGCGATCCCCCCGGTTCACCGCCGCCAGCATGGTGTCGTAGGCCAACGGCAGCCCCGCCCCCTCGAAGTGCTGCGCGCTTAGCCAGCTGTCGTGGACCTGCGTCCACGCCCGACCGCCACAATAGACGATTCCCTGCCGCAGCAGCAGTTTCGACACCCGATGCCGGGCCGACATCAGATCCCCACGCACGTCCCTCCGGGCGCGGACGAGACCGCGGGCGGCTTCCTGCTCCAAGCCGGGGACCGCGACCGCGACGATCTGGTCCAGGTGCAACAGCCGGGCCAGCTGCCGCGCATCGCGCGCATCAGTCTTGACGTCGACAGGATGAGCTGGTCCACTTTAGTGGCGACGAAGTGGACTAATCCTGTGGTCCCGTGGCTCGTACATTGGGCGGATGCCGCCGCCACCTCATTCGAACTCCGCGCTTACCATGCTGTTAGCGCAGCGTCCTCCCTTCATTCCTGCATCGACAGAAGTAATGACCGCGACCGTGGAACTCCCGCCGGGGGACCTAGGCACGCCACCTCACCGTCACGGTGGACCGATCTTTGGGTACATGCTTGAAGGTCGGATGTTATTCGAACTTGAGGGTGAACCCGAGCGCGTGATCAACGCCGGTGAAGCCTTTTGGGAGCCAGGCGGCGACGTCATCCACTACCAAGCGGCGAACCACCTTCTTGACGCGTGGAGCAGATTCGTGATTGTCATGCTCGGGGTTGCTGGCGAGCCGATGCTGACTCTTGTCTCCGCCGATGAGCTTGCGCAGCGGCGCGTCGACGCGCACCTAGACCTATTTGATCTCCGGTGAACTCGGGCAGCCCATCCACCCCATAGACAAGGTTCCGAATGCGTATCTTCCTCGCCGGCTCCAGCGGCGTGCTCGGCCGACGAATCGTCCCTCTGCTCATCGATTATGGCCATCAGGTGACGGCCCTCACTCGGGACAGCGCCCGGGCTGGCTTTCTCGTGGCTAGATAGGCGCACATGCTACTTTCTGGCCATGCCGATCAACCCTCCGACCCCAGCCCGCCACTGGGTCGTCGCACTGGTCAACTCACCGCAGTCACCGTTCGAGCTCGCCATCGCCTCGGAGGTTTTCGGCATCGCTCGCCCGGACGTGCCGGTGGACTACGAGTTCTCGATCTGCAGTCGCACGCCCGGGCTCGTCGACACGCTGGCGGGCTACCCGATGGTGGTCGAACGGGGGCTCGAGCACCTGACACGGGCGGATACGATCGTCATCCCCGGGTGGGAGCCGACGGGGGCACAGGTGCCGGCGGAGATTTTGCGCGCGCTGGTCGCGGCGCACGAGCGTGGTGCGCGGGTGCTGTCGATCTGCACGGGAGCCTTCGTCGTGGCTCAAACCGGCCTCCTGGACGGGCGCCGGGCCACCACTCACTGGCGTTCCATCGGCGCGCTGGCCGCTCAGTTCCCCCGCGTTCAGGTCGAGGACGACGTGCTGTTCGTCGACCACGGTGATGTCGCGACGAGTGCCGGTACCGCGGCAGGCCTGGACATGTGTCTGCACGTCGTCCGCTCCGATCACGGTGCCGCCCGGGCCGCCCGGGTCGCCCGCCACATGGTCATGCCGCCCCAGCGCGAGGGCGACCAGCGTCAGTACGCCGTCCGCGCGGCGCCGGCGAGGGCGTCCGGCTCGCTGGCCGACCTGCTGGACTGGGCGGGGGAGAACCTCGGGCAGCAATTGACGCTCGGCGTCCTGGCTCGGCGCGCCCATCTCAGCTCGCGCACCCTGGACCGGCGGTTCCGTGAGCAGCTCGGCGTCAGCCCGGGAAAGTGGCTGCTCTCCCGGCGCATCGACGCAGCGCGGGAGCTGCTGGAGACGACGGAGCTGACGATCGATGCCATCGCCACCCGGGTGGGCCTGTCGTCGGCGACCAACCTCCGTCGGCGGTTCCACCACGCCGTGGGAACGGCACCCGCGGCCTACCGGCGGACCTTCCAGGTCATCCCGCCGCAGGACGACCCCTCCCCGCGCGCCACCCGGCTCCTCAGCACCGCGACCGCGGCGGGATGAGGCGTCGCACCGGTCGGCTGAGTGTGCCCGACCCGGTCCGGTGCAACCCCGACCGGCTGGTCAGCAGCGCGGCGCCGGGCGACCCGCCGACTCCGAACTCGTTCCCCGGGAGGACATCGTGTTCGACGCGTCGGTACTGCCCGGTTTCCTGATCGCCGTCCTGTTGGTGGTCGTGGCCCCTGGACCGGACAACGCCTACATCGCCGCGGTCGCCGTCCACCTCGGCCCGCGCGCCGGTGTGCTGTCGGCGGCCGGGATGGCGCTGGGCATGATCGTGCACGTCACCGTCGCCTCCCTAGGGTTGGCGCTGCTGCTGGGAGCGACCACGTGGGCGCTTGATGCCGTGCGGCTGGCCGTGGCGCCTACCTGGGCTGGCTGGCCGTCGGCACGTTGCGCGACGCCCGACGCGCCGGGCACGACGGTCGAGTGCCGCCGAGCCGGCGGCTGTTGCTGCGTCGGGCAGTTCTGACCAACCTGACCAACCCCAAGGTAATCATGTTCTTCGCCGCCTTTCTGCCGCAGTTCGTCCGCGACGGCCACGGTCCCGTCTGGGCCCAGCTGCTGAGCCTGGGGTTGATCTTCCTGCTCGTCGGGCTGGCCGTGGATGCCACGATCGGGGTGGCCGTCGGCCGGGCCGGTGCGGCGCTGGCCCCCGGTGGCCGGGCCGCCACCGCCCTCGCCGTCACCGCCGGGCTCACCTTCGCCACGCTCGCCGCGCTACTGCTCGGCGAGGTGCTGTACGACATCGCTTGACCCGCGGCCGGTCGCGAGAAGCAACCGCGCCCCGGGGATGTCTCACCACCGCCGGAGCAGCGTTTCGGCCGCGCGAAGTTCGGTGATGATCTCGGCAGCTTGCTGGCCGCGGTGGACCAGTCCGACGGCCTGACCAGCGTAGATGCCGGCGAGGTCGTAGTCGGCCCGCTCGATGGCCGCGCGCAGCTCGGCGCGGGCCGGGCCGTCAGCCGCCAGCGCTGTCGCGTCGCCCGGCCAGCGCTCGGTGAACCGGTTTTGCAGGGCCCGGCCACCGAACTCTGCCGGCCAGCCCAGTAACTGACCGCGGTCGAAGGCGTGGGTGTACAGGGTGTCGGTGCTGGCCGCCGCCAGCAGCCGGGCCTTGGCCGCGGGAGGTGCCAGTGACTCGGTCGCGGTGAGGAAGGCGGTGCCGATCCAGGCTCCGCACGCCCCGGCACTCAGCACCGCGGCGACTCCCCGGGCGGTGCCGATCCCGCCCGCGGCCAGTACCGGCACCTCGGCGGCTCCGGTCATGTCCAGTACCTCCTGCAGTAACGGCAGCGTCGACACGGCGTCCCGGCCGTGTCCGCCACCCTCGCTGCCGCGGGCCACGAGCAGATCGAAGCCGTCGTCCACGGCACGTCGGACGTCGTCGGATGAGCCGACCTGGGTGGCTGTCACGATGCCCGCCCGGTGCAGAGTCGCGGCCAGCTTCCGTTGCACCCCGGGCGCATCCCCGAAGCTCACCGAGACCAGGGCAGGCGGGAGCGGCAGGTCGAGCACGGCGGCGAGCTGCCCGTTGCGGTCTGGGCGGCCCCAGCCGAGTAGACCGATGCCGAAGGCGCGGCCGGACGCCGCGGCGATTGCCGCTTGGGCGCTGACCCAGCCTGGAGCCGTGCTGTCGCCCACGCCGATCATCCCGAGGCCGCCCGCCGCCGAGACGGCACCAGCCAGCGCGCCCCCGGCCGCGCCGGCCATCGGGGCGGACACGACTGGAACTGCCAGGAAGAACCGTTCGGTGAGCCAGGTCCTTAACATGGCCGACCGTCCGTTGCCCCGGCAGCGGTGCGGGCTCCGCGTCGGGAAAGGCCCGCACCGTGTCCGGACGGACCCTGGCCCCGGCGGCCTCGACCGCGCATCCTCGCGTCATGACATTTCAGGACGAGCTCATGCAGGTCGTGGACGTTGACACTGTTGCCCCGGTGGAGGTGGGTCCTGGGATCACCCGCCGGACCCTGCCGACAACGGACCGGGCGCGGGGGTGGGTCATCGATTTTGCGCCCGGCTCGCAGTGGCCATCGGTGGATGTGCACGAAGACGAGGAGCGCTATTTTGTGCTCAGCGGTGAGGTGATCGAGGGGGAGCGGCGCCACGGGGCGGGCAGCTACGTCGTATTTGCACCCGGCAGCAGGCACCACCCGCGGTCGGACACCGGGGCGCGAATGCTGGGGATCAACCTCGCCTGAACGCTCGGACCCGGCGGCTCGGTCCGGTGCGACCGGCTCACGACTGCGCTGACGACTCGGGGGCGGCCCCCACAGCTGACGATCGCCCAGTGGGTACCGGTCCACGTTGGCCTCCTGTTCGGTGTCGCCGGGCGGGGGAGCGGCCCCGGGCGTCCGGGTGGCCCAGTCGGCCGGCGGGAAAGCGTCTGCCGTGGGCCCTGCACCGAGGACCTTCCCGCCCGTTGCCCACGGGGACAAGGCAGCGCCAACCCCAGCATCTGGGTCGCGATGAGCGCGGCGCGGGGAGCGGTACCGGAGGTGAGGTCAGGGCTGGTGGCGGCGCTGACGACCGGTGCCAGTTGCGAGCTGAAATTGAATGCATCTGCGCAGCGGCGGTGGGGTTGGTAGCGGCGGAGGCGAGGAGGACGCGGAGGGCGTCGTCGCCTTCCTCTCCCTCCCAACGGGTGAGAAAATGTTCCACTGCTGCGGCGCCGAGATTTTCTCTGGGCACGCGCAAGAGGTCGGGTAGCGCGAGGTCGAATTCCGTAGCGGCGGCGAACAAGCCAGACTTGTTCCCGTAGTAGCGCATCACCATCGACGGGTCGATCGATGCGTCGGCGGCGACGGCGCGGATCGTCGTACGCTCGTATCCGTCCGCGCTGAAGCGTGCTCGCGCCGACCGGAGAATCTCTTCGCGCGTTCGCGAAGAGCGGGGCGGCTTCGCCTCGGGGTGCATCATGTGCTCACCGTAGCCAACGCCTGTTGACTTCGGATCCCAACACGCTCGGCTGGTGGTCGGAGCGGAGCTCCACCGGTGGGACTTACCGGTCAGTCAGCGCCCATGGCAGGTGCCCGATGGTCTGCTGGCCGCTGGCGGATTCCAGCTCGACGACGCGCGACCGCGTAGGGCATCAGCGCCAGCAGGTCGGAGCCAGCAGCCGGCGTCTGCGGTTCGGACGTTGATTGCGGTTCTGGCGGGGTGGGATCCGCTACCGGCTGCGGGTTCCGTGTCACGGGGCAGCGTCGAAGGCTCGCTTGACGGCGAGGCTGTCCTCGAGGATGTGGTGCCTGGTGATCACCCCGTCGGAGACTGTGAGGTAGAGCGCGAACGCTGCGCGATAGGTCACTTCTGTCGCGCGCAGGGTCTGGCTCAGCTCGCCGATGATCGCGGCGTCGGCGCCGTCCACGAGAATCGCGGCGATGTCGACGCTCGCCTGGCTGGGCACGTGGTAGTCGCCGAGGGTGCGGTAGTGGTCCTCGACGTCGGCACGGGTCGAGCGATGCCGGATCCACGGCACCGCGGTCCCGTTTTCGTCCTCGGGCCAGCCGAGCTTCCAGTCGACCTGGTCGGCGTACAACTCGGCGATCTCGGTGGGATCACCGGTCGCGATGCGGTGCAGTAGGGCGTCGACCACGTCGCGGGTACTCATCG
>JAABUH010001227.1_pt1 | contig 14820 bp, 21 predicted proteins | sample 5559121 | NCBI WGS metagenome assembly JAABUH01 (sample SAMN10711871, study PRJNA513364) | rock metagenome | isolation source: Antarctica rocks | place: Antarctica: Victoria Land, Battleship Promontory nord | collected 2015-12-28
TGGGCTCGATCCGGCGCTGCTTGGAGAGGCTAAAAAACGGCCGCTCCATCATGTCTTGCTGATCATGCGTGGGAATGTCGCCAGGCAGCGCGACCAGAAGGTCCAACTGCCCCTCGCCGACGCGCCGTACCAGCCGACCCGACCTACGTACCATTATAGTTCATTGTCTACGAACCTTCTAAGGTCAGGATGTTTGAAGGTGTAAACCTATTTCGGACGGGTGGTGGATAGGCGTCCACTAGGCACGTTAGCACTGACTGCCTTTAGCGGGGGCAACCCTCGCTTTTGTAGCAAGAGGTTCCAGGCCTCGTGCCCGAGTTTTTGAAGGCTCAAATTGGCATCCAGACTTAGTTGGCGAAGCCGACGGCGGTCCTCGGGCGCCACCAGAATATTGACGGGCACAACGCTTTGTCCAACGGCTTCAGCTACCTCTTTTCTCGTGGCAGATGAGGCTTCGGTGATGGTGGCAGCCGGGCCTGCGGCTGTATCGTCGTCAATCGGCGACATAACCTCTGCGAGTGATCGCCCGCGTTTACTGCTGCTCATGGGACATCTCCTGAATCCAAGTCCAAACGGAGCGAAGTTCTGCGTGGGCATCGCGCGCGGCTGCACCTCGCATTTCGCCGATACCACGACCCTCTAGGGCTGCATCGAGGTAGATGGCACGGTCGCCGACGTGGATTGGACAGACCGGAACCGGATAGCGGGACAATGCAGCGCGCGCGTCCCGCGCGCGCACCTCATTCTTGGCTGCATTAACAACCACAACCGCACGCCTTTCTAAGCGGCGAAGAATTTTCAGCGTTTCTCCGACAGCTTCAAGATCATCCGACGACGGGCGTACAGGGACAATAACAAGGTCTGCGACGCGGGCGGCTTCCGCCTCGGGTTCCGCAACAGCCGGCTTAGTGTCTACGAACACGGCGCCAACCTGTTTTCGCAGCGCTTTGGTTGCGGTGGTCAGGTCAGAGCCGTCAAGGTCGAGTAAGTCCGGTCGCTCTGGTAGCGGCTGTAAGGTCTGCCGCCGCTGCCACCATTTGGTAGATGTCTCTTGTGGGTCGCGATCAATAAGGACACTCGCGCCAGTCTCACCGGCGAGCACCGCCAATTGGCGGGCAAGCGTGCTTTTGCCAGCACCACCTTTTTGGCTGATGAGCGAAAAAATTTGCACCCTTCTGTCCTTTAAACACACTTGGAATTTGCACTATGAAGGTATTGTCCTTGACAGTCTATGATCTTTTTACCTAAGCAGCTGGGCTGCAGAATGGCCTGCCGCATTTTTACGGGACCGCCTGCAAGCCCACCTACCCTGATCAGGCTATCTGGGCTTGTTCTGCAGCCTTTGGTGACGCTGATGCGCGTGCATCCAGTCCGCTGCCGCCTGGGTCCCGGCAGCTGCCGTGAAAATCGCTCGCTTGTCGCTCCTCAACATGCGCAGCCACGATGCGACATACACCGCATGGTTCGGCCGCGGCTCCGGCGCCAGCGCCAGGTCGGCGCACAGGAACGCCGCCTCAAGCTTAGCTACCAGCTCCTCGGCCGTATACGCCTCCTTGCCAAACCGGCCCCGCAGGTCGCGAGCGCACCGGCTGGCGTGCCTGGTCCAGTGCGTCGCCTCGCGGGATGGCAGGTTCAGCTCCAGAGCGGGAGCGTCTCCCATTTGGCAGGGAAGCCGGTCTGGCCGCTGGCCACGCCGGGCGCGGTCGGGAACCCGTCGAGATGCCGGCGCAGACGGTCCGACCAACTCGTCATCGGGTTGATAAACCGCAGCAGATACTGCATCGGCGCTGCAACCCCGTACAGCCGCGTCTGCGCAAAGGCGTCGCGTGCGAGGTGATCGAGCAACGCGATCTCGCCCGCCCTTGGCGGCTTGGGCTGGTCCGCCGGCGAGCGGTTCCACAGCCGGCCATGGTGGGCGCAGATGTTGCGGATATGGTTGATGGCGCGCATCCAGCCCACGAGCAGTTCGGGGCGCTGCACTCCATACTTCAGCGCGATTGCCGCCCGGTCAGCCTCGGCCATGCCGGCAAGGAAGGTCGAGAGCATCCCAAAGTCCCAAAGCTCGACGGCGATCCAGATCGGCAGCGGTCCGCTGTAGCTCAAGGTGAAGTGCCGAATGAACTCCTCCTTGGAGCGAGATGCGGCCTGATCCAGGCGCGCCAACCAGTCCTGATAGCTGGTGCGCCCCGTGTTGGGACTTACGCGCCGGGCAAAGTTGCCGTGCAACAGTGCTGGACTGCGGTGCGCCCAAGGGTCCCGGACGCCGAGCAGGAGCGCGATGTCCACACGCAGCGCCACCTCGATGCGTTCGGCGCCGTCGAGGAACAGCAGCCGGAGACGCTTGTCAAAAACGTAGAGGTCGACGGCATGGGCGAAGGTCGCGCCAGGACGGAAGGTGTCGAGCACCTGCGTAGCGATCTTGCCGCCTAGGGCAGGAATGGTCCGGCTTTGCCGCAGGGGATGCCAGTAGCCACTCAAACGGTAGTACCCGATCCGCTCAAGGCAGGCCTCTGCCTTTATCGGGTCGGCTACCGCCATGCCCCGCCCGAGCAGAAGGGCGAGCTGACCAGGAACGTCGAGGTATGGCTTGCGATAGGGCGGGAGCATTGTGCCGTACAAAAGAAAACCGGCCCGTACACCCTCGAAAAGGTGCAGAGGGACCGGCCGTGTTGATGAACACATAGGATTGCCGGCAATGCGGTGCAAGGCCAGCCGAACCGATCAGGCGGGCTTCGCCGGCCTGATCCGCCTTTGTCGCGTTGTCACGAAGAAGGCCACCAGAGGCATCGCCACGCCAAAACCGGACCTCGACCTGATCGCAGTCCGGCTCAAGGCTGCGGAAGCCCATGCAAGGGGACAGACGCCATGAGTGCAGATGCCGCGACGGGAAACGCCGTGCCCGGGATCGAGGAGGGCAGCACCAACGTGTATGCCGACCTTGGCTTTGCGGACGCTGACGAGATGCTGATCAAGGCGCAGCTTGCCAGCAGGATCGCCGAGATCATCAAGCGCCGCCGGCTGACGCAGACGGCGGCAGCCGAGCTGATCGGCCTGCCGCAGCCCAAGCTGTCGGGGCTTCTGCGCGGCCAGTTCCGGGGCGTGAGCGAGGCCAAGATGCTGGCCTGCCTGACGCGGTTGGGCCGGGACGTGCGGATCATGGTCGGCCCGGCACGACGACGAACGGGAGCAGGCCGTATCGAGGTGTTGTCCGGCTAGGCTGCGCCGGTGCAGCCCGCGGCGCACCCGGCTTGACCAAGGCTACTCAGCGACCTTGGCCTTGCCCGACTTCCGACCTAGCCCGATCGTCTTGGCCAGGCTGGAACGCCGCTCCGAGTAGCTGGACGCCACCATCGGGTAGTCAGGCGGCAAACTCCAGCGCTCGCGATAGGTCTCCGGCGTCAGGCCGTAGGACGTCATCAGGTGACGCTTCATCATCTTCGGTTTCTTGCCGTCCTTGAGGCAGACGATGTAGTCGGCAAACACTGACTTCTTCACCGGCACGGCAGGGTTAGGCCGAGCCTGCGGGGCAGTCATAACGCTCTGGATAGGGTTTTATCCCCAGCTCTAAATTGAGAAAGCCTTGAACGTGCCACATGGCACACCTTTCATTGCGTCGTTCAATGCATCCTTACTTCTTTGTAGGCGGCGGAGGTGGAGGCGGCGGGGTGGCTGGAGCCCTTGGAGCGGGCATCACACCCGTCTGGGGCTTCGAGCCACCTCCTGGTGGCAGGGGAGCACGCGGTGGAGGCGCCACTCCCCTCGCCCCGCCAGGCGACGACGGTGGTGGTGGTGGTGGTGGTGGTGGCGGGCTTGGTCTCTTGGTCATGGATGTGAACCACATTCGCAGTGACGAATGAGAACAAACATAGAAGGGCCGCCGGGAAAGACCAGAGCGCAAAACCGTTTAGGCGTTCGGGCCACAAGGCGATTGGTGGCGTGTCCTCAAAAAGAGCAGCCCTCCGTGCATCGATCGCCTTACGCGCCGTTGCAAAGCTGATGGTGAGAGCCAGCAAGCCTGCAACGTCAATCGCCCATCCAGCAATCAGCGCCGCTGGCCAGACCGCCTTGGCAAGAGGAACCGCGCTCCCTACAAATGACACTGAGGCTGCAAACAAGGCAGTGTGCGCAAGTGCAACAAAGCTGTCGCGAGCCGCTTCATTCTGTGCATGAGCTTGATCGAGAGCTTGTAGCTCGTGTCTCAGGTCGTCGGGCGAACGCTCGGTCATCTGAAAATTGGAACCATAATGGAGGAGATTTGGAGTGGCTGACAAGAAAGTGCTTTTCATCGCATTCGCCATTGAGGACGAGCGGCAACGCGATTTCCTCAAAGGCCAGTCGCTTCATCCCCGGCAACCATTCGAGTTTATCGATATGTCGGTCAAGGAGCCCTACGACAAGGATTGGAAGGATCGCGTTCGGACCCGAATCAAGCGCTCCGATGGCGTGATCGTGCTGGTCAGCAAAAACTCTGCCGCGTCGAGCGGCCAAAAATGGGAAATCCAGTGCGCCAAGGAGGAGAAGAAGCCGATCCGCGGCATCTGGGCCTATAAGGATGATCGCTCTTCGATCGATGGCGTAAGCACTTACGTCTGGAGCGACGCCAACATCACCAGCTTCATCGACTCGCTGTGAGCAGGAGGTGACGGTGCGCAAGGCTTTGATTGTTGGCATCGACCATTATGAGCGGATTGGTAGCCTCAGCGGATGCGTCAACGACGCTCACTCCGTCAAAGCCATGCTCGAGCGCCATGCCGATGGCACCGTTAACTTCGCGACGCCCAAGCTCCTGACCGGAACTGGCCCGGCTAATATGGTTGACCGTGACGAGCTAAAGGCGGCGGTTCGTGAGCTATACGCCGATGACGCGGATATAGCCCTATTCTACTTTGCCGGACATGGCTTTATTGAGGACACCGGCGGCTATCTCTGTACCAGCGACAGCCGCAGCGGCGATGATGGCCTGTCGCTTCCAGACGTCATGACGTTCGCCGGCAGCTCTGCCGCCAAGAACAAGATTATCATTCTCGATAGCTGCCACAGCGGCGCGGCCGGGGATCGCGTAACTCATCCCGTTGCGGAAATCCGAGACGGCATGACGATCCTTACGGCATCCACCGCTGACCAATATGCCATGGAGGTCGAGGGCGGCGGTGCCGGCGTGTTCACCAGCCTCTTCATTGACGCGCTAAGCGGCGCCGCGGCTAACTTGCTGGGCGACGTGACACCTGGCAGCGTTTATGCCCATATCGACCAATCGCTTGGACCGTGGAAGCAACGGCCAGTCTTCAAGACCAACGTCAAGACGTTCGTGTCGCTGCGCAAGGCAACGCCACCTATCGCGTTGATAGACCTTCAAGCACTCGCCAAGCACTTCCCGACAGCTACCTACCGACTGCCCCTTGATCCGTCGTTCGAACCCGAGCGATCCGAGGAGCAAAAGAAGGACCCGACCATTCCACCGCCCGATCCGGAAAAAAACGCGACCTTTGCGATCCTTCAGCGTTACGTGAAAGTCAATCTCGTTCGGCCGGTCGATGCTCAGCATATGTGGCACGCGGCGATGGGGAGTAATTCCTGCGAGCTTACGGTGCTCGGGCAGCATTACAGAAGCTTGGTTGAAAGCGGATTGATCTGACCTATGTCAAAATCTCTTCCCGGCGATGTTCGGGCGGCTCTTGTTGACCGGCTTGCAGCCATCGAGCATGAGCGCTGGTCGCACTGGCAACGGTATATGCACAGCAAAGCGTCACGGCAGCCGGATGGCACACTGGTAATCCCGGCTGATCTCGCCACACGATGGGAAAAGCAAATCGGCACCTTCTATGCGGACCTTTCTCCCGAGGAGCAGGAGAGCGACAGGGAGCAGGTCGAGCGTTACCTTCCGATCATCGAAGAAGCCTTTGAGGCCTCAGATTGATCGCCTGCCGTGCTTGTGACGGTGAGCAATGGAAGCGCTTGGACTGGCCTGAAGAAGGCGTAACCGCCATCCTCCGTCACGGCCCAGTGCCGTGACGGGCCAGCTCGCGCAACGCAAGTTCGCGATCCAGCGGCAGCGGTGGCGGCTTCAAGCGCCACAACGTGCGCTCGCCGAAAGAGGGCTTGCGGGCTTGGTGCCACTTGCCGGTCCCGCCGTGCCGCTCGATCCAGTAGGTGCCCTCGGTGTCCAGGTAGCTCTGCACCTTGTCGCGCGGGATGAAAATGACGCCCTGTTCTGGCAAGCGGCGGCGTACGACGCGCAGCCAGGCCGAAATCTCCAGGCGTTCCGGTTCCGGCTCCACCGCGACGCCGTGCAGGTCGTCGTAGGCGCCGGCGACCCAGCCCTCGGCGTCGTACTCGCCCCAGAAACCGGAGATGGTGGCGGAGTAGCCGCTGCCGTGGCGGGACGGCAGGAAGTCGATGCTCGTACCCTGCATACCGATGCCGTCATTGGCCCGGTGCTGCGCTTCGCTGATCTGCAACAACTCGTCCGAGTGGACCAGCCTGGTGAGATCCTCGGCATGCGGCAGGCGGTCCAGCGCCATCTTGGGCCAGTCCTCCCGCACGCGGTTGAGCAGCGACGGATTTGGCCGTAGGTCCTCGCGCATCAGGTCGAGCAGGTCGTGGACGACGGCGGTGGTCTGCCCGATAGGTGCCTCCATCGTCATCTCTTCCTTGCCGAAGCGTTCGGCGCAGCCGACGAGGAGGGCTGATGCCAGTTCCGCGTAGGGCGCCCGGAAGACGGGGCGCACCTCGTCAGGCGGAACGTGCATGGCGAAGCAGGTTTCCCGGAACGCCGGCGTGTCCCAATGGTAGTCGCCGATGCCCTCGTGGATGCGGGCAAGGAGGGGGTGGGCGTCGAACAGCTCGCGCTCGTGCGTGTCCTCGGTCAGCGGATAGGTTATCAGAACAGGTAAGGTGCGATACCGGACCACTTTGGCGCCGGCCGCCTTGCGCCGGCCGTCCCGCTCGATCTCGAACACGGCCATGGTGCCGCCATCGGCGAGGAAGGTGTCGAGCATCTCCTTGCGGGAGCGGTCCACCAGCCGGCCCATGTACTCGTGGGCGGTCAACAGCCGGTCGGCCTTCGCACCGGCGCTAGCCTGGTTGACGAGCCAACTCTCGGTGTCGGACACCCACACCGCGACTTGGCGCAAGCCCAGGAACTTGAGCCTCGTCGTGTGGTCCGCCTGTCGCTCCTTGCCTGACTTCATGCCCTGCTCCCTTTTGTCACTAGTGACAACATGGACAGCATAAGTACTTAGTCGTCGCGATCGCAAGCGAAACCCGCTTTCCGCTCAGGTGGGGTTCAGCACCAGCGGATCATGCACCAGGTCGAGGTGGCCGGCGTCGCCCCGGCACGCCCAAGTGAGTAGGGTTCCGGGCGGCACCGGATGTTCCTCGAATTGCGCTACCGCCAGGCGGTACTGCGTCTCGTTCGTCGCGGACCCCCTGATGCGGCCCATGTTGGCTTTGAGGCCCGCCAGGCTGTCCGCGCCCATGCCCGACCGGAAGGCTGTCGTGCCGCGTCGGTCGGCATTGATTGCGAAGAAGAAGTAGTCGCCGGTCCCGACCATGACATCCAAGACTGCCTGCGCCACTGGGTCGCTCGGGTTGACCAGGGCGTTGTAGGTGGCGTGGCCATAGAACTCGAAGGCAAAGTGGACCACCTCCCAGCCCTCGGCGCCCAGCAGCGAATGGCCCAGCGCGAAGCCGCTCGCCGTGACGTGCCGGGGAATGGGCTGCTCTGGACGCAGCGCGACCAGCGCACACCGTACGTCTTCCACCTCGACCAAGCCCAACCCAAAGCAGGGCGGGTCCGCGTCCAGGAACTTCGCCATGAAGCTCCGGTTGATGGTGAGCTGGGGCAAGCTCATGCGGCCACCTCTGCAAGCGGCACGTCGGCTGTGCCGGCAGCTTCCTGGCGCCGCCCAACGATGCGGGCCACCTGGACAGGGTGCCAGCGCCTGCCACGGCCGGACGGGGTCGGCACGCCGCGCGCGGCCAGCGCGTCGGCGAGCTGCTGCAAGGTGGTGGCGCCAGCGCGCCGGGCCTGCTCGATGAAGGGCAGCACGTCGGCCGCCCGCACCTGCGCCCGTCCGGTCTTTACGGCGTTGGCGGCACGCGCCTGCGCCGGCGAGCCGGCGAGGAGGTTGGGATTGCCGAGCCGGACGCCGCGCGCCTTGGCGGCGGCGAGCGCGGCCTTGGTGCGCGCCGAGATCATGCGCGCCTCCTCCTCGGCCACCGCGGCGAGGATGTGGACTGTCAGCCGGTTCACGGTCGGCATGTCGGCGGCGACGAACTCGACGCCGCTCTCCATCAGCCCGGACACGAAGTGGACGTTGCGGGCCAGGCGGTCGAGCTTGGCGATCACCAGCACGGCGCGGTGGGCGCGGGCGGCGGCCAGCGCGGCGGCGAGCTGCGGCCGATCCTTCTTGCGCCCACTCTCGATCTCGATGAAGTCGGCCGCGACCGTGCCCTGGGTATCGGCGACGTGGGCCTCGACGGCCGTGCGCTGCGCCTCCAAGCCCAGCCCGCTGCGGCCCTGTTTGTCGGTGCTGACGCGGTAGTAGGCGATGAAGCGGGGTGTGCTCACGGCTAGAGGTCTGGCGGCAGCTCGTCGCCCGGCTCGGGCGGATTACCGTGGCCAGCACGGGCAAGGATCTCCAAGGCCCGGCCGGGGCTGGAGCGTGCCGCGCGGGCTGCGAAGTAGCGCTCGGTCTCAGCCTGAGAGCCGGCATGGGTCGCGACGATGGAAAGCAGGTACTGGTTCATGCTGACACCGGCACGCTCCGCTTGGGCGGCAACCACGGCCTTGAGACCCTCGGGCAGGCGCAATGGGAAAGTGCTCATCGAAGCCTCCTCAGGGTCTCGGCTGGCAGCTCGGCCGCGATGCCGAACCGGGCGGCCGGTGCGCGCAAGTCGCGCAGGTTGAAGGTGACGAGGGTGTCCGCGAGGCCATTCACGGCCGCGTCGATCACCAGGTCGTCGCTGCTGTCTGGCGATTGCGGCCTCCAGCGAACTCGCACCGTCACAGGCAGGCAAGTGGCGCACAGGCCATCCAGGAAGGTGAGCGCACCCTGCGCCGCGACGCCTGCCCGCTGTAGGGTGTCAGGACGGAGCAGGACATCCTCGTACTCCAGCATGAGGGCGGTGAAGGCAACAGCGGCGGCCCTGCCTGTCAGCACGGCTCGCAGCAATAGACGCGATGCGCCAGCCGGGCTGACGAAGCCCGCGCGGACGATATTGGTGTCGAGGAGCATACGCGGCAGCATGATGTCTTATGCGACATCACCTCGTCGGACGCCATGCCCTTTTACAAACCCAAACGACCGTTTGATAGTTTGTAAAAGAGGCTTGGAAGAGCAGGGTATCGAACGACGCGCACTCCACACGCAACAGCGCCACGGGTCCGTCCATTTGCGCGTCCGGCAATCAAGGTGTCCGTCCTGCCGTCCAATACGCCCGTTGTTCCCGGGCAGAGCGGGCTGCTGTCCGTCAGGGTTGGTTTGACGGACACCAAGTTCCCGGCACCGCCCGAGGCACTGAGGCGTCAGGCAACCAACCTGCATAACCCCGCGGTCGCCGGGCTTAGTTTGCGGGAGGGAAGCTAGGCTGCGGGCGGCACCAGCAGGGGGACCAGCGCCGCCACGGCTGCCCCAAGCAGGGCGACGACGAGCAGCACCCCGCGCCAGGACAGGTGCGCGGCACCCCAGGTCGTCAGTGGCACGCCGAGCACGGTGGCGACGGTCAGGCCCCGGAACACCAGCCCCAGCGCGCGCTCGCGTCGCTCCGGGGTCGCCAGGGCCGCGGCCATGCTGGACGCGACCGGCCCGACCATGGCGGCGCCCACCCCGCCCAGCACGCGAGCGGCGAACCGAGCTTCAGATCTGCGCCGCCCCCCCATCGGCGAACAGTTCGCTGCCAGTAACGAAGCTGCTTTCGTCCGAGGCGAGGAAAAGGGCGGCGTTGGCGATCTCGTCGGAGCTTGCCATCCGGCCGAGCGGCGATCCGCTTATCAACGCAGCTTCAAACGCCCGGCCTTCCTCCTCGGTCTGGGTGAGTGCGTCAACGCCCGGCGTATAGGTAGCTCCGGGGACCAGGACGTTCACGCGGATGCGGCGTGGCGCCAGATCGACAATCCAACCGCGGGCAAAGTTCCGGATGGCCGCCTTGCTGGCGCTGTAGACGCTGAATGCCGGTGCTCCCTTATTACCGGCCGCTGAACCGGTCAGGATCACCGATGCGCCATCGCGCAGCAGCGGCAAGGCCTTCTGCACCGTGAACAGTGTTCCCTTGACGTTGATCGCGAAGATGCGGTCGTAGTGCTCCTCGGTGATCGCATGCAGCGGCATGAAATCGCCGACCCCTGCGTTAGCGAGCAACACATCGATTCGTCCGGCCTCATCGCGCACGACGCCGTAGAGCCGATCCAAGTCGTCAAGACTTGCTATGTCACCCTGAACCCCGCGTACGTCGCCCTCCACCTCGGCCACGGCGGCGTCGAGTTCGGCCTGCCGCCGACCGGTCATGAACACGCGCGCACCTTCCCGGGCGAAGCGCTTCGCGCTCGCCAACCCAATGCCACTGTTGGCGCCGGTGATGACCGCGATCTTGCCCTCTAGCCTGCCCATCTTCGTCTCCATCTTTTGAAGACCGGGACATGGATCGGCACTGGTTGCATGGGTAGAACTAACCCAAAGGTAAGCGTGGGAGAATTTGATGAGTTGTGATGAGTCTCCGTGCGGCCTCGACGTCGCGCTAGCCGTGATGGGCGGGAAGTGGAAGCCGCTAATCCTGTATCACCTCAATTCGGGACCGAAGCGGTTCGGGGACCTCAAAAGGCTGGTTGCGGGCATCAGCGAGAAGGTGCTGATCCAGCAACTTCGCGATCTGGCTGGGGCGGGCGTGCTCACCCGACATGACTACCAGCGGGTGCCGCCGATGGTTGACTACACCATGACCGCCTTTGGGATGACGCTCGTGCAGGCGCTTCTGCCGCTGTGTGTCTGGGGAACGGAGCATCGTGCCCAGGTCGAGGAAGTCATGTCCCCGCGCGCGGCAGAATAGGCAGCCGGTGCGGTGTACGTCAGCCCCCACCTAGTCGAGGTCGACCCAACATTCGCGATGCCAGCCGCAAAGTAGTGGAAGCGGCCGTGCCCGGGTGAGCGGTACCGTACGCGTAGACCCCAGTAAGGCACACCCGCGAGACACTTTCTACGTCTCGTATGGGTCTATACAGGAATTCTGAGACGCGGGTGTAAGCGGGTTTAGAACCTGCCGAGACGGATTCTGCCTCTTCGATCCATTGGACTTGCGACGTAGCGACGGGTTTTGGTGGGTTGCTCCGTGCTACTTTGCGGCTGACGTCGCGAATTTTGGGTCGACCCTTAGTCGCCGCCGAGCGCGTGGCCGACCCGGCCCAGCTCCTGGCCAGTCTCACCGCGATGGGCGACGACCCGGCGAGCCTTGCCCTCCAGTGCGACTAGCCGCACAGCGTCCAAGCTGAGCAGGTGGAGGTGCCGACCAATGCGGTCACTCCGCTCGACGGGCTGGACGCCGTGCCGGCCGCGCAGCTCGCGGCGCTGGGCAAGTTCCTGGTATCCTTTGGGGGGGCCTGCTGCGCGGCGCGTTGCAGCCGGGCGAGACGCTGGTTGTGAACGGCGCGTCGGGCATCTTCGGGTCGCTCACAATCAGAAGGCTATGACGGCCGCAAGTGCCATTGACCTAAACTTCCTCCCGTTGCTTCAGCATTCTCTCCAAAGCGGACCACCTTGCGGCAAACGGCGTGACCGGGTCTGGCAGTCGACGGAGAAGCCGGTGTCGGGGCGGGATGGGCGATCGCGGCCATTGATAGGCGGCGCCGACGTTCCCGAAGGACCGTCTATCGGGATCACCTCGGCTGGTTCCGTGGCTGACCCTGGTGCCCTATCAACGTCCAATGGATGTAGACGGCTTTGACCTGAACCTGCTGAAGGCGTTCGACGCCCTCTATGCCGAGCGCCACGTCACCCATGCGGGGCAGCGCATCGGCCTGAGCCAATCGGCCATGAGCGGCGCGCTCACCCGGTTGCGTGAGCTGTTCAAGGACGAACTGTTCGTCCGCTCGCCTGCCGGGATGCAGCCGACGCCTCGCGCCGATGACCTTGCCGGCCCCGTGTCGGCGGCGCTTCGCCTCATGCGGCAAGCACTGCAATCGGATACGTTTGATCCCGCGGCGGCCAATCACACAGTCACGGTCGCGATGACCGACTATGCCGCCTTCGTCCTGTTACCGCCGCTGCTGGCGCGGCTCGCTGTCGACGCCCCCCGCCTCGATGTGCGGGTGCGCGGTATTTTCGGCCGGACCGAAGCTCTCGATCTGCTCGACAACGGCGAGGCGCATCTTGCGATCGGCTTCCCGGTCGAAGCGTCGGCTCGCATCCTGCTCCGCAGGCTGCTTCATGAAGGCTTTGCGTGCATCGCGCGGCGTGGCCACCCGGCCTTCGCGGAGGGCGCAGGTCTGGAGGCGTTCGCAGCCGCCCCGCACCTCCTTGTATCGCCCGAAGGCGACCGCACGGGACTCGTTGACCACAAGCTGGCCGTGCTTGGTCTCGAACGCCGCATCGTCCTGAGCCTGCCGCAGTTCCTGGTCGCGCCGTTCGTGGTCGCGGACACCGACCTTGTTGCGACGCTCGCCACGCGTGTCGCTCGGCGGTTCGCCGCGGCCAGCCTCGGCATTGCCGTGCATGAGCCGCCGATCGCGCTGCCCGGCTGGCCATTGGCGATGATGTGGCACCGCAGGGTGGACGACCACCCCGCCACGATGTGGCTGCGCGACCGCATCGCCGAAGTCTCCGCCCTGGCCTGACACCATCGGCGGCAGCGATACCGCCACATCACTTCTCGCGATTTCCTTTTCCGTGGCCGCCCTGCTCTTTGCTGATGCATCGAAGCAGGAGGTATCGAACATGCGGGTTCTGGTGACGGGTGCGACGGGCTTGATCGGCGGCGCGGTCGCACGCCGGTTGGCGTTAGCGGGGCACGAGGTCGTGGGGCTTGCGCGTTCGGACGCGAGCGCGGCCAAGCTCGCCGACCAGGGATATACGGCGGTCCACGGCGACCTCGCCGACACAGCCAGCATCGCTGAAGCCGCCCGCGGGGTCGATGCGGTCGTTCACGCCGCCTCGCCTGGCGATCAGAACATCGCTGTCTACGACGAAATGGCAACGCGTGCGATCATCGACGTACTGCGCGGTACGGCCAAGCGGTTCGTCTATACGAGCGGCTGTCTGCTCTACGGCGCGACCGGCGACACGCCCGCGACTGAAGACAGCGCGCTTTATCCCGTTGACCTGGTGCGCTTCCGCCAGGCTCTCGAAGGTGAAATCCTCGGCGCCACGACCGATGGCGTCCATTCAATCGTGATCCGTCCGGCTTGGGTGTACGGCAACCAGGGTGGCACCGCGATGATGATGTACGGCTCGGTCAAGGAGCATGGCGCAGCGCGCTACGTCGGCGACGGGCAGAACCGTTGGACGACGGTTCATGCCGACGATCTAGCAGACCTTTATCTGCTCGCGCTCGAAAAGGCGCCCGCGGCCTCGATCTTCAACGCCGCCCATGGCGCAGCCATTCCGCTCATCGAGATCGCACGTGCGGCAAGCGAAGGCGCCGGCGCTGAGGGCCAGGTGGCGGAATGGCCGCTGGACGACGCACGGCAGGTGCTCCGGGGCTTCGCGGACGCGATCGCGTGCAATCAGGTGATCTCGGGCGAGCTGGCCGAGCGCGAGCTTGGGTGGAGCCCGTCGCGGCATTCGATCGTCGACGAACTGCGCTCCTACGCCCAGACGGTCGCCTGACGCCGGCTCCCGGCCTGCTGCCCTAACACGAGGCGAAGGAGTGCCAGGATGCTGCACAACATCGTGGTCTGGCTGCTTGTCGTCGCGTTCTTCGGCGCAGGGCTGTTCAACGCAATCGGAACGCGCGCCACGCAGGATGATTTTGCCCGGTGGGGTTATCCGCGTTGGTGGTGCCGCGTGACCGGCGGCCTGGAAATCGTGAGCGCAGCGCTGATCGCCCTTCCTGCCGGCCGCAGCGTGGGTGTGGTGCTGGCTGCCGTGATCATCGCCGTCGCCATCGTCACGGTCCTGCGCCGCCGGGAGTTCTCGCATGCAGCACCGCTCGGCGTGTTCACGGCTTTGCTCGTGCTGGCGGCGACACCCTGAACCACGGGCTCCTTCGGATAAACGAACATGCAGCGGAAGCCTGCTTGGCCAGATGGCAGTTGCCCGCTGTCGTCCCCAGACTCGTCCTCAGATCGATCTTCCCGAAACAGCCCACGCTGCACGGCAAAACGGGAGTCACCCGGCTTGCCTGGCTTGATCAACGGCGGCCGGAAAGGCCGCTTTCGGCCAAACCCGGCCGAAGCCAAGCTATGCACCTGGCGCATGTCGCTGAACGCCTAAGTTCCACGACAGCCGGACCACCATCGGTTTTCCAAGGACAGAACTGTCGCGAAAGTCGGTTGCGAAACGTAGGCATTTCGATGCGGATTTGCGACATGCTCATCGGCTATGCCCGCGTCTCGACCGACGATCAGGATTTGCGGCTGCAACGTGCCGTATTGAAGAACGCCGGCTGTCGCCGCATCTTCGCTGAGAAGGTCTCGGGAGCGAAGCGCGAGCAGCCCGAGTTGGCGCGGATGGTCGACCAACTCCGTGACGATGACGTGGTGGTGTGTCACACGGCTCGATCAGCTCGCGCGATCGACCAAAGACCTGCTCGACATCGCCGAAAAGCTGAACGAGGCCGGAGCAGGGCTGCGCTCGCTGGCTGAGCGATGGGCAGATACGACTTCGCCTG
>JAABUH010003101.1_pt1 | contig 14816 bp, 24 predicted proteins | sample 5559121 | NCBI WGS metagenome assembly JAABUH01 (sample SAMN10711871, study PRJNA513364) | rock metagenome | isolation source: Antarctica rocks | place: Antarctica: Victoria Land, Battleship Promontory nord | collected 2015-12-28
GAACATTGAGTGGCCTACAGCAAGTTGCCAAAAGGCAACACCAACAAAATGATACAAGTATTTGCATGCTGTTGCCACACCACACAACCACATAGCTCATAGAGAAAGCAACAGAGAGGTTGAACGCACCGCTGCTCACCTCCAAATTGGAGCTGCTGGTTCTCAAGATTGCCAGGCTGAAAAGCTTCTGCCCCGACCAAAGGCTGCGCCTGAGCAGCCAGGAACTCTGCCTGAAAGTGGGATCCCGGGGCAAGACCCATGCTGTGCATGTCAGCAACTGACCCTGTTGGCCACCCCCATTCACCTCGGGGGACTCCAACTGGCAGCTGATCAGGAGGCATTTGGTGCGAGCTGCTATGATGCATTGGGGTCGTAGCTTGGCTTTTATGGAGGACAACAGGAGCCCGAGGCATCATGTGCAAACCAGGCACGTGTTCCTGCCTAGTGGGGGCTGTCGCTGCAGCCGCAGCTTGGGCTGCCAGCCAATGCCTTGCCTCCATGGGCATGCTACCAAGCCCCTGAGGGTATTGTGCTGAGGGATTGACAATTGGAGAAAGACCATAGGGACTGAAAACAGCAAATGGCTGGGGATGCAACATGCCGCCTGTTGTCGGTGCTCCAGGCAGCGTTGCACTTGAGTAGCTGGCTGTTCTGCCCTGCTGAGCCAACATGCTGTTCAACAACTGCTGGTAGGCTTCGGGGTGAGTTGCCATAGCAGCAACTATGCTGGAAGTGTCCACAGCTGGCCCCATGCCTGGCAAATTGGCAGGGTTTGGCAGCAGCTGCAGCTGCTGCTGCTGCTGCTGCTGCTGCTGCTGCTGCATGCTCAATCCTGCTGGCCCAAGCTGTTGTGCTTGCATCTGTGCCTGCATGTGAAAGTGTCTTGCCAAAGCCAGGTTTGATGCTGATCCCAAGGCACCACAGTTGACTCCAGGTACGGGGGGTGAAGGTGCAGGGCCAGCTTTTGCGTCCAGAGCAGCAGCCTCCAATCTTGCCTGCTGCTCTTGCTCTGCTGAGCGCTCTTGCGCCAAATTGATTGATTGCAATGGCTGCAGGATAACAAGCAGACCAATGAACAACTTCACAGTGAGCCTGCCACCACACAGAAGCACAGGCAAATCTTAAGCAGCAAAACAGCAGTCAAACTGAGCTTACCAGTCCATCGATACTGCGCTCAGATTGATTGCAAGCACGTTGTGCAGCTCGCCAATTATCGAAAGTGACAAAGCAGTAGTTGACTCGGCTCTGGCCTTTCTTGCCAGGGAAGTAAAGGTCAACCACGTTGCCCCAACGACTGAAGTGAGCCTTCAACCTTTCTTCAGTGAGCTCTTCCGGCACGCCACCAACGTACAGCCGCGGTCCTTTGCCAAACAACTGAGGCTGTCGAGATGCAGCATCGCTTTCGGCAGCACTAGACGCTGCCTCCTCGGCTTCCCGCTGCAGCTCATGTTCTGGACGAGGACCGGCGCGATTAATCTTCACCAAGTCTCCCCCTATTATGTACTCCTGAGCTGACAAAGCTGAACGCAGTCCGTCATCAGAATCAAACGTGGTGAAGCCGAAGCCTTTGTTTCTACCGCTTTTGTGCTTGGGAAGGTACACATCGGTCACGTTACCGTACTGGTTAAAGAAATCCCGGAGCTGCTGCTCGCTAAGATCGTAGCCTACGTTCATGTATATGCGGTGCTTCCCTGTGCGTCTACTCATACTGCACTGTGCTCTCCTACACCTAATCGACTCCTGACTTGCAGTACCTAATCGAACCACCAAGACAAAGAACAGCACAGGCGCCCCGCATCAGCGACTTGGGCACCGAACAAGCTTTGCTACAAGCTTGAGTCTAGGTAATAACATCGACAGAGCACTTTGAGGGTAATAATTTCGCAGGACAGCGTGCCCTGAGGCCTAATCACCAAGCCGCAAGTTTATATTTGTATATTGTCAAACATTTATGCAATATATTATATTTTTATAAATCGACATAAAGCAGGGTTATTCATACAAATCGTACAGCATACGTAAAACAGGGACACGGCCTCTGGGCTCGCCCTCCTCTCTCCTCAGTTTCCCAGAGCACGGCTCTATAGAGTCGTCCCCCCAAGCAGCTCGTGAGGCACAAGACTGTCACTGATTCGTTGCTGTGTTATTCTCATATGTTATGCCATACCATTGGTGAACAGCCGCTACTACTGCAGAAACTGCATCATGCTGAGGTGTGATGGATCATTTCACACACACACACACACACAACATATGTACAAGTTGAATTCCGCACGTATCACACATCAGCATAGCAGGCTCATCCATGGCTGCTTCATCAATTCAAACACTTACTGTTGCTGCTTATGACTCTACGTTTCCAGACATGTTTCTAGCAAGCAAGCCAAGAGCGGTGTCTGAACAGGTGTCGCCCAAATGTATGATGAGCTGACTTGAGGGGTGTGAGGCAGAAAGGGGATGCAGGTCAGGGGGGAGGGGGGGGAGGATAAGGGTTGACAGGCCCAAGCTTGTCAAAGCTGCCTCCCAACCCTTAGCCCAACCACATGTTCTTTCTGTTAAAACTTCAATTGACTGGCAATTTTCCCCAAGCACTGTTCCAGGGCATGGCAAACATATCATTGTCCCTGAAGTAGTCAGCTTGATCATAATCTTTCAACAGGTGATGACTCAGTGCATAGTCATGCTGCTCCTGCTCCTGATTTGTTTCAGGGTGTGTGGATGACCAATCAGGCAGCATGGCGTCTGGCTGCCGCTCAAAGAACGCATGGCCTGCAGAAGCCAACACACCACTGCTTGTGGAAAACATCAACAAGACCGGCAGCCTGTGTTGGTCACAGGGCAACTGCATCACCTGCTGCAATGTGCACATATAAGTATGGAGCAAAAGCTAGGTTGACAACTAGTCAAGTCAATCCTGCAAGCTATGATGCCATGCAAGCAAACACAGCTGTCACATTGCCTGTTGGCCTGGTCTCATGCCTTGCCCAAGTGCACACCCAAGTGTACACAGAGACAGCCATGGTTGATTCTCGGCATCTTTGGAGCAGGCATAAGGCTACTAGGCATTAAGTGCGATGATCAGCCCCTTGACCAGTGACTGCAAACGGCTTGATTGGTCGAGTCCTAAACACTGCAGCAGCAGGACCAGGCAAAGTACCTGGAGCAATCTCCACATGCCGCAAGTGCTCCAGTGCCTGGGTCCTGATCAAGTCAAGACGTGCAGGCCTGTTGTATGTGTCTGGTATTGTACCCCGTCGGTAGATGTTCATTTTGTCGGCGTTCAGACTGGGCACTCTTGTGACATCCTCTTTCTCATTCTTGAAATTGTCCAGGTACATGTTGCTGGGCAGCTGGTCTGTCACAAGTTCTGGCTGTCCCACAAGCACTGCAGTCTCATATGCCCAACATCTGGCTACATTCCTCTTCTTGTAGCCGCCACCTGAGCAGGCAACTGAAGTGCTGGTACTGCAGCCAGCTGTGAGTCATGCATGCATTCTGCTGCTTGTTGTCTGCTGTTGAGAGCTTCTTGTAAACATACAGGCTTGCGCCGTACAGTATGAGGCAGGGCAATGCCATGGCTTGGACACCAAAACAACAGACCGACATATGGGCAGCCAAAGGATTCTGTGAGACAGGTGCATTGCACCTGTCCTGGACACAGCACACAGCAGGCCACACACCATACTCTAAATTTACAACAGCAACAGCACCCAAATTGCTGGCAGCATATCCACTACGACATGCTTTTGCACTGCATTTCAAGTAAAACAGCTGACCTCCAGTGACGAGCATGGGAACATTGAACTTCTTCATGAAGTCTACTGCCTCAGCATGCTGCTTGATGGATAGGTTGAAATCCCCAAGCTTGTCACCTCCCAAGCTGTCAGCCCCTGCAGAAGTGGTAATGTTAGTCATATTGCAGCACAAAAGTTGGACAACGGGGAAAAAACGCGTGATGGCTACATGAGCTCATGGTGTCCTGCACATAGCTATGAAAGTTGCGCATGAAGCTGGCATGCATGACAGCAGGCTCACGCTAAGACAGCACTGTGTACTGGTCAGCTGTGATGTTGATTAGTCAGGTCGTTGTGACTGCTATTGAGCCATCCAAAGGCTGCAACAAAGTGAAGCTGAGCACAAGCACACACGTTCAACAAGCAACAAGAAGACATGCAGCGTGTGTAGTTGTTACACAGTCAGCAGAAGATGCTTGCTTGGTGCATGCCTCTGCAGCCTTAGATGCTGGCACACAAGCAGGATGACAAAGCTCGCTGCTGCAGCAATGCAAATGGCTCATGTGGTCATTGCAAGCCATAGGCAACAGCAGTATGAAGGCCCACAGATGCGCAGCAAACCCACCACACTGCAAGACCACAGCTCCAGGTTGATAGGCATCCATCACCTTTTGCATGACAGGCTGGAAGACGCTCCAGAACTGGCCATCCGTCAGGCCAGCATCAAATGGAATGTTGAGTGTGTGCCACTTGCCATGACCAAAACCGATTTCTGTCAAGTTCCCTGTGCCAGGGAAGAAGAAATGGCCGTATCTGTGAAAGCTGACAGTCATCACCCTGCATGCAGAATACAGCTGTCAGATGCAAATAGGCTTGCACAGCAGCGCACAGTACAGTGCAGCATAGCGAATGAAAACTCACAGCAGTGCACGGCAAGGTAGACTGCAGAGTAACACAGCAGCAAGCCTATGCATAAGCACACAGCAAGTCATGCTGTTTCTATTTGGCAAGCACATTGTTAGATTGTTCCCAATGCAGCAATCTGACTGCATCTTGCTGCAAACATCGGACCTGTTATTGGATACAAAGGCTTCCTCAACGCCATCGCCATGATGAACATCTAAGTCTAGGTACAGCACCCTTGCATGGTGCTTCAGCAACTCTAGTATGGCCAGGACCAGATCGTTCACGTAGCAGAAACCTGCACAGCAGAGAGTGTTTGCTTGCTGTGCAAGATGCACAAAGCTGCATGGTCATGCAAAAGTATTTTAGCCAGTGACTTAACACAGTATTGGTCACACAGCCGTCACCCAACCTCAGATGTAATAGAGCTTCTTGATACACTCGATGTGCTCCGTCAACAGCAGTGTCTCTCAAGCACAGTCAGAAGGCGCACAATGGTGCACAGCATCTTAAGACAATACAGCTGATACTGATCACTATTGCTTGATGCTGATGCGAGCATATACATCATAGGCCTGTGCAGCAGCTTTGATCCTTGTATGCACTTGCTGTGCGCCCAAGTGTTATGGCGTTGGCCTGGGAGAACCTTCCCTCACAGCAATCTCCGAACCAGGAAAACAGGGTGCTCACCTGAAGCTTGACCCTTCTTGGCATGGTGCAAGCCGCCTGCCCAGTTGATCGCGATGTCATAATCATCTTGAATCAGCTTCTGGGCGCCATGGATGGAAGCACCGGCATAGATCTGACAGAATTTAAAGACTCCATCAAAGATTGGTGAGTCGTCTATGACATTGTAATGCTGCACCTGAGCCTCAGTGACATGATCTGGCTTTGCAGTTTGGAGGAAGTCAATGTACTCATGAGTGTGGAAGTGCTCCAGTGCTACAGGAGTGGCTCTGTTTGGTTTCTGCAATGACACCAAGCAAGTGGTTGAGTATTTGGTGGTGCATGTGTGCCAGTTGTTTGCTACAACGCTGTGGTAGCAAGGCCTTGAGCAACATTCATTTCGGTGCTGCAAGACTTGTGGGTCTTGCTGAGAGGAGACTCACAAAGACATCAAGATGTTCTGCCAAGCCATATTGCACAATGAGCTCATTGGTCATCCGCATGCGGTGGGGCTTCATAGGGTGTTTGATCCCGTAGTAGGCACCGCCAACTTCTCCTGCAGGTGCAAAAGCCGAGCATGAGATACCTGTCCCTCAATTCGAACGCTGTGGTGATTGCCATCACTACTTGGTGGCCCTGGGACGGACTGCGGACTGCTTCCAAACAGATCTAGCGTTGTGTGCGTGCTGTTTACCATCGTAGAGATAGGCAACCTTCCCCTTGCGCCCCATCACCTCCTGGGACTAAGCTGCGAGCAGTATGTTGCAAGGCCTCATTAAAAACGAATTGCAAGTTGAGGATTCAGGAAGGTGGTCTCCACAAAAGAGTCGTGTGCCGCTGCAGCAGACTGCGCACTTCTGACGCTCGACGGACCATATGCCTTATGGATTATGCAGTACGCCGACAGACACGCAATGTCATAGCCGTCGCTCACTGATCACACGTTGCTTTATCAGGAAGGATGCTACAGCAACAGCATTTGCGGCGAGTCGTGACAAAGCCCTACAGAGGGCGGGGGGGCGGTTGCAACACTTTGCGACCTTTGTCTTCTTTAACATGTGTTGTTGGCCGGGCACTCTCTGTCTCTACATCAAACGACCAGGCAGACCTTCAGGCAGCATGCTTTGACTCAGCATGACGTTCTTATATATATATTTGTCTAACTGACTACTGACCGTAGGGTTTTCTCTGTGATTTGTCAGATTATGTCAAGCAGTAGGGTTTGTGTGTGTGACTAAAAGCCTTACAAAACAGCCGCCATTAGTAAGCAATGTTTTAAAGATTCAAAAACATACCCTATCTGTCCGTGTTTCCCTAATACGGGGCTGTTATTTGGGGCCTTTCTGCACAAGCCCTTCTAGTACTTTACGCTGTAGGGCAAGCTATAATAACATAATATCACTCTTTTTGAAAAAGTTTAGAAAGAAGAGAGCTTTCTGACTAATCAGCTTTCAAAACAAGGGTTTGAGAATCCTGTTATTATGGTATCATGAACCCTACCCCCACACACACCTACCCTGTTTGCCCTTATTTTTAGGGTTATGTTGGGGTTTCCCCAACTTTACCCTAAAAATCTACAGAAGTTTATTAAACTCTATCATAATCCAGAAAATTTCAGAAGCCGGTTCTGCAGCCCTAGAGCTGCAGATCTCTGCACACAGACTATTCTTCTTCTGCATGCAGACCCTGCAGTCATCTGGGGCAGACCCTACAGTGATCTGGCCCTGATTTACAGATCATCTGGCCTTGATGCTACAGTCATCTAGGGCAGATGCTGCAGAGCCTGAGCCAGAAATCTACAGAAATCGCTACAGGGATTATCTGGATTATGTCACAGTTGACTAATGGTGACATAACTCTACTTTTTTCTGCACACAGAGTACTGTAGCTCTGTAGAACCTTGACAAAACACTGTAATTTCTATAAATAATGGCTACCGCCTACAACAACCTTGTAAAACACCTGGAACTAGCCACTAGACAACTAAAAGAAATTAAGACGAAGCAGACTGTTCTGCCCAGAGACGCAGAGGAAAACCTCTACGACCTGGTAGACATTATCAACGATCTCGTGCTAGCCGTCTGCAAGGAATCTCACTAGGGATCCCGGCTTTTATGAAGGGACCAGAGATCGTTGCTGCCCTAAAGGGGATAGTAAACACGACTACGCTGAATGCCCTGACCACAGAGGATAAAGTGGTTATCCGGAGTCTACTAGACATCATTAACTTGTGCCTCTTCACTCCTCAATACCAGTTGAATGCCTAACTTCGTTCCTACTACACCATACGGTTGGATTGTCTACGATCTTAAAGATTTGGCTAAGGACTTGCACAGACTGCAGACCCTTACTACAGAGAACATTTCTGAGGTAGAGGCAGCTTTATCACAGCATTATTTGAAGCAAATCCTAGAAGCATTGATCCTAGCGACACGACTAGGGAGGCGTACATGGCCATCCCTCTCCCTACAGATGCAGTCATTGACTACCTCTCGATCACCCACAGAAACATCTACAGACTCCCCATCACTCCAGACCAGCGCTGCATAATCAAGAAGTACTTGCGCCTGATAGAGAACGAGATAGACGAGAACAGAGGAGTGCCCGGGCCCAGATCCCCTAGTCAATGAGCCCTTTCGCCTGTGCACGGTCGGCAGTCAGAGACGTAGCCTACTTTTTCCTTACAGACAACTGGGTGGAGCCTAAAAAGGTGGACCTTACATTAATCAGACAACTGCGGGATTGCCTCACCGTCATAGATTGGTATCTGCAGTCGAGGAGAGACGACATTGTCAACAGGCTGTTGAACGCGGATGAGTTCGATAAGTGTCAGATTCGCGATGGAAACATGGGGGATAATGTTTCAGACAATGGTCCCTGGCCAGACTACGAGCTTTCTATTGACGAAGCATATGGGGAACTTGTTGAAGCTGTCGATGGGGCATCATGCAGCGGTGAAACAAATAGCATGCAGTGCAGCTAACGACAGAGGATTGTTCAATCTTTACGTTAAATTCGACTGGGCACCAGAACCTTTGATTGCGATCAAGCTCCTCAGTATAGCATGCTTAGAGTTGAACGGATTACATTTCGAGGTGTATGACCCTTTGAATTACATGGCATACGTTAAATTGCCTTTCGAGCAAAAAGAAGCTGATTTGGATAATGCATTGCTGTTGATCAGGCAAAACAATTCCCAAGCTCATTTCTAGAGTTAGTGAAGGCATGGACTTGCACATCGAGGAAATGTAATTATGGCCCTTGAAGATAAGGAAAGAGCGACTTGTACACGACATCAGACTTGTAACGTGACAAGTTGTTCTGATACACTTGCTTAGCCAAAGCTGCATGATCTGCCAAGCGCTGCTTGGCATCAGCAGGATCGTCTTCAGATGTCTCGCTGTCGCTACTTGTGTAATGCCTACGCTTCTTCTTCGCATGACGCTTAGTCTTCTTCTTCTTCACTGGGCTGGGGCTGGGCTCGCTTTCGCTCTCTGTCATTTCTGTGTCACTTGCAGGTTTCGCTGGTGACGGTGGCCCTGCTTGAAACTTTGCAAACTCCTTCTCTTGTTCTGCTTTCGCTTGACTTTTGGCGAGCTTGCTCTGTCGTGCTTTTTCCCTTGCCCTTGCCAGTGATGCCTTTTGGGCGCTAGACAACTGCTTCTTGGCACGTGCTGTGGTCTCCTTTTCTGGGGTGAGTGGTTTGATGGGGCTACCCACAGTAGGGCTAGGCGGATCCATGCTAGCATCGTGACTGTTGATTGTCATAGCTGCAGAACCTACAGAAGCTCTACAGTAAGGCTGCAGAAAAAGTTACTTCTGTAAAATTTGTGTAGTAACTGTGAGGTATGTCTATCGTAAGTTCTTCGTACAGCAGTGGACTAGGTGGAAACTTCTACGGGTTCAGTAACTCTCCCTCGTCCTTTTCTATAGGAACACCTGGCTCTTATTTGACCAGCTACAGCAGTTCTTTCGGAAGTTTCACACCCGACCTTGCTAACACAGGGGTAAGCATGTCAGGGTACACTCAATTGCCGTCTGATTGGGCAGCTGTCAGCGGTGTCACTCAGATTTTGAATAAACCTACATTGTCAACGGTCAGTGCAACAGGTGAATACACTGACCTGTTAGGGTTACCACTCATCAGCACCTCTGGGCATTCTGGACTGTACTCTGACCTGATAGGCCAACCCGTCATCAGCACTGTCGGACACACTGGCAACTACACTGACCTACTAGGTCAACCTGTCATCAGCACAGTAGGTCATTCTGGCTTGTATTCTGACCTACTAGGTCAACCAGCTTTCAGCACTGTAGGCCATTCAGGTCTATACTCCGATCTCGTAGGAGCTCCTGCTTTGGCACCAGTGGCGACAGCCGGGACTTATGCTTCTTTGTATGGTCTGCCCGTCATCTCCACGATAGGGCACTCAGGTAAGTACAGTGACGTAATAGGCGCTCCCGTGCTAGGCACAGTTGCTACATCTAACAACTATGGTGATTTGAACAACCTGCCAGCTCTAGCTCCTGTTGCGACAGCTGGCACTTACAGCTCATTGACTGGCCAGCCCAATCTTGCACCTGTAGCTACAGCTGGCACTTATGCAAGCCTCACAGGCCAGCCTAATCTGGCCACGGTTGCAACATCAGGGAAGTATACAGACCTTAGTAACACTCCAGCTTTGGCACCTGTGGCCACAGCAGGAACCTACGCAAGTTTGACAGGTCAACCCAATCTTGCACCGGTGGCTACAGCTGGCACTTACGCCAGTCTGACAGGGCAGCCTAATTTGGCAACCGTGGCTACATCAGGCAAGTATACGGATTTGACCAACACACCAGCTTTAGCACCTGTTGCGACAGCTGGCACCTATGCTAGTTTGACAGGGCAGCCTAATCTGGCAACAGTGGCTACATCAGGCAAGTATACAGATTTGACTAACACACCGGCTTTGGCACCTGTGGCGACAGCTGGCACTTACGCAAGTTTAACTGGCCAGCCAACTCAGCTATCACAATTCACTAACAACATCAATACGTTCAGCACCCTAACAACCCCAGGCACGCTGAATGTCAGCGGAGCTTCCACTTTGGCAGCTACTAGCATGACAAGCAACGCAATTTCTGGTAACGAAACAATCACCGGAAATTTAAACGTGGCCGGGACGACTAATTTGGCTGCCACAACCATTAGCGGACTTACGCTGACTGGACCCGTCACAGGAACGCCCTTGAACGGTGTTTACAATGGGAGCACAGCTATAACTAACAGCAAAATTTGGTATGGCAAAGGAACCACAACAAGTGGCCAAGTCACCTTTTACCCTACAACAACAGGCACATCTAGTGGAACTGCTTTGTTTAACACGTTGCTGAACGTCCAGGCAAATGCAGTCATCACAACCAACAGCGGGGCTGCATGTCCCTCCACAAGTATCAATTCTGCAACAACTACAGCTGTCACCATCAATTGTATTTTGACTGGAAATCAAAATGCTGTTGCAAACGGGACTGTCATCTACTGCACCGTGACCGGGTATTAATTTCTGGTTTGATAATGTGGCAACATGTCGGGCCTTATCAATCCAACCCCTGCTCTACAGGTGTTTAACTCTATGACCCAAGCCCCTTACTTGAAAATAGTGTATTTCAGTGGAAATCCTTCTGCTGGGTTGCTGACAGTTCACCCTACTAGCGATGGGACTGCTACAGGCACAGCAGTGTTTAGCAACATCTTTCACGCCACCGCTACACCTTGGGTGCCAAGTGGCGGAACATTGTCTGCTACCCCTGTGGTGACTGGACAGAGCATCTCTTCCGACTTCCGTACAGTCACCTTTCAACTAGTGAATGCTGGAGGGTTGTCGTTGAGTAGCACCACATCTCCTTGCACTGTTGTCGTGTACGGAGCTCCATGATGATTTTTATGTGATACGATTAGTGGTTGTCACGATGCAACGCGCTTACGGCAGAACCTCTTTTTCGGCACGTGGTTACCTCGGAACTCACAAGACAAGTACGATGGACATGGGAAAGCACGTGGCCATCAAGAAGGGTATGGGTGCACCTGCACCTCAACCCTTCGATAGACCAGAAATGAATCAAGGTGTCAGTTCTTATGCGGCTACTATGAACAACTGAGATGAATCAACAGATAGATACAAGTCTAGCTGGCGCTGATACCGGAGCTAGATCTGTTTATGCTAGGCCGAAAGATAAATTAGGGGAGTTGACTAAGCATAAAGATTTGCCTAGGAGCAAAGAAGACGTTAATCAACCTTTTTATCACGAGCATGCTGTTTTGTCACAGGCAGCATACGATCCAGTCAAGTTCAAGTCTAGTTATCAACAATTAGGTTATGAGATAGACCCTGACCTAACTCAACCGTCCAGAACAGTTTTTTATAATAAATCGAAAAACAAAGCTGTCATAGCTTACAAAGGCACGGATCCAAAACACATCAGCGATCTTATTGCAGATGGTCAGATCTTTAACGGTATGGATGAGTACCTCAGTGGCAGATTCAGAGGAGCGGAGAAGGCGTACAGAAATACAGCAAAAAAGTACGGCAAAGAAAACGTGCAAGTGACAGGACATTCTTTGGGTGGATCCCAAGCTGTGCATGTAGGTCGAAAGTACGGAGTGGAAGGGACAGCATTCGAACCCGGAAGCGGTGTTGCAGGTGCTTTTAGGAGGGCTAGAGAAGACATAGGCAACGCTGCAGGTCACAAGCTGTTGAGCGGTATACACAAAGTTTTCGGCAAGACCATCTCCCCTGAAAAGAAAACGACCGGTGTGCAAATAGTCGGGTCTGCTTACAAACCGCTGCCCCGTTGGTAAAGATAGATACGATAATTTGTTTCATCAAGCCGAATACGGCATTTCCGCTTTGTTTCATTTGCCTGGTAGTGAGAAAAGAACTTGGGTAAAAGCTAAGTACAAGGACAATCACACCATTAAGAATTTTGTGTAATGATAGTACTGGGCCAAGATGCCACTTGTTTCACAGCCGATGAGGCTGTCAAAAGAAAGGAAACGCCGCATGGCTGCCGGTGCGTTGTTGCGTAACTCCTCGACACCCACAAATCTCGTCAACAAAACTGTTTTTGATTATCAGCCAGCTTCTAGATGGTGATGAAATCTAAGGGGCCACGCCCCAAAAAGGGCCGGCTAGGCAAAAAGAAACGTAGATTGGTAGAAGCACACACTTTAGCACATCTCAGAGGAGGTCATGATTATTCGTATTCACACACAAGAACAAGGGAAATAGACGCTCGTGTCGCTGGAGCGGGTGTGTTAGGAGCACGCATCAAAGCACCACGTCATCATGGAGTGACTGTTCCAGCCGTACCGGTAATCCCTAGAGCTGCACCTCCTAAAGCATCTAAACATGGAAGACAAATGCCCGTTCGTGCACCAACAAGAAAGAGCCTCACAATCATGGGACCACAAGGCCCTAAAGGACAAGCTGGCGATTCAGGCAAACAAGGCAGTAGGGGGAACAAGGGAAAAGACGGAAAACAGGGCAAGTAATAGGTACAGAAAATTGCCCTAAATCTCCAGAAGCCCTGTCAGCAGAAGACAAGAAAACCGTACGCTTATTGAGGAGCTTCATCGTTGCTGCTATCTAATAAGGATAATTTTCAGGCTTTGTGGCTGGCCTAGATTTAAAAGCTTTTCCGTGTCTTCTCATCCTAAAGCCACCAGCTGCCCTTATAGGCCACTCGTCTCTCAACGTTCTTTCTGGTAGAGGTGGAGGCGCTGTGCAACTAGGGTGTTCCGGCAACACACATAAGCACCGTCCAAAATACCGAAACATTTTACAGTTTTTCATGTCACACGTAACTATTGAACATAGAAACGAGAGTTGTATTCAATAACAACAAGTCGTACTCAGTAGGAATTTGTATGAGTGGTGCAGGTCTACCAGTAGACCCAGTGACAACGTTTCCCCTAGTCCTAGACCTATAAATTGTGTCTGTTATGTCGTAAGTAGTCAAAGAATTATTGTATTGAAAGTATTGCGCCATAACACCAGCTACTATAGGACAAGCCATGCTAGTTCCAGAAATCTTTTGATATCCACTGTCGAGATTTGCGCAATAAATGTCGGAACCAGGAGCGTATATGCTGAAATTTTGCGGGTTTATATTCACGTTTTGAGTCATGTGACATACATATTGAGCACGATGATGATACCACGAATCGTGGTTAGGAATTGATCATCGATGCAACAGCGGAACCAACTTGTCAAGCCTAATTCCTTGCTCACTCTGTTGAAGCAACGACGTCACGGCACTATGACGGCATTTCATCAGGCTCTGCAAATCAGTGCATCCTCGGGGTCATGTTTCTGGGATTGCGCTTCTGGATGCGATGCATCACGACAGGAAATTACATAGTCACAGCATCATTGTCACAGCAACATTGAGTCCCTTTGCACTATGCTTCCTGGCAGCGGGTGGTAATATTGCGGCGGACAAAGAGACGACTTCCGGGCTTGGAGGACTGGCCTCTCGTCACGATTGTCACGAATTGTCACGAATTTTGTTGCGAAAGCTCCGAAACCACAAGTTGTGTCCAATTTGAGACGTCGCCGAGAATCACTACTACACCGACAGGCCAATGTTGTGATGGACCCGAATGGAGCGCTCGGCGGCGCAAGGCTGGGTTTTCACTTGAGCACAACTTTGTATTGCGTGACGGCAGTTGCAAGGTTTCGATAGAAGGCTTGTGGGCGCTAAAGTAACAAGAGTAAAATGTTGCGTTCCACCTTCCATCTTGCTTTCGAGCTGATGAAAGCGTCATACGACTCTTTTACATGACACTTCCACGCAACAGCTGTCGCCCATTTCTGTATTTCATGTCCGCTACCCAGGACCGAAGCGTGATCGAACACGCAGACAGAGAGCACCGGCTTGCGTTGAACCGACAGACAGCAGCTCGGTCTCGGTGAGTCTATTCATTAACAACTGCAGGTTTGGTACTGGTGCAAGGAAAGTCCTATACACTGTGTGCGATGTATAACAAGCTGCTGCTTGCAGAAAACGCAAGCAAAATGAGGTTGAACAGCTGTATGTTCGTATCGATGCTCTGGAGCTAGCCAACGCTGCTCTGTCCGGTAAAGTAAGCTTGCGAGAGACGGAAATGACTAGGCTCAACGCCATCAATGCTGCAAGATCAGCAGGTGACAACCTGCTCTCAGGCTTGCCTTCTCTGGTCTGAGATACTGCAAACCAGAAGCTAGCATCCATGTTTGCTGCCAGAAAATTTACCATCACATCTTGGAAAAAATCCAGTTTTGGCACAGGTGACCAGGTTGTTGTGTCTGTTCCTGACAACTTGGACATGCCCAAAACCCTTGCCGGCCACCCAGCATCTGGCAGCTTCAGAGCATACATAGCAGAAGGTAGTGCCTCAGACATGCACCACAACTGCCACGCAGAAGCTCTCCCCATCTGCACCCTGCCGACTTCCATAGCTCAACTGGGCCTCAAGTCTGAGGTCCCAGA
>JAABUH010003103.1_pt1 | contig 14806 bp, 17 predicted proteins | sample 5559121 | NCBI WGS metagenome assembly JAABUH01 (sample SAMN10711871, study PRJNA513364) | rock metagenome | isolation source: Antarctica rocks | place: Antarctica: Victoria Land, Battleship Promontory nord | collected 2015-12-28
GCGGCCAGCGCCGTGGGGCAGTCGAGGTCGTCATCCAGGGCGGCTCGCACCTCCGACAACGCCCCGTCGCCCGACCCAGCCGCCCGCCAGGCATCCAGCCGAGCGGCGGCCAGGGGCATCAGCGTGTCGTCCCACTCCCAGGCATGGCGGTAGTGGTGACCCAGGATGGCCACCCTGATGGCCGGCGCCTCCCATTCCTTCAACAGGTCGTGCACGAACACCAGGTTGCCCTTGGACTTGGACATCTTCTCGCCGTCCAGGCCCACCAGCCCCACATGCATCCAGTGGCGCACCAACGGCTCCCCGGTAGCCGCCTCCGACTGGGCCGCCTCGCACTCGTGGTGGGGGAAGATCAGGTCAGCTCCCCCGCCGTGCAGGTCGATGGTGGGCGCCAGCTCGCGCATGGCCAGCGCCGAGCACTCGATGTGCCAGCCGGGCCGGCCCCGTCCCCACAGCGACTCCCACGCCGGCTCACCGGGCAGCGACGGCTGCCACAGCACGAAGTCCAGCGGGTCCCGCTTCCACGGATCCTCCGTCCGCCCGCCGTTCTCGGCCGCCAGGCGCAGCATGTCCCCCCGCCCCAGGTGGCTAACCGACCCGAACGACGCCATCGACGCCACCGAGAAGTACACCCCGCCCCCGGCCTGGTAGGCGTGCCCCGAGTCGAGGACCATGCCGATGAACCCGAGGATGTCGGGGATGGCGGACGTGGCACGGGGCTCGCTCCACGGTGCCAGCAGCCCGAGCGCGGCCATGTCGGCGTCGAAACGGGCCATCTCCTCCCCCGCCAGGTCCAGGTAGTGCACGCCCAGCTCCCGCGCCTTGCGCAGGATGTCGTCGTCCACGTCGGTGATGTTGCGCACGCACTGGGTGTCATGGCCGAGGTCCCGCAGCCGGCGCTGCAGCACGTCGTAGGTGACGTAGGTGGCGGCGTGGCCCAGGTGGGCGGCGTCGTAGGGGGTGATGCCGCAGGTGTACATGGTCACCATCGGACCGGGCGAGAAGGCCACCACTTGCTGTCGAGTTGTCTCAAAAAGGTGCATCACCTGCCGACCCCCCTCTCCCACTGACGCATAGTGCTCCCCGCGCCGCCGCTCCTCTCCCCACTAACGCCCCCCGGTCTCCACGCCTGCCAGTCGGATGGTGGCATGGCTGCGGTAGCGGCGGTTGACCTGGAGCAGGACAGCGGTGAAGGCCTCGATGGCTGCCGCGCTGGACAGGCTGCCGGCGTCGATGGGCCGCAGGTCGGGCACCAGCTCGACCAGGTTGGCGGTGGCCTGGATGCCAGCCAGGTGATCGGAGCAGATGAGCACGTCACTGTCGACCGGGTGGTCGAGATCGGCCAGGGAGCGGGCCGGGAGGTGGTGGAAGGCGCCGGCTACCAGGGAGGTGGGCAGCACCGCCTGCAGGGCGGCGGCCATGGAGCCTCGGGTAGGGAACAGGGGCTGCAGCTCGGTGCCCACCATGGCTATGGCGTTGGCCATGGAGACGACCACCTTGTCCTCCAGATAATCGGCCAGGGCGGCCGCGGTGGAGGTGACCGCGTCCCAGGGAGTGGCCACCACCACCAGCTCAGCCTGGGAGGCGGCCTCGTTGTCGGCCCCCTCCAGGGAAAGATCCAGGTCCGGCCAGCGCTGCTTGGCAGTGGCGCAGGTCTGCTGAGCTCGTTCCGCCGAGCGCGAGCCGATGGTCACCTCTATTCCTACCGACGCCAGCCGGGCGGCCAGTCCCGAGCCGGCCGGCCCTGTTCCCCCGAGGATGCCCACGTGCACGCGCCCAGGGTAGCGTCGGGCGCACTATGGGCCTTCTGAGTGGCAAGCGCATACTGGTGACGGGAGTGCTGACCGACTCCTCTCTGGCCTTTGGGGTGGCCCGCTTGGCCCAGGAGGAGGGCGCCGAGATCGTCCTGACCGGCGCCGGCCGGGGATTGTCCATCACCCAGCGGACCGCTCGGAGGTTGCCCACCGCGCCGGACGTGCTGGAGATGGACGTGACCGATCCGACCCAGCTGGCGGCGGTGGCCGAGCAACTGGGCCAGCGGTGGGGAGCGGTAGACGGGGTGCTGCACGCCATCGGCTTCGCACCGGCCGACTGCCTGGGTGACGGGGTGCTCAAGGCCGGGTGGGACGACGTGGCGGTGGCCCTCAACATATCGACCTACTCGCTCAAGGCCCTGACCCAGGCACTGCTGCCGTTGATGACCGCGGCCGGGGGGGCGTCGGTGGTGGGTCTGGACTTCGACGCCACGGTGGCCTGGCCGGCCTACGACTGGATGGGGGTGGCCAAGGCCGGCTTGGAGTCGCTGGCCCGCTACCTGGCCCGCGATGTCGGGCCGTCAGGGGTGAGGGTGAACCTGGTGGCGGCCGGGCCGACCCGGACCACGGCGGCCAAGGCCATCCCCGGCTTCGCCCGCTTCGAGGAGATCTGGGGCGAGCGGGCCCCCCTGGGCTGGGACGTCAACGACACCACCGCGGTGGCCAAGGCGTGTGTGGCCCTGTTGTCGGACTGGTTCCCGGCCACCACCGGGGAGATCGTGCACGTAGATGGTGGTGTTCACGCCATAGGAGCCTGACCCCTAGGCAAGCCGAGCGGAGGTTGATATGGTACGAAACGTGTCGAGAACCGCACTGAGCGCCCGCCGAGCAGGTCCAGCCGTGGTCCTGCTAGCCCTGTCCCTGGCCGCCGCCGCCTGCCAGACCGGCAGACCCGGCAATACTCCACAGGCCACCGTCCCCAAAGCAGTAGGCACCAACCCCACGCCAGCCACCAGAACGGCCTACGCCCCCGCCGACCCCTACACAGTACCCAGTGTGATCACCAAGGCCTACGTACAAAAGGTCCTCAACGCCCTAGACCAAGTAGACGCGGGTGCCGCACGCTTAATAGTTGCTAGCGGGACACTGTCTCCCAACGCCGCCGCACAAATACGCGCCGTAACGACGGCGCCGGAATATACACGACAGACAAGTATTATTCTTGCTCAGTTACGACAAGGTATCTCCGTTTACAAGGCACCACCAGGCGCAGTCAAGGACACTGTGACGCAACTCGTCAGCACATCACCTAATTGCATTTTTGCCGCATCAATCAGGGACTATTCCGCTCTCTTGATGACGCCACCGCCGTCCAGAGTCAACTACTTCGTTCTACGTCCCCAAATAGCCAGCCCAACAATGAGTGGCCTCAACCCAACACCGTGGGCGGTTGACTCTCTTGAGTACAATCCCGATAATTCTCAGCCAACAGATCCATGCGCCTAACGGCATATGTGCTGGTGTGCGGATTCGTCCTTGTAGGCGCAATTTTCGACAGCGCTGTAGCAGAAGCTGACTCTATTACTGTCCAGGCTGGCCTACTGGGTGGTTCTATCGGGTACTCCGCAGGGGGGGGATCGCCTGGGTCCGGGGTGGTGACAGGGGGGGCGCCGGGTGCTGCGGTGGCGCCTCCCGCGCACGGGGGTGCTCATACCGCGTCGGCCAAAGCAGCCGGCTCGGGGCCGTTCTATGCGTCTACGCCGGCGCTGGCGGACAACGGTACGGGCGGGTTCTGCATCACATTTCTTCCCCAGGCTGCCGCCTCGGCTGCCGCTGCGTCGGCTGTGACCAACTCGTACAACGGAGTCGTGTCCAATCTTCACGGCCAGTCGTACTCGAGTTGCCAGCGGGCTACTCAGGCAGCCGGGGTGCCGGTGGGGGCGGCTGCTCCACCACCACCGCCCCCACCCTCGGCGGTGGCTGCCAGCTACTGGTCTACTCACGGCCAGGACCTGCTGGCGGTGCCCAAGCCGTACATCGCACCCGGCTACGCCCTCACCGGCCTGCCGGGTTACCTGCAGACCGGCGCCCCGGTGGCCCAGCACTTCGGCGGCTCAACGCCGCTGGGAGCACTGAGCATCACTGCGCACGGCACCTTCGTGGTCGACTGGGGGGACGGCCAGAGCGCCACCTTCACCATTCCCGGCGGCCCGTACCCCACCGGCACCATCACCCACACCTGGGACATGGTGGGCACCTACGAGGTGAGCGTCACCGAGGACTGGACGGCGACCTGGTCACTGGGTGGTCAGCAGGGCACCCTCGGCGCGCTTCATACCCGCGGCGCCATCCCCGCCTTCCAGGCCCGCCAGCTGGAGTCCGTCCGCAACCGCTGATCCCGCCAGCGGGTCACCGAGCAAGGCAAGGCGTCCCCGCTCAGCCAAGTGGGGCGCTGAGCTCGAGATGTATGCCATCCGGGTCGGAGAACGACAGGATCGCCAACCCGGCCTTGGTGAGATCGTTGACCTCTCCGTGTTCGATCCCGGCGGCTTCCAGGGCCTTCCTCGCCTCGACCAGATCATCTCGCGATCCGACCTGGAAGCTCACGTGGTCCAGCCCGGTGTGCTCCGAATCGAAGCCTTGCCCACCCACAGGCCGCAGCCCGAACAGGGTGCCCGACGGGGTCTGGTAGATGACACCACCGTAGGCCTGCTCCGGTGACTCACGCACACCTGGCTCCCCGACGTGGCTCGACTGGTCCACCGCCACGTCCCAGCCAAAGATGCGGTCGTAGAAGTCCTTGGACCGGGTGATATCGGTGACGGTGAGGCGGACATGGGCGAAGCCGGAACTGGTAACGAGGGCCATGCTCTGAGACATACCCGTCCTCCAGGCGCCTCACGCAGTCGACCTCGGTCGTATGCTGATCACTCCAATGAACCTCACCGGCATGCGGGTGCTGATCACCGGAGCCTCGCGGGGGATCGGTGAGGCGTTGGCCATCCACTTCGCCCAGGCCGGGGCCCGGACTGCCCTGGTGGCCCGGTCGGCCGGCCCGCTGGAGGCTCTGGCCGACCGCCTGGGAGGCAGCGCGTACTCAACCGACCTCAGCGACCCGGCCCAGGTAGACGGCCTGATCGCCCGAGTGGAGTCCGGCGGGGGCCCGGTTGACGTGCTGGTGGGCAATGCGGGCATCGACCGCACCGGGCATTTTTCGCAGACAGAGGCCAGCGACGTGGAGGCCGTCTATCGACTCAACCTCGTGACTCCAGTGGAGCTGTGCCGCCAAGTGGTGCCGGGCATGCTCGATCGCGGACGCGGTCATGTGGTCAACATGTCGTCCCTCTCCGGAGTGGCCCCCTTTCCGGGTATGGCCATCTACTCGTCCTCCAAGGCCGGGCTGAGCGCCTTCACCGCCGGGCTGCGGCTGGACCTGCGGGGCACCCCGGTGCACACCACCCTGGTCGAGCTGGGCCCGGTAGCGACCGACCTGCTGGACAGCGCCAAGGCGTACGGCCCCACCCGAGCCAGCTTCGAACGTTCCTACCGCACCGGGATGATCACCGACACGCCCCTGGACAAGGTGGCAGCCGCAGTGGTGGACGCTGTGACCCACAACCGGCGCCACGTCGTCCTGCCCAGACGAGCCGCACCCGCAGCCCTGCTGGCCGACGCCCCCCGCCGAGCGGTCGAGGCGTTCCTCACCGGAATACCGTCCAGGTCGCCGCTCAGTCCTGAATGACCTGGTAGATGCCGTAGATCACGCCGGGTATGTGGCCGAGCAACTGAAGCAGGAAGGCCCACAGGACCTTGATGGTTGGTCCCTCCTTGAGCAGCACGGCCAGCCAGGGGAGGAAGAAGCACAGCACGATCAACAGAACTTTGCCCATGCGATTGCTCCCTTTGTCGACTGGCTCGCATGCTACGCCAGGCTGCAGACCCTCACCCAGGCTTGCGTTCACCGTTTTGGGGCTCCATGGCACCGTGCCTGAGGGGACCTACCCGCCGGCCATGGCCCCGATCACGTAGAAGGCCTCGGTGCCCTGGGAGACCGCTGCCGGCAACAAGGCGTCAGGAGCCTGGTGGGACAGGTCTTCCTCCCCCACGAAGAACCGCACGAACGGTCGGCGTCGCCGGGTCACCTGATCGCGGACGGTCCCGCGCAACATGGGGTAGCGATCCTCGAGGGCGTCGATCACCGCCACCTGGGTGGCCGGACCGTCCAGTTCCAGGTGGATCTCGCCCGGGACCTGCGCCAGGTCCCGCAGCGGCACGGGCAGCACGACTCGGATCATGGCAGGGTTTGGACCTCCACCGAGAGAACGGCCGGGAGGTCCCGAACGATCGGACTCCAGCTGTCGCCTGAGTCGGCCGATGCATAGACCTGTCCGCCGGTCGTTCCGAAATAGACGCCGCAGGGATCGAGGCCGTCCACCGCCATGGCGTCGCGAAGGACGTTCACGTAGCAGTTGGCCTGCGGGAGGCCTCGGCTGAGGGGCTCCCACTCGTTGCCGCCGGTGCGGCTGCGGTAGACGCGCAGCTTGCCCTCGGGCGGGTAGTGCTCCGAATCGCTCTTGATGGGCACCACGTAGACGGTGTCGGGCTCGTGGGCGTGGACGTCGATGGCGAAACCAAAGTCGGTGGGCAGGTCGCCGCTGACCTCGTACCACGAGTTGCCGGCATCATCGCTGCGCATGACATCCCAGTGCTTTTGCATGAAGAGGACGTCTGGGCGGGAGGGGTGGGTGGCCAACCGGTGCACACAGTGGCCCACCTCGGCGTTCGGGTCGGGGATGCCCTCCGATCGCAATCCGTGGTTGGCTGCCTGCCAGGTGGCACCGGCGTCATCGGTGCGGAACACGCCGGCTGCGGAGATGGCCACGAACATGCGAGCCGGATCGTCCTTGTTCAAGACGATGGTGTGCAGGCACATCCCACCGGCACCGGGCTGCCAGCGGGGCCCCGAACCATGGCCGCGCAGGCCGGCCAGCTCCTCCCAACTGCCGCCACCGTCGTCGGAGCGGAACAGCGCAGCGTCCTCCACCCCGGCGTAAACCGTCTCCGGGTCGGTCAATGACGGCTCCAGGTGCCATACCCTGGCGAACTCCCAGGGGTGCGGGGTCCCGTCGTACCACTGGTGGGTACCGGGAACCCCGTCGTAGGAGAAGTCGTTGCCGACCGCTTCCCAGGTCTGGCCCCGTCGTCGGATCGCTGGATGACCTGGCCGAGCCACCCCGAGGACTGGGACGCGTATACCCGCTGAGGGTCGAGTGGCGATCCCTTGAGATGGTAGATCTCCCACCCAGCGAACAGCGGCCCGGCCACGTCCCAGCCCCGGCGGCCGCCGTCTGAGGTAAGGATGAACGCACCCTTACGAGTACCTACCAGGACGCGCACGCCGGTCATCTTGTGGTCTCCTCTCGGCCCTCCGGGCTAACCATACGACCTACAGACGTTGCCCACGGTGCGAACTCATCGTCAGGCATCTGACTTCGCCGACAGGTGCTGAAGTGCCATCCGGCTGACCTGCTGGAACTCCGGTGACTGCCTGACAATCCGTTCCTGCACCGTCGCGGGAAGGCCAGTCTGGGCGATGAGAACCAGCGTGCGCAGCGCTTGGGTTACCGGGTCACCTCGGCTACCGCGCGCATCTCGTCGATAGAAAGCGACGGGCCCTTCTTCGTCGTGCGATGGACGAGGGCATTGCGGGCCTTCTTGGCGCTGGTCGCCCACCGCTCTCTGTCTGGCACCAGTGCTCCGACAGCTTGGGAGGCCGGCAATGACGCCAAGTGCATGAGGCGTTCCTCCAGGGTGAATTCATTGTGCAACCGCAGGTGGACCGTGCAATCCTGCCGAAGAGCCCCGCCATTGAAGTCAGCTTCGCCGGCAGCAGAGGCCGCCGTCTCCTACGAACGGCTTGCTGCCGTCATCCGGCGCGCAATGGGTGCGGAAACAAATACACTGAGTTACAACGCTCAACTGAGGAGAGGATCGTGCCTGCAGACGTAGTTGGCGAATGGGTCCACCTAGTGCGTTACCTACGAAACGATCACCGGCCGACGACTGGGGCGTTGCGCCTCATCGCCGCGAACAGGGTGATGGCGCAACAGCGGGCCGACGGATGGTGGGTGCAGCGAGTTGAGCTCGAAGACGGGCTACAGGCCCTGCCGCGCCCGGCACAGACCAGAAAAGGAGTGATGCAACCCATGGGCACGTTCATTCGTACGCCAGCGTTTCCAGGTGAGCTCGAGCGGCTGGTCAACCTCGCACATGTCCGCGCTATCGAGTTTTTGAGACGGATGACCCCGATGGGGCCGGCGTGATAGCGCGTTACGGCGATGCCACTACAGGCCGGGCCCTGTTGGCTCAGGGCCGCGCTGGGCCCTGCAAGGCGGCCTATGAACAACTGTGTGAGTGGATTGGCCGAGGGGCCGCGGGCCAGCTGGTTGAGTCGCCAGACTTTTGGAAGGATCTCGTTGAGCGGCACGCGAGTCCAGAGAATTGATCCACCACACCACCGCCCGAACGTCGATCCTGATCGTGCTAGCCGTAGCCCTAGCAGGTTGTGGCAGCTTCACAGCGTCGAGGACACCTTCCCCTCCGGGCACCATGAGCGCCTCGGCGCCGGCGACTTCCGGTTCGATGGTGACAGCCAATGGGGCTGGATGGACCGCATCTGGCGGCCTCGAGGGACCCACGTATGAGCCAGCCGGCTGCCACGTCGGCGCCGGGGTCTTTCGTAACCAAGCTCAGCCACTGCCCGATCCGCACTGCACGCCCGGGGCGGTCGACCCGGGCGTTACTCAAGCGAATATCGCACAGACCATCTGCCGGCCCGGCGGTTACACGTCGACCGTCCGACCGCCGGAGCGCCTCACCTAGCCAGTGAAGCTGGCTCTCATGCGGGACTACGATGTCGTCAGCTCCCCCGCGGGTTACGAGCTGGACCACCTGGTACCGCTGGGGCTGGGTGGCGCATCCGACACTCGCAACCTCTGGCCAGAGAAGGACGTGGGTCGTACCAGCGCCTATGTCCGCAACGCCAAGGACCAGATCGAGACCGATCTCCACGCAGCCGTCTGTTCCGGGCACATCAGCCTGGCCGCTGCCCAACAGGCCATCGCCGGGAACTGGACTACCGCCGAGCAGGCACTCGGAGTGGCCTTCGCATCGAGTTGACAGTCCTCAACGTGGGCGAGGAGGGGCAGGTGCCCGGTGGGGGTCCTTCCCCCCCCGCTTCGGCCCCAGCCGTTTGCCGACCACGCGCGGCGTCCCACGCGCCCCGCTCCGCGTGGTGAGTCAGGCGGCATCCACGGGCGGCGTCGCGCCGCGATCCGTGCGCTCGCCTACGCGATCGTCAACCGCCGCGACCACCAGGTCAAGTTCGGCTTCGGCGGCAACCCGAGGGACCGCCTCAGGCAATTCCAGACTGCCCACGGCCACGAGCTTGACCTTCTCCTCGTCTGGGACGGCGACGGTGAATACACCGAGAAGGATCTACACGCTCGTTTTGCCGCATCGCGCTGCAGGGGCGAGTGGTACGACATCACTCCCGACGTCGGCGCGTTCCTCAACGAGCAGATGAGGTACCCCGGGTTTGATGCAGTGCGGGTTAGGCGGTGAGGGCAGCGTTTTCTACCCGGTTGTTGGTGTACCACATCGCTTCGGGCAAGCATCCAGCTGCCGGCGGCGTCGTTTCACCAAAGCACGGGCCACACCGGCCGCCACCAACCCACCGATCAGCAGCTCGGCGGCCGGGATCCCATGCCCGGTTCCTCCCGCGTGGCCTCTTGCGCCGCTACCACGGCCAGCCCGTGGCCGCTCACGGTGGGGGTACTGGGTGCCGGCGCGCTGGGCATCGCCGAGGCGGCCACCGCCGGCGCAGTGGCGGCAAAGGCGGGTAGCGGGGCCCGCCCCAGGACCATGAGAGCGGCGGTGAGGGCCGAAACTGGGACAACTTACCTGTCAGTCCTGACTGCGCAGCTGACTCGTCTGATGCTGCTGCCGGCCCGGTCTCCGGCGCCCCTGACAGCCCCTCCCTCTTTGTCCCGTCTCCCACACAACGAAGGTAGCGAGGTGGTGCTTGCACAAGGAGAGCGATACCGCGGTATCACGCGATGGACAGGAGCCAGTTCTCAGCCGTCATCTCGAATCCGGCGAGTGCATCGGGAGATGATGCTCATCTGGGCACCTCTCGCTCATGGTTGGTCGCACGGTAGCTGGCTGGCGAGGCGGGCTGCGTCGTCCGGCTCCAGCTCGATCCCGAAGACCTCGGCCAGTACCTCGCTGAGCTGGCCTGCGGCGACCTGGCGCCGCTGGTTGGTGCCGTCGGGATGGGTGGTGGTCAACTGGTCGCCGATCAGGCGGTGCCTGGCGCCGGGCTGGGTGCGCATGACCACCATCTTCCCGACGAACGGCGAGTCCGGGTGGGTGGCGGTGTAGTAGTTGGCCACCTCGTAGTCGACCCGGTGCTGGGGCTCCTCGGTGAAGCGGTAGAGCTCGGACCAACCATTGGGATCGAGGGTTCCCAGCCGCCAGTGGCGGCCATGCCGCTCGAGGCGATAGGTCCACTCCTCCTGGGCCACTGTCGCCTCATCGGTGAGTGGGATCGGCTCGAGGAGGCCGGCACCGAAGCCCACGTCGGCCAGCCAACTCACGCCGTCGGCATGCACGACCAGGACCATATGGGTGAGCGGCCCAGGACGGTCATCCTGGCGGCGGACGCGGCCCAGGAAGCGGGTGACCGGATAGCCGAGGCGCTCGGCCAGGGCGGCGAAGAGCAGGTTGTGCTCGTAGCAGTAGCCGCCTCGGCGGTGGCGGATCAGCTTCTCCTCCAAGCTGGGCAGGTCGAGCGGCAAGGGCCGACCCAGCAAGATCTCCAGGTTCTCGAACGGGATGGCCGAGGCGTGGGCCCGATGCAGGTCCCGTAGAGCCTCGCCGCCCGGGGTGAGCTGGCCCTGGTAGCCGATCCGAGCCAGGTAGGCGTCGACGTCCAGGTGCTCGGCGCCCCATTCTTGGGCAGGGAGCTCGTCGGTTCCCTTGGGGTGCGCCCCGGTAGCCATATCGGACTTTACGCCGCACGCCGCCTGATCCTGGGCAACGGGGCCTGGCACCGCCGCCAACCGGGCGACAGTGGGCAGCGGACGTGAGGCGGGGGGATGTCCCTTTTTGGAAAAGTGGTGGGCTTGACGGTGCCGCGCAGGTTCAGGTGTGTGGGACCGTCCGAGTCGAGGAGGTCGACATGGCAGAGCTGAGCAGGGACGGCGACGAACTGGTGTTGACGCTCACCGGGGTCGAGAAGGCCGAGGCGGTGGCGGCCGGCCTGGCGCGGCCAAGCTGAGCCGGCCGGCACTGATCTTGCGCAGGGATTCGGCATCGGTAGAGTCGAGGGCACAGGGGGAGGTGCCCATGCCATCCATCGTGGTCGCGCGACGAGAGATCGGTCAGACCAGCCCAGTGAGGGAGACCCTGGGGGCCACAGTGCTCCTGGCGGGAGCGGCCGCGCTGGCCGTCTGCGCGGGTGTCCTCAAGTTCAACTTCTACGAGGACCTGACGGTGCTCGGGGCCGCCGCCACCTTTGCCTGGCTGGTCGACGGGACGGCAGAGAGGTACATCGGCGCGGGCACGGGTGCGCTGGCCATCGGCGGCGGCCTGACCCTGGGGGCCCGGTTCCACGTCCGGGACTATGAGCAGTTGGTGGTCTTCGGCTTTGTCGGCCTGGCCCTGCTACTCGTCTCGTACGTCAATCCCAAGGCGGTGAGGGGCAGCGCAGCACTCTTGGCTTGATTGCCATCACAGTGGCGATACTCGAGTACCTGCGTTCCTACAACGTCGGCTGGGAGATGACCGGGATCCTGGCTCTCTGGAGCGTGTTCGAGTACGGGCGCATCGCAAGGTCGCGCCGGGTAGTCCGGGAAGCTCCCGACGGACTCGCTGGGGATAGGGATCCTCTGAAGGTCTCAGCGCCAGGACAGGCACCCGCCACACGGACCGGACAAGCGGGGGCATAAGAGATCACTCCTGAGCTATTGATGCTGCTCAGGGGTTGATGGGCGCGAGGAGTTGCTCGACTTCGTCGTGACCGTTTCCGGGAACGCACGTCCAATCGTGCGTGAGCGGCGGCGATCCTCAACGCGGCGACCCGGTCAGCCTCGAGTGTGTCGGCGGCGAGCATGCCAGTGATGTCGCCGGCCGCCGCGGACTGGACGAGGTCCCTCGCCCCGGCGGCAAGCAAGATGTCGACGACGCCGGTCATGTCGAATACCGCGGCGTGGCGAAGGGCGGTACCGCCCGGGACGCCACCGGCAGTGGGCGTCGCGGTGGCATCGAGGTCGGCGCCTGCGTCGATGAGAACCTGTGCCACCTCTGCGTCGCCGTAGCTGGCGGCCGTCATCAACGGCGTTTCGGGATCAGTGGGAGTACCATCCACCGGCGCTCCAGCATCAAGCAGCGCCCGGGCCATGGCGCCGGTACCGGCCACGTCCCGCCAGACGCCGCTCGACGTGTCATAGCGCAGCATGGCCACATAGCCCAGCGGGCTTACCCCTCGAGGATGGTCGCACCAGTTCCGCATTTCCTCTACGGCCAGTTCCGGGTGTTCGACGAGCAATGCCCTGAGGCGCGTCACGTCTGTGCTGTCGAAGATGGTCCGGCGGTCGATCTCGGACTTGAGCTTGGGCCAGCTCGCGAAGCCATGCTCGCGGGCGACAGCTAGCTGGGCTGAGTCGAGAATCACCCGATCCGAGACGGCATGCAGCTTGGCCAACGCGTCGGCGTCGCCACGCTTGGCCGCCCGAAGAAGGTCCTTCGCCCGCCGACGGAGCTGCTCAAGATCGGGACGCCTAGGAAATTCACCCATGAGGTCTCCTCACAACCGATCGGTCGGCGCGGTCGGGTAAGGGCCAGCGGGCAGCGTCGGCCGCCTCCAGCTGTATCTCAAGCCTACGCCGCCGGGTCTTGTGACTTCTCACTGCGGACTACCTCCTGCTGCCGAGTCATTGCCGCCTGGTGGCGCCGATCACCTTCGGGACCGGCGGGGCGGTGGTCGATCTCGTTGAGACTCTCGGCCTGGCCGTAGAGCACCAGGGTGTCGCCCGGGAAGATGGCGATCATCCCGACCGGAGCGCCCTGGTAGTGGCCGCCCGTCCTGGTGATGCCCAACACTGCCACCCCCTCGTCTCGCAGCCCCAGCTCGCCCAGGGTTCTGTTGGCCAACCAATCCTGCGGATCAACGGCCAGCTCGCTCACCGCGTAGCTGCCTGACAAGTCGAGCAGACCATCGAGGTCACGGGAGGGTAAGTCGGTGTAGCGCCTGAGCAGCCGGCCGATCAAGGTGGTCAGGCGCCGGTCCGCCCAGGAGCTGCGGGAGATGAAGACGAGGGCCAGCAGACCGGCCACCAGCTCAAGGATCCGCCAGCCGGCGTTGGCTGCGCTGCCTCCCCTGAACCCGATGATCAGAGTGCTGGCTGACGCCACGATGCCGGCGTTGCCCAACAGCATCAGGTTCATAATCACCTTGCGTCTGAGGGGATGATTGACGACACCCTCCGACTCGGCGGTGGTAAAGCCCGTTCCGGTGAAGGCAGTGCGGGCCTGGAAGCGGGCTACCTGGCGGGACATTCCCGATGCGACAAGGATCACCGTCGCCACCCGGGTGATGATCAGCGATACCGCCACCACGAGCAGCAGGGAGCTGATGGCGTACATATCACGAGTTTCTCACTGCTGCGCCCTTGAGGCGGCAGCGATCTCGACCAACTGGCGGTCTCTGCAAGGTCACCGGCCCTTGGGACCAGGTTCGCAGAAGCAATCGCCGGCTGTCACACCGTGTCTCTACACTATGTTTCATGATTCCTGGTGACCTGTCCAGTGCTACCACCGCCGAGGCGGTGGACGCCATGGACCAGCTCCAGGCGGCCCAGATGGCCACCCAGGCCCAGCTGTTGTTCCTGGTGGGCGACTACGACCGGCGAGGGGCGTGGAAAGAAGACGGTGCCACTTCCATGGCTGACTGGCTGGTGGCCCGCCACGGCTTGGCCTGGACCACCGCCACCGAGTGGGTGCGGGTGGCCCATGTGCTGGAGGCCTGTCCCACCCTGGCCGCCCGGGTGAGCGAGGGACGCCTGTCCTGGGACCAAGTCTGCCCCCTGGCCACCCTGTGCGGTGAGGATCCGCAGTCCGAGGCCGACCTGGTGGAAGCGACCGAGGGCTACTCGGCCGCCCAGTTGCGCCGCCTGGCCCGCCATGCTCGTCCCCCCACCAACGACGACGCCAACGAGGTCCATCGCCGCCGCTGCCTCACCTGGCGCCCGAACGGGGCGTACTGGCGCCTGTCCGGTCGCCTGGCCCCCGAGGAGGGGGAGGTGGTGGCCAAGGCCCTGTCCCGCCTGGCCACCGAGTCCCCCAAGGACCCAGCCACCGCCAACTTCGACCCCTTCGAGTCTCGCTGTGCGGACGCCTTGGTGCGGCTGTGCTCCACCACCCTGGCCGACGATGCCGATGCCGACCGGGCCACCGTGGTCATCCACGCCCCCCTGGCGGTCCTGACCGGGGACCAGGGGATGGCCGAGACCGAGGACGGCTGTGTCCTGGCCCCCGAGACGCTGCGGCGCCTGGCCTGTGACGCCCGCCTGGGGGCGGTGGCCGAGGGCCCTGACGGGGCAACGGTGGGAGTGGGGCGCACCACCCGGGTGGTGCCGGCCTGGCTGGCCCGCCAGTTGCGCCACCGGGACCAGGGATGTCGCTTCCCGGGCTGTGGCCGCCAACGCTGGGCCCATTCCCACCACCTGGTCCACTGGGCCAACGGCGGCCTCACTGACCTGGACAACCTGGTCACCTTGTGCCACTACCACCACCGCCGGGTCCACGAGGCGGGTTGGCGCATCCAGGGCCGACCCAGTGGAGGCCTGGTCTTTTGCGCCCCCAACGGACGGGTCTTTGCCAGCCGGCCACCGGGCCTGCGCCCCGAGGTGCGAAGACGCCTGCCCGGCCTGGGGGGTCCCGACCCCGGCGGTCCGGAGCTCGGCGGTCCCGAGCTGGCCGGCACCGGCTGA
>JAABUH010003104.1_pt1 | contig 14803 bp, 13 predicted proteins | sample 5559121 | NCBI WGS metagenome assembly JAABUH01 (sample SAMN10711871, study PRJNA513364) | rock metagenome | isolation source: Antarctica rocks | place: Antarctica: Victoria Land, Battleship Promontory nord | collected 2015-12-28
GCGCGCAGCCATCTGTCGCTCCTTTCCGCGCACCGGGCGGGCGACCCGGACCAGCCCCGAGCGCCCGACCGTACCGCAGCACCGCGCAGGATACCATGACGAGCGCCGATAGATTCACAAACTCTGACACGGACGGTAACGCTACCACACGCTGCGATCCCACGATCCGCACAGCGAAACCCGGTGCTATGATGCCCGCCAACCGATACGAAGCATTGTGGGGCGATCGGAGGGCGGGATGAAACTGGCGGGGCAGGTGGCGGTTATCACGGGCGGGGGCGGCGCGATGGGCGGCGCGCAGGCGCGGCGCTTCGCGGCGGAGGGGGCGGCGGTCTGCGTCGCCGACCTCTACCCTGAGAAGGCACAGATCGTCGCCGAGGAGATCATGGCGGCGGGGGGCCGGGCGATCGCCGTGGGGCTCGACGTGCAGCGCGCGGACGACTGGGCGGCGGCGATCGCGGCCACAGAGGCGGCGTACGGCCCGGTGACGATCCTCTGCAACAATGCCGGGGCGAATGTCCGCGTCGGCTTCGACGAGCAGACCGAGGAGATGTGGCACCTGATCGTCGGGACGATCCTGACCGGCTCGTTCCTCGGCATCAAGGCCACGATTCCTTCGATGCGGCGCGCGGGGGGCGGCACGATCGTCAACCTCGGCTCGCTGGCCTCGATCCGTCCCGGCGCGGGAAGCCCGGCGTATGGCGCGGCGAAGATGGGCCTCGTAGGGCTGACCCGCTCCGCCGCCGCCACCTACGCGCCGGAGGGGATCCGCTGCCTGCTCGTCTCGCCCGGCCACGTTGATACGCCGTTCATCCGCGCGGACACCCCCTACAGCCCGAACACGGCGGCGACCAGCCTCGACAACCCGGAGAACTACGCGCGCCGGGTGCGCGGCACGCCGCTCGGTCGCCTCGTCACCCCCGAGGATGTGGCGCGCGCCATCCTCTTCGCCGTCTCGGACGACGGCGCGATGATCACCGGCTCGATGCTGACCATCGATGGCGGGGCGGCGCTGGCCTAGATTGGCCGTGTGCGACGGCGGGGCGGCGTTGAACTGACCGGGCGGGGCACGGCGCGAGATGCCGCGCCCCTTGACAAGCCCCGGCTACCTCGCTATCATCTGCTTCATAACTGAATAGCCGACGCGCTTATCGAGAGCGGTGGAGGGATACGGCCCTTTGAAGCCCGGCAACCGGCGGTTCGTGAACTTCGCGAACCGTGCTTGGTGCCAAATCCGGCGAACCGCGTGGCGCTGTCACCATCCCGCGAGGGACCGACAGCTGACACCCGGCTCGCAAGATAAGCGGTGGCAGGTTCACCGAACCTGTCCCCCTGCTTCTACCCATCCGCCTCTGCATCAGCAGAGGTTTTTTTGTTGGGTACGGATCGCTCCAAGGGCATTCCCCACTCACCACTCGACCGCGCGTTCGGCATAGCGTCAGCAGCTGGTAGCACGCCTACCGCGCGGGCGGCGTCGGTCTGGTGACAACGTGGCAGGGGGCGAACGATGGGGACGACGATCGCGGGATGGCAAGGGGCGGGCGAACAGGCGAGTCCGAACGAGACGGGGCGCGCACGAGCGAGCCAGGGGGTGGGGATCGTCGAGCGGCGCTCGATGCACTTCGACTTCCCGGCTGACGCGCCGTTTCGCCTCGCCTACGGCGAAGCATTGTCGGCTTTCGACCTTCGCTATGAGACCTATGGCACGCTCAACGCCGCGCGCGACAACGCCATCCTCCTGATCCACGCCCTCACCGGCGACGCGCACGCGGCCGGGCGCTACAGCGCCACCGACCCCAAGCCCGGCTGGTGGGATCCGATGATCGGCCCCGGTCGCCCGCTCGATACCGACAAATACTTCATCGTCTGCGCCAACGCGCTCGGCGGCTGCTCCGGCAGCACCGGCCCGTGCGAGGTCAACCCCGCGACCAACCGTCCCTGGGGCAAGGACTTCCCGCTGATCACCGTGCCCGATCTCGTGCGCGCGCAACGCCTCCTGATCGAGCGTCTCGGCATCCGGCGGCTCGCGGCGACCATCGGCGGCTCGCTCGGCGGGATGCAGGCGCTCGAGTGGGCGGTCCGCTACCCGGTCCTGCTCGGGCGCGTGGCGATCATCGCGGCGGCGGGGCGCCTCGACCCGCAAGGGATCGCCCTCAACGAGGTCGGGCGGCGGGCGATCATGCTCGACCCGCGCTGGCAGGGCGGCGACTACGCGCCCGGCCAGGGACCGGACGAGGGGCTGGCGGTGGCGCGCATGGTCGGCACCGTGACCTACCACAGCAAAGAGTCGATGGCGATGCGCTTCGGGCGGCGACCGGCGGCGCGTCCGTCCGCACGGCCCGCCTTCGGCGGCACCTTCGACGTGGAGGGCTATCTGCACCACCACGGCGACGCCCTGGTCGCCCGCTTCGACGCCCACAGCTACCTGCGGCAGACCCGCGCGATGGACCTCTACGATGTCGCGGAAGGGCGCGGCTCGGAGGGGTGGGCGCTGCGGTCGGTCCGCGCGCGCGCGCTGACGATCGGCATCCGCAGCGACTGGCTCTTCACCCCGCAGCATGTGCGCGATCTCAACGAGGCGCTCGTCGCCGCCGGGGCCGCATCGACCTACCACGAGCTCGACTCACCGCACGGGCACGACGCCTTTTTGAAAGAGTGGGAGATGTTGGATCCGCTGTTGCGGCAGTTTTTGGCGGAGTAGGGCGAGTGGGCACAGTGGGCCAGTGGTCGAGTAAAAGCCACGGCTCGCCGATAATCTGCTGCTTTCCCGCACTCCTCTCGTACCACTGGACCACTCGCCCACTACGCCCACTAGGAGCACTGATGAAGGCCACCCGCTCCCAGCGCCACATCGAGACAGCGGCGGTCCACGCCGGGGAACGTGGTGCGCGGGCTGGTTTTCGCACCACCGCCACCCCGATCTATCAGACGACCACCTTCCTCTACGACTCGGCGGCGGCGCTCGATGCGGCGTTCGAGGAGGATCCCTCGTTCGTCTACACCCGCCACGGCAACCCGACGATCGTCGCGCTGGAGACGGCGCTAGCGACCATCGAGGGGGGCGAGGGGACCGTCGCCTACGCCTGCGCCTCGGGGATGGCGGCGCTGCACACCGCCCTGCTGGCGACCGGCGTGGTGCCGGGCGAGCGGATCGTGGCGAGCCGCGACCTCTACGGCACCACGGCGGCGCTGCTGAAGAATCTCTTCATGGGCCAGGGCTATGATGTCCGCTTCGTCGATTTCGGCGATCACGCGGCGGTGGACAAGGCGCTGAGTGAGGGCGAGGCGCGCGTCCTCCTCGGCGAGACCCTCTCCAATCCCCTGCTGCGCCTCGCCGATATCCCGGCCCTGGCCGAGTTGGCGCACGCACACGGCGCACAGTTCGTGCTGGACAGCACTTTCACCCCGCCCCCGCTGCTGCGCCCACTGGCGCACGGCGCGGACCTCGTGACCCACTCCACCACCAAGTACCTCAGCGGGCATGGTGATGTGCTGGGCGGGGTCGTCCTCGGCGGGCCGGATCACGACGCCACCCTGCGCGCGGTGACGCGGCTCGTCGGCGGCGCTGCCGGGCCGCAGGAGGCGTGGCTGACGCTGCGCGGCCTCAAGACGTTGCCGCTGCGCTTCGCGCGCCAATCCGCCAACGCCCGCACGGTCGCGAGCTGGCTCGCCGCGCATCCGGCGATCGAGCGCGTCCACTTCCCCGGCCTCGCCGAGTACCCCGACCACGCGCTCGCCGCGCAGCTTTTCGGGGCGACCGTCGCGCCGGGCGAGACGACGGAATACGGCGCGATGCTGTCGTTCGCCGTGCGCGACGCCGACCGCGCGCGCATCTTCGCCATCCTCGACCGCCTGGAACTCTGCCTCTCGGCGACGAGTCTCGGGGATATTTATACCCTGGTCGCCTACCCCGCCATCGCCTCGCACCGCGAGCTGACCGGACGGGAGCGCGCCCGCGTCGGCATCGGCGACAACCTGCTCCGCCTCTCGGTCGGGATCGAGCATGTGGACGATATCATCGCCGATCTGGCCCAGGCACTCGAAGGGTAGCACTGATATGGTCACCTTCGCACCGGGGAACGCCCTTCCCTGGGCGCAGGGCGTCGTGAAACCTGATCACGGCCCCAAACCCAGGGTTGTCAGTGCAGCCCCGAAGAGATCAGGATTACGGCGCACCCAGGTCGTCCTCCGCGCTTCATTGGGCGCGAGCAGGACCGGTCCGCGTGTTTCGTCGTTGGCCGATATGCTGTCGATGGCGAGCACCCGAGCACAGTAGAACAGCATGTAGCTATCGGGATAGGGATACGGATAGTTCTCCGGGCGTTGCCCCAGCAGGCGGTAATGCTCCCATGCCAATACCTGTGCTTCATCCAGGCGAGCACCGGTTTCCTCATACACCTCCCGGCGCATCGCCTCTTCGAGGCTCTCACCGTGCTCGACATGCCCGCCGGGGATGTCGAGCCCGCGCCTGACCAGATCGGCCATAAGAAAACGATCCCCTGAAAAGGCCAGCACCAGGGCCGCCGTTACCTGCTCAGACGGTGGCGGGGTGTGCGTCAGGACAATGCGATGCTCAATGATCTGTGGACCGTCAACGAGGCGTTCATGCAGCAGAACACGCATCTGACTACATCTCCGCGATTGAGACGAACATTGCACCACCGCATTGTCGCCCCGACGATAGCATCCATTTCCTCCATGAAACGCCGCACAATGGAAACAGCACATAGCGCCAGTGCCATCTTACTTACGTGGGGTGCTTACCGTATCTTCCCTCATTGATAGCACAAGGACACGAAGAAGACGCTATCCGACCCGGTAATCGCGATCATGCGACCGTGCGAACGAGGATACGCGCACAACGATTACAATAGCCGGAGAGCGGCGAGATCGGTCGCTATAACTGAGCGAGAAACATGTGGCGGAGGAGATGAAGCAAGCCGATGACATCGCACACCACGCCGCGCTGCGGGCGCTGCCGAGCGTCGGCAAGCTCCTCGCCGATCCGACGCTCGCGCCGCTCCTCGCCGAGCTATCGCCCATCCATGCTACGCCGATCGTCGCGGGGGCGATCGCGGCGACACGCGCGGCGATCCTCGCCGGGGAAGATGCCGGGCCGGATGCGCGCGAGCGGGCGCTGCAAAAACTCCGCCTCCTGCTGGAACCGAAGCTGCGCCCGCTGATCAACGCCACCGGCGTGATCCTGCACACCAATCTCGGGCGCGCGCCGGTCAGCGCCGCGACCGCCGCCGCGATGGCCGACGCCGCCCGCGCCTACACACCGCTCGAACTCGACTTGGCGACCGGCGGGCGCGGCGGGCGGATGGCGGAGATCGAGGCGCTGCTGGCGGCGCTGACCGGCGCGGAAGCCTGCCTCGTCGTCAACAACAACGCCGCCGCCACGGTCCTGACTTTGGCCGCGCTGACGACCGGGCGCGAGGTGATCCTGTCGCGCGGCGAGGCGGTGGAGATCGGCGGCGGCTTCCGCATCCCGGACGTGATGCGCGAGAGCGGCGCGACGCTGGTCGAGGTCGGGACGACGAACCGCACCTACGCGCGCGACTACGCGACCGCGATTGGGCCGGAGACGGCGGCGTTGCTGAAGGTCCATTCGAGCAATTTCCGCGTGATCGGCTTCATCCACGAGGCGACGATCACGGAGCTGGCGGCGCTCGCCCGCGCGCACGGCCTGCCGCTGATCAACGACATCGGCTCCGGCGCGTTGCGCGACACGGTGCCGTTCGGCCTCGGCCACGAGCCGACCGTCGCGGACAGCGTGCGCGATGGGGCCACGGTCACGTTGTTCAGCGGCGACAAGCTCCTCGGCGGTCCGCAAGCGGGGATCATCGTCGGCGCGCGCGCGCCGATCGCGCAGATCACGCGGCACCCGCTGGCCCGCGCCGTCCGCGCCGATGGGGCGACGCTGGCCGGGTTGGCGGCGACGCTGCGCCACTACCTGCGCGGCGAGGAACTGACCGCCGTGCCGGTCTGGCGGATGATCGCGCTGCGTGAGGTGGAGTTGCGCGAACGGGCGGCGATCCTGCGTCTCACCCTCGGTGAGAAGCGGTCGGGCGCGACAGTCGTCCCGGTGTGCTCGACCGTTGGTGGCGGCTCCTTGCCGGAGGAGACGCTGCCCAGTTGGGCGCTCGCCTTCGACGCCGCCTCGCTCGCCACGCGCGGCCTCACCCCCGACAGCGCCGCCACCGCCCTGCGCGCGGGCGACCCGGCGATCGTCGGGCGCATCGCCGACGACCGCCTCCTCCTCGACCCGCGCACGATCTTCCCGGAGGATGAACCGACATTGCTGGCGCGGCTTGGCGCCATTCTCGGCTGATCGACTGCCAAAATATCGGTACTCCGTTCCTATATACGGCGTTAGCACTCAGCTTCTATGCTTATCCTATTGATATTCCGATTACGAAGCGAGGAGAAATATGCTAAGCGCCGTAGCATATAACGCGATAGATATGCTCAAAGAAGCGACCAACAGACACAACATACATCTCAGTGTACTCGTTGCCGAGACCGGGCTTTGGGCGCACCCTGCGGTACATCGCTATCTCATAGCTGAGAACACGACAGGCGCATTTTTCCCTTCCATACGGCGCTGCCGCACCAGTCAAGGCGAACGGCGCGACCAGCAGATCGAGAATATTTATCTCGACGACAATTCCTACGCAAACCATGCTATCAAACGGGCGATCGGCATCTCGCGCGAGCAGCTCATGGGTTTCGAGGCGTGCCATATCTGGCCCCGAACGTGTTATGACGAGCGCTATCACACGGCTATCGCCAACCTCGTCCTGCTCCCGCGCGCCCTCGCCGGGCTTTCCGATCATGATGCCGAGATCGAAAAGGTACTGCAATACCGCGCGTACGAACTCTATGACGGCTGGTATCCAGCAGACCGCGAGCCACCAACCAAACCAGCGTTCTACCCTACATGCTGGCGTGAACCCTTCCCCTTCACGCGCGACGTATCGAGCGCCCTGGCAAAGCGCAAATTGCGTGAGCAGCAGATATGAGCACATCGAGCTAAACCGCAGCGCCGATGGGCACCACCTCCCGCACTGTCTTCGCCCAGTCCGCGTAGGCGGATAGTATGCCCTTCATGGGTACTTCGTGGCCGCAGGCCATGCAGCCGGGGATTTTAATCCCTCGGCTACCCACGCCCACCGTGTCCCTCCCACAAGCGCACCGATCTAGACCGCCTCGACCTCCGGCGTCGGGCCGAACGGTTTCGCGGCGGGGATCGGGCCGACGAAGCCTTCCCAGACTGCGCGGCTGATCTCGGCGAGCGCGTTCACCCCGGCGACCGGGTCGGCGAGGCGCTTGGCGAAGAGGGCGATCACGTAGGGGCCGTCCGGCGCGTAGACGATCCCGGCGTCGGCCCGGATGCCGCGCAGGCTGCCGGTCTTGTGCGCCACGGCGGTCCCTTCCGGCAGGTAGCGCGGGATGCGGTCGGTGTACTTTTGGCGCTTCATGATGTCGATGATCGCGTCGCACGATGCGGCGGACAAGCCCTCGCGCGCCTCGATCCCGGCCAGCAGGGTTGCCATCTCGCGCGGGGTGGAGAGGTTATTGTCGGCATCGGCGTAGGCGCGGCAGTTCCAATCGATGGTTCCCGCTGCCGCGCGCTCCTGGTAGAGCGCGTAGGTGTGCTCGGGATTCGTCGCGTCCAGGCCGACGGTGCTGTAGAGGAGTCCGCGCACGGTCATCGGGATCGTCGTCCGCGTCAGGCCGAGCTTGTGCAGCGTCTCCGCCAGCGCGTCGAGGCCGATCTGCGCGAGGACCAGATCGGTCGCGGCGTTGTCGCTGACGGTGATCATCAGCGTGGCGAGATCCTTGATCGTCGGGTTGAGGCCCAGATCGAGATCCTGCAAGACGCCCGAACCGGGGACCATGTCGGCCTCGCCGAGCACGAGCCGCCGCCCCAGCTCGACCTTCCCCGCCTCGACCTGCCGGTAGAGTTCGTAGATGATCGGGATCTTCATCACGCTGGCGGTCGGGAAGACCGTGTCGGCGTTGTGGGCCACCTCGATGCCGCTCCGCAGATCGCGCGCGTAGACCCCCAGGACGCCGTCGATCTCCCCCGCGATCGCCGCGATCCGCGCCTCGATCGCCGCCGCGTCCATCGCTTTGTTCGGCATGGTCATATCCTCCCGCTGTCGCGTGGTTCGCGCGTTTCGCGCCGCCGCACCATCATGTACCCTGTCGCCCGGCGTTTATAGCACAGCGCCGCCCGCGAGCGGTACGACGCGGCGTGGCACTGCGTATACTTGTTGGTAGTCCGTTTCGTCATCGCTTGTGGGGACCCCGCCCTCACCCCCGTCGCCTGCGGGCGGCACCCCCTCTCCCCATCCGAGGAGCGGGGGAGGACCACACCCTACAGCCGATTGCGAAACACAGCACGTAGCCAACGACGAGAACAGAGGATGCGAAACAGGAGTCCGATGAATAACGCACACGATAAGGGTACGAGGCGGCGCGGCGGGCGTCCGACCGCAGGGCTGTTCGGGCTGCTGATCCTCGCGGTCACGCTGGCGGGCTGCCAGCTCGACACCACCACGCCCGCGTCGGTGGCGACCGCCGCGCTGACGGAGGCGACCGCCAGCGTCACCCCGACGATCGCGGCGGCGCTCCCGCCCACACCAACGACGGGAAGCACCGCAGCGGTAAGGACCGCGACCGCAGCACCCACCGCCGTGACCACCCCGCGCGGCGCGGCCACGCCCGGCGCACCAACGACCGGCACGGTCTGCGCCTTCGCGCCGCCGCTGGCCGGGGCGAGCGGCATCCCCGCCGTCACGACCGGCGCGACTCCGGCGGTGTCCGGCACGCCGGGTCAGGTGGCGGCACCCGCCCAGGTGCCACCCACGGTCCCGCTCCCCGATCTCGCGGCGCGCTACACGATGACGATCGACGGGGTGGACTTCGACGCCGGACGACTCCACACCGCGCAGACGGTGGCGATCACCAACCGCGAGGGGTGCGCGCTCGATCGCCTCTACTTCAGCGTGGTTGCCGCCCGCTGGGGCTGGTTCGCGCTCGATAGCGTCCGCGTCGCCGGGCAGCCAGTCGCGGCGACGGTGACTGGCACGGTCCTCCCGGTGCCGCTGGCCCAGCCGCTCGTCCCCGGCGCGACCGTCGAGGTGGCGCTCGATTTCCGGCTGACGGTCGGGACGGCCAACGACACCTACACCGGCAGCGGCTTCGCCGGGACGACGCGCGCCAACGACATCCTGCGCTTCGCCTACTGGTTCCCGATCCTCTCCGACGATCACCAGTACCCGCCGTATCTCGACCCGCCCTACACCGCCACCGCCAGCTATGACGTGACGATGACAACCCCGGCGAACCTTGTCGTCGCGCCGACCGGCGCGATCACGGGCGAGACGACGAACGCCGACGGCACGGTCACGCGGCGGATCGCGGCGGAGAACGTGCGCGACTTCGTCTTCGCCCTCTCACCGAACTATCAGGTCGCGCGGCGACGATCCGCGACCGGCACGCAGATCGAGGTCTACTACAGCCCCAACTCCTTCCGGGGCAACGCCGCCCGCCCGGAGACGATCCAGTCCCTGGTGGACAAGGCGCTGACGGCGGCGACCCTCGCCGAGGAGCGTCTGAGCGCCCTGATCGGCCCGTACCCCTACCCGGTCCTGCGCGTCGTGGATGGCGGCGCGGCCCTCGGCGGTGGGATCGAGTTCCCGACCCTGATCATGGTCAATCTCAACTATGGCTCGGACAACCTGATCTATCACGAGGTCGGCCACGAATGGCTCTACGGCCTGCTCGGCACGCGGACGCAACAGGACCCGTGGATCGATGAGGGGGGCGCATCGTTCCTGGCGGCGTATTTGGCGGGGACGCTGCGCGCGAACCCGCCCGCCAGCACGCACTTTCGCTACCCGCTCGACACATCGGTCTGGGCGATCCCGGCGAGCGGCAGCCAGAACGCCGCCACTGAGGCGATCTACACCCAGGGGGAAGCGTTCTACACGCGCGTCTTCGCCGCGATGGGCGAGGAGGCGTTCTGGCGGGCGATGCAGGGGTTATACGGGGCCGAGCGCTACGGCATCATCACCCCGCGCGATCTCCTCGCCGCCTGGCAGGCGGCCTCACCGACCGACCTGCGCCCCCTCTTCCACGAGTATCTCAGCTATCCGTGGCTCGATGAGTTGACGCGGTAATGATGCGTTGGAGCGTATTCGCAAACCAACTGCCCGCTACTGACCGGATGACGACTGCTTCGGGAGCCGCGTGCGCGCCAGCTCAACCACCCGCTTGATCGCCGCAACCACCAGTTCTGGCTCGTCCCGCTGAATGTAGTGTCCGCTCTGCTCAGCCTGCCAACGGATGCCGTAGGGGCTGCTGGCCGCGAGTTGTACTTGCAACGTCTGCCAGATTTCCTCTAGCGCAGCGATAGGCCAATCGGGCGGGAAGTCTTCCGCGCGAGGTGGTATCCCGCGCGCAAGCGTGATCAGCGGTACGGCTGGCACCGGGGTAGCCGCCGACATCTCGGCATCGCTCGCCAGGAGGTCCGCACCCTCGCGGTTCCTGCTGTATCCCGCGCGAAACTGCTCCCATTCCGCTGGCGTGAGGATGGCGGCGAAGCGCCGCGCCAAATCGGGGTGCTGCGCGTCGACCAGCACGAGACCGGCGACTTCCTCCGGGTAACGGCTGGCATACAAGCGGACATTCTGCCCCCCGAAGGAGTGGTCGACGAGGACGTAGGGTGGCACGATGCCCGCCCTTGCGAGGACGGCATACAAGTCTGCCACGATGCGCGCGCTCGTTCGTGGCAGCGGACCAGCCTCGCTCCGGCCCAGGCCAGCCCGATCGTAGATGCAGACTTGCGCGAACTCCGCCACCAGGGCGGGCACCGCATACCAGCGGTCTGCGACATCGCTGAGACCGGCATCGAAGATCACGGTGGGGGCACCCCGCCCGAACAGCTCGAGGTACAGGCGATGTCCGCCAGCATCGATCAGCATCCGACCCCCGCAAAACGATCAGTCCGCGCTCGCCCATCATGGCACCCGAACAGCATCACGGATAGTCGGTGAACATGCTCCCTACCGCGCGCCGCGAAAGCCGCGCTCCTGCCAGCGCCGATAGCGCCAGAGGCTGATCGCGCGGCGAATCTCGCGCAAGACGCGCGCATCCATGTTCGATAAGAGGATCAGGGCCGCATCCGGGGCTTCCTCGACGCTGGCGATCGTCACGAAGCCGTGCCGCCGCAAGAAATTGTGGGCGCGGCGGGAGCTCGAGTTGATCGATCGTCGGCCAGATGCGGCGTTGGGGGCGTTGCCACCCCTCTTCCAGCAGCGAGATGCTCAGGATCGGGATACAGAGGATCAGGCCGGTCAGGCCGATCCAGCTCGTCAGCAGTCCGACCGCCCGCTGCGTATCGCCGTGCAGGACGAGGAGCGGCAGGGCGATCAGTGCCGCGCAGACGACGATCGCGCCCGCCGAGCACCGGATCGGATCGACCGCGAAGAGGTCGCCGCCAGCGCCCTGTCTGCCGAGCGCGTATAGCATGGTGTTCCGCGACGAACGCGGATCGCTGGACAGGCTATCACCCGACAATTGCATGCGTATCAAATGCCCCTGGCGCTGGGCGCAGCAGATCCGGCGCGGCGCTGGCGATTAGAGCAGATTGAGACCGTGCAGCAGCATGACGATCAGGATCGTCACCAGCGCGAGCGCCACCAGCAAGCGCAGCGTGCGCGCGATCTCCTCGCGGACCAACGGACCCTCGTCGCGCAGGGCGGGCACTAGCCCTGGCCGCGATTGAGATAGGCGAGGCAGCGCTCGTACTCTTCCTCGGTGATCCGCTCGGTGTTGACGTAGTACGTCAGCATCATCCGCAGCGTCAGGAGGCGCATCAGGTCATAGCCCTGGTGACCGGAGGATGCGCGCTCGCCCTCCTCGCGGTCGATCAGCACGACCACGGTCGGCACCGTCAGCCCCGCGCCTTCCAGGATGGCGCGCGTCTCGCGGACGCTGCCGCCGCCGGTGATCAGGTCGTCGATCAGCAGCACGCGCTGGCCTGGCTGGAAGCGCCCCTCGATCCCCTGCCCTGCCAGATCGCCGGGGGTGTTGCTCGTGCCGGGGCGCACGTAGATCATCGGCGTGTTCGTCGCCAGCGCGTAGGCGGTGGCGAGGTGCAGGCCACCGAGCGGCACCCCGGCCACCAGATCGAACGGCTGGATCGGATCGCGCTTGCGCGACATACCGGCCTGAATCTCGCGATCGATCAGGCGCGCGACGCGGCGCAGCACCTCGGGATTGCTGATCAGGACGCGCGGATTGACGTAGACCGGCGAATTAACCGTGGTCCGACCGATGGTGAAGTCGCCGAGATTCACGCCGCCAAGATCGAAGAGTGCCTGTGCGAGCCAGAGGTTGGTCTCCTGAACCGCCGATCCTACCATGCCACTCCCTTTTCCTGCGTCGTTGCTCGCGCGCTGGTGCGCCGCGTATCGCCAATTCATCGCTTGGTGATGCGCTGAGGATTGTAGGCGCTGTGTGGCATTCTGTCTACGGGGCGAGCCGTGTCAGAAGCGCGCTGAACGCTAGCACATAAGCAAGAAACGACCTACTCGGAGAGCACCGTATCGCGCGAAGCATGCCCCGCTGGCGCGCATGTATCCGCATCGTTCTACAGTCACCCCGATCAGCGGCCATTCCGGTTTCGTATCCGGCGACCAGGGTTAAGCCTCGCAGTACCAGCTCGTACCGTCGCAAAGGCCCGCCCGCCCCGGTTTGTGCCGAGGCGGGCCTTTGCTTTACCATCCCTTCTGAGCAATCGAGCGGCGACCAGGAAAGGCGACAGATGGGGCAACGCGCGCGGACGCTGATGATCCAGGGGACCGCCTCCGATGTCGGCAAGAGCACCCTCGTCACCGCCCTCTGCCGCATCTTCACGCAAGATGGCCTGCGCGTCGCCCCATTCAAGGCGCAGAACATGGCCCTCAACGCGGCGGTCACCATTGATGGCGGCGAGATCGGGCGCTCACAGGCGACCCAGGCGCGCGCGGCGGGGATCGAGCCGACCGTGGATATGAACCCGATCCTCCTCAAGCCGGAGGCGGGGATGCGCTCGCAGGTGATCGTGCGCGGCAAAGTCTGGCGCACCCTCCCCTGGCGTGAGTATTACGAGCAGCGCGGCGCGCTGCTCGACACGATCGCCGGGAGCCTGGAGACGCTGCGCGCCGCGCACGATCTGGTGCTCATCGAGGGGGCCGGCAGCCCGGCGGAGATCAACCTCAAGCGGGGCGACATCGTGAATATGCGCGTGGCGGCGCTCGCCGACGCCCCGGTCCTGCTGGCCGGGGACATCGATCGCGGCGGGGTCTTCGCCGCCCTCCTCGGCACGCTGGAACTCCTCGAACCGGACGAACGCGCGCGGGTGCGCGGCCTGCTGATCAACAAGTTTCGCGGCGACGTGAGCCTCCTCCAACCGGGACTCGACTTCATCACCGCGCGCACCGGTGTGCCGATCATCGGCGTCATCCCGCACCTCCCACGCCTGGGGCTCGCGGAGGAGGACTCGGTGGCGCTCGATCGCCGCCCCGCCGCCCATGATGGCCCGGTCATCCTCGACATTGCGGTGATCCAACTGCCGCACATCAGCAATTTCGACGACTTCGATCCGCTGGCGACGGAGGAGGGGGTACGGGTCCGCTTCGTCCGCGAGCGCATGGAACTGGGCACGCCCGATCTGCTGATCCTCCCCGGCACCAAGAGCACGATCGCCGATTTGCGCGAACTCCGCGCGCGCGGGCTCGACGCCGCGATCGTCGCGCTGGCGCGCGGCGGCACCCCGACGATCGGGATCTGCGGCGGCTATCAGCTGCTCGGCGAGACGATCGAAGACCCCTATCGCGTGGAGTCGGACGAGGCCACGACGAACGGGCTCGCGCTCCTCCCGCTCCATACGGTCTTTGCGCGGGAGAAGACGACCGACCGCGCGCACGGCACGGTCGCCGCCGATCACGGGCTCCTCGCCGGGGCGCGCGGCCTCCCCGCCAGCGGCTACGAGATCCACATGGGGCAGACGACCGGCGCGCTGCCGCCCGCGCTGCGCCTCGCCGAGCGCCAGGGCGTGGCGGTGGATGAACCGGAGGGCGCGCTCAGCGCCGATGGGCTGATCCTCGGCACGTATCTGCACGGCTTCTTCGACAGCGCCCCATTGCGCGGCGCGATCCTCCGCAATCTCGCGCGGCACAAGGGGATCGCGCCGCGCGACTGGGGCAACGCCGAAGGCAGCGCAGACCCGTTCGATCGCCTGGCGGCGCATGTCCGCGCGCACCTGGATATGGAGCAACTCCGCGCCATCGTCGGCCTCTGAGCCGTCCCGCCACCAGCGGCACCGCACGATGCCACCCATCACGACACCATTCGCCTTGACGACCACCGGGCCGGGGCAGACAATAGCAGCGCATTTGCCGCGTGTGGGCGCGGCCTGATCGTGCGTTCAGGACGATCACAGAGAGGGAAGGGATCAAGCATGAGCGGGATGCCGGTAGGCCACGACGACGGCAGCGCGGAGATCGTCTGGCGACCGAGCGCCGATTACCTGGAGCGCAGCCGTCTCCGGCGCTTCATGGTCGCGCAGGGGATCGACTCCTTCGAGGAATTGCTGACCCGCGCCGCCGCCGATCCCGCGTGGTTCTGGGGCGCGACGGTCGAGGACCTCGACCTCCGGTTCTATACCCCCTACGAGCGCGTGCTGGACGATTCGCGCGGCCTCCCCTGGGCGACCTGGTTCCCCGGCGGTCGCTACAACTGGGTC
>JAABUH010003105.1_pt1 | contig 14796 bp, 18 predicted proteins | sample 5559121 | NCBI WGS metagenome assembly JAABUH01 (sample SAMN10711871, study PRJNA513364) | rock metagenome | isolation source: Antarctica rocks | place: Antarctica: Victoria Land, Battleship Promontory nord | collected 2015-12-28
TGGAGGAGGTCGCAGGCGCGCGCTGCGTGCGGCTGGCGCAGCAACACCCTAAACCTAGCCCTGCTGGACACGCAGGGCACCTGGACCTGCGGCATGTGCCTGGAGGAGGTGGCGGGCGCGCGCTGCGTGCGGCCGGCGCCCTGCGCGCACTTCTTCTGCGCCGCGTGCGTGCGCGGGCAGCTGGCCGTGCATGTGGCCGACGGCGCGCTGGACGCGCTGCGCTGCCCCGAGCCCGACTGCCGCACGCCCTACCTGCGCGAGGCGCGCGGCGCCGCCCGCAATCCCCCCCTGCGTCCCGCGCGCACACTGCGCCGACGCGGTCGGGCCGGCGCCGCGTGAGCCGCGCTGAGCGAGCTGGAAGCCAGCCAAGAGTTGGCGCCGAACCTTGCGGCGAGACATGCTGCTGCAGCGGAGGCCGGCATGGCACTGCCGGCATCCGGCCCGTGCTGTCTCTGCCAGGGGTGCATTTAGTTTAGTGTACACTGCCCGCACGGCTCCTCGTCTGCGCTGGGCGAGGCTGCTGCTGGGAGTGCCCAGTTAAGCAGACTGGGAGCCCAGCTGCCGCCCCCCAATATGCAGGACGCACACAGCCACAGGGCCGGCAGCGACCCCGCGGTCGGCAGACCGAATGTGGCTGCGCGGCCGCCGCAGCGCGTGGCGGGCCTGCTGGCGCCGGAGGCGGGCACGCGCTGGGAGCGCCTGGAGCTCGAGCGCGGCCTGGCGCGCATGGCGGACGTCGTGCACTGCCCGCGCTGCAGCGCGCCGTGCATCGAGGACGCGGACAACTGCGCACAGTGCCCGGCCTGCTTCTTCGCCTTTTGCACGCTATGCAATGACGCCTGGCACGCGCGCTCCGTTCAGGCGCGCCCCAGCGGCCCCGTGTGAAGGGTTATTAAAAGTTGAAGTAGAAATTAGGGAGGTGAAGACACTGTTTTACCCCGCGTGCGCGGTGCGGCGTCGTTGGGGAGAGGGGTGCGGCGCTCGAGCCTGGTTTCGAGGCGGGCGAGCAGTGTGGGCCAGGCGGGCTGCGGCGGCGCTCGCGTCTGTTGGCGCTGGCGCTGAGGGTGCCCGCTTGCTCTAGCCGGTGACATTGCGTGCCTGCGGCGCCGTGCCTGGTGCTGCAGGCGGCCTGCCTCAGGCGTGCGGGTCCCCGCCGCCCCCGCTCTCGGCGCACGGCCACTCACAGGCGCGCCGGGCGCGCAGTGCGTGAGCGCGGAGCTGCGCCTGGAGGTGCTGCGGCAGCGCATGGGTGGCGTGAAGGACCCGGCGCTGCTGGCGCGGCTGCGCCAGCGCGAGCAGGAGTGCCTGTCCCTGGCGCGCATCAAGGCGCGCGCGCGCACGCGCTGCATCTGTTTGTGGTGGATTGACCTGTGCCTTGTGCTTCTCAATGTGGACAAAGTATTTCTTAAAGTGCTGAGTGTACAGAGCGAGAGCGTGGGCATGGCGTGCCCCGGAGGCCGCCCTGCATGCCGCCTGCCGCTCGCTAAGTGCTCGCTGAACGCGCGGCGCCGCCTGCAGGAGACCGCGAAGCAGTGCCCGGCGTGCGGCATGGCCATTGAGAAGGTGCGCGGCGCATACACTCTGTCGCCGCCATGCCGCGCTCCGCTTGCGGTGCTGAACTCGGCAGCAGTTGATTGCCGCGGTCCGGTGCCCAACCAACATTTGCTCTGGGCGGGGGGCGCAGATGGAAGGCTGCAACAAGGTCACGTGCTCTTGTGGCGCTTTCTTCTGCTGGGTGCGCGCGCGTCCTGCCCGCACCGCCTCTGCAGTGCCCTGCGCTCGTGCACAGGCGCAGCAGAGCGCCCCTGCAGCACCTTGCGCCGTGCACGGGCGCAGCGAGTGATACTGTTTTCTGACATACAGTTGTTGCGGGGTCGCACGCTAATAGCGGGGCGCGGGCGCATGTGACAGGAGCGCTGCGTGTATTAAATGCTTTATTCACTTTCTTGCAGACATGAGCAGACATGACAGTATGTTATTCTTCGGGCGCGCAGAAGTGCAACAGGCAGGTCTCCGGGTACGAGCACTTCCGCGACGGGCGCTGCGTGCTCTTCGACGAGGCGGAGTTTACGCGGCAGGCGGCGCTCTGGGACGCCCAGTTTGAGCGGTGCGCTGGCCTCTTTCCCATGAATGAGCATGGCACTGCAGGGTGGCTGAGCGGCATGCAGCGTTCTGCCGTGCAGCGCTTGCACCGCCGTGCCTGCATTTACTGGGCCCGGGCGGCATGTGGACCAGCCCTGCTTCTTTGCAACTTTAATCACAATATGTGCGGAACATTGTGCAAAGCATGCCCCGTGACGCCAAGAGCAGCACATCTTCATGCTTATTTGTAAAGTCTGCTTGACTCAGTGTGCATGCGCGCCCTACCTGTCCAGCCATGCGCGGACGCATGCAGAGCAGGTTGGTACTGTTGCCCGTCTGGCCTGAGTTGCACCTGACGCCGCGCGCCGTGCGCCAGGATGATGATGGAGGCGCGCAACAACGCGCACCGCGAGGCGCTCGGCGAGCGAGCGCGCGTCGGGCTCTGCCCCGGCTGCGGCCAGCAGAACGTCAAGGTCGGCAACAACAACCACATGCGCTGCTGGGCCTGCAACGTGCACGCCCTGTCGCCTTCTCCCCCCTCCGCGCCGCTCCCCTCGTGTTATCTGGCTGTGCGCGTGCTGACCGTGCGCATCTGGTCCGGTCCTCGCACCCCTCGTGTAAACTGGCTGTGCGCGTGCTGACCATGCGCATCTCGGGCTGCTGTTCCGCCGCGCTTGTCCTGCTGAGCGCGCATGTATGCCTGGCACCTTTTGTCGCCTCTCTTCAAGACCGCTGCCCCAGGGTCATCAGGACGCGGAGCAGTGCATGAGCACTGCATGGTGACAGGACCTCACTTCCAGCCCCAATCCTACACAAGGCGACGCTGGGCGAGCGCCGGCGCGCAGGTGCACTTCTGCTACCTGTGCCGGAATCTGCTGCGGGGCGCCAAGGCGGGCGACGGCGCGCGCCACTTTGGCCCCAAGGGCTGCAAGCAGCACACGGCCGGGTGACCGCAGGGCCGCGCTGGCGGCCGAGCCGGCCCCCGCAGCAGACATGCTCCATCAATGCAGCAGCAGCAGCGGGCTGCACGATAAAGAATCAGCCTAGGTGGCAGCCACTGGCACGTGCGTGCGTGCACGTGACAGCCGCACTTTGCATGTTTGCCTGCTGGGTGGTCCCGCAGGCAGCTCCATGCGCAGGGTGCTAAGCATGGAGCTCCGTTTCCTGAACACTGAGCGCACGGGCTAGGGAGTAGAGCAGTGTGTGCATAGCAGCTGTGTAGCGACAAGTCGGGCAGAAAGCAACGCCTCATTCAACATGGGAGGAATGACATTCGGGGGCAGGTAAGGGAGATAATTCAGGTAGGTGGATCGGAGCAAGTATGCAGCATGGCAAGATTTCCAGTGAGCAAATTGTCTGAGCTGTCTGCTCATGTTGATGTGCGTGTTGACGTTGCAACTCTGGTCTGCAGTAGCGATGAAGGGTGCGGGGTCCGTCTCTCCTCCAAGAGCCTGGCTTTGTGCAGGCTGGTGCACTCGTGAACAATCATGGGCGAGGCGACCCAGCTCTCGGACGTGCTGGTTGACTGAGAGATAGCTCCCCGACATGCTTGACCAGCAGAGCGGTTGCAAGTTCTGCCTGGTACTAGGCTTGCATTGCTTGCCCAGCTCACCCATCACCATGCATGCTGACATAGCCTGCATTGCTAGCAGAGAAGCACACTGCACAAGTAAAAGTCCGCGTGACTGGGAAACCACTGACACGTAACAAGACTGGACAGAACCATTTGCACTGCAAATTTTGCAGATAGCAAACCAAAACACTTTTGCAGCAACTTGCTACGCAGCATCAGCCTCAAAGCTGTATCAATGTACGCATGCGAGACCACATGCTCCTGAGGTGCAGCCCGGCCTGGGCACCACCAGAGCCATGTCTGCTCACCAACTCCAGGAGCCCAGCAAATACCTCCTGGGCATGCACAGTGTGCTGCTGGTGATGCGGCTTGTATCCACACTCAGCAGCAAGCACTTGTTCCCAATCTGCATGCTCAGTGAGCGTTGCTCACTACTGGCCTGTCCCACTAGTGTGCTGGCCTCCCGCTAAACCCTGAGCCCAAGGCTGTACCCTCCAGGCGTGCAGGCTCTGCGCCAGTGGAGCACATAAGCGAGTACGCCCGCAAGAGTTACTGCCGCTCAGCACCCTCTCAGAAACAGAGCTGTTGCATACGGCAAGAGACAGCTCACCATGTTATTGGACGGCCGGAGGAGCACAAGGACCAGGGTCTCAACGCCGTGAGGCTCGCGCCGCCAGCCCCGCAACATGGCTCTGTGCGTCCCTCAGCCTGCCTGCAGAGGTGGCGGGCCGGGGCCATCACGCGCCTGCATTCCCCGCGCCCTCCCCGGCGCCCGCAGCGACCGCGGCTGGCGCTGGCCGGCCCTTGGGCAGCGCGCGCGGGGGGTGGTGCGCGGCCGCGTGCGCCAGCGCGGCCTGCCGTGCGAGAGCGCGCTTGTCCTCCACCAGCGTGGCCGCATTGACGGCGCCCGGAAAGTGGATGAACCTGCTGCAAGCACGGGCCCGTTGGGCACGGCGCGGGAGCCGGGCGGGGGCCCCACGGCGGGCGCCCGACCGTTGGCCGCTCGCGGCGCGCACCCGCTGGCCCGTAGCAGAGTCGCTGCGCTGCCGCAGGCGGAGAGCAAGCGCGCGCGCTCGCCGCCCTCGTCAGCCCTCTGCTCAGCCAGCGCCACCCCTTGTCCCTGTTCACTCCTGGACCCACTGCATGTAGTTCTCTGGGAGAGCCAACACAGCTGTGGCCCTGGTAAGCACATTCCAGTGTGCCCTCCTGCGCACATGCCTTCTAGAGCGGCCCTCTGGAGAAGCGATGTTGGCTTCTATACCGCACTTGAGCGGGCAAGCTGTATGCCTGCTGATGGGAGGACACATTCTTTGCCTGCTGGCCTTGCCTGGCGCAACCGCCAGCGACCACGCCTTGGCAGGAGCCATACGGCGAGTGCGCACCGCACGTGGCGCCCCTTGACGTACAGGAACTCCAGCTCCCGCGCCGCCCCCTCCAGCGGCCGGCAGGAGACGTCCACGAGCGTGAGGTTCATTTCGCTGTCCACCTGCGGCAGCCGGGATCAAGCAGCGGCAGCGGGTGGCAGCCGGGTGCGCCGCCCTGGCCACACTCAGGAGAGAGCTAGAGCCTGCAGAGGAAGCTCATGCACTTGCCAGCGCAGCTGAGCAGTTCTCTGCCAAAAGCACAGCCTAAGCCAGGGCGGCGCAGACCTCCCGCTGCAGCCCGTGTATCCCGCTAGTCCACCTCAGAGCAGCCTCGCACCTGCTGCAGCAGGCCGCGTATGATGGTGTCAGAGCGCAGCTCCACGACCACGCGCGAGCCCTCCAGCGCTTGCACAAACACGTTGAGCGTCTGCTTGCGCCCCATGGTGCCCTGCTCCGCCCGCTCCCCAGCTGTGCCTCGGACTCTGCCCGGCCCCCGCCCCTTTGCTATGCACTGACCTCTGCACGCGCTGCTGCCGCTGCCGCTCAGCGGCGAGGCTTGATACCTGTCTGCGCTTCTGGCTCAAGCTGGGCCGGCTTGCTAAACCAAGAGTAGCTTCGGTATGCGCCAATGCACGCGCCCATGCCCAGCACGCCAGCCAGCGCGGCAACCGTATATGTGTGCCTGATGGTGTACTTGAGCCCCCGCTGGAATATGTGCGAGGGCATCAGGCGCAGCCGGCTAGCCCACCCGCATGCTGGTTCGCCAACCGGGGCATCCCTCGATGGAACGCAGGCAGGCGCCAGGAGCCTGTCCGGCCGACATGCACGGGTGGCTGTCCACGAGTTTTCAAGCTCAGGCATTGCAGGCCATGCAGCCGGATGGGTGACTGGGCAGAGACTGGGTAGGTTCTGCCTCACCAAGGCCTTGCCAGGCATGTCCACTGCACGCATGTGATCGCTACAACAGTGGAATATCCATGCCCCACGCGCACAGGACATCGCTATGGAGGCGCCCGTGGCTGCGCCACTGGCCTCCGTTGAGGCCCTGCTGGCATGGCAGCCCGGGCCCGCTGATGACGAGTGCCGCTGCTGCACCCCCTTGCCACAGGCACAGGCCCGGCGCTATGCAACGTGGGCTTACTGTATGGCAGTGGCAAGTTCTGGGGCTGCAAGGACGTGCGGCGGGCGTCCTTCAGCTGTTTGCAGACTACAAGATGTGCAGCCGGTGCTGCGTGCACCAAAGCGCCGGCACCAAGCGAGACCCGCTGCCAACGGCGCAGGACGCGCGGTCGCTGCCGCGCCGCCCGCGCCTGCTGGTGTGCCACGACATGGCCGGCGGGTACGGCGCGGACGCGCCGGTGCAGGGCTGCACGGACTGCGACGCCTTCCGCCTGCTGCACTGGCATGCCGTGGACGTGTTCGTCTACTTCTCACACCACTTGGTCACGCTGCCGCCGCCGGGCTGGGTGGCTGCGGGCCACTGTCACGGCGTGCCGGTGCGGTGCGGGGGCCACTGCTCCCTGGCGGTGGGACAGCGCGCGGATGCCAGCGCTGGCAGGCCCAGCCTGCACGGGCCTGGCGCTGCTCTTGTCGTGCGGTGGTACTGAGCGCGCTGCGGGGCGGCGCCGCGGAGGCGCGCCGTGCGCGAGAGCTGGCAGAGGCCTGCTGGTGCCGCGCGTCACACAGCCCCTGCACCTCCAAATACTCCACACAAGCCTGCTGCTGGCAGGCTGCCAGACAGGTCGGTGTTGCCTGGGTGAGCACCTGGTGTGTCCGGAAGGGTATCAGTTTCTTGCCAGCTGACTATCCACTTTTCCCATGACTGGTCCTCAAAGTGTGACATAGTGTGACATGTACCTTGCATGCAGGTGCTCGGCACGCTCATCACCGAGTGGGACGCGGGCGCGGAAGCCTGCCTCCAACTCTTCGGCAGCGCGGAGGCCGCAGCGCAGGCCGCGCGGCAGCTGGCCGCGGTGGCGGTCGCGCGGGGCTTTGACGGGTGGCTGGTCAACATCGAGAACGACCTGCGCACTGAGCATGTGGCGCATGTGCTGACCTTCCTCAGGCAAGCCGGACCCTACCCTGGCGCGGGCCCGAATGTGTCCTGGGGCGCATGTAGGGCATCAGACCCGCCGCAGAAGGAGCGACCTAGATACAAGGGCGCGCAGGGAGCTGCGGCGGCTGTTGCAGCGGGATGCGCCGGGCGCGCTGGTGCTCTGGTACGACGCGGTGACGACGGAGGGCCGGCTGCGCTGGCAGGACACGCTGAACGAGCTCAATGCGCCGTTCTTCGACGCCTGCGACGGCATCTTCGTCAACTATGCCTGGCGGGTGCCATGGGGCTAGGGTCAGGGTGTCGTGGCCCGGCACGGCTGCTGCGACCAGCCTGCGTACTGCACGGTAGCTGGTACATGCGCGTTCACCCTCTACACCTTGTTCACGTCATTTTTTATGACATGACAGCGTCGGGCCTTCATTTGCCCAGGGGACCCCGCACCTGTAGCACACAACATGTGAGCGCGTCGGAGTGAGGCACCTGCCGGGCAGAAGGCATTGTGCTCGCGCACAGCTGCAGCGCCAGCGCTGGGCACGCGCACCTGTCCCCATGGCATGTGGTGCAGCGCAGAGCGCGCGCCCGCTCGCGCCGGCAGCCCAGCAAGCGTGCTCGCTGCGGACCCAGTGCCCGCGCGGCTGTCGAGCGGTGCGGCGGCGCGACGCGCGCAGGCGGAGACGCCGGCGGCGGCGGGCGCGCGCGCAGGCGCGCGCGCCCACGATGTGTATATGGGTATCGACTGCTTCGGGCGCGGCACGTTCGGCGGCGGCGGCCTGGCGTGTCACGTGGCCGCGCGCTGCGCCGCGGCGGCAGGCGCGCCGCCGCCTCCCCGCTGCCGGCCGCCCCGCAGCCCGCGCTCGCCGCGCGCCTCACCTGGAACGCTCGGGCGCGCAGCCAGACGGGGGTCAATCACTCCCCGTCCGCACTCGGGCTCCACCCAGCGTGTTGTGCGGGGTTTGCTTAGCAAACTTTACTATTCCAATATCTTTTCCGTGTGTCCCACCTCCTGCGCGCTCCTGACGCGCTCGCGCAGTTGCCTGCCGGCGGTGCTTGGCAGGCAGCGCTCGTGCAGAGCGCCCGGCTCTAGCATCTGGCCGGACGACCCACGGCCCAGGCGGCTTTGTGAAACAGCAGCAGGCCGATGCGCAGGGGTGTCGGCGGCGCTGTTCGCCCCGGGCTGGGTCGCCGAGGCCGCGCCCGCGCCCGCCGCCTGGCCCGCCGCCGCCGAGCGGCTGTGGGGCGCGCTGGCGGACGCGCGGGACGCGCCGCGGCCGCTGGCTGCCAGCCTGCCCTTTGCGACGAGCTTCGACCAGGGCGCCGGCGCGCGCATGTACCTGCAGGCGCGGCCCCGCATGGCGAGGGTTGAATTTGGGGCTGCGCGCGGCCCATGGGCCACCGAGCGGCAATCCACCAGAGTGACAGCGTCGCTCAGCGTGTACAACCAAGTCCGCATGGAGGCACCCCGCCCGTACTGCGAGTGCGACGCTGGTGGCTGCAAATGGCTCTGACGGCATGCGCCGCGGGCAGGGGTGCTGCGTGAGCGGCGCGCCCTGGTTCAACCTGGCGCGCCAGCAGCCGCAGCCGCTGCAGCAGACCGCGGCGGCTGTGCGGCTCGAGCTGGCCGCCGGCGGCGGCCGCGGGCTTTCGAGCAGCGCCAGCCGTAACCCTGTACACGCCGTCAACCCGGACATGGCCCTGCCGCCAAGACTGCCTGCCCCAGACGAGGGGTGGCGCCCGCCCGCCGGCCTGCGCGGCGGCCCCGTTATCCTCACGGGAGGAGACACCGTGTCTGGAAGGTCCTCGGGCGGATCGTCGGTGCGCGCGCGGGCGCAGAGCGGCAGCGAAGGGTCTGTGCGCGTGAGTCTCGCGCACGCAGAGCTGGCGGCATGCACAGACGGGCCCGCATGGGACGGCGGCACCACGCTGGTGCTGTCAGGTGCGCGCGCGCCCGGGCGCGTGCCGCCCGCCCGCCCCTCGCGCTGCATGCACCTCCGTCGCCGAACTTGTGTGCTGCTATAGATGATCTGCTGGCGCCTGCACCTGCCAGGGGGATGCTTTTTCGTGGACATGCATGCATGCGTGTGTACATCGCTGTTTGCCCGCTCGTGCGGGACGGCGGCGGTTCGTCGCCACCGATGAGCCACGCCGCGTCGGCAGGCTGCGCGCCGCCCGGCAACGCTTGGACGGCGTCGTTCACGCTCTTCGTCGCGCGCATCCCGCTGCCGCAGCGCGGCCTGCGCGTGGGCGTCACTGTGCGGCCGCTATGCGGCGCCGGCCGCGTGGCGCTCGCGCTTGACTGCGCCTCCGCCGCGGGCGCTGCGGCCGAGCGAGCGACGCTGGTCCTGGGTGCGCCCAGCAGCCGGGCGTCTCATCCAGCCCAATAGCGCCGCGTTAAAACAGAGGCGCGGTTTGCCCCTCGCGCCCCACAGCGCAGACGACTCGACGCCATACTGCGCGCCTGTCCCTGTGACCAAAGGTAGTACACCAAGGGAGGCTGGCGGGCGTGCTCCACAGGCGGCCCCGGCTGGGAGGAAGCCACGGCGAGCGTCGCCGGCTGCCCCGCGCCGCAAGTCGCCGAGCGCGGCGGCGGCTGGGCGACGTGCACGCACGCGCGCGTGGGCGTCTGCGGAGGCAGCCAGGGCCTGGCCGGGCCCGGGCCCTGGACCCTGGAGCGCGTGCGCGTCCTGTGCGGCGCGGGCCGCGCGGGCGGCGAGTGGGCGGCGCGGCTGGGTGCGCGCGTCCTCGCGGGGCATGGCCACCGGTGGTGCGTGGAGGGGAAGACAGGTCCTGTGCAAATACATAGCAGGGGCGGCGCTGCACGACGGAGCCCGCTCAGCGGCGGTCACGCGCGTGTGCATGTCTGCAGGTCAGGCCGCGGGCTCAGCAAAGGGCCGTGGTGGCGGCAAAGCGGCGGTGCTGGCCTCACCGGGCGGGTCCACATGCGCAGGCCGTGCTGTCCTGAGACGAGTGTGCCATGATGGCAGCAAATCAAAGACATTTTGCATCAGGAGGCCAAGCCTCTGCATCTCGAAGGGCCCCCCCTGGCGGCATCCTGCTCGCCAGGCCAGTACGCATCGCCTGGAGCAGGCGCCTGGCGCCTGGGTCGACGCCCGTGCGCAAAGCCCATATGAGCACGCGCCTGGCTCTCACGCCCTGGGCGCCGCGCGCAGGCCAAATCAGCGTCGAGGCGGAGGACCCGCCGCCGCAGCCTCGCCCCGTCGAGCGCTTGCAGTGCGCGCCAGTGCCACCCGCGCCCGCAGCGCCCGCCGCCGCTGCAGCAGCGGCTGGCGAGCATGCGGAGCGGGCCGCCTCCGAGCCCGGCGCGTGCGGCGGCGGCTGCTTGGCCGGGCGGCACGTGAGCGCCGGCGACGAGCGCTGCAGCGCAGGGGCCGGCGGCTCGGCGCGCGGGGCGGGGCACGGGGCGGGGCCGGAGGCGGGCGGCCTGGCGCTGACGTGGCGCGCGCCGCCGGGGTGTGCGCGGTGCGAGGTCTGGGCGCGGCGCGCCCCTGCAGGCGGCCCGGATGGCCTGCTAGGGATCGGTGCAGGGCCCGGCTTCTTGGCCGAGGCCGCACCTTCGGGCGGCGCCGCGCCTGCCGCCAGCGCCGGCAGCGATGCGCCGGCAGCAAAGCCGCAACTACGGATGCAGCATGCCGGCTGGACCTGGCTGGGCACCGCGCACGCACCGCGCTACTGGGTGGCGGCCGTTGCGGACCCTTCCAGGTCAGGGGCCGCGGGCGCCGAGCTTGCGGTGCAAGCGTATGACAGCGTGGGGCGGGCGCTGCCATTGGAGTCCTGCTTGCGGGCAAGCGTGTCTCCCGGGTCGCTCCCGGCAGGACTGCAATTTGGTCAGTAAATGGTGCTCGTGCGAGTATGTGCCCGCTTCCAGCAATGCTCAGTGGCCACATAAGCGGTTGCCCACAATGCTCGACACATGAAACGAATTGACACTGGCCAGGACATAGCTAAACACACAGGCGGCGGCATACGCTGCACACCAGACACGACATGAAACGCCCTACACTGACACGCTCTGCGCGCTACACCGCTGCATGGCGAAGACAATAACCAGCAGGCAACAGACACACAGCAGTTCCTGCACTCATGTTCAGCGTGCAGCAGGGTGGTGCACAGCCCGCCTGCTGAGCGGCACACAATTAGGCAAATACATGCAAAGCAAATCAAGTCTCGGCTGGCCTGTGCCGCATGGCAACGAGATGCACACCGGCAACGCTGGCGGCTCCAACCGAAGAAAATTGCCGCAAGGGCGTGGATTGCTGCCTGCTGAAAAGCAACCACAGGCCAAGTGCATGCAAGCGTGCTGGGCGGGTGCCTGCATGCAGGGTGCATCACTTGGCCAAGGAAAGGACGCGCGTATTGCCGATCAACCAGTGCTGCCTAGACTTGCCTGCAGTCACATGCACATGCGCATGCACATGCGCCGCGGGTGGGCTGGCGGCCGCCGCACAGGCGAAGCTCAAAGCCAGCTCGCGCGCGCGGGGAGAGCGGCAGCGCAGGCACGCGTGCCAAAGCAGGGCCAACGGCCCACGGCGTGGCGCCTGCGGCCTTGCAGCCCAGCCTACTAGCATCTCTGCAGGCGCGGCCGCGCGCGCTCCAACACAGCCCACCATCACGCACTGCACTGCTGAGAAGACATAAAAGGTAATGTCTGCAGATGGGCGGTGCAGCCCTGGATATCCACAGGTACGAGCACCTGCACAGAGCGGGCCGGCTAGGCGACGGCGAGCGCGATGGGGACCCGGGCGACGGGCCGCTGCGGGTCGTTGCTGCGCACGACCAGCACCGCCTCGTGCACGCGCCGCGCCAGGCCTGCTCCTGCGTCAGGCACGCGGCACGTCACGCATGCATGGACGGGCTCATGTTGTGGAGGGCTGCGGGCGCCCAAGCCGCATGCGATAATGGCCCGGGCGCTCAGGTCGTCCCTCCTGCCACGGCCGCGTCTGTGCCTCCCAGCGCAACCGGCAGTAGACTCTGCATGAGCGAGAGGGCCCTGAGACGGCGCATGGAGGGTCTGCCAGCGCGCACCAGACAAGGACACGTGGACGCTGACGTTGACCCCCGGCGCGACGGCCACAGCCGTGGTCGCCAGCGAGGCCCACGCCGGCGGCGCCGTCGCGGCCTGCATGGCCGCCACCGCCGCACGGGCGCCACCACCAGCATCCCCGAACCCTGACCCTGGCCCGCCCGCCGCCGGGCGCTCCCCTGGCTGGGCGGCCGGCGGGGCGGTGCGCACGCGCGCTCGGGCGCGCCACCACTGCAGCCAGCGCCGCAGGGGCGGCGGCTGCAGCGCGGGATCGGACGGCGACGCGTCCCCGGGCGCAGCCGCGCGCCGCAGCAGCAGCCGCTCCGCGCCCAGATCAGCGCCATGCTGTGCCTCTGCCCCGTCCGCCGCACTGTCAGGCGCTGGCCCCGGCGCTGACCCCAGGCCCTGCAGCCGTCGCCTCCGCCGCCCCGCCGCCGCCGCGTCCGCATCCCGCAGCGACGCGCTGGCGACGGGCTCGTCCCCGAGCCGGGCTGCCGCCGGCAGCGCCGCATCGGCCTCTGCCGCGCCGCTCGGCGCAGGCGCGGGACCTTGCCCGTCCCAGAGCAGCGCTCCTCCGGGGCCGGCCTCCACCTCCAGGCGCTCCCAGAGCGCGCCGCCTGCGCGGGGCACGTGTGAACGCGCTGGAGCGCTGGGTATCTTGTGTGTTGTAAAATTAACCCTAGCCCTGGGATACTCCTTGTACAGCCTGACCAGGCGCAAAGGCGGGCGCGCGCCGCCTGCGCCCGGCATGTGCGGACGTGCTGGAGCGCTGAGAAGGCAGGGGTGTGATGACCTTGTGCAGCCTAACTGGCGCGTGGGCGGGCGCGCGGCGCGTGCGCCGGGAATGCGTGCGCAGGCCTGGAGCAGCATCGCGCTCGCGTGGCACCCAACAGCGCCCGGGCGCAGCACAATCGGACGTCCGATTCCACTAAAGCATGCAAGGTGTTACAGACGCGCACCGCTGCCGGGGAGTGCAAGGCGGGCAGGGCAGTTCCCAGAGAAGGACCGGTCCAGCGCGGAGCCTCTTTGCTCCAGTGCTTTGCTTGCAAGGCAGCAGGTGGGGACCAACCTTCGCACTCGGCGCCGGCGCACTCCGCGCCGAGGAAGAGGTAGAGCGGCCCGGGCCCGAGCGCGTGCGCGGCGGCCAGCGGCGCGCATGCGTCGTCGGCGAACGCGACGCGCTCCGGCCCCAGCGCGACAGACACGCCCGTGCTGGCGCCGAAGTCGAGGCAGGCGCCGGCCGGCGCGGCGCGCTCGCCGCCGCCGCCGACGACCAGCTCCTTGCGGCCGCATGGGAAGCCCAGCCACAGCGTGCCGGGCTCGCCTGGTCGCGGGGCATGTGCGCTCGGTGTGCGTGCGTGCGCGGCTGCAGCGGGAGCGGGGCCCGTGCCGCTAACCCCGTAGGGGCCAGGCACGCTTGCACGGAGCGGGGCCCATGTCGCTGGCCCCACAGGGTCCAGGCACGCCTGCATGGAGCGGGGCCAATGCGCTGGGCGCACCGGCCGCCTGCCAGCGCAGCTGCGCCGGCCATGCATGCACGCGGCCGTGTTGCCAGCGTGCAAGCGGCCCGCCCGCGGTAAGCACGCCCTTGCAGCAGACCCAGGGGTGCTTCCGCGCGGCGTGTCCCTCAGGGAGGCAGGGCGCGATCAGGCGCTGCAGGCGGGCCTGTCTCTGAGGGCGACCATGCGCGGCGCCCGAGCGAGAGCATGCAGTCCGCATTACCCAAGCATGTGTAGGGTAGGGTTAGGGCGAACCGCGCCGCGCAGGCGCGTGCGGCTGCGCGGACAGCACCAGGAAGTGGCTGTCGCAGGCGGCCCGCCTGACCAGGCTGCCGCGCAGCGCCGCCGGCGGCCGCAGCGTGGCCGCCAGCCGCAGCATCGCGCCCGCGCCGCCGCGCAGCACCACGCCGGACGCCGCACCGCCGCCGCCCGCGGCGTCGCCCCGCCCAGGCCCGCCGCCGCGCGCCTCGGGGCGCGCCCCCTGGGGCGCGCCGCCCCCCGCGCATGCGCCCCATGCGGTCGCGGCGCCCGCGCATGCCCCCGCGCCGGCGGCCCCACCCGCGCTTCCCAGGGCCTCCGGGCCTGCTCCCACGCGCGCCGCGAGCGGGCAGCAGGCGGGGGCATCCCTGGCCGCAAGGCCGCGGGTGCCGCTGGCAGCGGGGTCCAGCCAGAGCGCCGGGACGAGCGTGTCAGCCGAACGGCGCTCCAGCGACAGGCGCGCCGCGAGCGGGAGGCCGCCCGCGTTGGCCAGCGTGATGGCGGCGGCGGCGGCGGGGCGCGCGGGGTCAGGGCTGGCGGTGGGATCAGGGCTCGCGGCCGCCAGCGCGACGGGCGGCAGCCGCTCGGGCTGCAGCGCCAGCTGCGGCGGGCGCGGGCAGGCCGCCTGGTTTCGCGCGACCGCAGCCATCAGCTTGCATGCAGTGGCATGTCTGTTGTCAGCAAAGCCTGCACCAGCCGTGGGCGCACGGCTGGCACGCACATGCTCTACTTCAGTCAGCAGCCCGCGCCCATGCACACCCCCTGCGCACAACAAATACATTCATAAGGCCACACCCCATATTGGAAGGAGGAGAGGCTAGAATCGGCACACTCAGGAGCGCCGTGCTGCGCACCGCAGCGCCAAAGTCGGCGACGTCCGCGGCCGCGGCGCCGCCGGCGGACGCGCCGACCAGGCCGGCCGCGGC
>JAABUH010003107.1_pt1 | contig 14782 bp, 16 predicted proteins | sample 5559121 | NCBI WGS metagenome assembly JAABUH01 (sample SAMN10711871, study PRJNA513364) | rock metagenome | isolation source: Antarctica rocks | place: Antarctica: Victoria Land, Battleship Promontory nord | collected 2015-12-28
GATCCGGCGCACACCCTCTCGCGCGCCGCGGGCGCATGCGGTGTGCGCGCGCTTCCTGGGCAGCGCGCGCCGCGCGTGCCGCGATCACCTCCTCGTCCTCGGCGCGCGCTACCGCACCCGCGTGCGGCGCGCGTATGTCGCGTACTGCAACCAGGCGCGGCCGCACCAGGGCCGCGGCCAAGCGCTCCCTGCGCCGTCGCCCGAGGCGCTGGCGCGTCGTGCGGGGCCGATCCGTGCGGTGCCGGTCCTCGGTGGCCTCCACCATATCTACCAGCGCGTCGCGTAGGGCCGCCGGATGCATTATCTAGCCAACACAGGGGCAGCACGAACCGCTGACGCTGTCGGATCGCGTCGAGCCGCGCGCCATCTGTAGGGGCGCTCGATGATCGCGGCAGGGTCTTGCGTCGTGAGGGCCGCCTGCTCGCCCCGGAGCGCCGTCGCATCGAGCGGCACGCCGTAGGCCGAGAGCGCGGCGCGGTGCCGCAGATCGTAGGCGACCTGGTCGCGGCGCTCGGCGACCGTCTCGCGCGCGTGCGCGCCGGGGCGACGGCCACGGCGGGGTCGAGGCCGAGCGCGATGGCGTGGCCGAGGCGGCGCGCCCCCAGTTCCGCCCCCTCGTGATACCAGCGGATCGCGCCTTCCAGCGATTTGTCGAAGAAGGACTCGCCGACGTGGAAGACCACGTCCAGGGCGCTCGCCGGGGCGGCCCGGTTGTCCCGCGCGACCTGATCGAAGAACGTGCGGAACGTTTTCGGGGGGAAGCCCTCCTCTGTTCGGGGGCGCGCACGGGGCAACAACGCCCCAGGCCATCCTGCCCGGGAGGATCGCGCGGCGGTGGGCGGCGGCAGGACTGCTATCCTTGCGGGCACGACGCGTTAACCATCACGCGTTGACGAGGAAGGGGCGGACCGCTGCCGATCCAGACCGACGGGCTGAGCCATCTCGCGCGGCAGGTCACGGACCTCGCGCGCGCCACGCGCTTCTACGCCGAGACGCTGGGCTTCCCGATCGTGCGGGAGTTCGCCGACATCGTCCTGGTGAACGCCAACGGCGTCCTGCTCGGCATGCGCGGGGGGCAACCCCGCGACCGCGCCGGGCGACCGCTTCGACCCGTATCGCGTCGGCGTCGACCACCTCGCCCTGGCCGTCGCCGACCCGGCGGCGCTGGTGGGCCTGCGGCGGCAGCGCGACGCGGCGGGGGTGCCGAACCACGGCGTCGAGGACGACCCCACCTCGGGCGGGCGGTACCGCAGCTTCTACGACCCCGACGGCATCGCCTGGGAGTTGTACCACCTTCCCGCCAGGTAGCGGCGGTGCCCGCGTATGGTGTCGTGCTCGGGGCCGGGCGCGCCGCGGCGTCGGGCGATCACGCCTCTGCTGCGTGGAGCAACGCGCCGCAGCGGCGATCGAGGCCGCAGCGGGCGCGTACCGGCGGGACCGTGCGGGCCGGGGTTCTGTATCGGGCGTATTTCCCGTGGGCGACCGACGAGGGCTAGCCGCCGCAGGAACGGCTGACCAGTACGATGTTCGGAAAGCGCATCCACGCCCGCTTCACGTCGCAGCGGTCCTCCGCTGGCACCATCTACCGGGGTGCCGCCCTCTTCCCCACCGTGAGCAGGCTGGGCTGGGACGCTCCGCACCGGGGCGTCCCAGCCCCGGTATTGCGCCCGGCTCAGCGCCCGACCGCGCGCGCGGCGTTGACGATCCCCGCGCCGTAGAAGCTGTTGTGCGCGGTGTCGCCGTCGCAGCGGGCGGCGTAGGTGGCGGCGTTCGACCCGGAGATACCGGGATAAGTGTACGGGCGCTCGGTCGGGCAGGCGCGCGGATCGGCGCTGCGGTAGAGGATGTGCTCGACCGTCGCCGGGCTGAGCGCCAGCCCGTCCGGGTGCCGCCACCCCGGCGTGCCGTACTCGCTGACGATCAGCGCCGCCACCCCGGCGACGTGCGGCGAGGCCATCGAGGTGCCTTCCAGATAGCGATAGTAGGCGCAGGTTTCCCCCCGGCAATCGCGCACGACCGCCGTGCCGCGCGCGGTGATCTGCCCCTGCGCGTCGATCTCGCCATTCGCCAGGAGGAGCTTGCGTGGATACGGCGCGAGGATCCGATTCTTGACCGGCTGATACCGCGCCGTGCCGTAATAGTCGAGGCTGTCGCCGCCCGGCGCGGCGATGTCGGCGTGCCTGAGGCCGTAGTTGGAGTAGAACGATTTGCGCCCGCTCGGCCCGGTGGCCGCCACCGCGATCACGCCGCGCCCTTCGGCGGGCATACTGAGGCAGCGGTCGTCGGTCATGCGGGGATAGGCCGCGCCGGTGGGGAAGTTCGGGCTGACCGTGTCGACCGTGACATCGTCGAGATCGCTGTGCTCGTTGCCCGCCGCCGCGACCAGGACGACGCCGCGCGACCGCGCGTAGTCGAGTGCGCGCTGCGTCGCCTCGATCGTGGTGCGCTGCGCCTGCTGCGCCTCCGCGCTGTCCGCCGCGTTGGCGGGGCAGTTGTAGAGCCACGGATCGATGTAGTAGCTCATGTTGACGACGTTGACGCCGATGTCGCCCGCGTAGGTCAGCGCATCGACCGTCGGTTGGAGCAGGAATTTGCCCGAGTCTTGCCCCGCGCGCAGATTGACGATCGTCACGTTCGGCGCGACCCCGACGATGCCGAGGCCGTTGCGCGCCGCCGCGATCGTCCCGGCGACGTGGGTGCCGTGGCCGTTGTCGTCCTCATCCACCGGATCGACGCAACTCGCGTAGGTGCAGGCACCGTCCAGCTCCACGCTGTCGGTGACGAAATTACGGCTCCGCGCGGCATCGAAGTTCGGGGCGATGTCCGGGTGACTGCCGTCCACCCCCGTATCGATGATGCCGACCAGCACGCGGTCGTCACCCCCCTGGACCGCGTGCGCGCCCTCCGGCGTCGCGCCGATCGCGCGCATGTCCCATTGGAGGGCGGAAAGGGGATCGCTGCCGTCGCTCGGCTTGCCGTTGTCGGGCTGCGCGGTCGGCGGGGTACCGGGGGCAATCTCGCGCGCCACCGTCGCGCGCGCGCTCACGTGCCCGATCGGGACGCTGACCGTCGCCCCGGCGATGGCGGGGGCATGCCGCAAGACGCGGAGGAAGAAGCCATCGGCGCGCGTCGTCCGCACGGTCGCCAGTCCGACCGCCCCGTTCTCATGCACGATCGTGCCGCCCGCCGCCGCGATCGCCGCGCGCGCCATATCAGGGGCGGCATCGGCGGCGTAGAGGACGACATATTCGCCGCTATTGCCGGGCGCGGCGCTGACAAGGACGGGCGCTTGCGCCGCTGTGCCGGTCACGCCGGGCGCGGGGAGCAAGCAGAGACTCAGCAGGAGCACCCCGAGCAGGAATCTGGACACGATCGCGGCTCCTTTCTACGCTGCGGGGCGCGGCCTCGCGCCCGGATACACCGCGCAAGTATAACGGCGGGGGGCCGCCGAGCGTGCGGACGCGGCGCACGGGCGCAACGCTCGGCGGCGTGCGCGGGGTGTTCGAGCACACCGCAACGGCGGGCGACCTGGCGCGCCTCCTCCTGCGCCTCGACCGGGGCCAAGTCGCCAGCCCGGCCCACTCCGCCCACCTCCTCGGCCTGCTGCAAAGGTACTGTCAACTTGAGGATGCGTTGGGCGGCGAGGACGGTACAAAGGCTGGCCAAAGCCAGGCGGGCTGCGCTGATCAAGCGAGGACCGACATGCCGGTGACCACGCGCCAGGTGGCGAAGCGGTTGGCGCTGGTCTGGCGATAGGCGGCGGCGGTCAGGCGGTGGCGGCGCGGGCGGCAGTGGCCAACAATCGGGCCGGAGGCGGCGAGGAAGCGTTGCGCGGGCACGGTCAACTTGGGCCGCGGCATGGCGAGCGTGCGATACGTGCGCTATGAAAGATGAAGTCGCCGCGCCCACGTACGCCGGTTACCGTTTCCCCGCCGAGGTCATCGCCCACGCCGTGTGGCTGTACTGCCGCTTTGCCCTGCGCTAGCGCGACGTGGCGGCACTGCTGGCCGAGCGCGGCGTGCTCGTGACCGACGAGACGATCCGGCAGTGGTCCCGGAAGTTCGGCCAGACCGACGCGAATACGTTGCGCCGTCATCGCCCGCGCCCCGGCGACGAGTGGCACCGCGACGAGGTATTCATCGGTATCAACGGGGTGCAACACTCCCTCTGGCGCGCCGTCGACCAGGACGGGAATGTGCTCGATATCCTGGTGCAACGCCGCCGGGACAAGGCGGCGGCCAGAAAATTCTTCCGCCGACTGCTGCAGGGCCTTGCCTACGTGCCGCGCGTGGCGATCACCGATACGCTCGCCAGCTACGGGGCGGCCAAGCGGGAGGTCCTGCCGCGCGTCGAGCATCGGCAGCACAAACGGCTGAACAACCGGGCGGAGAACGCGCACCAGCCCACGCGGGACGGGAGCGGCGGATGCGGCGCTGCAAGAGTCCGGGGCACGCCCAGCGCTTCCTCGCCGCCTACGGCCCGATCGCCAGCCACCGCCTCGCCGCCCACGACTACTGCCAACAACGAGATGAGCGCTGCGCCACCTGGCGGGCGGTCACCGGCACCCCGGCCCTGGCCTGACGAGGGGTGCCGCCCTCCTCCGGCACGCCCGTATTCTCCGACGGCCCCGTCATCTCGACTTTACCTGACAGTACCATTCGCCGAGTGGAGAGCTACGGGCAGGACCGGGGAGAAGCGGACCGGTCGGGCGTCCGGCCCGCGCGCGTCTCACGTCTCGGTGGAGCGGGTGCCGGATGGTGCGCATCGGGCTCATCCCTGGTGCTATGGGCCTTCGAGCGAGGAGGTGGTATCGTGCTCCGCCAGCTAACACTCCACGGTCTCGGTGCCTGGCTCAGGCGATCCCGCAGCACCGACGAGCGCGTCGGCCCCGCCCCGGTGCCCCCGCCGCAGCCGGACAACGACGGGGTTGTGCCGGCGGCGGCGTCAGCCTGTTATGTTCCGCAGGGCGAGCCGACACATTTGCCCGCCCCGGTCGCGGTGCCCGTGCTCGATGGGGTCGGGGCCGCGGATCGCCACATCGGCGCCCCGCCCGCGCCACGCGAGCCGCACCACGAGCGTGGGCTGCGCCTGGCCACGGCGCACCGCTGGAACTGGGCCCAGCGCGAGCTCGAGCAGGCGACCCGTGCGGCGACGGATGGGGCGGCGGCGGCGGACCTGGCCAGCGTGCGCGAGGTGCGCCGCCAACTGCGCGTGCTCCGAAAATGGCCGCGCGACGTCCCCGCACATCTCGCCCTCGGGCGCTGCTATTTCGAGTTGGGACTCGGCGCGGACGCGGAGGCGACCTTTCGCCGCGTCCTCATCCTCGCCCCCGATGAGCCGGCGGCCCCCTGCTTCCTCGCCCTGGAGTATGCCTTCCGCAGGGCGTGGCCTGCGGCCGAGGACGCCTATGCCCGGGCGCGGGCGCTCGCCCCCGAACTCCCGCCGCTCGCCGACTGGCTGGGCGAGCAACGGTCCGCCATGGTCGGGGACGTCGACGAAAGCCGAACCGGCTGACGACGATCAGGTGGCGCGACTCGGGCCGATCGTGGTGGCAGAGCGCAGCCTGATCGCCGACCTGATGTGCCAACATAGGCCACCGGCACCCCGATAGCGCGTCCGGGTGCTGAGGAAGAGATCGCGAAGTTATCGTGTGCTACCGGGCGCGTGGTGCATCGCACCGGGATGCGGTCCCCGCCCGTGCCCCGGTCACGCGGCGACGTGCAGGCCGTCGGCGCGCCACAGGGAGGTCGTCGCGGCGGCGCGGGCCCGCGCATGGTGCCCCGCGCCGCCATCCTGCGGCGCGGCGGGCGTGGCGACGTGGCCCGGTCGCACCGCCCGCGCTCGCTCGACCCCCGCGACGAGGCGTTGCCCGGTGCGGAGGGACTGGCGCCCACGCATGGGCCGCAACCGGTCCTGCGTCGGGCCGTGGGACCGCGCGATCGGCGTGGTGTCCGGCCCGCTCTTGCGGTGCCGCCCGCACGGCGTGTGCGTCGCCCCGGAGACCGCGTCGCGGAGTGCGCGGACAGCGGCCGGATGCTGATCGGTGATGACCTCTTTCGGCGCGCGACGCCGCCGGTAGACCGCGAGGACGAAGCATGCGCGGGCGCTAGCCAGGTCCCGATGCGTGCGCAGTAGCACGTCCACCACCCGCCCATGCGCATCGAGCGCGCGGTAGCGGTACGCCCACGTCCCGCCCACGCGCACATCCGTCTCGGCGCACCACCGGCGCACGCCGGGTCGACCGGCGGCTCGCCGCCCCGCGCGGGCCAGCAGCGGGGCGAACTGCTGCACCCCATACAAGACCGTCCGGGCCGAGACAGCGACGCCGCGCGCCGCCAGCAGGTCGCACACATCCGCCGCCAAGAGGCGGGAGCGCCGGTACCAGCGCACGGCCGTGACGAGCACTTCCTGCGGCCAGCGGTGCCCCGCGAACGGGGTGCCCGTGCGCGCGATGAAGGTGCGGTGGCAGGTGTGGCAACGGTAGCGCTGGGTCGCGCCGACCGTGCCGTCCTGCTTGATATCAGCCCCGGCACAACGCGGGCACGGCGGCATGCTACCCTCCCCTCTAGACGGCTCCGGTCCGCCAGCATCGGGCGGGTAGCACACAACGCCTTCGCGGTCTCACTACGAGCTATAGTAGCGCACGGGCGGCACCGTGGGGCAGCGTTGGCGGCGCGTTATCCTGTTGAGGACGGAGCGGGCGACGTGGATTCAGATCGGCGACCGCAAGGTCCACACGGCGGGATGTGGGACACGGGAGAGGCGGCGCGGCAATGGCCGCAGGAAGCCGTCTGGCGCGAGCAGGTCTTCGGGGTGGCGACGCGACGTGTGCTCGACCTGGCAGGCGTCGGTACGGGGACGCGCGCACGGCGACCTGCCCCCGGGGCAACCAGAGTCGACCCTGGGAAGAGCGCGAGACGCCCGCGGGCCGGACGCAGATCAAGGTGCGCTTTCATGCCGGAGACTGTCGCGCCTGTGCCTGCCGGGAGGCATGCACGCGACGGAAGACCGAGCCGCGCGCGCTCACGCTCCTACCCCGCGCGGAGTACGACGCGTTACAAGCGGCCCGATTGCGCCAAGAGACGCCGGCATATAAGGAAGCCTATGCGGCCCGCGCCGGGATTGAGAGCACCTTTGCGCAGGGACTCCGGGTGAGCGATCTCCGCCACAGCCGGTACATCGGTCTCGCCAGGACACATTTGCAGCAGATCATCATCGCGGTGGCGCTCAATCTCCTGCGCACACTCGCCTAGCTCCACGAGGTCCCGCGCGCCCCAACGCGCGTGTCACGCTTCGCCGCGCTCGCGCCCTAGCCAGCGCGAGGGACCGCCTGCGGCACCCTGTCCGGGCGGGCAGAAGCCCCACCGCTTACCAGAACGGAATGGGCAACAGTCTCAATGTTTGTAAACACACCTCGCCACATGATCCGGGGTCGTGCCGACATTCGATGATCGCTTTCCGCTCGTTTTATGCGTTGGCGCGGGCGGATTGGTTGTGCCCGGTGCCCGCCATTGCAAGAGCAGCGCCGATGGCCAACAATTCGCGCTGCCGCTCAAGAAAAGCTGAATCCGGATCATCGAATGTCGGCACGACCCCGGATCATGTGGCGAGGTGTGTTTGTAAAGGGCCAAGATGGAGCGCGATGAGTAATGAAAGAAGGGCAACGATTCGTCGACGGCGGCAAAAACGCATGATCGTGATCGTCGGGGCCGGCCCTGCCGGACTGGCCCTCGCCCACGAGTTGCAACGGCGTGGTGTTGACTATCGCGTGCTGGAGGGTGGCGTCGTCGGCGAGAGCTGGCGCAACCACTACGATCGGTTGCACCTGCACACGCTCAAGGAGGTCTCGGGACTCCCCGGCCTCGCGATGCCGGACTCCTACCCGCCGTTCCCGGCGGGGATCCAGTTCCACCGCTACCTCGCGCGCTATGCCAAGGAGCAGGGACTGAACATCGAGATCGGCGTCACCGTCGAACACGCGACATTCGCTGGCGCGCTGGCACCTGGCGACGAACCGTGGCGCGCTTGCAGCCGCCACCCTGGTCGTCGCCACCGGTATCTGGAGCACGCCACGGCGCGCACATTTCCCCGGCGAAGGGGTATTCGGCGGCGCGATTTCCCATGCGCGCGACTATCGCAACGCCGACCCTTTCGCGGGGCGGCGTGTGCTGGTGGTCGGCGCGGGCAATTCCGGCAGCGCCATCGCGATCGATCTGCGCGAGCACGGTGTGGAGACGGCGATCGCGATCCGCGACGGGGTCGCCTTCGTGCTGCGACCGACATCGCCGCTGGCGATGCGCGCCGCCGCCTGGTTGCTCCGCATCCTGCCGCGGGTACTGTCACGTTAAGTTTTGACTGAACGAAACCTCCCCACACCGAGCCAGTTCTGGCCGTCACTAGCGCTTGTAAAAGCTAGATCCGATCTTCTATACGCCGATCGTTCCCCACTTTTGGACCGCCGTCGGTGCCCAAAAGGCTCAACTTGACAGTGCCCCGCGTATGGTCCCAGCGCCAGCCATTTTCGCCCGCGCCCACGCCATCTGGGGCGAGGTCACCGGCGTGGCCGCTGCCGCCTGATCGGCAGACTGGCCCAGGTCAAGCACGCCCTCGGGCGCGCTCTCCCTACTGCCGCTCGGTCAGGTTGACAATGCCTCCGAAGGAATACGGTATCCTATACCCTACCAAAGGAATAAATTGACAAAATTACGCTTGACGTAACGCGTAATTCGTGGGAAGATGAACGATGACGACGAGCGAAGGTACCGAGGTTAGCGCGAGCGGTAGGCCGAAATACCGCGACCGGCGTACCAAAAGATTTGCTGATGGCGAGCGGGTGCGCGAGTTCCAGGCGTTCGAGCGGCAAGCTTACCGTCGCCTAGAAATCCTCGATGCCGCGCCGACGAAAGAAGCACTGATGATGTTGCCGAGCAATCGTTTCGAGGCGTTGGGCGGCGATCGCAAGGGGCAATTCAGTATCCGCATCAATGAGCAATGGCGGATCTGCTTCGAGTGGCCGGAAGGCGAGCCGCGACCGTTTAATATCGAGATAACCGACTATCACTAGGAGAGATTCAGTTATGGCACGACCCGCAATCCACCCCGGCGAAATCCTCGCTGACGAACTCGAAGAGCTGCATATGAGCGCGGCCGAGCTGGCGCGCACCCTGCATGTGCCTACCAACCGTATCACGCAAATTGTCAATGGCGAGCGCGCGGTGACGGCAGACACCGCACTGCGCCTCGGCCGATGGCTCGGCACTGGGCCGGAATTGTGGCTCAATCTGCAAAAGGCGTATGAATTGCGGCTGGCTGAGCAGGAAGTTGGGCCGGAGATTCAGCGCACGATCGCCCCGCGCCAGGTCGTGAGCGAACCGGGTATGGTGGCGCACTGACGCTGCGCGCTGACCGGGCGAAACAGATCCCGCTTAAAGATTCCCTGGCGCAGCGCGGCTTCGAGCCGTTGTGCTAGCTAAATATACGGATGCGTCAGGAATGGGACGACGCGAGCGACCCGAGCGTGTGGTGGGCGGCGTGAAGTCGGCCCGGCCTGCCGTCAGGCGGCGGCCAGCTCGGCCATGACGGTCGCCCAGCGCTCCTGAAAGCGGCGCCGGCGCTCGGCCAGCGAGACGGGCTCGCCCGGCCGGGCCCGGGCACGGAAGTACTGGCGCTGCTCCTCGAAGGCGGTGCAGAAGCGCGCGGCGGACACAACGCTGCCGAAGCCGCGCATCGGGTAGTAGCGTTGCTTGACGCCCCGGTGGTCCTGCTCGATCCGGTTGTTCTTATAGCGACTGGTGCGGTGCCGCACGCCCGGCCCCAGCGTCTCGCGGAGCGCGCGCGGGTAGGCGTCGTGCCCGTCGGTCGTCACCTGCTCGGGCGCGCCGCCAGCGATAGCCAAGGCCTGGGCGAAGAAGCGCTGGGCTGCGGCCATGTCGCGCTGCTCGCTGAGCAGCGCGTCGACGAGATTCCCCTCGCGGTCGATCGCACGGTAGCGGTAGCACCAGGTGCCATTGACCCGCACATACGTCTCGTCCGCGTGCCACTTGCTGCCCGCCGTGCTGCGGCACTTGGCCCGGAGGCGGTCGGCGAGGAGCGGGGCGAAGCGCGCCTCCCACTCCCGGACGGCCTCGTGGCTGAAGACGAAGCCCCGGTCCAGGAACATCTCGGTGAGGTCGCGCAGGCTCAGCTTGTAGCGCAGCCGCCAGAGCACGACGAGCAGCACGATGTCGGTGGGGACTTGCAGGTGATTGAACGGCGTGCCGGTACGCTCGTTGAACGTCCGACGGCACTGCGGGCAGCGAAAGGTGCGGTAGCCAAGCACGGTCCGCTTGGGCTGCTCGGCTGCAGCGGTCGCGGCGCAATGGGGACAGAGCATCGGTTCCTCCTCCGGTCGCGTCAACCGCACAACGCTACCAGAGGAAAACCAGGGCTGCCAGCCTTGCCGTCTGAAATCTGACACATCCGACGGGGTTGCTGGCCGACGGTGTGGCAACGCAGCTCCCGCCCGGGCTAATCGTCCGGCTCGCCGAGCGACGCACGCGACAGGAGGGGCCGTGGTCGGAGCGCCATCCAGGTCTGCCTGGACAAAGATTCTCTTGAAATGAGTGGGCTTGGAGGGTATGAGCAATCGCCAACTATTCCTGTTGCGGGGCATCCATTTTCGACTCGAGCAGCTCGACAATTTCTTGGAGTTCAGCAGGAGCATTCTCAATGAGCCACCTTGTCAGCGTAAGACCGTACTCGACTTTTTCGTAGTAATAGCGGGTCTCAGAGAAGTGCGTGAACAGATCTGAAAGAATATCAGCGGCGTGAACCTCGGTCACCCATAGTTCGGGAATCCGCTCCTCTTCCCTGGGGAGACGCGTGAAGTATTTCTCGTCCCATGCATGAGTATCAAGCCAGCTTTGGATCTCTTGTGAGGTTACGGGGGTGGGGCGGAAACCGGGCAGGCTATCCATGACGGCCGCAATAGCTTCGATTTTGAGGAGGTAGTTTTCATACATGCGGCGAGTGGTGAAGGAGATCAAGTGTCTGCTGTCGCTCTCAATCCTGCGGTGATTTCTCTCGCTGCGCAGTTCCCGGTCGAATATAAAGCCGATTGCCGGCGGGATCACCCCGGCACCTGTGCTCAGACGCTCATAAATCGCCCAGACGCTTGTCGGCCCCTTCTTGTCGAGGTCACCAGTCGCGACGACGCTCAAGACTGCCGTGCCGGCGAGCGGTCGCTGCATCAACTCGCTGATGATCGCCTGGAAGGCACGCGCCTCGGTTGGCCCCTCGACCCACAGGACACGATCTACCCCGAACAAGTCGCTTAGGCTCGCCCCGATTTCGGTCAAGAAAAGCTGCTGTTGCTGTGTCTTTGTTGCATCGACTTCTTCGACGACGCTCTCCCCTTCTCGCTTTCTGACCAGAATGAGCGCCTGCGGCTCGGCCGACATGAGGGCGAGTGGGGAATGGGAGGTAATGATGTACTGGTGCTGATAGCGCCGCGCAAAGCCGAGCATAAGCTCGAAGAGCTTCCTGATCGCCCCAGGATGGAGGAAGCTCTGCGGCTCGTCGATGATGATGGTCTGCGGCAGGCGCGAGGTGAGGACAACGTACAGGATCGCCATGACCTGGCCGACGCCAGTCCCGCTCTCCGAAAGGGGGATGGCCAGGTCGGCGCGCTGGTCTGCCGGGTCCGTTCCCCACAGGAGGATCTGCGCGGATGAGTTTGATATTGGCGGGATAGTTATTAAGGTGATCTCTGGGAAGATATCCCGGATGGCGTGCATGTATTCCTGAAATTGCGGCGGGTTGCTGGTCGAGAGGTGGTGGAGGACCTGCGGCAGATTCGAGCCGTCGGAGTTGAGGACCGAGATTGGACCGATCTCCGATTGCCCGATGCCGAAGCGCTCTGCGCGGAATGTGTAGATTTTTTGCCGCAACACGTTCGCGAGGGGAGCAGGCAGCAACGCACTCTTTTGGATCCCTTGTCTGCCAGTGGCTATCATCTCTTCAGCCGAGTAGCCAATCTGCACCATCATTGACGGCAATTGCTCGCTATCGTAATAGCCAATAATGTTGGCCTCCTGAATGTTGCCATCTGCAAAAATAGCTTCCACACAGATAGGATCACCTACTCGGGTCTTAAAGGTATTGATCGCCTCTCTAGGCGAAAGATTGTCTCTTTCAGGTAGCCAGAATGAGCCTATCTGATAACGCATTAGGTTGAGCATCTCGGTTTTACCCAGCTCGAAAGTCACCGTGAAGAGAGAGGGGCCCAGGGCAGGTATGCCGCTTGATGGCGATGTCCGAAAGCTTTTATGGGGGACTGAACCGGCTTGCAAGCCAAGGGCTTGAAGTAATGCCGTCTTCCCGACATTATTTCTGCCGACAATAACGTTGAAACCTGGCCGGAAGACAATATCTTCGGAGTCGAAAAAACTTTTATAGTTCCTTACTCTGAAGTTTGTGATACGCATTAATGTCTCCTCACCTAGTGCTAGTTCAGCCTTCCCATCTTACCCTGATGTATCACTGCATGTTCGCATAACGCCCGTTCTGCGACCCATGAGGTCAGTACCCGCCTTTATTGGGTGGTAGCAGCTAAGACGCGCTCACCGAGCGTATCCCATGGTCGCGGGGTGAGCACGGGCAGGCCATACCGCTCAGCTTCGATCGTCAACCACTGGCCAAACAGCCACTTGGCGTGCGCTTCGGTGCGGTGTTCCGTCGCAGGCCGTGCTTCCATCCCTCGACCTCGCGCGAGCATATTGCCGAGGAGGATATCTTCATCCGGCTCGACCAGGAAGACCATCGCCACCTGCCCGGCGGTCACGCGCTCGCGCAGCGACGGCAGGATCCCGTCCCCTTCCAGCACCATCGGCCCGGCGTGATCCACCTGGCTCGCCGTGACAATTTCCAGCGCCGGCGACATCGCCTCGCCGGTCTCGATCAACCCGTCCCGGAGCTGCTCCGGCGGGAGCCGCCACACGTCGGGTCGGTCCCAGAAGAGATAGAGCGCCTCGTTGCCGCGCGGCAACGTCGCGCGGCTGTGCTGGAAGGCGAGCCGGAAGAGGTCAACCTGGAGCCACGGGATCCCGAACCGCTGGGCGAGTTGCCTGGCCACCGTAGACTTGCCGGTTCCAGAGATGCCCCCGATGAGCAGCGCTTGCCATATTAAAGGCGCTGAATCGTTGAGGACTTGCGGGGCTGAAGTTTCGCTGCTTGTCATTGGGTCAGTATATTCGTTTGCTCAGCCCGATGGCGACTATTGTCTTGCCCCATCGTTCGCATAACCTCGAATCTACGAACCGCGATGCCTGAAAACAGCCATTCTCGGGTCGCGGGCGTGTAGTCTTTCCGCAAGCACGTTGCGCTGTGGAAAGCGACGTGTGTGCTAGAGTATGGGTTATGCGAGACGATGCTCACCAAACCAGCGAATCTGATTCGGGTATGCGTGCGAGCGGCGCACCAACTCTCCCCAACATCTTCCTGCTGCGCGCCGCTGAGCGCGCACTCATTACTCTCGGGCGCGATGTCAACGGGTTACAGGTGATTTGGACGACCGAGGCGCGGGCAATTCTTCTTCAGGAGGAGCCAGCACCAGCACTCTTCATCAAGGTGTACCAGGAGGTTACACCACTGGAACGTGAGGTCGCTACGATGGAGCGCGCTCTGGCGGCAGGTATCCCTGTGGCGAAGCGTCTCACCTTTCACACTGGCCCGCCGGCGGTACTGATTACCAAGCGCGTGGGTGGCATTCCCCTCACATCTGCCTACCCCCTGGCCGCCGAGGCGACCGGGCGGTTGCTCCGGCGGTTCCACGCCCTTGGTGCTCGCCCACCCTTCGTCGATGGTCAGCGGAGCTGGTCGGTCTTCATCCGCAACTGGGCCGACCGCGAAATCGCGACGATGGTCGCGCGTCGCGCGATAAGCTTGGGTGACGGGCAACGACTGCATCGTCATTTCGCGGCGCGCGATACCGTCCTCAGCGCCCGGCCCTGCGCCCTCATCCACGCGGATTTGCAGGCGGAACACGTGCTCATCGACCCGGTCACGCAGCGGGTGAACGCCCTCCTTGATTTTGTCGATACGCAGCCCGGCGACCCGCTCATCGATATCGCCGTCCTCAGCCTCTGGGATACCGGGCTGGCCAGGGCGGTCCTCGCTGGCTATGACGCGAGGGGCAATGCGCAGACGGACCTGCTCCGGACCTACCGTGTGCTCCGGCACCTCGGTGCAGCAAACTGGCTCACGACGCATGGCGTACCAGCGGAGGCGACCAGGCATGAGCACGCGGTGCACCACTACCTGAGCGACCTGCCCTCGTGAGCGTAGGCCCACTGACGGCTATGCTCTGGCCATGCTAGCTGGCCAGTTTATCGTGGCGCTCCCCCGCTCGTTCGCATAACCCCGATTCTGCGAATCACCCGCACCGCTTCATGGCTTGACACCGTATTCCTTGGTTCTAAATAATGGCCCCGAGCGCATGTTATGCGAACCACTTTTCGCGGCCCTCCGGGATTGAGCGCGCGGCCGGGCCCCTATGCTGGGGATCAAGGAGGACGCACGACTATGAACACCACCGCGCCGATCGTCACCCGCATCCTCGACAGGACGCTCGCCGACGCACATTCCTATCGCAGCAACCGGCCCTCTTCGTGACCCGGCTGCAGGAGTGTAATCTCCGATCGGGAAGTGGTTCATCGGCAGGTTTGGTGATTTGGCTCCACCCGGTCCTTTCAATGGGGACGGACGATAGCAAGACGACCGAAGCGGGCACCGACAGTGCCATTTT
>JAABUH010003108.1_pt1 | contig 14782 bp, 14 predicted proteins | sample 5559121 | NCBI WGS metagenome assembly JAABUH01 (sample SAMN10711871, study PRJNA513364) | rock metagenome | isolation source: Antarctica rocks | place: Antarctica: Victoria Land, Battleship Promontory nord | collected 2015-12-28
CGAAATCTTCTTCGGCATCATCACCCGCCAAGCCATCCGACGCGGCACCTTCACCAGCGTCAAAGACCTCATCACCGCCATCGAAAACTTCATCGACGGCTGGAACACCCGATGCACCCCGTTCATCTGGACCAAAACAGCCGACGACATCCTCACGAAAGCCCACCGTAAAACAACTTCAAACACGCGACACTAGTTTGGCCGGCAGCCGCCATAGATCACGCTATCCAGGCGCTTCCAATAGACGTCGATTCCTTGGAAACCGGCTGACCGCAAAAAGGCCAGCTGGGGCTCAAGCGGGATCATATAACGCACGTGGTTGTCGTAGCGTAACTGCTCCTGCGGCGTCCGATGGAGCCGCTTGCCCGCCGCCTCATGATCGTCTCGCTCGTTCACTCGCTCCCAGGTGGCTTCGACCACGGGATCAGTCGAGCGCACGGGATCGTAGTTGAGGTACCAGCCGCCAGGAGCGAGGTGTTCGAAGATCTCGGCGAACAGGCCTTGCTTTCGATAATCGGGCATATGGTGCATGCACATCGATGTAACAACAGCAGCGAGCGTGTTGGGAATCCTCGCAGGCCAGTTTCCCGTCAACATGTCGAACTCGACGTACTGGAAGCGCTCAGCGAATAACTGCATCTCACGTTCGCCTTTACCCATCATCTGCGGTGAGAAGTCGGCAAGAATGGCGGTGCTCCGCGGATACAGACTGAGGATCCCTCTCGCCGCTGCCCCAGTTCCTGCTCCCAAATCCAGGAAAGTGAAGACCTCCTGCTCACCGAAAGGGAGAAGCTCACCCATGAAGCGCCACTGGACCGCGCGTTTCCGCTCACGTGCGTCGGCCTCCGCCGTCCAGTCCTGGACGACCTCCGCAGACTTCCAGATGGCTTCGTTCGTGTTCCTCGACTCGTTCATGTGTAGAAACTAGTGGGCGCGACCCGAATTACGCCAGGATAAACAAAAGGTTGTCTCGGCGAGGGAAGCGCCGAGCGTCCGTACCGTTGTGAACCGTCCCGGTTTCATGCCGTCTTCTTGTTGGCGGCGTCGCCAGACGGTGAGCCGGTGTCGTGAGCGTAGTAGACCTGTTCGAACTCCTCGGGTGTGACGAGGTCGAGCACACTGTGAAGGCGGTGGTTGTCGACCAGTCGACCCAGCTGGCCGTGGCGTACTCGACATCGGCGATGGGCTTGTAGGGGCCGCCGTAGAAGACGGTGGTGCGGATGCACTCGGCCTTGTAGAGACCGTTGATCGTCTCGGCCACACTCATACGCGTCCCCGACGGTCCCGATCGAGGGCCAGATCTCCTCCAGCGCGAGGTGTTCGGTCAGCCGAATCGAGGTGTACTGCGAGCCGGCATCGGAGTGGTGAATCATCTCGCCCGGAACCGTCGGGCGACCTTCGCGGTCGCGCTGCCACACCGTTGACCATCACCGCCATGTCGCGGGCAGGCCGTAGGCAGTTCCGATGGCGGTTGCCGGGCCGCTAACTTGACGCCCGGCGTACGCCTCACGGACGAACGTCGCCCTGCCCAACCCGTAGGCCGCGAGTGCGCAGCCGAGCGTGTCCAGCGCATGGACCGTGGTGGCCGCGCGTGTCGATGCCGGCAGATCCTGTGTGTCTGTCGCGGCAATGACGTCGGCGAGCTTGTCGGCGATTGTCTCCACTCGCGTCCCCGCCATCAGAGGCTCACTGCCAGGGCCGCGCGGTTCACCTTGTGGGTCCTGGAGTCCTCAAGCGCTTCGAGGACGTCGCTGAGTGGGTAGGTGGCATCGACGATTTTGTCGAACGGCAACTTGCCCATGTTCCGGGACAAGAACTGCAGAGAGTCCTGCAGAATCTTCTGGTGGTACCGAATGACCGGATGGATCGTGACCGACCGGCGTGTCAGAGACCCGATGTCCAGCGGGATGGTGCGCCCGGGCATGACGTTGCCGATGACGATGTAGGTCGCGCCGGTCCGGACCATCTCGATTCCTTCGAGTACCGCATCCGGGATGCCGGTGAGTTCGATAGCCGTGTCCGAGCCCCCGTCGGTGAGCTCAAGGACTCTGGCGATGCGGTCGGCCGCCTCGGGGTACTCGTTGAATGACACGGTCTCATCGGCGCCGAACGCCTTGGCGGCGTCGAGGCGCTTCTGCACTGCGTCAAGGACGATGACCCGTGCTCCTCGTTCCTTGGCCCGCGCGGTAGCCCAGAGTCCGAGACCGCCGGCGCCTTGCACGACGACCGTGTCACCAGCGGTGATGCGCGCCCGATGAACACCGGCCGAGGCCTGCGCCAGCGCGCAGCCTGCGCTGACGGCGACGAGCGGCGGCACGTTGTCCGGCACCTTGAACAGCGAGTGCATCGGGCTCACGTAGAAGTGGGTGCCGAACGTGCCGGTGAAATGCGGGAAGTCATCTGGTGACTGGGTCCACTGGTTGTAGCCGTTCTCGCACAGGTGTGTCTGCCCTCGGGCGCACGCCCGGCAATGCCCGCAGAACGCGAAGTACACGATCGACACCAGGTCGCCGGGCTTCAGGGGGGTTCCCGCGGAGTCGGTTGGGCGGCTGGTGGGATCGACGACGCGTCCGACCATCTCGTGTCCGAGGACGATCGACTTGAGCGGATGACGGTCTTCCCACATGTGCAGGTCCGACCCGCACACCCCGGCCGCGACGGTCTCGACTAACAGCCCGCCCGGCTCGGGGGTGGGCAGCTCGTACTCGCGGAATTCGATCTTCCCTGGCTGCGGCATGTAGGCCACGGTGCCAACGGTCATGGCATCTCCTCTTCGAAACGACGTTGATTGAGATACGGCTACGGTCAGCCGGCAAGCTCGCGTTCGAGCGCGTCTCGCGCGGCCCGTTCCCCGGGCGATGCCGGCCAGTCGTAGGTGACCGCGCGGAACGGCGGCCAGTTGTCCTCCACGGTGGGCCGCTCGACCAGCAGCGGTGTCAGGCAGTTCTGGCAGGTGGTGGTGATGCGCGGGCCGAGATGGTTCGCGATCGGGTAGCGGGCGACGTTGGTGCTGCCGCAGTTCAGGCAGGTCTTGCCTTCGACTGGGACGCGGACGACGTACACTCGTTCCTCGGTCGGCGGGGTTTGGGTGTAGCGGTGGTTCCAGGCCATCTGAGGTCAGCTCCTTCGGTGGGGTGCGGTGATGGTTTCGCGGTGCCGGGAGCGGCTAGGACGCAACTCCGGTCGTGACGGCGTCAAGCTCGTCCCAGGTCTGCGGCCACGGGACGTAGCCGCCGACCGGCGGGGCCCAGGTGCCTGCTTCCTGCTGGGCGCCCAGGTCGGTGCGCAGTGCGGTGGTGGCCTGCTCGTCGACCTTGAGTCCGTCATCGGTGAGCACGACGCCGTAGGCGCGACGGGCGAAGTCGGGCGAGACGCGCTCGTTCCACACGTCGTCCCACACGCGCTGCGGGTCCCGCTCGAGCGGGTTGCCGTAGGCGCCGCCGGTGGAGCAGATGATGTACACGACGTCGCCCTTGGTGAGCGGGTAGCCGGTCAGCTTGAGTGTCTGTTCGGCGGTGTTCCGGCCCCAGACGCCGTTGGCCGAGTCCGGGGCGCCGCGCTCGTCGACCTTTCCGGCGATGGGGATCAGGTCCTCCATCGGGATCATCCCGTGTTTTTGGCGGATCGTGCCGTCAGGCTGCCGCTTCACCTTGTAGATGTAGCTGGTCATCCCTTCGCCGCCGCCGCCGAGGCCAGGCCGAGTGAATCGACCGGAGTCGATCAGGTACGACGACACCGCGTTCTCGCTGCCTACTTCGACCATCAGGGCGTTCGAGAAACCAGAGCGGTGCTTGCCGGGCGCCGCCGCGTCCATGAGCAGGTTCCGTCCGCGCACGAGGACCGGGTTGTCACGCTCGAGGAGTTCCAGTGTGTTGTCGGAGATGTTGAAGATGGCGGTGGTGTTGAAGCTGATCCCGTCACCGGTGTTGGTGCCGCCCCACGATCCACCGGCGGCGAGGATCTGGCCCCACGGGTTGCCTTCCTTGCCGGGCCGGCTGTCGAGGCCGGCGAATACGTGAACGTGGGTGTTCGCGCTCTCGGACGCGATTTTCCGCTCAGCACTCATGCGGCCGAAGATGTTGAGCATCAGGTTGGCGGTGTGTGCAGCGATCTCGGTGTGGATGCTAGCGCTGGCCGGAGGCAGACCCATGATGGCGCTGCCGGCCGGAGCCAACACGTGGAACGGGCGGAGCGCCCCGGCGTTCATCGGGTGGCGCGGGTCGAGCATCATCTTCGGGCCGACCAGGCTGCGGTTAACCTCTTCCCAGCAGGTCATGAGCGCGCCGAGTGACTGCCGGTCGGTGCCTGAGAAGTCGACCTCGACGCGGTCGTCGACCTTGCGCACCGAGGCGCGAAGGCCAATCGGGGTGTCGCTGATCGCGTCGTCGTCGACGTACTCCTCGCCCTCCCAGACGCCGTCGGGCAGCAGAGAGATGGAGCGCCGCATTCGGGCCTCGGCCAGGTCGAGGGTGTAGCGGCAGCCGGCTCGTACGGCGTCGATGCCGTAGGTGTCGAGCAAGCCTTGGAGGCGGCCTTCGCCGACCTTCAGCGTGCCGAACAGGGCGCGGACGTCGCCGAGATTCTCGAACGGCGTGCGGGTGTTCTCTAGCAGCAGGTTGATGGTCGACCGGACTGGTACGCCGCCGGAGGTGATCAGCGTCGGCGGGACCCTCAGCCCCTCTTCGTAGAGCGTGGTGGCGCGCGCGTTGAACCCGCCGGCAACCGGGCCGCCGATATCGGTGATGTGGGTGGCGTCGGTGAGGATGAAAGCGACCTCGTCTTTATGGAAGACGGGCCGGAACAGGTTGACGTCCGGGAAGTGGATCGAGCCGCGCCACGGGTCGTTGCAAAACAAGGTGTCGCCGGGACCAATGTTGTTGTAGCCCCACTCGTCCATGACCATGTTGGTCATGTGCTGATGGGTGAACGCGAAGTGCACGCACCCTTCGGTGATGGCTGTCATCTCGCTGCCCTGGTCGCCAACCGCGTGGATGGAGACGGCGAAGTCCAGGATGTCGCGGACCACGTTGGAAAACGCACTGCGAACAAGGTTGTTGCGCATGTGTCGGGTGACCTCGATGAGTCCGGCGCGGATCGTCTCCGCCGTAGTCATGTCGAGGTCGTAGTTGCTCCTGACCTTCTGTGCGGTCATCAGGGCGTCGTTGGTAGTCACGCCGTCACCTCTTCGTCGTCGTCGATGATCACGTTGCCGAACTGGTCAATGGAGGCCGTGGCATCTTGGGGGACCAAGATCGTCGACGAGCCATCGTCAATCACGGACGGCCCGGCGATGCGGTTACCGGCCAGCAGTATTTGCCTCTTGTAGAATGGAATGCTCTGCCTGCTCTCGCCGTCGAGGCAGACCTCCGATGTGAGCGTCAGCGCCTCGGCCGGCGGCTCGTCGGTGCCGGACTCGATACGAGTGAGCGGGATCTTGCCGCGAGCTCCGGTGGCGGTCACGGTCATCGTGGTGACCTCGATAGGGGTCTCCAGCGCGGAGTAGCCGTAGGCGCGTTCGTAGAACTCGTGGAAGTCCGCCTTCCACTCCTCGATGCCCTTGCCGTCGATCGGCCAGCCGCGCAACACCACCCGATTCGCAAAGCCCTGGCCGAGGTAGTGCCCGTGCAGGGACCGCTCGATGACGATGTCGTCGGGGTTCACGCCTTGGCCGACGAGGTCAGCGATCGCGTCGTCGTCGAGTTTGCTGAAGATGGTCGAGAGCTGGTCGGCGCCGAGCGTGTCGACCTGGTCGACGACCGAGACGGCCTTCTCCACCCGCAGCGGTGCGGCAACCATGCCTAGCGCGCTGAACCCGCCGGGGAAGTATGGCACGACGGTGCGGCGCATCCCGAGCATGCGGGCCACAGCGGCGGAGTGGATGGGGCCGGCGCCACCGTAGGCGAGCACGACGAACTTGGCCGGGTCGACGGCAGCCTCAAAGATGATCTTGCTGGCTTCGGTCTCGATCTGCGCGTTCATGAGCTGGAACGCACCCCAGGCGAGCTGCTGGTAGGTCATGCCCAGGGGTTCGGCCACGGTGTTAAGCGCGTCGATCGCGGCCTGCTTGGACAGGTTCATTCGGCCGTCGAGGAAGAGGTCCGGGTGGACGACTCCGAGCGCGACCATGGCATCGGTGGTGGTTGGCTGAGTCCCGCCACGGCCGTAACAGGCTGGGCCGGGCTCCGATCCGGCGCTCTCCGGGCCGACTGACAGCGTGCCGAGTTCGTCGAGGGAAATGATGCTGCCGCCTCCCGCGCCGATGCTGCGCACGTCGAGGGCAGGGAAGCCGAGCCGGATGCCGAACTCGAACTCCCAGTCGTCGGTGCGACGGGCGACGCCGTCATCGACGAGGCCGATGTCGGTGCTGGTGCCGCCGATGTCGATGCACACATAGTTGCGCTCATCGAGGACGTCGCCAGCGTAGGACTCCGCGCCGAGCAAACCAGCCGTCGGGCCCGACTGGATGGCGTAGGCGGGGAGTTCCTCCACAGTCCGCTCCAGGGTCCGGACGCCGCCGTTCATCTGAGTGATCAAGACGTTGCCGTCATAGCCGGATTCGTTCAGCCGTGCCCGCAAGCGGTTGAGGTAGTCCGAGATCAGCGGGCCGGCGTAGGCGTTGAGGACGACCGCGAATGTTCGGTCGTATTCGCCGATCACGGGACGGACCGATGACGTCTGCACGTAGGCGTCGGGCATGACCTCGTTGATGATCTGCCGGACCCGGTCCTCGTGCTCAGAGTTGCGGTAGGCGTGCAGCAGACACACCGCGATCGACGTGACGCCCTCGGACTTGAGGAACTCGACCTCGCGGGTGACGCTGTCCTCATCGAGTGCGACGTGGACTGAGCCGTCGTAGGCGAGCCGCTCAGGAATGTCTCGGATGTAGCGCCGATTCACCAGCGGCCGCTTCTGGTGTGGCCGAATCCATGCGGCGTCGTACAGGTCGGGCCCGTTCGGACGCACGAGCCTGCCCATGTCGAGGGTGTCGCGGTTGCCTTCGGTGCAGATTAATGCTGTCTTGGGGCCCTTGCGCTCGAGGAGCGCGTTGATCGCCACGGTGCTGCCATGGGTGAAGGTCTTGATGTTTTTCGTGTCGATGTCGAATGCGGCGAGTGCGTCGAGGACACCCTGAGACTGATCTTCCGGGGTGGTGCGGACCTTCGCTCGGCGCACACTGCCTTCGTCGAGGTCCACGAGCACCGCGTCGGTGAATGTTCCACCAACATCGATGCCGAGGTGGTAGGACGACATTGTCTAGCCTCCAGGATGTCGGGACGCAACGGTGGCGCCGGGTTGTGGGACTGCTTGCTGTGCTACGTCGGTTTGTGCGGTGGTGCTTGGGGCTCAGTGTTTGTGGTGCTGGTCGGTCAGCCGAGGACGAATGGGTCCCGGGTCTGCCCGCTCAGTTCGATCCACACCGACTTGGTCTCGAGGTATTCCTTGACGGCGTCGAACCCGTTCTCGCGTCCGATGCCGCTGGCCTTGTAGCCGCCGAAGGGGACGTTGTAGGTCAGCGTTCGGTAGGCGTTGACCCAGACCGTTCCGGCCTTGAGCCGGTGTGCGACGCGGTGGGCGCGCATGACGTCGCGGGTCCAGACAGCAGATCCGAGGCCGTAGCCGGTGTCGTTGCCGATGGCGACGGCTTCGTCCTCGGTGTCGAAGGGGATGACGGCCAGCACGGGGCCGAAGATCTCCTCCTGCGCGATGCGCATGTCGTTGCGCACGCCGGTGAACACCGTGGGTTCCATGAACAAGCCGTCGCTGTACTCGGCCTCCTGCTTGCGCCCACCCCCCACCGCGACGTCGGCGCCCTCCGAACGTCCGATGTCGACGTAGCTGAGAATCTTGTCCAGTTGGTCCTGGAAGGCAACCGGGCCCATCTCGGTGTCGGGCTCGAGCGGGTTGCCGAGCTTGATGGTGCCGGCGCGTTCCACCACGCGCCGGACGAGCTCGTCGTGGATGCTTCGCTGTACTAGGACTCGGCTGCCGGCGACGCACGTCTGGCCTGTCGCGGCGAAGATGCCAGCGATGACGCCGTTCGCTGCGGCATCCAGGTCGGCGTCCTCGAAGATGATGTTCGGGGACTTGCCGCCGAGTTCGAGCGAGACTTTGGTGAGGTGGTCGGCGGCGGACTTCATGACGTTGATGCCGCTGGCGGTGGAGCCGGTGAAGGCCACTTTCGACACTCCCGGATGGGCGGCCAGCGCCTTGCCGGCTTCGGCGTCGCCGGTGACAACATTGAGCACGCCGGCCGGCAGGCCGGCCGCCTCTGCCAGCTCGGCGATCTTCAACACCGACATCGGGGTCTGCTCGGCGGGCTTGACCACCATCGTGCAGCCCGCGGCCAGCGCAGGCGCGAGCTTGAAGGTCAGCAGGAGCAGCGGACTGTTCCACGGGAGAATTGCACCCACGACACCGACCGGTTCGAAGCGGGTGTAGGTGAAGAAATTCAACTTCGGTGAAGGGATGGTCGAGCCCTCGATCTTGTCGGCCATGCCGCCGAAGTACTGGTACCAGTCGGGCAGGCTAGCGACCTGGCCGCGCATCTCGCGCAGCAGCTTGCCGTTATCCGTGGTCTCGACGACGGCCAGTTCCTCGGCGTGTTCGCCGATGAGATCGCCGAAGCGGCAGATGATGCGTCCGCGCTGCGAGGCCGTCATAGTTCCCCAGGGGCCGTCGAGGGCTTCCTGGGCGGCCTTGACTGCGGCATCGACGTCAGCTGCACGGGCGTACGGCACTCGCGCCCACGGCTTGGCGCTGAACGGGTTGACCGTTTCGAAGGTGCCGGCGTCGGCTGCGTCGACCCACCGGCCTCCGATCAGCATCTTCGCCGCGACGAGCTCGCCTTGCCCGTTGGCGGTGGCGGTGGTTGCGGTACTGGTAGTGGTCATTCCTGGGCTCCTAACTGTGGGTTGGTCAGCCGATGACGGCTTTTGTGGCGAGCAGCGACTTTGCGATGACGGTGCGGAGTACGTCGTTGGTGCCTTCGCCGATCGCCATGAGTGGGGCGTCGCGGTATAGGCGTTCAACTTCGAACTCCGTCGAGTAGCCGTAGCCGCCGTGGACGACCATGGCGTCGGCAGCACATTGCATGGCGGCGTCGGAGGCGAACACCTTCGCCATCCCGGACTCGGTGTCCATCCGTTCGCCGGTGTCCATCCGCGATGCTGCCCAGTAGGTCATGAGCCGGGCGGCCTGCACCTTGATTGCCATTTCGGCCAGCCGGATTTGAACTGCTTGGAAGCCGCCGATGGTGTGTCCGAAAGCCTCACGCTCGTTGGCGTAGGACAGGGCCTCGTCGTACGCGCGCTGCGCGACACCGAGCGCTCGGCTCGCAACATTGATCCGACCGGTTTCCAGCGACGAGAGAGCCTGCTTGAGGCCCTGCCCCTCGACGCCGCCGAGCAGGTTCGCCACCGGTACCCGCACGTCGGTAAAAACGACCTCGCACGATTCGGTGCCCTTGTAGCCGAGCTTGCCGATGTCTTTGGTGACCTCGAAACCGGGAGTATCGGCGTCGACGAGAAGGATGGACATACCCTTGTGTGCCGGGGTCGCGTTGGTGTCGGTCTTGACGAGCACGGGCAGCGGGTCGGCATAGCGGGCGTTGGTGATCCACATCTTGGCGCCGTTCACGATGTAGTGGTCGCCGTCGATACGCGCGGTGGTTCGAATGCCTTGCAGGTCCGTACCGGCACCCGGCTCGGTCAGCGCGATCCCGGTGCGCCGCTTGCCGGTCGCGAGATCGGGCAGGTACTTCCGCTTCTGCTCCTCCGTGCCATGGTGCGCAAGCATCCAGCACGAGACCGAGTGGCTGCCGAGGATGCCAGCAACGCCCATCCAGCCACGGGAGATCTCCTCGAAAGTCAGAGCAAACGACACTGTGTCGACGTCCAGACCGCCGTACTCCTCGGGAACGACCAGTCCGAACAGGCCCATCCGCTTCATCGTGTCGACGATCTCGGTCGGATACCGGCCAGAGTGCTCCCACTCCCGCGCGACGGGAACGATCTCGCGATCGACAAAGTCGCGCAGCACCTTGCGGTACATCTGCTGCTCGTCGTTGAGTGTGAAGTCCATGAAGGTTCTCTCTCAGTCTTTGGCGATGCGGACCGCTGATTGTCAGATCGTCCCGGCCGGGCGGAGGGCGGGCTCAGGAGTCTCGATGGACTGCTTCCCGAAGGCTCCGGCGGCCCGCAGCTCATCGATCCGCGAGTCCTCGTAGCCGAGGTCGCGCAGAATGCTGACGGTGTGCTCGCCGAGCTGGGGCCCACGCCGATCGAGGCCGGTTATTCGAGGCCCGACCCGCACGGGCGATGCGATCGTTTGCACGTGTCCGTAACGAGGATGCTTCGTGTCGACGATCATCCCGCGGGCGGTCGTGTGCTCGTCGGCCAGCGCGTCGCCGATTGAGTGAATCGGCGCGCACGGTACGCCCGCGGCTTGCAGGACCTGGATCCATTCGTCGACCGACCGAGCGAGGAACTCGACGGCCAGTTGTGGCAGAAGTTCGTCGCGGTTGCGGTCACGCGCGTTGAAATCCGAGAAGCGCGGATCTTCGAGCAGGTCTCTGCGGTCGAGGACGTCGGCGAGCCGCGTCCAGAACTTCTCCTTTGCACATCCGACGACCATCCACCCGTCACTGGCTTCGAAGGCCTGAAAAGGCACCAGCGACGGATGCGCACTGTTGGACATCCGGCGCGGCTCGAAACCCTCGTTCAAGTGCCACGTACCGAGGTAGGTCAGCATGCTGATCGCGGTGTCGTATAGGCTGACGTCACAGTCCATGCCGACGCCATCACGTCTGGCGGCATGGACACCGGCGATGAGCGCGATGGCTGCAACCAACCCACCGCTGTAGTCGACGAGGGACAGCCCCGACTTCTGCGGCGGTCCTTCGGGCTCCCCGGTCACCGACATCCATCCGGCCAGCGCCTGCAACACGTAGTCGTAACCGGGTTGCTTGCTGCGTGGGCCGTCCATGCCGAAACCGCTCAGGGAGCAGCAAACGATGGCTGGATTGATGTGCTTGAGGTCCTCGTAGCGGATGCCGAGTTTGCCCGGCACGTCGCCGCGCAGATTCGAGTACACGACATCGGCGTGGCGGACGAGGTCCTCGACCACTTCACGGCCGGCGGGCGAGTTGATGTCAAGAGTTATCGAGGACTTGTTGCGGTTGAACGATTCGAAGAACAGCGAGTCCTCGCCCTCGTTGAACGGTGGTACGTAGCGGCCAATGTCGCCGGCGCTGTTGGGGTCCTCGATCTTGACGACCTCCGCACCAAGATCGGCCAGGTGCAGGGAACCGAACGGTCCGGCGCCGTACTGCTCCAGGGAAATGATGCGAATGTCCTCCAGCGGCCGCCTCACGACGCGGCCCCTGTCTGAGACCATTCCGCGTCGGTCGTAGGAAACGGGGGCGTCGCACGCTCGGCGGCGCGGGAGTAGACGTAGAAGGTTCGTTCGTAGCTGCACACCACCTGGCCGCCCTGATTGAGCGCGCGCGAACTCACGGTGACGATGCCGGCATCAGGCCGCGACTTCGAGTGGCGCTTCGCCAGTACCCGCGACTCAGACCAGATCGTGTCGCCAGAGAACACAGGCGCGCTGAACTTGACCTTGTCCATCTCGAGGTTCGCGAACGCGTTCTGGGTCAGGTCGGTGACGCTCTGCCCGATAGATATCGCCAGCGTCAGCGGCGACAAGACCAAGCGCTGCCCAAACTCGGACTGCTCACCCACCTGGGCGTTGAAGTGGGCCTGGTTGGTGTTCATCGTGAGCAACGTGAACCAGGTGTTGTCAGTCGCCTCGACCGTCCGCCCCAGCGGGTGTTGGTAGACGTCGCCGACTTCGAAGTCCTCGAAGAAGCGGCCCTGCCATCCCGACTTGACGCTCACTCGCGAAGCACTCCCTTGTCCGTTGACACGACTCGCCCGAGGAGAGGATGGCCGTAGCGGTCCAGATCGTCGTTGGCGTCGTCCAGCTCCCATGACGCCACGTTAAACGTTTGACCTTGGACGGTCAACCCTCCGCAAAGAACGAGGATTCGGTCGGCTACGGTCGTGCTCATGCCAGCCGGTCAGGGGCGACCACTCGAGTACGAACGAGTCGCCGACGAGATCCGCACGATGATCATGCTCGGCCAACTACGGCCGGGTGATCGCCTACCGCGGGAGGCCGAGCTGACCGCCCGCATGTCAGTCAGTCGGGGCACGCTTCGCGAAGCGCTGCGGGTGTTGTCGACGCAGAAGTTACTGGTATCAGTCCGGGGGTCGGTGAACGGCGGGACGTTCATTGCCGAGCCCACCAACGACGACGTGGTGGCCTATCTCTCGACGTCGCTGAGTCTGATGAGCCGATCGCGGCTGTCGGTTACCCAGTTGCTCGAAGTTCGCGCGATGATCGAGGTTCCATCCGCCGGTATCGCAGCGAAGATGCGGTCCAACGAAGATCTCGAGCGGATGCAGGAGACCGTTGTCGTGGTGAACAAGGCCGCCGACGGCAAAGAGATCGACTGGTCGGTGAACAGCCGTTTCCACATGCTCCTGTTGCAGGCGAGCGGCAACCCTCTCGTCGATGTGGTCGCCCGGCCGATCTTCTCTGTCATGCGCGACCGCTTCTTGCGCGACCGCGCCGAGCCACAGTTCTGGCGCACAGTCGCCGAGGAGCACGCCGAGATCCTGCGCTACGTCCGCGAGGGCAATGACGCTGCTGCCAGCAAGGCGATGCGTGTCCACCTGCGTGCGCTCCGCGAGACCTATACCCGCATCGACATCTCCCAGATGGGCGCCGCCGCGAGTGGCAGCACCCCGCCAATCCTTAAGCAGAGCTTAAGTTTAGCTCCAGAACCTCCAAAGAATCGTTCTTAACCCAAGACTAAGAACGTCCGGCAATTTGATGTGACTGGTGGGGCGGATGTTACTGGTGTGTCGTTGCGGGTTGGGGCAAGGAACCCGGCTTGATCATGGGAGTGCTGAAGTCCTCCTGATCACCGGGAGGGTCCGTGCCCCTGCTGCCAGCATCCCTGACCGAACCCCTGTGGGTCCAGTTCTCCACGCTGTTCAATGAGGACGATCGCCCCGAATTCGCGGCGACGCATCCGTGGGGGTGTCACCGCCGCCCGATCCCCAACCGGGTCGTGTTCGACCACGTGCTCGCCGCCCTGGTCCATGGCAGCGGTTACAAGCGCATCGCCACCCCGGGGTGTTCGGATCGCACGATCCGCCGCCGACTGCTCGACTGGGCCGAACGCGACGTAGGTGTGGAACTGCTCAAAGCCGCGCTCGCCGCCTACGACCAGATGATCGGCCTCGACCTCGCGGACCTGTCGGTGGATGGGTCGATCACCAAATCGCCCTGCGGAGGCGAACTTTCGGGTCGGTCCCCGGTCGATCGCGGTAAGCAAGGCACCAAACGCTCGGTTGTCATCGACGGGCTCACCTGCGACCCCACCGATAACCGTCGTCCTCGCCTGGCGGCGCTGTCTGATCCCATCAGCTCCCCCATGTTCCCCGTCGTCATCGTCTCCCTCGCGACGCCGGAATCCCTCGGCTGGTCTGGTCACCGAATAGGTTGTGCAGTGCTATGGCTGATTCCGGTGACACCCCTGGGCCTGCGGCTGGGTTCGCGGTTCTGTTGGGGTTGCGGGAGTTCCGGTTGTTGTGGCTGGCGCAGGTCCAGTCCTTGCTCGGTGATCAGCTGGCCCGGGTGGCGTTGTCGGTGTTGGTCTATGACCGCACGAGCTCGGCGTTGGCTACCGCGGTGGTGTACGCGCTGAGTTTCCTGCCGGCTCTTCTCGGCAGTGTGCTGCTCGGCCCGCTGGCCGATCGTCTGACCAACCGGGCCCTGCTCGTCGGCGCAGATCTGATCCGCGCCGCCATTGTGGCGGTGATGGTCCTGCCGGGCCTGCCCGTTGCGGTGCTCGCTGCCCTGCTGGTCCTCGCCGTGTTGGTGGGGGCACCCTGGCAAGCGGCGGAGTCCGCGCTCGTCGTGGACATCCTCACCACCGAGGACTACGCGCTGGGCCTCGGCCTGCGCTCGGCGACCGGGCAGGCCGCGCAGCTGGCGGGCTTCGCCGGTCGGCGGTGTCACTGTGGCCGCGGTCGGTGCCCGGGGCGCCCTCAGTGTGGATGCGGTGACCTTCCTCATCTCGGCGGTGCTCATCCGCCTCGGGGTACGGAACCGCCCCGCGAGCGCTCACCCCGATGACGCACCGACCGATCCCGCACGGCGCTGGCTTGGCGGGGCCATGATGGTGTTGCGGGACCGGCGGCTGCGGCTGCTGCTCTTCTTGTCCTGGGTGCTCGGTCTGCTCGTCGTCCCGGAGGGACTGGCCGCCCCCTACGCGCAGGCACTCGGTGGCGGTCCGCGCACCGTCGGGCTGTTGCTGGCCGCCGGCCCCGCCGGGGTGTTGGTGGGCACCGTGCTCTACTCCCGGTGGCTGTCCGCGCCGACCCGCGCCGCACTCCTGGGCCCTTCGCCGCCGCTGCCGGGTTACCGCTGCTGGCCTGCGCCAGCACCCCCGGTTTAGCCATCACGTGTCTGCTGTGGGCGCTCAGCGGCGCCTTCACCGCCTACCAGGTGCAGGTCGTCACCGAATTCGTTGGCATCATCGCGCCCAGCATCCGCGGCCACGTCGGGGTGGATGATCGCGGCCAGGGCTTCGACGCCGTCGACGAGGCGCGGACCGGGTCGCACGAACGCGGCGTCGGCGTCCACCGCCCACACCGGCACCCCCGCAGGCAGGTGACCGCCCTCCCGGAGCTGCGAGGCGACCTCGACC
>JAABUH010003109.1_pt1 | contig 14778 bp, 14 predicted proteins | sample 5559121 | NCBI WGS metagenome assembly JAABUH01 (sample SAMN10711871, study PRJNA513364) | rock metagenome | isolation source: Antarctica rocks | place: Antarctica: Victoria Land, Battleship Promontory nord | collected 2015-12-28
CAGTGTCGGAACCGTGGCCTTAAGCCTGTCGCGGAGCGCGCCTGCCAGAGCAGGTCCAGCGAGAGCGGCCGCTGCACGGGCAGGCGCTGCATCATCATCATGATGCCCTGGAACGTATCGCCGGACACGGTGATGCACAGCGCGTCCGCGCCCTGCGCGCCGCGCTGCGCGGCCGCAGGCGCGCAGTGTCAGCGGCGCGCGGCTCGCCAGGCCGAGCGCGCGCTGGTGCGAGCGCTGCGGCGTCGCAGCGCGCCTCTGGGCCTCGCCCTATGCTGGCTGTGCGGGCCGCTTTCGCTGCAGAGTCCTGCAAGCGAGTCAGCGGGTGGCCTGCAAAGACCACCTGCAGAGCCTTCCAGCAGCGCAGCTGCTGTCTTAGCCATGGCAAGGGGTGGTCAGGCACATGGGCTGTGCAGGCCACCCCTGCTGACCTCGCTGGAAGAAGGCGGTGTCGACTCCTGACATCCGGGTGCTGCAGACAGCATCAGGAGCGCAGACAGTGGGGATCATCGCGCACCTGGTCATCACGGCTGAGGATGAGCGCGCCAGTGGAGTACGCCTGCTGGGAGATGGCCGACAGCGACACCCTGCACGACAGCAGCGCTTAGATGTTTGGAACCGCTCACAGGTTACACTTGCTAGACGTTGTCAAGCAGTGGTGGCACAAGACGTGGCACCAGAGCGAACGCGCAAAGGCTAGACACCATGCGTGCTGACCTGTGATACTCCGCCTCGTTGAACGGAAACTTGTGAAAGCCCGTGCCTGCAAACGAGCTCCGTGTGTATATAAAACCGCACAGCTGTGCCTGGATGTGCACTGCGGCGCCAGGTGATTGAAATGCGATTGAGCAGCGCTCATGACAAGGCATCAGGTGCACGTGCTTACCTGCCTCGCAGCGCAAGCCAGAGCGCCTGCTTTGGCAGCTTCGCGGCCGTGCCAGCCTGCGCGGCGCCCTCAGCAGAGGCCGCGGCGTGGCGGGCCAGCACGTGCGCAGCTGCGTCTTGTGCAGGCCCATGGCCGCAGCACTGACCTCCATGAGCAGGACGCGCTCCCCACCGCTCAGCATCATCAGCTCTGAAAAAGGATGTCAAACAAGCTCGCAACGGTCTGCCGCTGTCATGCCGCACGATGCACGCAGCTGCAGCCACTCCCCTCTCAGTCTGCCCCTCCTGGTAGTGCAGCGCATTCATTCACTTGACTGACATCAATGCATGGCGGTCGACCCACACATGCACCCATCAGGCACATGCATGCGCGTCGAGGCCTTCATCGCTGGCCATCGGACCTCTGTGAACAAGTGCTGCAGGGAGCTCGTGCAGTATAGGGAGGCGCGGAAGCTGTTCAGTAGTTGCGCTGCTTGTGGTTGGAGCATACATTGGAGGATACGTCAGCTTGACAACCACGCAGTTCTGTTAGCTACAGGCACGTCTGAGATGGGTGGTAGCCAGGGTAAGCCTCAGGAGGAGGTACCTGAGCCACCGCCAGATGGCGTGCAGGTGCCGCAGCTTTTGGTGGTGGCAAACATGCTACGTATTTTGAGCATAAAACGGGCTGGCCTGTGAGCAATGCTCGCTCGCAGATCACGGGCAAACTGCTGGAGCAGCTAGCTACAGGCGAGGCGCGGAGCGGACGTGGACCGCCACAAAAGCCTGAAGCTTCAGCTGTAGAGGACGAGCCTGCTACGTGCGCGCCACCCCATGCTCAACCTCCCTATGGGCCTGCCCGTTGAGCACCTCCCTGCGGCAGAGCCTCCTTCATGTCTTCACCTGTCAAAATGCAAGAAAGCGCGGGGCGGCGCTGCTATGCGCAGGCCGCCCAGCCCTAGTGACGACACCACGAGCGACGGCGACCTGGAGGCGCGGCTCGCAGAGGACAGCGAGCTGCGGCGTGCCCTGGCAGTGAGCCAGCGCGTGGGCCGCCTGCTGCTCAAGGCGGAGGCCGGGGAGCTCGCGCTGGTGGACCAGCTGGCTCAGGACCTGCTCGCCGGCAGGGACAGGCGCGCCCCCCGGCGGCACGCCTGTGCTGTGTGCAGGCAGACGAGGTACAGGACAGTACAGGGAGCCCAGGCACGCCCTGGTAAATAGCTTGCGCATGAGCTGCTTGCTGCCCAAGGCGGAGGTGGTGCTTTCGCAGAGCTGAAGCGGCTGGCAATTAGCTGGTGGCCTGCAGGTGAGAGGTTGCGAAGCGTCAGCAGTCACCCAGGCTCATGCAAAGTCTGGTGACTGGCGCGTCTGGGCGCGCAGCACACCTGCAAAGTCAGTGCCCTGCGAGAGCGAGCGCGGCGAGTGCTTGCAGTGCTACCAGGAGCATGGCCAGGCGCGCCTACGCCCTTGTCGCCCGTCTGTCATGTGAGACGTCTCACTCGCTGCTCTCCCTCTCTGTGTATGAACGGAGCACAGTTGGCTAGGACAGTATGGGGACATGGGCTGCTATCTGTATGGCTGCTCCGATGGCGCAATGTGCGAGCTCATCAGCTTTGTGCGCATGTGGGGCTGCCAGCGTCCGCCCTCGTGCTGAGGCCGGTCAGGCTGCGGCGCAGGCGCCGCTGCGGTGCGCCGGTGCTGTGGATGCTTACATCAGGTGCTCGCTGCGCGCGTCCGAGGCGTGCGCCAGCTCGTAGCAAGCAGCGGGCATGTCCTGTGCACCTGCTGGCGATCCTCAACAGAGCACAACTATTAAAGCAGAGTGGTTCGAGCCTGCCTAGCGTGTGAGCATACCCTCCGGCATGCACAGGGAAGGCTGTGGCACATGCCATATAACTGGTGCCTGCCTATTGTGTGAGCATATCCTCCGGCATGCACAGGGAAGGCTGTGGCGCATGCTATGTAATTGGTGCACTCCCTGATACATTGTGTCTGGAAGATGTGGCTGAACCAGGTCACAGCGCTGGTTCAGAAAGGTATGCTGCACCACATACCTGGCTGAAGTAGGTCACAGCCATCCATAACACCAATCCGCCAGGCGGCCAGAGACTGTTGTGCAAGGGCATGTGGCAAGGCGCGGGCAGGCCCCTGCTTGACAGCGCTTGGTGCCCGCAAGCAGCGGGCTGGTTGAGTACGACGACAAGACAGCCCAGCATTACACACGTATGCTCCCACACGAATTGGATGGTCGAGTGCATGCCTGTGGGGAGACAGCCCGCCTGAACATACACGCGAACCATATCGCACACAAAGCAGACAGGGTTGGCTTGTACGCTTGTGTGCACCACAAGCTCAAGACGTCCTGTAGAAGACCTACATAAGCAGTGGCAGAAACCTGCTGCACTTGAAAGCGTAGCATGCCTGCGCAACAGGCTCCACAAACAATACATGCCACACAGGCAGCAGGCGCGGCCGCCGTCACGAGAACACCCAGTTGAGGGCGCGCAGCTGTGCGAGCACAGCCGCATCGCAGCCTGTGCCCCCATTGACCGGCCGCGCAGCGCGCACGGGCGCGAGCGCATCGTAAAAATCGCCCGCCCAGCCGCAGCAGACCTGCGCAGGATACAGTGTGAGAGAGTGCATCCTGTGCATCGCCTGTACGGTGTGTGAAAGTGCTCGCCCACTTACCAAGCAGGAGATAATTCACACCAGCTCGCCCATGCAGCCACCCGCCGCATACGCCACGCCACCCACCAGCGCAGCTCAAGCCCTGCGACGTGCTTCACACAGAAAGCGGGCGCACCTGCGCCAGCTCCATGCGATCCAAGCACGCCATCAGCATGCGCGGGTGCCCGTACAGCTCCGACGCGTCCTCGTACGCGCCCGCGGCCGCGCCGGCTGCCAGGCAGGGCAGCGACGCGCGCAGGTCGTCGCCGACCTCGGGCAGCGCCAGCAGGTCTACCAGCCGCTCTAGCAGCGCGCGGCGCACGCCCGCAGCCGCGTCCCCAAGGTCGTCTATTGGAGACTCTACACAAGCAGCCTGACCCCGCGCGGCCCCACCGGCGAGCTGGCCCGCCGCGGCCGCCGCATGCGGGGCCTGATCGGGCTCCGACGCGCCATCGAGGGTGCTGCGCGGGCTCTGGGGCAGCTCCGGGGAGGGGCGCGATGTACCGCTGGTGCCGGCCTCACCGGGCGGGTCGCAGCCGCATCCCCCGCCGACCGCTGCCCCGGTCGCCGCGCGGCTGGGCGCGCCGCCGCTGACATCCTTGCCTGCGCCGCCTCCCAACCCGGTCGCCTGACCTCCGCGGCTCGCGGCAGCAGCCGCCGTGCGCTCGCCGGCGTCGCGCTGCGGCCGCGCTGCCCGCGCGCCCGCCCACTCTGCCTCGACCCCCGGCAGGTGGGTGGCGCCGATCACGCCGACCACGCACGCCCTGTGGCCGCCTGCGCCAGGGCCTGGCCTGGCGGAGTCCTCGGCCACGGGGGAGCCGGCCCCGGCCGCCGCCTGGCCGGCCGCGGCGCGCAGCGCGCGCGCCATGACGGCGTCACGCTCGGCCACCAGGATGCGGCGCACGACGCAGCCGGGCGGCGGCGGCGGCGCCGCGGGCGCGCGCGCCAGGTCCCGGTAGTTGTCCGCCGCCTGCGCGCGCGGCAGGGGCGTGCTGGCAGACCGCACACCGACTGGGGCCACGGCGGGGGGCACGCGGGGACACGCCGCAGCGGGCGGCGGCGCCCAATGGTGCGGGCCCGCGCACGTCGCAGGCCGCCTGCCGCGCAGGCGCAGGGTGGCGCGGCCGCCTGCGCAGCTGCGCCGTCCGGGCAATGCCCCAGGCGAGCAGTGCATGACCTGGTCAGACTCACGGCCTCCCAAAAGCTTGGCCAGGAGCGCACACGGGGCGGCGCAGCCGCCCTGCCAGGCGGTGGTGGGCAGACTCTACCCTAATGGGCCGGCGGCGCGCGCCTGCCAGGCGAACGCCGCGTCCAGCTCCGCCAGCGTGGGCAGCGCGGCCAGGCGCGCGTACGTGTCGCGCTTGGGCCGGTCGCCGAAGACCAGCGCCGCGCCGGCGGCCAGCGCGGCCACGTACGCCAGCCGCTCGCCGGGCATGCCGCGCCGAGTGAGCTCCTGGCGCGCAGCAGGGCGGGCCGCGGGTCAGGCACCATGTGGGCGACAACAAGTTGCGGGGCGGGGTCGACGCGGCACGGCGCAGGCCGGCGACGCAGCGCTCGGCGCGGCCGCGGGCTCGGAGGCTCAGATAGGAGCGAAAGACAAAATGTCGGTTTCTTCAGAGGGCGGTAGTAGCCGCCTCGGTTGAACTATGCATGTGAGCATCACAGCCTCGTCGCCTGCACAACTTATTGCCAATCTTCCCATGACATGCAAGAAGGCAGGCAAAGCAGACAAGGAGCAACAGCGCAGCTCTGCGGCGCGGCCGGGTGCATGGCGCACGCAACGGCGGGTGCTTCCAGGCCTCAGAGAAATCCGCTATGTGAAATCAGGGGCGCCGCAGCGACTCAGCGTGTGTAACATGAAGCACTCATCAACGGCCTTATTTGCTCTTTCGCACTGCCCTCAAGCGAAGCCAGTGCCGCCCGCGCAATAGCAACATCACCCAGGGTAAGGGTGGCACACATGGACAGGCACCTCCCATCAACTGCCGGATCAGGTTGGCACGGAGGGGATTTGAGGAGCCGGTGCGCACTGCGAGTGCGCGGCCGGACGAGTGCGCGTGCGCGACCTGCGCGGCCAGCTGGCACAGGCGGCGCAGGTCGGCGTCGGCCTGGCGCGCGGCCGAGTCGTCGCAGGGCAGGACGCTGCCGGTGGCCGCGCCGTGGCCGCGCGTCGCGGCGCTCTCGACCACCACGGCCACGGGGCGCGCGCTCAGGATGAAGCGCGCGATGTGCGGCTGCGCTGCGCCGGACAGGCACAGAGGTGGGTCAGCGCGTCTGCCGCAGGCCCGGGGCTTGACCGGCGGAGAGGGTGCCGAGGGACCGTTGCTGGGCTGCAAGGGGAGCACCGACGGCACGCTGGAGCAGAGGGCCTCTAGGTGTTACCACATCTTCAATGCGTGCCGCTGAAAGAGTGTGGCACAGCGTGCTGTTTCAGTCGATGCACCACCGCTCGCTCACGCGTGGCCGTGCAGCACACACCACACAGCCAGGGCGCGCCTCCTGGCCAGACCAAGAACAACTTTCAAGTGTTGGACAGGAGGCTGCTGGGCACCTACCTGCGCCTGCCCGTGCAGCACGCCAAATACGTGCACGGGCACGCCGCCCGCGGCCTCCAGCACCAGGTCAGCACGCGGCAGCGCGGCTCCCGCGCAGGCGAGCGGGGCGCAGCGCGCCGGCGCGTCGCGCCGGCGCGTTTGCTGTGCAGCCGCCGGCCGCAGCTGTGGCGCCTCGCGACGGCCAGGCCAAGCGGTGGGCGTGCGAGCGCGCCGGTGCGCGCTCGCAGGCGCGGCAGCCGCCGACCATGCCCCAGCCGCCATTGCGGCGGACGCCGACGGCCGAGGTCCCTGAGCAGCAACAGGGAGCTATCGACGAGGCTCATGCCACGCTGTGTTCCAACTCAGCCAGGTCATGCAGTTCATGTAGCCTCAGCTCATAGGTGTCAGCAGCGCGTGCAAGCACGCTCAGATATATGCTTGTCATTAGACTGACATCACCGGCCACCAAACCAGCACAGCCGCTGTGGACAGCCGTGCATCGGCTCGCAATTCCTCCAGCCACGCAACAATGTGCAGGACGTGGCACAGCATACTTGTGCTAGAACTTGGCTGCGCACCACGCACCAGCTGCTGCGCGTTCAGCGACGGTTCAGCGACTGCGCAGCCCAACACACTGAACGGATGCCTCTCTTGCGGGCTGGTAATCCAGTTTCAGCTCATCGTGTACGATTGCGTAAACAGAGCAGAGTAACAAACGTTGTCACTTCTGCCGCCCACGGCTCAGTTGGCGGCCAATTAATGCAGTATGGCCAGCACTGCTTGCGGATGGCCGCCCCCATCAAGCAACCGGGGCCTACCCTCATGGCTATGCGGGTGTACGCCCAGAGCTGCCACATGCATGCGAGGCTGAATGCGCGGCAGTGGCCACAGTAAGATCTTGATGTGAGCCGAAGCATGCTGAACAGGTTGGTGCATAATGCGCAGCCCGCAGATATGAGTTGAAGCCACGATGTTTGAAGCGTAATTGAGCTCAACTTGTATACTTATGAGTTGCAATGGGCACCGCTTTTGACATCAACGTCCTGCTCCACGGTCCTGCCAGGTGTTCAGCACCCCCTTGTCCGTGTATGTCAACATGCAAACAATTGATTGGCTTTTTATGGCTTTGTATAGAGAATGTTGCCAAACATGCTAACGCTTGTTGTGTGCTGCTGCGCAGCCGCACCGTCCTTGTCCTGGACGTGACATCCCGGCGAGCGGATGCGCCCTGCGGGCCCGCGGTGCGGGTCGGCGACACGGACGTCCCCGGCACCATCGCCTCCTGCTGCCGCGCGGCCGCGCTGCAGTACCTGCGCCTGCTCACCAGCCTGGGCGCACCCGAGCACCAGGCGCGCGCGCAGCCCATGTCCTGCGAGTATCGACAAAGTACGCAGCTGGACAGCGACGCGAAGCGGCCCGTCCCTGAAGAGCCGCGGAAAGCACAAGTGGACAGCTGCAGACTGCTCAGCAGCGCGCACTCGCTGTCTTTAACCCCGCTCAACACAGCGCGCCGCCGCCGCTCGCAGCGCCCCCGCTCGACGGGCTCAGCGCGCGGCCTGCAGGGCCAGGGCGCCCGGCAGGACCTCGCCGGGCGGCGGCCCCGCGCCGGCGCGACGGCCATAGTGCTGTGTAGGGTACCCTACCCTACCCTACCCGACCCTATGCCTCGCGACAGCCCCGCCGCGCGCGCAGGTGCTGACGCTGCTGCTGGACGCGGTCGGCGCGCGCGAGCTCAGCGCCTGGGGCGACCGCGCGCAGCAGGGCGACGGCGCGGTCGCGGACGCGCTCGCCGCGTGCGCCGCCGCCGCCGCCGCCGACGGCCCCGAGGACGCCCCGGCCGGCGCCGGCGCCGGCAGGCCCGAGGGCGACCCCTACCCTGCCGGGCGCCCGCTCGCGGACGTGCTGCGCGCCGCGCTGGGCAGCCTGGGCGCGGCCGAGCCGGGGCCCGGCGGCGAGCCAAAACAGGCCGCCGGCGGCGCCGGGGCGTGCCGCGGCGGCGCGCGGCTGGCGCTCGCGGAGCTGGTCGGCCTGACGCGGCGCGCGCGCGTGGTGGTGCTGCGCCCGGCCGCGCCCGACTCCGCCCCTGCGCCGGCGCTGCTGGCGGAGCTGGCCGGCGCGGCGCGCGCGCTGGACGCCGCCCTAGATTTGGCAGCACCGATGGAGGCGCGCGCTAGGCGCACGCGCTCTCAGCAGTCGCATGCACATCAAGGGCGAGGTCCTGCCCAGGCCGAGGATTTGTTGCAAACACGCCAGCGGCGGTGGATCGCGCCCGGTCGCAAGGCGCATGCTAATCAGGCCTCCCTGTGGCACTGAGCGCGGCCAGCAGCAAGCATGGGCGGTCACGCAGCAGACACCTTTCCGCTGCTTGCCGCCGGGTGCCCACGCTCTTGCAATGCTTGGGATTAAGGGAGAACCCAGAGAGAGAGCCCCACACTCAGGCTTGCATGTGGGGCTCCTAACACCCACCGTCTATTTGCGGGCCACACACGTGGCACCATACAAACACCCCGCCCGGCGGCCCCGGGGCGCGCACGGACCGCAGGCAGCGCGCCACCGCCTCTGCTGCGGGGCGCGCAGGCCGGCGGCGCGCGCCCGCCGCCGCGCTGGGGCCGCTGCGACCTGGTCCTGCTGGAGGTCTGCGGCCGGGGCGACCCCGCCAGCGCGCGCCCGAGCGACCCAGACCCGGGCGCCGCGGGCCCCGATCCCGCCGGCGCGGGCGGGGGAGCGGGGCGCGAGGCGGGCGACGCGTCGGACACCGCCGCCGACGCCCACACCAGCGCCGAAGCGCCCGGCGCGCGGGAGGCGACCGGGGCGGCTGCGGCGGCCGGCTGGGGCGGCGGGCGCTGGCTGTCCGCGGCGCGCTGGCGCCTGGGCCATGACGCGGCGGCGCAGCTGCTGCGCCGCGCGGCCTGCCTGCACCTGGGTGCGGGGCCTGGCGCGCCCATCACCCACTAGCAGCTGGCCAGCCGGCCAGGCGCGCATGTGCAGGTTGCCAGGTCATGCGGAACCGAGCTGTTTCAACCCAGCCCAAATAAAATCGGGCATCGTACCTCGCTTGGTGACGGTGTCAAGGCGGTTGTTTTACGGACTGCAGATCAGAGGGTGCGCGGCCGCGGCAGCAGCCGCAAAGGCCGCGCACGCTCCCGACCCTCCTGCAAAGGAAGCCGTGACGCAGCACCTGGAGTATATTAAGTGTGCCGCATGGAGGCGCGCCGACAGACTGCCAGGCTCCAGTAGAGTGCGCGGCGTCGGGGCGCGCGTGACAGGGGAGGCCGGCGGCAGGCCTGGAGGCCGCGCGCGTGACCGACATCCCGATGAACCGCAAGGCCGCCGCCGCGCGCGCGCTGTACGACGTGCCGCTGCTGTGCCGCCGGCTGCCCGGCGCGCCGCCCGCGCTGGCCGCGCTGGTCGCGGCGGGCGCGGGCTTAGGTTTAGGGTCAGGCAGCGCCGCGCTGCCGGAGGGCGCGCCTGGCGGCGAGCCGCTGGTGCTGCGCTGGGTGAAGGCGGCGCGCGGGTTCCGCCCGGCCGCGCGCGCGTGCGCGCGCGCCAGCGCCGTGCTGCCGGAGGCGACCGAGTGCGCCCGCGCGCCCGCCGCACGCTCCGGCAAGGCTCTCGCGTCCCCGCGCTGCGCCCGCCGTCAGCCGCGCGCCGCCGCCGGGCTTGAGCGGGGCCGCGCCCGGCTGCGCTGACTGTGCGCAGCTGCATCAGAGTATTGCGTGCTCGTGACATGGTGCTGCGCTTCTGTGTGCAAACTGAGTCTGTTATGTGCCACGGCCTTGAGCGGGACAGATGGCATGAACAGGCCTGTGCAGATCTGAGCAGCCGCTGCATGTAGACAAGTGGACCCTGGCCGCTTGAGCAAGCATCAAGAGGGTAACGACGTGAAATTTGTCACGCCAGCACATTTTGCCACATGATGGCAGAGGTTGCCGACGTGTCCCGAGCTTCTTAGTCAGTGCAGGCAGCACGCTGGGGTTGCCCCGTCGCGCGCTGGGCGACGCCCAGAGCGCGCCTGTGATCCCAGGCTCCTCCGCCGTGCAGGAGCGCGCCGACGCAGAGCCTGCAGGCGCACCTGGCGGCGGGCAAGCCGGTCGCGCTGGCGGCCGCGCGCGCGGGCGCGGGCGGCGCCGTCTCGCACCTGCTGCTGCAGCGCGCGGGCGAGACGTTCCTGCACGAGCTGTGCCCGCCGGCGCGCGCCGGGCCCCAACCTGGTGCAAATAGGGTTAGGGTAAGGGTCAGGGTTGCAAGCTAGCACCGCAGCCATGCAGAGGCTCTGCCAGCAGGCTTAGATGCAAAGCAGGTGTGGCTTTGACGAGGCCTGGCAGGCATGCATGGCCCGCATCGGCCTCTGCTTGAAGGGCTCAACATGGGTCTGTGGAGCGTGTTCGAGCAAATGACCAGGCCATGCTCTGCCTGAATTCTGTCCTACTCTGCGTCCTGATTCATGGGCCGCCAGGAGGCGGACGCGGCCGACGACGCCGACGCCGCGGCGTGCGCGGCCGCGCGCGAAGCCGCGCCGGGCCTGCGGCTGGCGGCCTTCTCGGCGTGCATGGACGCGCACGCGCGCCTGGGCCCCGCCGCGCTGCTGCCGGGCGGCGCGCCGGCCGCGCTGGGCGAGGACGCCGCGCTGCAGACCAGGCAGGCGCCGGGCGGCCTTCGCTGTGTAAGTCAGATTGCGGGTCGACTGCACCAGATGGTTGCTGTGGCCACCGACGTGCCACCTATAGACCCGCGGAGCCCGGCGGGCGCATACCGCACCTCGGCTCTTGTGCGAGCGCGCGCATCAAGGATCGCATCTCCTGCCGTGCTGCGGCCGACAGGGCGCGCGGCGGCGGCTCGTGTCGAGCAAGCGCGATCGCAGGCCCCGACCCTCACGCCCGCCGCCCGGCGCGCAGGTACTTCCCGCTGCGCCGCGCGGACACGGTGGTGTGGGCGGAGGAGGGCGCGCCGTCGCCGCTGGCGGCGCTGCTGCGCGGCGTGGCGGCCGCCTTCCGGGCGCTGCCGCTGCCGGCCGCGCTGCTTGCGCAGGGGCTGCGCCAGGCTCAGGCCGTTCAGGCGCGGCGCTCCGCCTGCCGTTCACAGGAAAGCAAGGAAAGGGCTCTGAGTGCCGCGCCCTTCGACGCACCCAGGCGTGTTAAGTTATGAGCCTGTCTCAGCAAGCTAGGGCTGCTTAGGCAACGGGGCTGCTTGTGCCATCTGGCTGCGCTGCGATCTCATGGCACCCCAACGTTCGCGACTTCCCCCCCACAGCAACGTCCAGCGTGCCGACCGCAAACAGCGGCCGCGCAGACGCACGCGCGGCGCAACGACGCGGCGCTGCTGCCGGCGGTGCCGCAGGACACTTTCCGGCGCGGTGCGTACGCGCGCGCGGCCGCCGAGCTGCGCGCGCTGGCCGCTGCGTTCGGCCAGCGCTCGCCCGCGCACCGCGAATTGGCCGGCGCCGTCGCCGCGGCGGCGCTGCCGCTGCCGCCGCCGCCGCCGCTGCCGCTGCCGGCCGGCCGCCCCCCGCCTGGCACAGCCGGCGGCGGCGGGGGCGGGGGTTTCGCGGGCCGCGGCGGCGAGGCGACTGATGAGCGCGCCGGCAACGGCGCCGCACCGGGCGCCGGCGTGAACAAGCGAAGGTGCGCGCTTCCAGCAGGCTGACTGAATGTCTACGTTTATCCCTTCTTAACGCTTGCGAGCATCCACACCTCCTGTCTATAGTGCTTGTAAATCTTTCCTGTTTGATATTTGCTGTGGGCCAGGCGCTGCGAGGAGGTGGAGCGGGACGCCAGCGGACGCCCGCTGATGCCCATCCGGCTGGGCCAGGCACTTGTTGTCTATGTGAGCGCCCCCATCCGACCCAGCCCTAACCCTAGCCTTAACCTGCCACTCCCTGTTCAGCGGTCGGCCGCCACTTGCAAGCCCTGTCTCAGCGCTTGCGCAGCCCGGCGCCCCTCTTGCACCAGCCCACATGCGCCCCGAGGCAGAGGTGTGCAGCCTGCTGCGTCAGCAAGCCGTCACGTCTTGGCATGGAGGCATGGCAACCCGACGGCAGCATGGTGATGGCTCAACACTGGCTTGGATGCAATGCTCATGGACAGACAGTGTGCGGCGGGACGCTCGTGCAGGACCTGGGCAGGGTGGAGTGGCAGCGCAAGACGTTCCACTCGGAGAGCAACATCTGGCCCGTCGGCTACCGGTCCGTGCGCTTCTACGCCAGCCGCAGGCGCGCGCCTCGGCGGCGAGCAGGCGCTGTCGCCCATGGGCTGCAGAGTCAACCGGTTACCTACACATCCTTGCCATGACAAGCGCCATCAGGATGGGCTGGAGGAGTCGACCCCCTGTCCTAAGTGAGGGTTGCCAGGAGCCAGCACTGCGGACTGCTGTCAATTGGAAGCACGAGTGTTCCACCCTTGCCACTGAGTGCAGCTGGCCAGCTGTCACAGTCACCCAACATGCCTTGAGGGGCTGCCACGGGACTGGTCATGTAATCCTCCATGCTAGCGCGCAGCGGCCACAGGCACGCCGTTGAGAATTTGGACTTGCCGCCGACGACACGCGTGCCGCAGGAACCCGGACGTGCGCGTGGCGTACGAGTGCGAGATCCTGGACGGCGGCGACGCGCCCCTGTTCCGGCTCACCGCGGAGGATGAGCGCGAGCGCCCGCTGACGGGCGCGCGCCCGCCGCGCGGCCCGCGGCGCGCCCGCCCAGGCCTGTCTGAGCGCCGGCGGCGGAGGGACGCGGGTGGCAGCATATGCATTTGCCCCGCTCTGGGCCACAGGCTGCATCGCCATGACACCGCCCGAGGGTTGGCGCTGCGAGCGCTCGGCAAGCGTGGCTCGGCGCCCTGCAGACCCTACCGGTGTCGAGCCACCAGACTGCAGGCCCCAGCGCATCGTCAGTGCGGACGGCGGCCGCGTGCCGGGCATGCGATCCGGTGAGCCGGGCACCGACACGGCGCGTGGCCGGGCCGGACGGGCGCAGCGGTCCCCCTTCCTGGCGCGCCGCCGCTTTTGGCAACATTCTATGGGTAGGTTGTCAAAACAATACATTGAGGGTACAGGTGGGTGATACGCCGACGCGCTCGCTGGCGCGCAGGCCCCACCGCGTCGGCGGTGTGGACGGCGGTCGTGCGGCAGGTGGCCGCGCGGCGCGCCGAGCTCGACGCCGCGCGGCGCGAGCTGGGCGCCGGCGGCGGGCGCGGCGGCCTGCCGTCGGTGTCGGGGCCGGAGTACTTTGGCTTTGCGGCGCCCACGATCGCGCGGCTCATCCAGGAGCTGCCCGGCGCGGAGCGCTGCGGCGCGTACGTGATGCAGGACCTCACGCCCAACGTGCCCACGCTCAAGCGGCCGAGCGTCGCCTGAGGGGAGGGCTGAGAGGTCGTGCGGGCGGACATATCTCGCGTCTTCTGGATCCTCGGCAGCCTTGTTGCCTGAGCATATGCAGTAGGAGAGGAGAGTCGCGGCATGTATGAAGCTGTGGTTCTCCAGCTAGGGCTGCCCAGGCTTTCTGCCCCCGAATGAAGGCTGCCCCGGTGCTCGAACACTCATGTGTGGCTGTGCGGCACGTCGGGTTGATTGCACAACGCTGAACGTCTCCTGGGCAACCTGGGCCCATGTTGGCTACATGCATGGGCTTGCAGCCCGCAACATTGAGTCATGCACTGAGTCACACCACGACCTAACCCTGGTGCCTGGTGCTCAAGCATGAAAACAGCAGCTGATGTGCAGCAGTGCGCGGCCCATCACCACAAAGCAGAGCGCCCTTGGTAACGCGCAGCGCTATACAGCCGCTCGGCGCCACAGCAGCAGAACAGCCAGCGCTGCTCAGTGTGTGCACCCAGTTGCCCAGCGCCTGCGCGCGCCGCTCAGGGGGCACCTGTGGAGCAGCCTCTTGCGAGCACCAGGGTTGGCCGTGCAAGTGGCGTGCAGCGGGTTCAGCCTGCACTGGTTTGCCGGACCAGGATTTGAATTCTGAGGTGCGTCACCGCAGCTATCACCCCCGCCATGATCAGCGTCACGACGCGCCCAGCGCGTATCCCTTATCAAGCTGACCTACGTGTTGTTGGTCCACGTGAGCGAGCAGCGGAAGCCGCCCTGGACATCGACATGCAGTGGCCAGATATGTAACACTCGGCCGGCATATCCGGCGCACAGGCCACACCTGACAAGGCTCACCTCCTGCTGCAGACGCGCGGGCGTCCTGCGCTGCGGGCGCTGAGTAGGGACGCACGCTGGAGTGAGCTACCAGCAGGATGAGTTTGGCAGCCACCAGAGAGAGGCGGGCGCGGACTGCTACCAAGCTTGTGGACTACGAGCTGGACGAGGAGCCAGTGCTGTGCGCCCTGCACGTCCTGATAGTGCAGAGTGGGGGGGCCCCTCGCGCCCGGCCAGCGCCATGACATCGTCTGGCTGCTGTGTTTGGCGTGCGCGGTTTGCGCACGCTTTGCGGAAGGCGCCGCGCCGTCTGCAGCGCTCCATGCAGTGCGATGCACGACAGTCAACCTCGCACCGAGCGGCATGTTGTGACTCGCATCACAGCACAACCCCTGCTCCGGGATGCTTGGTGCTGACCGCGCCCGCCGGCTGCGTGACCAGGGAGGCGCGATCAGCGGTGCCGGCGCGCCTGCGGACGGACGCGCGGCGCAACAGCAGCGCAGCGCTGCTGGCGGGCTACGAGCCTGCGGCCGGCGCGCTGCGTAGCGGCGCAGGGGACGCCGACGTGCAGCGGGCG
>JAABUH010003112.1_pt1 | contig 14758 bp, 12 predicted proteins | sample 5559121 | NCBI WGS metagenome assembly JAABUH01 (sample SAMN10711871, study PRJNA513364) | rock metagenome | isolation source: Antarctica rocks | place: Antarctica: Victoria Land, Battleship Promontory nord | collected 2015-12-28
GGCGAACATGGAGCCGCGCCCGACCAGGGCCGCAGCGGCCGGGTGCAGGTGGTCGACATCGGGCAAGTGGGCCTCGACCATGGACAGTCCCGAGTACACCGGCGTGGCGTCCGACAGCAGCGGTCGGGTCTTGGACCAGGCGCCGTCGGCGCCGACGAGCAGCGCGGCGGACACGCCGCCGCCGTCGGCGAAGGTCAGCGCGAAGCCCGCCCCCGCGGCGAGCGGCGTGACGTCGGCGACCTTGGCGCCCCAGCGCACCGTCCCGTCGGGCAGCGAGTCCAGGAGCAGGGCGCGCAGCGCGGCGCGGTCGACCTCGGGCCGCTCCCCGGCGGCGTCCTCGGCGTCCTCGTGCAGCAGGACCGCGCCGGTCTTGTCGAGGATCTTCATCTCCTCGCCCTCGGGCCGCGCGAGGCGGCGGAACCCCTCGGACAGGCCCGCTTCGGCCAGCGCGGCCTGTCCGGACTCGGGGTGCAGGTCCAGCGTGCCGCCTTGGTTGCGGGCGGTGGGGGAGATCTCCAGGTCGTAGACGGTGGCCGGGATGCCGCGAGTGTGCAACACCCGCGCCAGGGTCAGGCCGCCCAGACCGGCGCCGATGATGGCGATGCGGGGGGAGGTGGGGCGTGTTGTGGCGTGTGTCATCGATCACTCTCTCTTTGTGCTACTGGGTCTTGTGGTATCGAGACAGCGGGCGGGCAGGTGTAAATTCCATCGGGCGATTCAGCATTTTTCTACCGGGGCAAGCAGCACGCACCAGGCTGTCCGCGCAGGGGTGACCATAGGGTGCGCGCTCACGGAAGGGCCGGTCGGACACCTCCGGGATGTGCTGACCCCGCGCTAGAATCCGCGCTGAAAGTCTCGGTAGAATTTACAGGCAGGCGGCGTCCGTCGTCGCGCGCGGGAGGGCGGGGGCGTGCAGGACCCCGTTGATGAGGACGTCCACCACCCAGCCGAACCGCGCCCCCCCCCCCGAGAGCAACTCCTCGCGCAGGGCGTGGATATGGGGGTAGTCCGCCGCGGGCGCGGCGGCGATGGCCCGGGCCACCGCCCCGAGGGTGTCGCCCTGGGCGCGGCGCGCGTCCTGCTCGGCCGCGACGGCGGCGACGTGGAGGGTGAGCAGGTCGACGGCCCAGGCCGCCACGGGCGGGTCGATACCCCCTTCGAGGAGCAGGTCCAGGAGGGTCTCGATCAGGCGGAGCGCATGGGGGCCGACAGCGATGGTGGACAGGGCGAGTTGGGCCAGGCCGGGTCCGTCGTACAACACGCGCAGGTACGAGGCGAGCACGGCCGTCAGCCGCTCGCGCCACCCGCCCTCTCCGGCGGCGGGGAGGGCGACGGCCCCGAGCGCGCGGTCCAGCATCAGGGCGTGCAGTTCGGCCAGATTGGCGACATAGACGTAGAGGGACGCCGGCCCGGTGTCGAGCGCTGTCGCCACCTTGCGCAGGCTCAGACCCGCGAGCCCGTCCCGGGTCAGCAGGTCCAGGGCCGTGGTGACGATGACATCGCGGCTCAGGGGGGGCTTAGCCGGCCGGTCGCGCCGGCTGACGATCTGGCGTGGTTCTTGTGTGAACATATCGCCAGTGTAGCTTAAAGAACGTTTTTTGTCAAGAACACTGTTCGTCGAGTGTGGATGTGTTGCCAGTGGAAGTTGGCTGTCCCAGTCTAAATGTCCGGCCTAGCGACGAAGAGCAAGACCCTGGCGGGGTGAGGGACTGACAGGGCAGGGGTGCGATTCGGGGCGGCGCTCGTCTGTGCGTGTCATACGTGGTCCGCGCCACATCATCCGGTCCAGACTCTCGCCAGCCCGCGACGGCGGGGGACGCTCTAACGGACGCGGTCGCCGCCGCAAGCTGCGATACGTCCTCACCACCGTCGTCGAACCGACCCTCCCAATATACAAGCTGCGATACGAGGCGCTGTGGCTGGAGAAGACAGCTCTGTGCCATAGCGGGGCGAGAAGTCGTGTCGACCGTGCGGATGCCAGAGGCTGGACAACAGGCGCGATGCGCGCATAGCACGTTTTTGCACGTTCCCTGCAGAGTGATTTCCTTCTCGTGACCCGCCATTCTTGGGTGGACATACTTCGGCTAGGACACCACTCCACGCAGTCCCCGCCCACGATCCACACGGCGGTGATACCCCGTCAGAGGCTGTCAGTCGTTCCCGTATACTGCGAGAGAGACCCCAAGGATCCGTATTACGAGGACATGACCGGCCCTTCCCATGGATTCACTCGTCATTGTGGCTGATGATCTGACCGGCGCGGCCGATTGCGCCGCCCGCTGCAGAGGCGCCGGGCTGCCGGTCACGCTGTACGTGAGCCCTCCCCGGCTGCCGTTGCCCCGCGGAGGCGTAGCCGTCACGTCCGATTCCCGTCATCTGTCAGCCGCCGACGCGGCACAACACGTACGCACGGTCCTCGATGGCCTGATCGGCGTCCCCCACACACGCTGGTACAAGAAAATCGACTCGACGCTGCGCGGACATATCGGCAGCGAGCTTGATGCCATGCTCGACGTGCTCGGCCATCCGCAGGCCATCATCTGTCCGGCGTTTCCGGCCCAGGAGCGGTCCCTGCACGACGGCTATCTGGTCGGCGCGGCGGTCCCGATCACCGGCCTCCATGCGCCGACCGTGATCGCCGGCCAGTCCCGCCGCCGTGTCCACACCGTTCCATTAGCGGCCGTGCGCGCGGGCAGCGGCGCGCTCGGCGATCACCTGGTCACCGCGTGCGCACGCGGCGCTACCCTCTTGGTGGTCGATGCGACGACGGACGCGGATCTCGGCGCGATCGTGGAGGCGGCCGGCATGGCGCTCCCCGCGGCCCTGCTCTGTGGCAGCGCCGGCCTGCTCGGCGCGCTCGCGCTAACCACGCTAGCGGTCCAGCCCATGGTCAACGCGCGGATCGACGGGATCGACGGGATCGACGGGATCGACGGGATCGACGGGGCTGAACGGGTCGCGCGACGCGCGGCGTGCGACGCGCCCGTCGTGATTGTGGTCGGCAGCGGTAGCCAACGGGCACACGCGCAGATTGCGTCCGCGCGCGCGGGAGGGGTGCGGACAGTCGAGATCGGCAAGGAGCTCGTACCGGACGCGGCCGATACCCTCGTGCTCCATCTGCCTCGACCCGATGATCGGGCGCTCGATGGCCCGCACGCACGCCAAGCGGCCACCGTGCTGGTGGAGGCCGCGCTGTCCGCCATCGACCGGTTGCGGCCGGGATTGCTCCTCTTAGTAGGCGGCGACACGGCGATCACCGTCCTGACGGGTCTTGGAGTCAGTCATTTGGCGGTCCTTCGCGAGTTGTTGCCGGGCATGCCGCTCACCTACGGTCTCGACGCCCAGGGCATCGCGCGGTATGTTATCGTGAAGGCGGGCAACCACGGTGACACGGCCGTGCTAGAGACCCTGCTACGGATCACGCGCGCTGGCCCCTGAGCGCAGGCTCCCGGCGTCACGCTCAACAGCGAAGGAATCCGATATGAGACAGCTAGACACGCCTCTTCTTGCCCTGACGATGGGCGACCCGGCGGGTATTGGCCCCGAGGTGGTGGTGCGGGCGCTCCGGCATGCCACTGTGTATGAGCGGTGCCGGCCGTTGATCGTGGGCGATCAGCGTATTCTCGCGCGCGCGCAGCAGTGGATCGGACCGCCGGAGCTGCCCATCACGGTCGTGGATGACCCGACAGCGGGAGACTACCACCCCGGCACACTGACCGTGCTGGACCTCGCCAACGCCCTGCCCGACGCGTGCCCGATCGGAGAGGTCAGCGCGGCCGCGGGACGAGCCGCGGTGGAGTACGTCATCCGGGCGTGCGACCTGGCGCTGTCGGGGGACGTGGACGCCGTGGTGACGGCACCGCTGAACAAAGAAGCGATGAACCGGGCTGGCTTTGCCTATGCCGGGCACACCGAATTGCTGGCGGAGCGGACCGGCGCGACGCAGGTCAGTATGTTGCTGACGAGTCCACAGCTACGGATCGTGCATGTAAGCACGCACGTCGCCTTGAGCGAGGCCATCAGGCGTGTCACCGCTGCCCGCGTCGAGACAACGATCACGCTGGCGTATGAGGCCTGTCGCGCCCTGGGCATCGATGAACCCCGTATTGCCGTGGCGGGCCTGAATCCGCACGCGAGCGAAGGAGGGCTCTTCGGCGATGAGGAGGAACACGCGATCCGCCCCGCGGTGCGAGCAGCCCGTGCGCGGGGCTTCACCGTATCCGACCCGCAACCCCCTGATACCGTCTTCGCTCGCGCCGTGCAGGGCGAGTTCGATATCGTCGTGGCGATGTACCATGATCAGGGCCACATCCCGATGAAGCTGTTGTCCTTCGACAGCGGCGTGAACGTCAGCGTGGGCTTGCCCATCATCCGCACCTCGGTGGACCACGGGACCGCGTTCGACATCGCCGGCACCGGGACGGCGCGCGACGACAGCATGCGCGCGGCAATCGACGTCGCCGTACAGATGGTTCACGCACGCGCGGAGAGCCGCTAAACGCTGGCGTGGGATCCGAGGCACGCCCGTGGGGCGCCATGTGACCGACGTCTGTTGTCCGTTCCACGCCACGCCCTGGCCTCCAGACGCGCCCGTAGCGCCCTGCCGCCGTGTCCAGCTCAGTCGCCGCTTATGCCGCATGGTCGATGCGCGACCGGAGGGCGGCGCGAGACGGAGGGCGGTGGCGCTCAGGCTAGTCGAAGAAGGAGCGATCCTCGTCCCTCAAATAGGCCCGCGCCGCGCGGACATTGAACTCCACGCCGAGGCCGGGGCGGTCCCACACGTCGATGAACCCATCCGTGACGATGGGGTCCGGCAGCCCGTCGAGGATATCGTACCACCAGGCGGGCTCGCCGACCGGGTACTCGAAGGCGATGTAGTTGCGCGGCAAGGTGGCGCAGACCTGGACGAGGGCGGCGAGGCCGAGGAGTCCGTCGGCGGTCCCGTGCGGCGCCACCAGGAGGCCGTGCAGGTCCGCGTATTCGGCCACCCATTTCAACTCGGCCAAGCCGCCGACATCGCACGGGTCGGGGCCGATGATATTGACGGCATGGCGCTCGATCAACGCCTTGAAGTTCTGGCGCAAATACACCTGCTCGCCCGTATGGATTGTACATGGCCATGTAGAAAGCCCCACTGATGGCCAGCTAATGGTCCCCATTCGTGGAGAACCTGCCGACGGTTCCCCAAGCCCCGCCCACGCGAAGGCCGTGCCGAGACAGGGAGAACTTGTTCTTCAGGGAGCAGGAGCTGGCCCATCTGCCCTCTAACGAGCAGGCGCACGATGGCCACCAGTGGCGACTTTTGTGTGGCCACTGACATGGATCGGCGTCGCCGTGCGGCGGGTCACCTCACGGTACACGTCCGCGTTCACATAGGGCGTGTAGTCCCCGGTGATCAGGTCTTCGAGCCAGAGCACATGCAGCGGTTCCAGCGCTCGCGCCAGGCGGATGGCGTCGGGCACCGTCCACCCCGGTCCACAGTCCAGCGCGAGACCGACGGCGTCACCGAGCACGGTCTTCATCGCCTCGACGCACGCGATGACGTGCTGGAGGCCGCGCTCGGTTACCAGGCCACGGTCGTAGGTCCCGTGGCCGCCGGCGCCCAGGTCCCCATACGAGAACGCGGGGACCTCGCGCGCCATCGCGCCATGGAAGCCGATGCCCTGCTTGATAATGGTGAACCCTTCCCTGGACTTCTTCATCCGCGCCATGTTCTCCGCATACGCGGCCGGGGAGTGGTCGGCCAAAGGAAACCGCACCGCCCCGTTGTAGACGCGTACCCGGTCGCGGACTTTGCCCCCCAGCAACTTGTACACGGGCAGGCCCGCGGCCTTGCCGGCAATGTCCCACAGCGCCATCTCGATCGCGCTCACGGCGCTGCCCCAGGGCTTGAACGCCCCGCGGTGGCGAATCTTGAGCAGCACGCGCTCGACGTCGGTGGGGTCCTCGCCACGGATGTAGGGCGTGTAGTGGAGCACCTGCGGCTTGAGATAGGCCTTGTACGCCTCGATCTCGCCGTAGCCGCTGATACCTTCATCCGTCGCGACGCGCACGATCAGGTTGTGGCCCAGGGTGGCACATGTGAGGTCCGTGATTTTCATCCAGTCTCTCTTTAATGAACGACGGATAGGCGGGACGACCGACGGATGGCCGTGGCCGCGAGGGACGCCGGTGAGACGAGGGTTGGGTTCTACGGGTGCGGGAGCGCGGCCCGTCAACCGTCCGCTGCCGTGTCGGACCACCACCCCGCCGGAGCGACGTCACGCACGAAGGTCACGCACGAGGGCACATCGCTCTCCTCCAGGCCGTGCAGGACGACCGCTCCCGTGAAGCCGCTACGCTGTAGCAGCGCCAGGTACCGCGGGTAGTCCAGCACGCCGCGACCCGCCGGGCGATGCCCCGCGTCGCCGTCGTGGTCGAGATCCTTGGCATGCGCCAGCGCGATATCACGACCGAGCAGGTCGAAGGCGTCCTCCAGCATCCGGTCCATCTGGGGCAACTCGCCGCGATGGAAGATGTTGGCGGGATCCATCACGACCTTCAGGCGCGGTGACGCGATCTCATCCAACAAACGGGGTTCTCCGGCACTTTTGGTGATGCCTAACAGCCGTCGATGACGCTCGGTTTGAGAACGACAATGCGGCCGATGTGCTGAACGTCCCGGATCGAAACCACCGATTTGACTATCTTGCCTTCAGCCCAGCCCTATCAGCGCCATCACCGTGCCCCGTTGTGAACACTCACTATATCTTTGCTCAATAAGCGTCACCACGTCGCACTTCACCGGTATCACCAAAAGTGCCTGGGAACCACAAACGGCGTGCTTTCCGCGCGGAATCGACCACATTGGCGACTTCCGGCTCAAACGCCAGCGTCACCCCGTGCTCCTCGGCGGCACGTACCGCGTCGCCCAAACAGGCGATGAGATCGGCCCAGGCCTCCGGTGTGTCGTTGTCGGGATGACGTCGCCACATGTGCGCGGCATCGCGCGTCCCCGTGCACAGGGTCACGACCGACACGCCGAGCTCGCCGCACGCCGCCAGGACCGTGCGCAAGCCCGCCAGGCCAGTGGCCCGCTGCCGCGGGTCCGGGTGGATCATGTTGAAGGTCCTCGAGAGCGCCGGTCATGGTCAGGTGGCGCGTCGCGAAGGCGTGGCGAATCCGGTCGCACAGAGCCGCGTTGATGTGCGCGGGCAGGGTCGGTTCTCCCGCACAGGCAAGATCGAACTGCAGGTCATGCACGCCGGAGGAGACCGCCGCATCGAGGACGGCGTCAAGGGTCGGGCGGGCAAAGGTGGTCGCCATGATGCCGAGGGACGCCATCGCAACAATCCTCCTCATGAGTCAACCGCGCCGGTGCGACGCGGCATAAACATGATACACGTAACGCGCGAGGCGCGATGGAGCAGGGGGGTGCGGCGACCGGGGCGCACAGCCCTACGCTCCCCCCTAGCCGACGCGCGACGTATGATACTCGGCGTCGATACGCCGCATCTTCTCAACCTTGCGCGTGGAGGCGCCGCCCGCGAAGTCCGCGGCCAGGAACGCGTCGACCACGCTCTTGGCCAACTCGGGGCCGATGACGCGCGCGCCCAGCGCGAGCACCTGCGCGTCGTTACTCTTGCGTGCTCGCTCGGCCGAGTAGACGTCGTGGGCCTGGGCCGCGCGCACGCCCGGTATCTTGTTGGCCGTCATCGCCATCCCGATGCCGGTCCCGCAGACGAGGATGGCGCGCTCCTCCTGTCCGCTCGCCACGGCCTCGGCCACCGCACGGGCCACGTCGGGGTAATCGATGTCACTGGGGGCCGCCGAGGAGACGCCAAAGTCGCGCATCTCCACCCCACGGCCCTGCAAGTACGTACGGATAACCTCTTTGAGCGGGAAGCCAGCGTCGTCACTCCCAATTGCTACGCGCATTCGTGTGTCCTCCTTGGCGTGTCATTGGGCGAACCCGCCCGTTGTTATTCTGTTCCCCTTACTTATCGTTCGATCTCGAGCACGTCTGCCTGCGCGAGCGAGGGGAGTAGGTGCCCGAGCAGGGGCAGCGGGGGAACGTCCGCGTCCAACATACGGATGAGCCCCGCGAGCAATGGGACGCGAGCGAGTGAGAGGTGGCCCTGCTCCTCCAGGTTCCGCGCCAGCGTCCACGCGAGTCGCGCGGCGGCCGGCCCTTCAACGGTCTGGCCGCTTCCCTCCATCGCGGCGATCGCGTCCGTGCTCGGCTGGCCCCACCCGATACGCTCGCCCAGCGCTCTGTTGCGGCCTGACAGCCCCGTGACCTCCAGGTCGCCCACCCCTGGGAAACCGTAGACAGTATCGACACGGCCACCTACCGCCGCCGCGAGCACGCCCATCTCGGCCACCGCCTGACTGAAGAGCGCCGCCTTGAGGTTGTGCCAGGGTTGCCCACCCGCCGTGCCAAGACCATCGCAGATGCCCAGCACGATGGCGTAGGCGTTCTTCGTCGCGGCGGCTATCTCCACGCCAGCGATGTCCGCCAACACGATCACCGTGTACATGTCGGTCGCGAACATGTGCGCGCAGTGACGACCCAGTCGCACGTCCGGCGTCGCGAATACCGCCACCGAGGGACGCCCCTCCCCCACTTCGTTAGCCTTACACGGGCCCGCGATCGCCACGAACGGGTGGCGGCCGGGCGTCACGCGGTCGAGTAGATCGGGGATCAACAACACGCGACCGCCCGTATCGCGCCCGAAGCCCTTCGATGCGATCAGAACTGGAACGCCGGGCGCGCAGTGACGCACGGCGCGGGCGTAGATGTCCGCGACTCCCGTCGAGGTGATGGCCAGGACGACCAGGTCGGCCCCGTCCAGGGCGGCCGCGAGCCTCGCGCTCGGGAAGAGGTCGACGCGCGCGTCGACGACGACGCCGGTGCGGGGATGGGGACGGTGTGCCCTGATCTCAGCCAGGAGATCGTCGTCAAGCCAGGTGCCCCACAGGCGCACGCGATGCCCGTTCCGCGTCAGCGGGGTTGTGAAGGCGCTCCCCATCGCGCCGGCGCCCAGGACGACGACCGTTTTCTGCTGCCCGTTCATCTCCACGTCCACCACTCATATCCGCCGTCGACGCGCTTATCGCTCCCCGTCACGCGGCCGGTGTTCAGACCAGCCGGGCACGGACCCACGTCGGCGATCTCGTATGGCTGCCCCAACCGGGCCCAGGACGTGTGTCCCTGCGAGCGGGTCTGTGCTCCCCGTGCTCTACATTGTTGCATCTATTGCTGTCCTCCACACGATAAACGTCTACACTGCCATGATGCCCACTCGTTTGATACCGCACAGGCTTTCCGGCTTTACGCGTCGACCTCGCCGCTGTCGCTAGCGATCTCCTGGCGTCGACCGCTCCCTCTCGATCTCCCGTATGCTGATCGTATGCATGATGTCCCGCAAGGCCCCGTAGAGCGGACGATACACGCCGGTGAATAGCGCGTCGTACAGGTCCCGGTGGGCGGGAATAGGGTGGATATCCTCACGGTCGCGCGACATGGCTTCCGCCGCCGCTGGCACATCGGCGAAGATGTGTGCGCCTGTGGCGGCGAGCATCCCCGCCCCCAGGCTAGTCAACTCGGCGCTGGCCACGCGGATGACGGTGCGCCCAGTCACATCGGCGACGATCCGCCGCCAAAGGGGACTGCGCGCACCGCCTCCCGTGACGACGAGGCGGTCGATTGGCTCAGCGGTCACACCCGCGATGCCGTCGAGGGACAAGCGCAGTTCCATGGTCAGGCCTTCCAGGACCGCGCGATAAAAGTGCGCTTTGCCATGAGCGTGCGTCCATCCGACGACCGCGCCACGCGCTAGTCCGTCCCAATGCGGCGTTCCGGCCGCGTTCCAGTGGGGCAGCAGGACGAGCCCTTCGGCGCCGGGCGGCACAGTGGTCGCCAGCCGCTCCAGTCGTTCCTCCGCGCTCGCTCCGGCCTCGCGCGCTCCCTCAGGCCCGAAGTGTTCGACGAACCAGGAGATGAGCGAGGTCCCTGTGCGCAGCAAGGCCTCGCAGACATAGGCGCCGGGGACGGCCGCGGTCAGCGTGCGAAAGGCCGGATCGACCTGGTAGCGGCGTGTCTGCACCCCAGCCACCACGGCCGTCCCCAGGTTGCAGTAGGCCCGGCCAGGAGCGAGGGCGCGGGCGCCGAGCCCGGCAGCTTGCCCATCGCCCGCGCCGGCCACGACGATCGTCCCGGCAGAGAGACCGCAGGCGGCGGCCGCCTCGGATGTGAGCGTCCCCACTGGGGTCCCCGGGGCAACCACCGGAGCGAACGTGGCGGGCGACAGGTCGAGGTGGTCCATGAGCGCGGTATGCCAGGCGAAACGACGCATGTCGAGGAGACCGAACGGGTCGGCGCTGGCCCAGCTTGTGACGAGTTCGCCGCTGAGCCGCCAGTTGAGATAGCCCTGCACGTCGACGAAGTGCGCCGCGCGGTCGAACGTGGCGCGCTCTTCGTCGCGCAGCCACAAGATGCGGTAGAGGGCCGGGCAGAGTTCCACGGGCTTACCGGTCGCGTCGTGCACGCGCTGACCGCCCAGGTCGGCGGCGACGCGGTCAACCTGGACGCGTCCACGCTCGTCGCACCACAACATGGCTGGCCGGAGTGGCCGCATGCGCCCATCGAGCACGGCCACCGTTTCGCGCTGGTTGGCCACGGCAAGGGCGACGACCGCCCGTGGATCGAGGTCCGCGACGGCCGCTCGGGCCGCGCGACAGCAGGCCGACCACCAGTCCTCCGGCCGCTGCTCGTAGAGCCCACGACCGGGACGCGCGACGGGCATCTCGGCGCGTCCCTCGGCGACGGCGTGACCCTCAGTATCCCACACGATGGCCTTGGTGGCGGTCGTGCTGCTGTCGATCCCCATCACATACGTGGCTGTCGTTGTCATGCCGCTGTTCCTCGTCGATCTACACACGCCGCGCCAAATCTCCCGTGCCCCTGCGGTTGTCCCTCGCGCACCGCCCCCGAGCACCGGGATGGTCCCCTGAACGGGAGGCGCGATCGGGCGGGTCACACCGCTTTGCGAACGCCGCGCATGGAGCCACATGCGGTCCGCGTCTGACACAGCCCGACAGAGCGTGGCAGCGGTCACACCGCAAGGAACCCCCCATCGACCGGCAACATCGTGCCGGTTATCATGCCCGCTTTATCGCTGAGGAGATAGGCCACGGCGTGCGCCACGTCGATCGGCTGAGCGAAGTGGCCGAGGGGGATACGGGCCAACATCGGGCCTCCCTTCGCGGGGTCGCCCCAGACGCGCGCGCCCATCGGGGTGAGCACGATGGTCGGATTGATCGCGTTCACCCGGATTCCGTGCGGCCCCAACTCCAAAGCCATGACGCGTGTCAACTGGTCGAGGCCCCCTTTCGACGCACAATAGGAGGCGTGATGGGCTAGCCCTACCATCGACGCCTGCGAGGACACGTTGACAATGGCGCCGCCGCTACCACGCGCGATCATCCCCGTCGCGACGACCTGCGACACAACGAGCGCGGCGCGGATATTAACCGCCATCGTCTCATCGAACGCCTCGGTTGTCGTGTCGAGGAACGGCTGGGTGATGGCGATGGTTCCATTGGGTCCTGCTGATATGCCTGAAAGACGTTCGGTTCGGTCGCTGCTACCTACCTGCCGTGGCGTCCGTTGGGGCCTCTCGGGATGCTGAACGACCACGATAATGCGGCTGACGCCCCTCTGAACCGAAGGCTTTGCGTCAATAACATGTCAACTCAGCAGAACCCAACGGAACCCTTGAAAGTCCTGTTGGATCTGCTGTACACTCATGTCTAGGTTGGGAGTCATCGCGCGCCTCCTTGGGCCCTGTGGGGGGTGATGCTGCCACAGTATGACCCAACGCGCGATGGCTTTCAACGTCCGTGATCCTTCCCACGGATTTTGGTCACACTCAAATAACTTGGCGAATGCCGTTGGCCTGCGACTGACATCGCAGGTGTCACAGGCGCAATTCCACTATATCGAGGCACATCCTACGCCCCGCAATGGTTACGACGGCGACCACAACGACCGCACCCGCAGGGGCTGATCGCCCAACCCTCGTGCGGTGACCGTTTGGGGGTCGCCGGGGAGCAGGTCAAGCATATTGTCGCTCCACTCCACGCCGTCGCCCGCCTCCAGCCACACGCCTTTGGCCGGACGGGTCGCGCGCAGGGGCACATGGTCGCCCTCCCGCTCCACCACGATCTCAGGGTCGGGCATCGTGACATACTTGAACGGCTCCATCCACAGCGTCGCCCGCGCCACGACCTCACCCCGTACCATCAACCGCGCCGCCACGACGAGCGGCGCATCCGGCGTCAAGTCATAGTCGATCACGCCGAGTTCCGTCGCCCGGTTCGGTTCGAGTGTGACATGCCGCTCATGCGCGAACAACGCGGCGCCGTCGGCCCCATAACCCTGCACGATGAGGTCGCCCGCGACCGTGTCCCGCGTCGCATTGACGGCCCACGCCGCGGCGCCCTCGGTCACGCGCGCCAGTCCCACAGTGAGCGGGGCTAACTCCCGACGGATAGTGTAGTAGGCGGGCTTGGGCCGGCGCGCGAAATCCACGATCGCCCAACTGGTCACGGGCCAGCAGTCGTCGAGTTGCCACACCAACGCCCCCGCGACCGCGTAGCGTCCCGGCCCCTGCCAGCGTCGCCGCCACCCCCGGTAGGCCGCCCCCAGCGCCTCCGATTGGACAAACTGCGTGGCGTAGACGTAGTCGTCGAGCGTGTCGCGCACGCGCAGCGTGTCGTCGAGGTAGGCGGCGAGGCGACGCGGGCCGTCGGTCGACTTGTTGTGGTGGTCCATGGTGCGGCTCTGCGGGTAGCGCTCGTCGGATGGCGTGACGGCATCGATCGTCGCCCGTGCGGGGGCGGCCTCCATACCGAACTCACTCACGAAGCGCGCCTCGTAGCGTGGGTAGTCCTGGTAGGGGGCCATCGCGCCGTGCCAGACATCCCAGGTGTGGCGATCGCCGACCGTCTGGTCGTTGGTGTCGTCGCCGCCGTATGGGCTCCCCGGCCAATAGGGGCGCGTGGGATCGAGCCGCGCGCAGACCTCGGGCAGCAACCGCTCGTAGATGGCGCGACCTGGGAAGCCAGTTTCACTGAAGTCGCCATCGAAGGCGGCGTCGTAGGCCCCAAGGGACTGGGCGATGGAGTAGTCCTCGTTGTTCCCACACCAGAGCGCGAGGCACGCGTGGTGGCGCAACCGGCGCACCTGCGCCTCGGCCTCGGCGCGGACGCTCTGTTGAAACGCCGCGTGCGCCGGGTACATACCGCACGCGAACATGAAGTCTTGCCAGACCAGTAGCCCCAGCTCATCGCACCCATCGTAGAAGGCGTCGTCCTCGTAGATGCCGCCGCCCCACACGCGCAGCATCACCATGTTGGCGGCGGCCGCTTGCGCGAGTTGCGTCCGATAATCCTGGGGCGTGAGGCGCGTGGTAAACGAGTCGGCGGGTATCCAGTTCGCGCCCCCACAGAAGATCGGCAGGCCGTTGATCACGAAGACGAAACTGGCCCCTGGCTCACTGTCCACCGGCTCCCGCAGGAGCCGCAGCCGGCGCAGGCCCAACCGCTGTTCCCGCTGGTCGAGCGCCGTGTCGCCCCGCACGAGCGTCGTCTCCAGGAGATAGAGCGGCTGCGCGCCGTACCCATTCGGCCACCACAGTTCGGGGTTGGGCACGACAAAGCGCCATTCTACCTCACCATTATCCCCGATCGGCGCCTCCGCCTGGTCGACCACCGCGCCGTGTGGATCGAGCAGCCGCAGCCGCACGCCGAGCGCGCTGGCGCCATCTGTGGTCTGGTCCGCATCGACACTGACGTGAACGGTGACCGTCGCGGTACCCAGATCATCGGCCACCTCGACGGGGCAATACACGTCGACGATGCGCGCGGAGGCGGCCTCGAGCCGGATCGGCCGCCAGGGACCGGCGGTGAGCAGGCACGGCCCCCAGTCCCAGCCGTAGTGATATTGGGCCTTGCGCAGGTACACCCGGCTCGCGTCGCCGTTCCAGGCCGCACGGACGCCCCACTCAGCCTCACGCGCTTTGCCCACGCGGAGGGCGGACTCGAACACGATAGCTAGGAGGTTGCTCTTTGGACGGAGCAAGGCGCCGGCGTCCACGCGCCACGGCACGAACATATTGTCGGCGTCGAGCATGCATTGGCCGTTCACCCACACGGTCGCCACCGTGTCCAGCCCCTCACAGCACAGCGTGACCGATCCCGCCTCTAAGAACGATGGATCGACGTCGAACGCGCAGTAGTAGAGCCAATCCTGCTCGCCCACCCATTGCACGACACGCTCGTTGAGCCCGTAGAACGGATCGGGGATGCGGCCCGCCGCGAGCAGCGCCTCGTAAACCGTGCCCGGCACACGCGCCGGTATCCACCCCTCGTCGCCCGCGCAATCGTCGCCGATGTCGCGCGCCGGGTCGCGCTGCTTGAGGCGCCAGTCGCCGGAAAGGATAAGCTGTTGCACCGACAAACACTCCTCACATCATCACATCACCATGCGTTGCCGCTAACGTCCCGGACGACGGCTAGGATCCAAGCGCGAACGTGCGGATGCCGTCCGCATACCACAGACCGCTATCCTTGACGGTGCGCTCTTGCGTGGCGTAGTCGACGTAGACGATGCCAAACCTCTTGCTGTAGCCCTCAGCCCACTCGAAATTGTCCATCAGCGACCACACAAAGTAGCCACGGAGCCGCGCCCCCTTGTCAATAGCGCGTTTGGCCG
>JAABUH010003113.1_pt1 | contig 14758 bp, 12 predicted proteins | sample 5559121 | NCBI WGS metagenome assembly JAABUH01 (sample SAMN10711871, study PRJNA513364) | rock metagenome | isolation source: Antarctica rocks | place: Antarctica: Victoria Land, Battleship Promontory nord | collected 2015-12-28
GCGCGTAGCCGGAGTGCGGGCGGGCGGAGGGGAAGGAGAGGGTGGCGAGGAGGGTGGCTTCGGTGGCGTGCACGGAGGCGGAGGCGTTTTCGTAGGCGGCGAGCTCGTGGATTAGGGCTAGGATTGTGGGGACGTCTGGGGGGGCGTGTGAGAGGGGTTAGTGGGGACGGTGGGGGAGGGGTGGGGGGTGGAGAGAGGTACTGTACCGTCTTCTGTTGCGAAGCGGATGGTTGGTTCGGTGGGGGAGGGCATGGTGCGGGTTTGGGGGGGTGGGAGTGGGAGGCGTGGGGGAGGGGGGATTTGTGCCGGTGAGAAGAGGGTGGCATCCTACGGTAGAAGGGTTCACCTAGCAACCGGCTAAACCTAGCAGTCGGACAGCCCTATAGGGCTGAAAATTCACGTTTCATATTCTATTAGTATAATTCTTCAACATATCAGCAAAACGATGGCAGCCACCCCCCCTATGTTCTTCGTACCTTCTGAAGATATAGAACTTTCACAGGAAAAGCGCATAATGCTTGCTCATGCCCGTTGGAACGAGGCTTCAGCAGTCAACGAAAATCCCTCCCAAGCAAAAATCGCTCGTCAATATGAAATACCAACTAGTACTCTTTGGGATCGAATCAATGGTCGAAAGACTGTTGCTGCACGCAATCAGCAATTTCAAAGACTTAGTCAAGAAGAAGAAGAAGCTATATGTGACTGAATTCTACGTCTTCAGACTTGAGACTGATCTTCTCGTGTGAAGCAAGTACGTTCAATAGCTCAAGAACTACTAATAAAAAAGAATGATGATAAGTCAGTCGAAATCAATTGGTTTCAGAAGTTTCTAAAACGTCATTCGCAAATCAAAACAGCATATGTTTCTTCGCTTGACAAAGAGCGTGCTATGACTCAGAATCACGATATTTTAGCTGACTGATTCAATCTTTTTCAGAGTTTGAAAGAAGAGCATGAAATAGAGATAGAAGATATCTACAACATGAACGAAAAGAAATTCATGCAGAAGATTATTGCTAAGCTTCAAGTCATGATTTTCAAGTATGAAAAGAAGACTCATATGACTCAATGTGACAATCGAGAGTGAGTCTCATTGATTGAGTGTATATCTATGAATGAAAGAGTCTTGAAGTCGTGAATTATCTTTAAAGAAAAAGTACAGCAAAAGATCTGATACGAAGTACTTAAAGAAGATCATATTGCTGTGAGCGAGAATGACTGAATCGACAACGAATTGAGTCTAGTCTGAATTCAAAAATGCTTTGATTCAGAAACTAAAATCTGTCAGAAAGATGAATATTGAATGTTATTAATTGATGATCATGCTTCTCATATCGCTACTCAGATGATTGATTATTGCGTCAGTCAGAAGATCATTCTACTGTGTCTTTCAACTCACATCACTCATCTGCTTCAATCACTCAATGTTGAGATCTTTGCTTCATTGACTACTGCATACAAGTCTCATGTTCAGCGAATTACTCAGCTTGAGATCAGTTACTCAATCGATAAAACAAACTTTCTAGAGATATATCAACAGGCTCAGCATGAAGCAATTACATCACTGAATATCAGAAAGTCATAAACAGCTACGAGACTTCTTTCATTCAGCTCAGCATTAGTACTTCAGCACTTTTCTTCTAAGAAACTGAATCAATCACAGCAGTACAACATTGTCATTCATTCAACTACGTCTGTCAAGACTACAGTCACATACATCGATCTCAAAGATGATTTAGAAGTTGTTTTAACATCTGCAAATACTTCACAAGTACAGCAGCTTATTAGACAAGCAATAAAAGAAACGATTTCTAGTCAGATTCTTGAAAAGATGAGTAAAGCAACAATACGAGTAATGACGAAATCGACTATTCAGAACGTCACTAATTAGAAACTTCTTGAACTCAATAGAAGAAAGAAACAAAAGATCAATTGAATTGAAGGTAATTATAATACTGCAAGAGTCATGAATCAAGAGATTGTTGATGAAAGAAGAGAGAATCAACGAGCAAAGATATAACAAAAAAAGGTCAATTCTTTACTACATCTAGATTCTGAGCTATTTACTTCAAAATCTTCTATTCGAAAATGAGCTGTCGTAACTTCAGCTCAACAGACAAAGATGTGAAATAGAGAGATCAATGATCTACTACGTCTAGAACTTGAGCTTTTCACTTCAACATCAAGCTCTAGTCAAAAGAAGAAGAAGCAGCTGATAGTTAAGCTACGAGTCAGACAGCTGAAGCAGAAGCAGAAGCAGAAGCAGAAGCAGCTGATAGTTAAGCTACGAATCAGACAGCTGAAGCAGAAGCAGAAGCAAAGAAATAACGAAATATCTACAACTGATCAATCAGAGCGAGGCATGCGTATCAGAAGAGTCTCAAAGATATTGATATATGAGGGTCAGAGCGAATATGTGCCTGTAGATATATTGACTATCTAGTAGATAGAGCATATAAATGAAGAAAGAAGTGAGAGAAAGAATAAATATCTCTAGCGTCAAGTCGCTTCGATCGAAGCGAAAATAACTAATCGTCGAGGTATATGTATGAGCATACGTATGTTCATACATATGTGCATACATATTTCGTTTTCAACACTTTCTCTTAGAAATTAAAGCTTCATGTGAAGCTATTCAGACCTTCTATGTATATCGTGCTCTTTTACTCGTCAACGTCATGCTCGACGAAATAGTCTCATTTCTTGAAGCTAGTCTCATAACTGATCTGAATCTTAGAAATTTGCCTGAGTTCAGAGATTTGATTAGATCGTCGATCATCATTTGATCGATGAGTATGTATTTCAATCTGATTACTCTTTCTTCTACCTTATTTCGAACATAGTGATACGATGTATCAATGTGCTTAGTTCAAGAGTGATTGACGAGATTGCTACTCATTTTTATAGTCGCTTGATTGTCAGCTAAAATGATAGTTGAATTCGTATCTGAATCATCATACCTCACTTCTTTCAATGCTTGAATCAGAAAGATCAATTCTTTGATTGCATTATATTCGCTGACGTATTCAGCTTCAGCAGATGACGTGCTAATGCATTGCTGATGTTTGAAGCTTCAGCTAATTGATTCATTTCATAGGAAAAACATATAGTTGAAGATGAATCTTCAAGAATTCAAGCAATTCGCATGAGCTGAATCAATATATTCAAAGAATTCAACTCTCTCAACTTTCTTCACTTTGAAAGATTCATATTGAAGTTTCAGCTCAGCAGTATTGACTAAATATCGAATGATTTGTTTGACAGCTAAATCATGATTGAGAGTAGAATTCATTGAATATCTGCTGCATTTGCTCACTGCATAGACTATGTCTGATCATGTTTGACAGATTACTCACATCAGTGTTTCAATGATTGATTGATAGTTCTCTATTTCTTCAGAGATAGCTTGATATTTGATTCACTTCTTTGACTTTCAATAAACGTTCTTCTTAAGTTGACATCTGTGATGCATCGATGTTTTAGTTGAGCTGCAGTTGCTCATGCTCAGAAGCTCAATGACTCGCTTGATATAAATGCTTTGATTGATTCAAAGAGTTTATTCGATTCTATTACAAGTTATGTGCATTTCTAAATATCACTTGATTGAGTCAAGATCTTTCATTTGAAAGTGTTTTGCAAATTGCAGCTTCAGAGCTTGAATATCAAATATATTTGATTCTAGAATAAGCAGATCATTCACATAAATGATGATAATGATGTCATTATCATGAATGAACATTGAATGATCAATTTCTATTCTTTGATAGTCAATGAAGATGAGATAAACTTTCAGAGTTGCATATCATTCTTGAGATGTCTGTTTTAATTCATATAGAGTTTTGTTTAAATGACAGGTCAAAAAGATCTCATTTGATTCTTTTTGCTCAAACTTCGATGATTGCTGCATTCAGATCTTCTCTTTTAGATGTGCTTCTAGAAAAGCAATGATGACATTCATTTGTTCAACTTCGTAATCATATTTGATCATCAATGCTAAAAGCATTTTGATGATCATGACTCTGATCATCGAAGTAAAGATCTCATAATAGTCAATTCTCTGCTTCTGACGAAATCTTTTACACACTCATTTAGCTTTGTATTTGATCATCTCTTCTTTGAGTTCTCGCTTAATGATAGTTACTCAGCGTGTCAACAGTATTCATTGATTTAACGAAGATATCTTCAAAGTAAAGATGTCATTTTTGATGTGAGTGTCAAGCTCACTTCTGAATGTGAGCTTTCATTGTTCTCAATCAGAACTAGCTTTAGCTTGTTTCACTGTTTGTGAAGTATTCAATTCAATTTGAACTTGATTTGCTTTACTGACAAAGTCTCGATTATGATTTCTGATTCAAAGATCATTTAATGTCTTGTAATCAACAGATTCAGTGATGACTCATTTGAGATGTTTGCTCAAAGCATCAGATGCATCAGAATCGCTTGAGTTATTTGACTCACTTGATTCTAGTTCTAGTGATTTGCTTCTACTAGCTTTCTGTGAAGCGACTGATGTTCTTGTTTGATGATCGTTGATAATTTTCGCGATCTTCGCATTTTCAGTGATTTTTATCAAGAAAGATGAATCGTTGATTTGATCATCAAAGCTTAGTATCGAAAGATCTTTATCATACTTCTCGACTTCAATGACTATCTTATCTTATTGAACATGACTAGATATTAGTACGTTTTTTTCATTTTACAAGCGAAACTGATTGACTTTCTTGTAACTCAAGAACTGACATTTTAAGCTTTTATCATTGAGCTTTCAATGAGCTCTCTTCAAATAATGATAGACTATGCATTCAAATGTATGTAAATAGCTAAGATCAGACTTCTTGTCATGTCATGTCTCATAAAGAGTTATCTGATTCAACGCAGTGATAGAACTTCTGTTTTTAAGATAGATGATGATCATTATCATCTTTTCTCATAGTCTTATCAACAATTTGACGCTAGTCAGTATAGCGTGAGTTCGTTCAAAAAGAGTGCAAAAACATTGCTTTGCAACTTCATTTTGACTTGAATTATATAATGTTATCGACTTTCATTTTACCTCATGCTCTTTGAGCAATTCAATGATTTGATAATCAGCATACTCATCTTCATTATCTAAACGCAGTTAATGAATCGAGATTTTTCAAGTCTTCATCAATTTCAGATAGTTCTGAAGTTCATCTTTTAGATTGAATTTTCGTTTCAGTAGATATGTGATTGTATATTGACTGTAGTCATCAATCATAGTAGCTACATATCTGAATTCTTCATCAATCTGAGATATTTTATCATCATCGACGAGATTTGTATGTACTAGCTCATCTACTTTGATGACTCTGATGTGAGGTTTTCGACTTGAGACTCGATTTTGCTTGTCTATGACACAAGTTTCACATATCGATTCTGAGAATTCTTCGCCTTCTAGACTATTTGCAGAATTCACATTGATGTCAATGCTCATGTTGACTAAACGCTTGATGTTTGTCATATTCAAATTAGTTAATCGTTTATGTCATTGACATCATGACGTCTTGGCTGATTTTGAACTGCTTGTCAGATTGACAGAAAATTTGAGAGATTGATTGATGTATTCATGAAATATGCTCTCTCATCGTTTCTTGAGTCGATGAGAATGATGACATCTTTAAAATTCATGAAACGAAATTCGTCGTTCTTTATACTACATGTATATTCTTTGACTTTCATCTGATTGATTGACATCAAATTATAGTATAGTTCTGAACAGTGATAAACATCAATTAGTTGAATTTTGATTGATTAATTATTCAGCAAAATGTCAATCATAATTGAACTCTTCTCAATGATGAGTACTGTCTCATTATTTGCAGTAACAATGCTGTTATCGATGATCTTTTGATATGACTGTTCATTGAACAAACTTATGTCATAACAGACATGATTCTCAGCTTCGATGTTTATTTATCAGGCATTTGTGTGACTGTCAGCTCGACAGACGATGAAGATCTTTATTGTTCTGACTATTCTGACTTCGAAGCTTTTTTCAAAGTCATCTTCTTTGATCAGATTCTTTCTTTTCTGAAGAGACTTTCATTCATCTGAACAAAGCTTCGAATGTAAAAGTCAGCAGCTCTGTTCGCTGTGATTTTCTTGCTCGCAATGAGCGCATTTTTTTGATCTTCTTTGAAATTCACTGTTGTTTTTGAATTTTCGCTTCTTGTCATCAAACTGAGCTATCATACTTTTGAAGCTGAAGTTCTTCTCTGAATTTGATCGCTTGTCATGATTGATTAAGACGATAGTCATATCATCAATTGTCATGATGTCAGATCATTAACTCAATTTAGAACATAAATCATCGATATTTTAGATAATCTCGATTCATTAAATCTGTTTTGCAGTTCAATGAATCAAGTCATCAATCTAGTCATCATCATCTTAATCTAGTTTCAGCAATTTTGTTTTGATCATCTCAGTTGTGTGCACAAACTTCTGCAATCTTAAGTCAATAGAACTACTGTCTAGTCTTGATTCTGCTTGATTCATGTATATAGAAGTTGAGCTCTCGTTTTTTTCTTTCACTCTTTGTCTTTCATCTTGTACATTATTTGATGTATTGTCTTATATCTAGATTCTATCAAGTCACTCAAGTTGATCGTGATCAGCTTGAGTAGTAATATTAATATCATTCTTCTATATTGATAGTATCTTTAGTCTAGCTCAGTTTCTGACATTATGAAAGATCTACACTTTCTGCAACGTTTTCATATGTTGAAATCTCATCTAGTTACTCTTTCACTTAAATGAAGTCGCTTCACAATCAAGTTCAACAACATAATGTCATCATTTCATTCTCATTCATCATTCTCAGTTCTTCAGTCTATATAGAGTTGAATTCTCAGTCTCTTGCAATGATAGCTCAGATCATTGCACAAATCTTGAACAATCAATCTTCTCTCATCATTCATTCTTTTGTGAACTTTGTCGCTGTCATCATCGCTTCTAGATTCAAGAAGCTTCTCAACATATCTGAGTATAAGAGAAACAAAGATCAATTGAATGCATGAGAGCAGAGTCTGATACAGCGCATGAACATGAACGACGATCATTATTTCTCTCATCGAGTCAAGATCATCTATGTCGAGTCACGACTCATCATAGATAAGAAGATTCACAATCTAATGAATCAATATCGAGTCAATGATCTTTGTATCATTTTCATCTTTGCAGATTGATGACATAAGTTGCATCATTGCTGTGACAATTCTTTCAAGACAGAAGATGCTCATTTATATCTTTGTGAAACTTTGAAGCAAGACATGAATAGCTTTGTTGACTACTACAATCTCTTTTATCAAAAGAAAAAACATTCTTTGATGAAAGATTTCTCGTTGATTGACTGTTTGAAGCGCAATGTCAATTGTTTCACTCAAGTCATCATTTTCTTCTGACAAAACTTTGATGAAACTTGATCATTCATCTTTCATCAATGAGTTCAAGCATTTTCTGACATTGATGAAGAGCTTCAGCAGCTTAAGCATCATCAATCTTGCTTTGTCTTTGTCATTGTTTCATTCATCAAAGTCAAGAGCATCTTTGCATTGATTAGTAACTCTTTGAGTTCAAAGATCATCATCTCTGTAACTGTTGTTTCAACAGTATCTTCGTCTTTCTCTTTCTCATTTCTCGATGAATTAATGAATCTAAGCTTCATTATTGTCATCATTCAAGATAAGACTCTGATCGTTTTTGAGATCAAGAAAATCTGCAACAAGTGAAAGCTGTGTTACTACTGCAAATTGCAACATTCAAGCAAAATTGCTAAAGAATGCTCAAATAAGAAGCTCTTCACTCTGTGTATCATGAACATCTATGACAATGACATCATCAGTATAAATGAAGAAGTCTTGCTGTTTGCAAGAAAAGTTTAGTCTTTAAGCTAAGTTACGTTCAGAAATTTGTATACATATCATCTTGTTTACTAGTCTCAATCTTTTTACTTTCACTTCAATTATATAGAAAGTTTTCTGCTAAATCTGTCTTGAAACTCTTTGAATTCAATTCAGCATTTAAAGATAGTCACATGATAGTATTCTGTATTTTACATCAAGCTCAATCTAAAGTTCTCGCTCTTGCTCTGATTGATAGTGAAGTCTTTGCTTATGTCTTTATGAATAAATTCTTTGCACAACAACATCATTTTCTTTTGCATCAATTAACTCACTCTTGCAGACTTTGAGAATTTGATGATCAAGTCGCTTTAATCAATGACATTACTCATGTCATTGAAATCACAATGATTCTCGATGAACACATCAAAAGACTATTCTTTTATATCATTGAATTAAGTTAATACTTCATTGTCATGAGTCTGTCATGACTTCATCATCACGTCATTGATGTCAATTTTGAACACAATATTCTCATCTTGTTTTTCTTTTTCTATCTTAATCATTGTTGTCAATCTCTCGTCAAGATCTATGATTTTAATCAACAAGAAGAAAATTTCTCGCTTGAAGTTAACAAAGTAGCTTTTTCTCAGTCTCGCTCTCAATTCGCTCACAAGAAGCAACTCAGTTCACAAATCATTCACAAGAAGCAATTCAGTTTACAGATTGCTCACAAGAAGCAATTCAGTCTACAGATTGCTCACAAGAAGCAATTCAGCATCACTTTGCTACTCACTTTGCTACTCACTTTGTTATTCACACTGCTACTCACTGCTGTCACTGCTATCTCATTTGCTATTCACTACTGTCATCACTATTGATGATCGCTTCTACTTGTCATCAGAATCGCGTCAACGTCGATGTTGCTGTCGCTGTCAGCAGAAGATGAAGTCATCGTCGCTCTTTCTTCTCTCATGTGTCTCGCTCTCGCTCATCTGCATCATTGTTGTCATTTTCATTGAGTTCATCTGCTTCTTCGAATTTTCTTTCTTCGAGTGTCTTTTTAAAGAAAGTCAACTCAAAACAAATTGTCAAAACATTGATTACTCTCGTCATGTGACAGAGAATTAAAGACGTTCATCAAGCGAATATGAAACGCAAGCTGAAACAGAAGCTTTGACGACTAAAAGCTCAGAGTACAGCGCTGAATCAGTCAAGAAACAACTCAGTGATAGAGAACTTTATCAGTCAAACGTCAGATACTATTCTCTCAAGTGACTCTTGCATTCAAACAATGATATCTCGCTATCTCTTTATTGATATCACTCAACTGATTCTCATCTTCAAAAATGAATTTTAAGCTGTCAATATCTTCAAGCTGATCAACAATCATATATTAAATTCAATCAACAAGCAAGATCTGCGATTGTCACGAATCGATGAGCTTCAAGCTCATGACAATGACGTCACTCAGCAGAATCTCAAGAGCATGATTCTCTTTCTATGCTGTCTAGAAGTACACAATCAATGTTTTATTGAGACAATCAATGATCAATTGAGACAATCTCTGCAAGCAAGCTTAGCTTGATACATTAACTATCTGCAGAAGCTTCATCTGCATTACATCTTCGAGTTTCTGCGAATCTTTCACTTTCACTTTCACGAGATTCGCATGATAAAAGAAGTCAATGACTTGAACGAGTGATACAATGCTGAAGATGAACTTGTCAATTGAGCATTGATAAAGAAAACATCTGCTATCGCTTTTCAGACGAGATATCAGAGTTAGAGAATCAGAAAACAGTCAAGCACAAAGCTCTCAGTATGCAACAAGTTCAACGATGACAGCTGCATCTATTTTAGTTGCATATATCAACATATCTGCAGCGAATGTGATAAGACTCACGCTGCTATCAATTGCAAAACATCAAATTCAAACAGTCAATCGATTATTGAAAGAAAGCGACGTCGAATTTTGACCTCGCTAATATCAATATTGAAATTCTTTTCATATCAGCTCATGAAGATCGACGAGATTTCTTTAGCGCGCAGAGACTTTCTAGATGCGAGCGCATGATAAACACAGCTAGTCGAACATTCTGATCATAGATATGTTCAAACATTGCTGTTTATCATTGAACATAAAGCTAAAATTGAATATTGAAATCTCGATCAACTGATTTTGAGCAAGAATCTTTTCTTGACAAATGAAGCTTCAGATACTCTTCAGATCGATTTGACGCAGCAAGTTCGCTGTGATCGACTAATTGAGATTCAACATGTTTCTCATCACTTTATATTCTCATCATTGAGACTAGTATCAAAGAGAAATGATCATTGATGTCAAATACATTATCTATCGTATTTGAAAGAAAGATCAGTCAACTGCTTCATTCTCAAGAACTGAGAATCAATTGAATATTTCATCTTTGATCAAGCGATCATCACTTTATGTGACGTCGATCGAAATGCAGTTCTCATTAAAAGAAATCTGATCAACGTCTTTCATCATGTGTCGATAGCAACATCAGATCACTGACTGCTTGATTTCTTCTGAGAAGATAAGTACTGAATAGATCGCTTTCTTCTCTTCGATTTACACACGTCATCATATTTGTTTGATCTTTTCGCTAAAGATCTTTGCTGAATGCTCATAGTCACTCTGCAATGAGACTCAATGATACACTATCTGAATGACTTTCTAGTCATACAAGCGAACATGATTGAAGCTCGTAAATACGAGATTGATTTCGATGATTTGTGCACTCAGTTAGAATTTAGCGTTAATCTTAAAAAGAATCTTTTCAACATCACATGCATCTTTTTGAACATTGAGCTTGATTCAATCAATATGATGACTCATTTATCATCTGACAAGCAGCAGAAAACAATTCAGCTCGTCAACAGCGCGCTTACAAAGAACTCTTTATCATACAAGAAGTTGCAGACACTATTAGACTTTCTGTCATTTGCTGCAAAGATCGTGATTTCTGAAAGAGTCTTTCTCAAACGACTGTTCAATGATCTAATCGTCATCAAATCACGCAAGCAGCGCATCAATTATTCAATGCGACAAGATTTACTATGATGAAAGACGTTTCTTTCAAAGTGAAATGATGTACGTCTACTTCGCAAGCGCGAATTCAGACATTCTTTATATCTCTGAATCAACGCTTCAGATCTGCATGACATGAAGAGCTACTATCTGCATCATTTCGATCTATCATCAGCTGCTAGTCAAACATTTTCTAATTGATTTAACACACGCTTGAGTGACAAGCATATCAATGTCAAAGAAATGACGACAGTGCTTCAAGCTTTGACAGCATGACTTCTCATTTTCGCGAGATGCAATCTCATTATATATGATGACAACGTAGCTGTTATCATCGACATAAACAAGATCTTCATGCGCGAAAAGACAATGCTGCATCTGCGATGAATAGTCTTGCTGATGATTGCGCACAATATCTGCATACATGCTCTGTGAATTTCAACTCATGAAAATCATCTAGCTGATTTGCTTTCTCAAGCGAAGTTCAGTACTATTGCTAATGAGTTTTCTCAGCTAGCTACACTTTAGTCAATCAGCGTGAGTCATTGAGCTTCTGATACAGCGAGATTTTTCTTAATTGCTCAGCAGTCAGATATCTTTGATGAGATCTAGCAACGTTCATCAGAAATATCTACGATACAGCAAAAAGAAGCTACTCTATGTTCTGCTTCTTGATCATCAGAGTCAAATATTCAACTTCAATCTCAAATCTGATCAGCTGATCAGCAAATTTAAAGAACAAAATGATCAAAGTCAAGATCATTAAGATCTATCTCATTGATTTACGATCACATCACATTGACATTGAATATTCTGATATTGAGATCGAGACATTTCATCACTCTACATTACAGCGAATTATAGTCGAAATTTGAAGACTTCAAGATGATGATCAGACTCGCAAGCAAAGATTTATAACACCAAATCTACTGCTACTATTACTACGTCAATTTGATCAATCTATCATTGAAGAGACAACATGACATGCGTCATTTTGCCTGATGTTTGCGAGCTTTCTGCGCATGAGCGAGTTCACATGAAGTCAATCGAATAGAACATCTGACTTCAAACAGTGACATCTAATCAGAAGTTCAAATATCTTTCAGAATGACTCTTTGCAACTCATTCTATTGAGCTTCAAAATCGACTCTTTCAGACGTGAGATGACATTAATTATCGCTGTCGTCGACGACGAAGCGTGCGTTAAAAACTCACTCGTCAATCTGTTTTCAAAGTTTTCTGCATCTCTGTTGATGTTTCTGTTTGACTCAGAATATTCATACATGCGAACTCACGTCATTGAAATTCTGCGTAGAACGCTAGTCACACTGAGCATAGAAGATCGCTACTTGAATCACTTCTTTCGTCGAGATGCTGCTATCTCAGCTCGTCAAGCAGAGCTTTCGAAGAATGAAATTCAGCTGCTAGAGAGATGAAAATTCAACAGCTATTGCTTATACATTGAAGCTCATTCTAGCTACATACTAAATGTCTCTAGAAGACATCAAAGATAGTCACTTTCAATCAGTTGACTAAAGTCAGTTCTCGTTGATCTCGATACTTCGTATCAACGTTTCTGAGATTTGAGAGTGCTTAACATCTCAGAGCAACTTTCGGGACAAATTTTAGCTCTGAAGATCGTCAGAGATCATCGAGTTTGCTCAAACACATATAATATATATTCGTTCAAACGAAGATGATGCTTGATAGAAGATTCAGCTTGACTGAAGACTATTGACAAGCGAAGATGACTGTTAGTCGACTTGACTCAATCAATGTTGATCGCTAGAGAACAAGAAGATTAAGCAGAGAAAAGAGAATAAATAGATTGTTTCTTCTTCTGTTTTTCTCATCATCTCTTTCTGTTTCTTCATTTCTTAGAATTCAGTCAGAAACGCGCTTTTGCTTCACTCACTCACTTCATAAACTCAGTCGCTTAGATAGAAAGAGTGCTTGACATCTCAGAGCAACTTTCGAGGCAAATTTTAGCTCTGAAGATCGTCAGAGATCATCAAGTTTGCTCAAACACATATAATATATATTCATTCAAACGAAGATGATGTTCGATAGTCGCTCACAAGAAGCAACTCAGTTCTCAATTCGCTTGTAAGAAGCAACTCAGTTTTTCATCTGCTCACAAGAAGCAATATAATTTCTCATTCGCTCATGAGAAGTAAACTAATACTCAGCTCGTTCATAAGAAACAAATCTCGTTCAATCTTGTTTCTCGTCTGAAACAAGAAGCTTCTAGTCGTATTCTTCAAGTCATTCAAAAGAAATACTCATCAAAAATCAAGTGTTGAAATTCTTTTCTCTTTAGAACTTCTGTTGTTTTTCAAGCAGATCAATTCAATCAATCTTTTATACAACTTAACATAGTCAAGTTGAAAGCTTGAAGCTTTGATCATGTCACTTGTGTCAAAGACATTGAAGTGTTTAACATCATTCTAAAGAAAATCGATGTCTTCTTGAATCTTGAGTCAATCTCGTCTTCTAATCTAAACTCTGATGAGTCAAAATCGCGTCACACGACTTTGACTGTCTGTTCAAAGAACAGCTCAACTCTTGTTCAGTTCTTGTCTCGCTTTCAAGACAGTATGTATGATAAGAATCATTGTCTGAATCTTCATCAAATGAAAAAGAAATTTCATTTGACTGTCTTCACGATACAAGAAGATCTTGAAGTTTATCAACGAAGTAAAAACGTCAATTCAGTCATAATTTTATCATTCAGATATTTTGAGTTTCTAGACATCTTCTTCAAGAAGAACGTTGATATCTTGTCTTTGCATCAAGTTCATGATCATGTCATACATCTTAAAGAAGATGCTCAATTCTCAGTCTTCGCTTTGTATGACATGAGTCGTGATGAAATTCTAGAACTTGATCGTTATTTGAATGAAAATCTGAGCAAAGATTTCATTCAAGTCAGTCGCTCTCAGATGATCATCTTCATTCTCTTCATCAAGAAACTTGAAGAAGAACTTTGCTTCTGCGTGAACTATTGAGATCTGAACGCTATCACAGTCAAGAATCGATATTCTCTGTCTTTAATCTCAGAAACGCTGAATCATCTAAGTTGAGTCAAAGTCTTTATCAAGCTCAATATCATCTTTGCATTCAATCAACTTTGAATCAAAGAAGAAGACGAAGCTTTAATCATCTTTTGCACTCGATTTGAATTATTCGAGTATCTAATCATGCTCTTCGATCTATGTAATGAGTCTGTCTTGTTTTAGAAGTACATCAACAATACTCTTCATGAACATTTAAATAAGTTTTGTATTGCTTATTTGAATGACATCTTGATTTACTCGAATAATGAACTCGAACATGAAATTCATGTCAAGCTCATTCTGCAGAAGCTGCGTGAAGCAGATCTTCAGATGAATATAATCAAATGTGAGTTTCATGTCACTCAAGTTTTGTATCTAGAATTGATAATCATCATCAAAGAGATCAAGATGAACTCTTCTAAGATAAACATCATTGTCAACTAATTCATCTTGATCAATGTTAAAGACATTTAAAGTTTTCTAGATTTCACGAACTTCTATAAAAGATTCATCTATGACTATAGTAGAATAGCTACTTCGCTCACTCATTTCATCAGAAAAGATGTATTCTTTGTCTGATTTCAGAAATGTCAGATTGCATTCAACACTTTTAAGAAAGTCTTTACTTTCAAGATTATTCTTCATCACTATAATTCAAATCACAAGATTGTGATAGAAATCAATGCTTCAAACTATGTGTTCAAAGACATTCTCTTTCAATATGATGAGAATGAAATTCTTCATTCAGTCGCTTACTTTTCAAAGAAGCATAACTCAGTCAAGTG
>JAABUH010003114.1_pt1 | contig 14756 bp, 18 predicted proteins | sample 5559121 | NCBI WGS metagenome assembly JAABUH01 (sample SAMN10711871, study PRJNA513364) | rock metagenome | isolation source: Antarctica rocks | place: Antarctica: Victoria Land, Battleship Promontory nord | collected 2015-12-28
ACTCGTAGAGCATGATGGCGGGGCTGCACGTGCGGCGCTCACCTTGCAGGCTGTTGTTCGTCAGGTGGATGAAGGGGTTTCGCATGACGACGCCGGACGACGCGATGCCCTGCTCCCCCTGGCCCTTGCCGCCATGGAGGCGGCGCTCCGGCGCTTGCCGGACACGCTGGGCTGCGCGGAGATGCGCCGCGAAGGCAAATTCGCCTATCACGTGCGCTCACCGCGGCGCCTCAGTCCCTGCCATCCCATGGCGGCGCGGTGCCTTGCGCACACTGACCGCCGCGCATCCGGTTGCGCTCTGAGCATGCTGGCAGGGCTGGTGTTGCAGGCGCGCCCGGCGCAAACCCTAACCTGCGCTCAGCGGGCTCGCGCGCAGGCGGTGGGGCATGCGGTGGAGGTGCTGCTGTGCCTGGGCGCATGCAAGATTGCCCCGCCGGCTGCAAGGGCGCTGCTCTCGACGCTGGCCAAGCTGTTCGCGATGGCGCATGCGCCCGGCTCCGCCCTCTGCGCAGAGCTGCGGGTGCGCCGCATCGGCGTCCGGCAGCCGCGGCGGCCCAGCACAGCGCGCCGCGTGCATGCAAATAAACCCGTGTGTGTGCGCTTGTGGTGCCTGACGTGGAGGAGCCGGAACGCGTTCAGGACACCCTGCTTGTTCGAGCAGACGGTACCCGAAAGCCTGAAACCTGGGGAAAAGCCTAATATAAGGAGGGCTGCAGGAGGCGCTCGGCGTCGCGTGCATCGGCTGGGCTCCGGACCTGCTGTGTTCGGATGCGGGCCTCCGCGAGGGTGGCTATGCGCTGCCGGCCGCGCTGGTACCATACGCTGCCGCCCTGCTGCTGCCCGTCCTGCTCCTGTCGCCCGAGCGCGTGCGCGCGCTGGAGCTGCCGCGCCACTTGCCGCTCGGCGGCACCACCCGCGTGTCAGATTTCCTATCCGACCTGCTGGTGAGCAGAGATTGTATTCTCTATGCGCTTCTTGCTGGCGTGGGGCGCGGCCTGGCGTGAATGGTCTCCTGTGCGCCGCAGGGCGCCTGCGGCCGGCTCGCAGCGCGCGGCGGCCCCAAGGAGTGCAGGGCGCTCGTGCCGGCATGCGCGGGCCTGGTGCCGTTTGTTGTCGCGGCGCTGCGCAGGCTGGCCGATGGTCCCTGGAACCCGCCACGTGCGCGCCTCCCTCATGTGCTTGATGGAGCAAGGACTGCCGGGTAAGTGCAGGGTGTCACCTTATAATTTCACCTGCAGCTGCAGAGTACTGTGCTGAGCAGCAGGCGCACGCCGCGTGCCTGCGCACTTAAGGAGAAGCAGTCACAGAGTCTGACCGTGGCTCTGCCCCTGCTGCGTAACGGCCCTGAGCGCGTGAACGAGCTGCGCGCGCGTGGACATGCCTGGCGAAAGTGAGAGGCGCCCACGAGGACATCTGCATGCATGGCTGCCCAGCCAGTGCGTGCAGCGAGGCAGCGCGGGGCGCGCCTGCCGCAGGCCGTGGCGCGGCCGGCGGGGGCGATGACGGCAGCGCGTACTGGGCCTGGATGGAGCGGGCGGAGCGCTGGGTCAGGGAGGCGCTGGAGGGCGCCGCCAAGCTGGGCGGCGCGTCGCGCGCGTTGGCCGCGGCGCTCGCGCGCGCCGGCGCGCTGGGCGCGGCCGACCGCCTGGTGCAGAGCTATGTGGACGTGCGCGAGGAGGGCAGCGACAGCGAGGACAGCGAAGCCTTTCTGTGCGAGGTCCACCTTGAAGAGGTGCTGCTCGCCATCGGGCGGCATCTGCCAGAGGTGCGCGCGCCGCAGGCCGCGCCGCGGCGCCCGTGCTCGCTCCGCTCGCTCTGGGTGCGGGCGGCGCGGCCGGGCTGACACGCTGCGGGCGCCGCGCCAGGCCGCCCCGCTGCTGGCGGACCTGGGCGTTGACAACGACGGCTCCAGCGTGCGCCCTGGTTGCCCCGGCAGCAAGACTTTGCATCGCACGTCATGCGACCTGTCTCCGGCACGCACATGCACATGTGGCCATCACCTGCACAGGCTGAGGCTGGATTTGCGGCGGCGAGCGATGCAGCGCATCCGCACGTTGCCTGCACCCTGCATGCACGCGGAGGGCCCCAAGAGCTCCCTTTTTGCTATCTGCACAGGCAAGTGATGAGGAGTCGGAAGCAAGCAATGCGGCGCAGTCGCGACCAACAAGTACAGACAGTCCACGCACCACTGCGGCGGCCATCGCGCGCTTTGAGGCCGAGGTCGCGCCGCGCATCGCGGCGGAGGCTTTGTCGGAGGTCAGCCTGGAGGACCTGCGCCTGCAGTGTCGCGCGCTGCGGCCCGTGGGCTGCTGGTGTATGGAGTGCGCCCGGCTCTCGCCGCTGCTTGCATCCTGAGGGCCCCTGATGCCGGCTGGTGCCCAGCACAGGGTGGGCGCTGTTTGTGGAGCGCGCCTATTGCGCACGCGCAGGTGCCAAAACCTGTCCGGCATATCGGAGGCGGGCCTGCGGCTGCAGCTGTGCTCCGGCTGCAACACCGCGCGCTACTGCTCACGGGCGTGCCAGAGGCTCGCCTGGCGCGCGTGCCACAAGGGCGCGTGCCGGCGCCTGCACGCGCGCGCTTGACAGGCGCGGCCGCTTGGCCATCCCGTGTCACAGGGAAAGGGCGCCAGCTGCTCTGCAGCCAGTGCATGGTTTCTGCCGTACATGGCGCTCTTTGCTCGCCCTCAGCATCTGATTTCATGCCGGCGGGCAGGAGCGCAGCAGCGCGCCCCACACAATGAGCAGAGGGCCGCCTGGTGCGCGTGGAAGGTGTGGGGGGGGGCTCAGTTTGCAGACGCTGGTGCAGGATGGCAGTCGGGCCTCTCGCAGGCAGCGCCCGATTTTGTGACACGACACTGTATTAGCAGCTCTGGCATTACAAGTTTCTGAGGCATTGCTTGCAAATAGGCAGCTCAACTGGCCTGTGACGACTTGAATGTATTTTCAAGGTATGCAGACAAACTTGCCAAGCCTGGACATGAATAGATAGGCTTGAATCAGCAGACAAAGGATTTGCAGGCTAGTCATGGTATGCTACATGCGTCCCCTTCCATTGGCTTGCGCACTTTCGTCAAGCTGCACATATGGCTGAGAGAAAAGGCCTGCATCCGTTTCGCGGCAGGCTATATTCCACAAACGTGCAGACAGATTGGACAATACTGCACCTCTATGGCACGTCTAAACCTCAAGTTACCCTCAGTAACTGGACATCTCAGACACAATGCCACGAGAACCACATCTTTAAGGACTCATGACTCATCTGCATGCTTGCATGATAGTGCGCAGCGCAACTTGCGCTGCACAGCCAGGCTGGGGCCGCTGCGCAGGCTGGCTGATCAGCGCCCATAATTCGTCAACATCTTATGTATGATCCACGCTCGAATAAGAGTCCCGCTGCGCGCGGTAATGCAGATGGGTGTGCATACACACTCGGACATGGCTGCCAAGCTTAGCTGACCCTACTGACCCTAATAACCCTCTCTGACCTCGTACGGTGCCGTTTGCCATCGAGTAAACGAACTCTCCTTCACATCAGACAGTCCTCAGGGAGCTCAGGTCCAGCTGTGGGTAGCCTAAGATGTGCGCACTGGCGAGGCTGCCGGCCAGGGCTGCAGCGCGGGTCAAGGCGCTCGAGGCGGGGGCTCCAATGCTGGCAGCCGCAGCCACGTGCCCCCTGCGCCTGGTGGACCTGAGAGACCCCGACGCAGCAGCTCTGCTGAGGACTATCATCATGCCCGAGCTGCTGCGGCCTGAGGACATAGAGGAGGGCCTGACGCTGCGCACAGCGCGGCTCGTCTACAACGAGCCTCGTTCTCTTGGACTGCTGGCCACGCTAATCAGCTGCACCACGCGCATCGTATGGGAGGACCTGCTTGCTGCGCGAGGTCTTCCCGTATACGAGCGCTTGCTGGAGATGGTGGTATATACATTGCAAACGATGTGCCTCATGCTGGCGTGTCCGTTCTACATATGCAAGTGCTGCGATGGCCCTGGGCGCTGCGTGGCTATTAAGGAAGCTGCCAAGAGGTGAGCCTGCGCTCGCTTTCGTCTGCACTTTGGGGTGTGCGCAAGCGCGCACTTGGTAGACTGGCGCCGCCCCTATAAAAAGCAGCGTGTGCTTCTGCACGCAGGTACGCAAAGTTCGACATATGCGGCCTGGCTGCAGGCCTGGCCACGTCGTGGGCAGCGCTGGCGGCGAGCTGCCCCGAGCTTCTACACGACTCCTTGGCACATGACACGCTCTTCACCTGCGCACGCTTGCTGGACTTCGTGCGCCTTCCGCCTGTGCTGCGTGCTGTTCCAGGCCACTCTGCACAGGCTGCGCCACGGCAGGCTGCGCGCGACGTAGGTGGTCGGTCACTGGTGCGAGGTTGATGAGTCAGACGTGTGGGGCGAGGCTGCTACGTCCGCTTTCTGGACGCAGTACAGCCCGGGCCTCACGACGCTGCTCCTGTGGCTGACCAGCGCTCCAGCCAGCCGGCCGCTCCGCAACTTTGCGTCAGGGGCTGCGGTCGTTGGACAGTGCGACAGCGCGCTCGCGCTGTCCTCGCAGGTGCGCACTGTTGCATATCCCCGTCCGGCAGCGCTTGCAGGCAGCACCTGAAGATGTGCACCTGGTCCGCCGCAGCACCTGCACAGCAGGGTGTGCCTGTACGACACGCTGAGCGATGCCGGCAAGGCCCCGCATGCCGCATACCTGACGGCCTTCTGCAGCGCTGCCGGGGGCGGCCTCCTGGTCCGCGCCATGGAGCAGGGCATGCCCGTGAGCGGTGCGCACCGCCGCAGCCCAGGCGCGGCGCAGCTCCTGCCTGGCGCCGTTGCAGCGCCGCATGCGGAAGGCGAGCAGGTAACCCTAATCCCGACCCTTGCAGACTGCGGGCCGCGCTCCCGCAGGCGGCCCGCGCGAGGCCGTGTACGCCTGGGAGATGGCGCTGAGCGGCATCGACAGCGCGCTGGACGCGCTCAACACGCCGCGCGCGGCGCCGCTCGACCCGGAGGCGGAGCAGCGGCTGCACGCCCTGCTGGCCGAGCGCGTGGCGCCGCTGCTGCTGCGCTGCCTGCAGGCGTGGGAGGGCGGTGCGGGCGCCTCCAGCCCGCTGTGATGTGCCGCTGCGTGGCTGCAGCGCGCCTCCCTGGCTTGATGTTCTTCCGGAGACCGCCGTGCGCGTGCACGGCGTGCTCTGCGCTAGCTTTCGCTGGGTGCATGTGCATGCCGCGCTGGCCTGCAGTCCACTGGTGGGCTGGGCGGGTGCCCTTCGGGGTGCCCGCAGGCGCGCAGTCGTCATGCGCGCCAGCCCTGCTGCTGCCATGCCCAGAAGCTAGGCCTGTGCCGGTGCCTTTCAAGGCCTTTCCAAGGCCAGTGCCGGCGCGGTCCCAGGGGCGGCACACCGGCCTGCAACCTGCGCACGGCCTCGGCGCGCTGCAGGCCAGCAGCGCGTCCCGGAGGAGATCGCATGCGTGTGCAGCACCGCGCTGGGCGGCCTGCTGGCGTGCGAGCGCGTGAGCGAGCGCATGGCTGTGGGGGAGCTCATCGGCAGCATGCGATGCCTGTACACCATGCTGCAGTGGACGCTGCGACGCATCGCGGGGCTGGTGCGCGCACAGGCGCAGCGCGCGCCCGCAGGCAGCAGCGCCGAGCGAGCGCGGCGCACGCGCCTGCGCTGCCAGCCAGCTCTGCGCTGTGCCCCGCCGCAGCTCCTTGCATGTACCGGGCTCTGCGAGCAGCGCAGCAGCCATGTGCCTGCAAGCCAGCCATCATCGCAGGCCGGTGCACCTCCGTGCCAGCTGCCATGCCTGTACAAGGGGGTCAGTAGCGCTGACCGCGAAGATGGTGCTGCTAGGCGCACGCTTCTGCCGCCCAGCGCAGCGCCGGACTGGCTGGCTAGTCGTCTGGCAGTTGGCGCTCGCGCCGGGTCCCTGCGGCCAGCCGCATCCGATGCCGTGGCTGCCCCGCGCAGAGCGTGGACGAGGCGAGCGCGGCCTCGCAGGCGTCGTCAAGCATCACGTTCGAGCACAAGCTGCAGCACACGTGCGGGAAGCTCGCCCGCTGCCACTGGCCCTGGTCGCGGCTGGTGCGCCCCCGCACCAGCGCATGCCCAGTAGGCGCGCGCACCCTCTGCATACGGCATAACTACAAACCTTCATAAGACGTCATGAGGCTCGCCAGGCTACTTCGGACAGCGCTGCATGCCAGGGCCTGCGCAATTCCAGGAGCGCGCTCTGTTTTGATGCTGCACCGGTACAACAAGACTGTGGATCTGCAAGAACGGTGCTCACCTTGCACGCGGTTATTCGTCAGGTGGATGAAGGGGTTTCGCATGACGACGCCAAGCGACGCGATGCCCTGCTGCCCCTCGCCCTGGCCGCCATGGAGGCGGGGCTGCGGCGCTTGCCGGACGCGCTGGGCTGCGCGCAGATGCGCCACGAAGGCAAAGTCGCCTATCACGTGCGCTCACCGCGGCGCCTCAGTCCCTGACATCCCATGGCTGCGCGGCGACTTGCGCGCCCTCGCCACTGCGCATCTGGTTGCACGCGAGCATGCTGGCAGCGCTAGGGTTGCAGGCGCGCCCGTCACAAACCATGACCCTAAGCTCAGCGGGCTCGCGTGCAGGCGGTGGGGCATGCGGTGGAGGTGCTGCTGTGCCTGGGCGCTTGCAAGGTCGCCCCGCCGGCTGCAAGGGCGCTGCTCTCGACGCTGGCCAAGCTGCTCGCGATGGCGCATGCGCCAGGCTCCGCCCTGTGCGCAGAGCTACGGGTGCGCCGCATGAGCGTCCGGCGGTCGCGGTGGCCCGTCGCAGCGCGCCGCGTGCATGCAAACAAAACTGTGTGTGAGAGCTCTTGGTGCCTGACATGGAGGAGCCTGGGCGCTTCCAGGACACCCTGCTTGTGCGTGCGGATGGCACCCGCAAGCCTATATCCTGCAAGAAAACCCGACATAAGGAGGGCGGCAGGAGGCGCTGGGCGTCGCGTGCATCGGCTGGGCTCCGGACCTGCTGTGCTCGGATGCGTGCCTCCGCGAGATTGGCTATGCGCTGCCGGCCGAGCTGGTACCATACGCTGCCGCCCAGCTGCTGCCCGTCCTGCTCCTGCCGCCCGAGCGCGTGCGTGCGCTGGAGCTGCCGCGCCATTTGCCGCTCGGCGGCACCACCCGCGTGTCAGACTTCCTTTCAGACCTGCTGGTGAGCAGAGATTGTATTCTCTATGCGCTTCTTGCTGGCATGGGGCGCGGCCTGGCGTGAACGGTCTCCTGTGCGCCGCAGGGCGCCTGCGGCCAGCTCGCAGCGCGCGATGGCCCCAAGGAGTGCAGGGCGCTCGTGCCAGCGTGCGCGGCCCTGGTGCCGTTTGTTGTCGCGGCGCTGCGCAGGCTGGCCGACCGTCCCTGGATCCCGCCATGTGCGCGGCTCCCTCATGCGTTTGACTGAGCAGGGACTGCTGGGTGACTGGAGGGGGCCGCCTTGTCATGTTACCAACAGCCGCAGACCGCTATGCTGAGCAAGAGGCGCACGCCGCGTGCCTGCGCACCCAAACATAATCATTCGCAGAGTCTGACTGTGGCTCTGCCCCTGCTGCGCGACGGCCCTGAGCATGCAGTCAAGCCACTCGCGCGTGGGCATGCCTGGCGCACATGAGGACGTCTGCATGCACGCGTCCGCACAGCCGGTGCGTGCAGCGAGGCACGCAAGGCTCGCCTGCCGCAGGCCATGGCGCGGCCGGCGGGGGCGATGACGGCAGCGCGTACCAGGCCTGGAAGGAGAAGGCGGAGGGGTGGGTCAGGGAGGCGCTGGAGGGCGCCGCCAAGCTGTGCGGCGTGTCGCGCGCGCTGGCCGCGGCGCTCGCGCGCGCCGGCGCGCTGGGCGCGGCGGACCGCCTCGCGCAGCGCTTCGCGGACGCGCACGGGGAGGGCAGCGGGAGCGAGGCCGGCGAAGTGTTTGTGCGGGAGTGCATGGAGGACGTGCTGCGCGCCGTCGGGCGGCACCTGCCAGAGGTGCGCGCGCCGCGGGCCGCGCTGCAGCACCCCTGCCTCATGCTCGGGTGCGGGCGGCGCTGATTCGCTGCAGGCGCCGCGCCAGGCTGCTCCGCTACTGGCGGACCTGGGCGTCGACGATGGCAGCTCCAGCGTGCGTCCTGGTTGCCCTGGCAGCATGCTTTGCATTGCATGTGATGCACCCCTTCTCTGGCATGCACGTGCCATCATGGCTCATGTTGCCGTCACCTGCGCAGGCGCAGGCCGGAAGTGAGGCAGCAAGCGACGCGGCGCACTCCAAGCAGGAAGCGAGCGAGTCAGATACGAGCCCAGTGGGGTCAAACGACCCCTGTGCATGCCCTCCAATGGTCCTACCGCACGCTGCCTGCACCATGCATACATGCGGCGGGCCCCAAAAGTTCCGTTTTGACATCTGCACAGGCCAGTGACGAGTGGTAGGAAGCGAGCAATGCGGCGCAGTCACGACCAACAAGCACAGACAACCCAGATACCACTACGGCGGCCATCGCGCGCTTTGAGGCCGAGCTCGCGCCGGGCATCGCGGCGGAGGCCCTGTCGGAGGTCAGCCTGGAGGACCTGCGCCTGCAGACGCCCGCGCTGCGCCCCGTGGGCTGCTGGTGTACAGAGTGCGCCCGGCTCCCGCCGCAGCCTGCATCCTGCGGCGCCCTGATGCCGTCTGGTGCCCAGCACAGGTTGCTGGCTCTGGAGCGTGCCTGACACGCACGCGCAGGTGCCAGAACTTGTCCGGCGCGACGGAGGCGGGCCTGCGGCTGCAGCTGTGCTCCGGCTGCAATACCGCGCTCTACTGCTCACAGGAGTGCCAGAGACTCGCCTGGCGCGCGGGCCACAAGAGCGCGTGCCCGCGCCTGCACGCGCGCGCTTGACAGGCGCGGCTGTTTGGCTTTTCTTGTCAGGGGTGGGCACCAGCTCCTCTGCATGCAGGTACATGTTGCGTACAACCCTGGCCAGACCCTATTCTGCACCCACCTGGAGCACGCCGATGACCAGCGGTTCCGCATGACAAGATTGGGCCCGCCTGGCTGCTTTGGCAGGAGCGATGCGCCTCGCTTGGACAATTGCTGCATGCCCTGTCAAGCTGACACTCGTGTTCTGCCTGGTGACACCTGCTGTCCTGCGCCGCAGAGGCGCTTGCAAGGTCTGGCTCAACTTGCTTTTGGATAAGCTGGCGGGTTATCTCCAAGACGCTGGCGCTGGTCGGCTGATGCGCTGGAGTGTGGACAGCCCCTTGCGCGGCTATGGTGCCCAGCAGAGGCTGTTCGCCGTCAGGAGCATAATCATGCATGTCTTATAGCAACCACGCTTTTGTGAGCCTGCCTGCGCGCAAGAGTGTATAATGAACATGCCTGTTTTAAGCAACCGTAACAGGCTTGCAGTGTATACATGCAGATAGGAATGACACTGCCTGCCTTTGTTGCGTGGCGTCGAAGACGGTCCCTTCAGCCACGTCTTTCCTGTTTGTGCTAGGAAACGAGACAGCATAAGCTCTGGCGGCGCACTTGGCCAGGCGGGCAGCCAGGCATGCATCCTGCACACAGACAGAGCCTTGGCTGAGGCTCGCGGACATGTGCGGCACGCCTGACCACAGGCAGGGGACTCTGCAAGGCCCTTGCGTTGCGCTGCAAGACCGCACTAGCGCTGGAAGGCTGCCCTGCCATTCTGGAAACGGTGGTTGAGTGAGAACAGTCACCAAGCTGAGCCGTCGCGGTACTCGCACAGCAGCTCACCTAGCCTGCACATGCTTTGCAGGTGCGAGGCGCAGTTGCCACTCCATCGCCTGACCATAGAGTGCTGACACCCTACCCCGCACGTGCCATTGAGGCTGGCATGGAAGGGCGGAGTAGTGCCTGCCATGCTTTGACGTATGCTCCACACAGATGACCCGCGTCGGTTCCGCTGCAGCGTGCCAGTGCCCACAGCGGGGCATCATGCCCTCAAAAGGGCAGATCCTGGCCCACAGCCCTTGAGCACTGCCGCGCGAGCCGCTGCGGCCGCCACCAGCCCTGTCAGCAGCTCGCAGCCGCGTTCACATGCCCTCAGCACGCGGAGCGGCCCGTTCTGTTCCACATACATGCCGGCGCAGGGGCCTCAGGTCCCCCTCCCGCCAACTCTCGGACGGCAACTCAAACTCAACCCGACCGCAGCAGCAGGCCCGTGCGCAGCCCCCCGCCCCTAGTCGCCCGCCTTGAGCGTCTTGGGCAGCTTGATGACCTTGCCGATCGCGATGGTGCGGCCCTCGTCGCGCAGCGTGAAGCGGCCCAGCTGCGGCACCACGTCAAACTGCTCCACGCAGATGGGCTTCTCCATGGTGATGCGCGCAATGATCACCGCCCCGCTCTTCACGTACTTGACCTGCGCGGCCGGGCGGGTTGCTCGGCACCAACGTGCCGCCAGGATGCCGCCGGCATCGGCGTGTGCGCGACGGCTGAAGTGGCAGCCGTCTTTGGGCGGGCCCGCAGGCACTGCGCATGAGGCAGGAGAGAGGATGGCATGCGGAGCCAGCTGCTCATGGCAACAGTGGCAAGCAGGGGGCGGCCGCTGGGCACACGGCTGCCGCGGCGCGAGCCAGCAGCTAAATATGGTGCAAGCATGGTGCCCGGTGGCCGGCTGGGGGCCGCGCCTTCTTGCGCTCGCGCGTCTTCGGGTCGACCTGCGCGAGCAGCTTGGTGATCTCGCACTCCTCCACGAGCGAGTGGATGTGCAGCACGGCCTTGTACCCGGCCGTGAAGATCGCCTTGTGCTCCAGCAGGTCCAGGATCTGCGGCGCACGCAGGGGTTAGGGTAACTTGATTAGGGTTAGAGTAGCTTGGTAAGGGTTAGATCACGGGGGAAAAAACGGCACTACCCCTGTGACTGCGCGCGCGCCTGCAGCTGCGTGTCGAAGTAGGTTACGCAGGGCACCGGCTTGGAGCGCGAGCAGAGCACGAAGCCGCCGGCGACCTCGTCCTCGTCCACGCCCGCCAGGCGCAGGCGCAGGTTCTCGCCGCCGCGCGCCGCGGCCACCTCCACGTCGTCGCGGTACACCGTGGTCACCGTCACGGGCACCCTGCGCGCATGTTCCTGGAGTGTACGGCCCGACCGGACTTCTGACCCCTTGCCTATGGCTTGGATACAGCTTGTTTGTTGCCTCTCCTGTGCTTCGCAAGACAGCTGTGCGATCCTCCCTGTCGCCAGGCGCGGCGCTACACCATATCAGCAGCACGCCAGTCACACATCATTTCCTCGGGCACGGGTCCGCTGGCGCGGGGCGGCCAGCGGGAGCGCGCGGCGCGGGGCGGCCAGCGGAGCGCGCTGCGCGCACTTGTTGGGCATGACGTAGAGGCGGTCGCCCTTGCGCACGATGCCGGCCTCCGACTTGCCCATCACGATGGTGCCCATGTCCTTGTACTTGTCGATGACCGACATGCGGAAGGGCGCGAGCGGGTCGCGCTCCAGCGGCTGGATGCCGTCCAGCGTGCTGAACAGCGTGCCGCCCTGCGCGCGCGTTGGGCGGCATCATAACCCTCCCACTAGGGCCCTGCCCCACGGACCCGCACGCGCGCGCGCTCCGCCCGCGCTAGCGCATGCGCAACAGGGATCGCTCTGCCCGCCACGCGCGCCGCGCGCCGAGGCGAGCCGCTCTCTTACACGTGTAGCGCGTGCTCTTGCATGCTTGCGCAAGCGACACGGTGGCCTCCGGCATCGGCATGCGACCGCCCGCGCCCGCCGCCTCCGCCTGCAACACGGCTGGGGCAGGGCAGACATGCTGGCCTTCTGAGGCCCCTGCCAGCGCTGATCGTGCAGCGCGGCCGGCAGCGGCGGCCCACGCGCAAAGCTCGGCGCAGCGGGGAGGAGCCCGCGGCGCGCCTTATACCAGGGGCAGACGCCGGGCGGCACGGCGTCGCGCAGGTTGTGCCCGAGCAGGCCCGACATGGGCAGGAACACAATGTCCTTCTTGGGGTTGTAGCCGCAGGCCTTCAGGAAGGGCGTCAGGCCGGTGCAGATCTCGTTGTAGCGCTCCTGCGACCACGCGCCGTCCGGGCCCGTGATGGACGGGTCGTCCATCTTGTTCACCTGCGGCGCCGCGCGCGCAGGGGCGCTCGCCGGCTGCTCGCATGCTACGGGCGTCTCGCATGCTCCCAGGCGACTCGGTGCAGATCTGCCTGCCCAGGCGTCCAGGCGCTGTTGGGGCCCATTCATGCCTGTTCCACTGAAGCAAGCGGAGGCCCGAGCAGAATACAACGAAGGCTGCCAGGCACTAGCGCAGATCAAAACGAAGGCTGCCAGACACTAGCACAGGAAGCCCTGCGCTTCGCAGGTTGTCGCACCCGTTCTGACATGCAGCACATGTCCCGCAAGCGCAGCTCAGCCGCTCACAGCCCCCCGTCAGCACGCGGGCGCGCACCGCGACGATGAGCTTGGCCACGCCCAGCGTGCGCGCCAGCTGCGCGTGCTCCCGCGTCTGCCCGCCGCGCTCAAACCCCGTCTCGAACTCGCCCTGCCGGCCAGCAGCACGCCTTCGCGCGCCTCTCTCAGAAGCTGCAGCCCACTATCACACTCGACTCGACTGCTCCCAGCCTCTCGCAGCAGGGCCGCTGGGCGACATGCTGTCCAGCCACAAGCTGCGCCCAGACGACCTCGGGCCCCGGGTCCCGCCCATGCGCATGCGCGCATCGCAGCAGCAGGCGGCGGGGCCCCGGCGCGCGCGCGCGCCTTGCGCGCGGCGATGACCAGCACGCCCACGTCGGCCTGCGCGGCGCCGGCGATCATGTTGGGCACGTAGTTCTTGTGCCCGGGCGCGTCCAGGATGGTGTAGCGCTTCTTGGCGGTGCTGAAGTGCGCGCGGCCGACCTCCACGGTCTTGCCCTTGGCGCGCTCCTCCTCGTTCGTGTCCATGATGTAGGCCATGTACCAGCTCTCGCGGTTCTTGTCCTTGGCCTCCCTGCGCGCGCGCAAGGAGGCCACCCTCGGGGTGTGGGCCTCATCCGCGCGTGCTCTTCCGCAGGGACCACCCCGGGTGCTGGGCCCTGCCGCGCCCTAGCACCTGGGCGATCTGTGCAGCGTGCGGGCCGGGTGGCACGCAGCGCTCTCCGTTGCTTGGGGCTCCCCTGCATGGGGTGCGGCTTGCGTCGCATGCTGCGCAAGCGGCGCACGCGCTGCGGGCAGCGCCTCCGCTCTGCACAGATGAAGCTGGCGCATGCGCTCCATGCCGCACAATCCTTTCTCGCCGCTGCTATCTGCGCAGTGCGCCTCTTCCACGGCACCCACGGCCTGCCGTCACACCCTCTCCAACACTCCACGCAAGAGCATGCTGGCCTTGCGCCATGATGAGTCCAAGCAGTCGCACGCACGCGCTGCTCACTGATCGCCCTGTGAGGAGCCAGTCAGCCAGGAACGAGCCTCGCCGCCCATCATGGCAGGGCTGTGGGTGGGCGCACTTCTCATACTTCTGGATGGTCCGCTCGTCCACGCCGCCGGTGAGGTACAGGATCTGGCCGCCCGTCGTCGACTTGCCCGCATCGACGTGCCCAATGAAGACGATATTCAGGTGTTCCCTGCGCGGCCCCGGCGGCTGTCCAGGGGCTGGCATGCGCCGCCACGTCTGCTGCACTCAGCCACAGCCGACGCAGGAGAAGCAACGCACCCATGTGCTGTGGGGAGAACAGGTGCATACAGAGCCGCACCAGGCTGCCTCTTCAGCTACAGTGCAGCGCACGGAGCAGCAAGCACAGGTAAGAAGCCTGGCTGAAGGCACCCGTGACAGCACGCCGACGCATCAAGGAGAGCGCGCTCGGTGCCGCAACTGTAGGACCCTGCTCCCCCTCTGCTCTGCCGCAGAGCGCAGCACTGCACCAACACGGTCGCGGGCCAGGCGGCGGTCGCTGCAGCAGCGAGCGGCGCCGCCGCCGGGCGCCGCCCAGCTACCGGCGCCAGGGCCAGCGCGCCTGTCGTCCGCCTTCGCCAGCTCCTCATCTATCCGCCGCAGCTCCTCCACGCGCGCCGCGCTGTCGCCCTCGTCCTCCTCCTCCTCGTCCCCGTCGTCGGGCATCGGCTCCGACACAGGCTCCTTCCGCGCGGGCGCGGCCGCCGGCGCCGCGGCGGGCGCCTCGGGCGCGGCCGCGCCCTTCCCGGGCGCGGGCGGCTGCGGCGCCGGCGCCGCCGCGCCGTCCGCAGCCGGCGGCTTTGCTCGCGCGGGCTCCGCATCTGTCATGTGCACGTCGGCTGTCTCGGCAGCCGGCTTCTCCGCGCCTGCACGGTGACTGAGTATAACAGGGCCGCGCTTGAAGACAAGTGCAGACGAGCCTGCACACGGATCGGCCGGTGGCGAAACACACCGCAAGCTCTTGACACTATGGCCAATTCTTGTGCTGTCCCGCGAGGTGCTGGGTAAAGGCTGTGCAACAACATCGCAGCAGTGCTTGTCCGGGCCGCAGATATCACCCTTGACGCGCGCACAAAGGTGTACCTGGGGATGCGCTGCTCGCGGCCGCGGCCTGCAGGCTGCGGCGCTCCTCATCGGACAGCACGAACGCCGGCGGCCGCGGCGGCGCCGCCGGCCCGCCGTACGCGCCCGGCGGCGCGGCGGGCGCGTGCGCTGGCGGGGGCGCCCAGTGCGGCGGCGGCGGCGGCGGCGGCGGCCCGCCCCAGGTGGGCGCAAACGTCGACGCGCCAGGGTTGAAGCTGAATGTGGGCGCGGACGGGTTGAGCCGCAGCATGCCCGGCCGCTGCGGCTGCGGCGCGCCCGCCTGCCCGTCCGTCCCGTCCTCCCAGCTGT
>JAABUH010003115.1_pt1 | contig 14753 bp, 13 predicted proteins | sample 5559121 | NCBI WGS metagenome assembly JAABUH01 (sample SAMN10711871, study PRJNA513364) | rock metagenome | isolation source: Antarctica rocks | place: Antarctica: Victoria Land, Battleship Promontory nord | collected 2015-12-28
CTCAGCAGCGTCATCATGCGGTAGACTGTCTCAGGCATCGGGAGGCTCCTTCGGCACGATATGGTCTCAGCACCCGTATCCTACCAAAGCCCTCCCTGTGCCCCTCCCCTTAGCGAAAACTAGAGTAGGTATTGGGCGTCTCAAAATCTCTAGGATGCCCTGAGATGGGCATTTTGAGACGACTTTTGCAACCCGTCATGTCGGAGGTGTCGCAACGTGTACCTTCTGCGACGTGCTCCAACCGCGTGAAAGGGCCGGGTCAAGCCCTTAAGTGCACTTTTTGAGGGGTCTTGCAGAAACCCCCAAACGCTTGCACGCGCATGGCCTCATCAAGAAGATCGAGCGCACGTACACATACGACCTGACCCACGCCGGGCAGCACATCATCGTAACCGCCCTGAAACTGCGTGAACTCGTGGTCATTCCCTCTCTGGCGGGGTTGCTTCCCGCTGCGGCCTAAACTTCTGCCCATTTTGCGATCAATGGCACTCGTAAGGGACTAATAGGGGATACAGCGATATCCTCATCTACGCCGATGCTACCACTGGTACTGGTACAACTGGAACGGGGGGAACGAGCGACATGGTGGACAGGGCAGGAGCGACGGGGCAGAGCGGGGACGCGGGCTATCTCACCATGGGCGAAGCGGCCGGCCGCCTTGGGATTTCCAAGCCCACCCTGCGCCGGGCGCTCTATCGCGGCGCACTCCCGCTGGCGTATCGCACCCCCGGCGGGTACGTCCGCTTCCGCCCCGCCGATGTGGAGGCCTACGCCTGCCACCTGGCCGGTCCCCACGAGACAGCGGACAGCGGCGCCACCGCCCCACCCGGCCAGGTGCGCCCGCGTTCCCATGCGCGGGACGCCGAGACGCCCTTGCCCGCCCCGCCGTGGCCCGCCGTGCCGGGGCGGGGGGAGAGCCGGTGAACGTGCCCTTCCCCGGCCTTCGGCCGCGCCTCGCGCGTGGAGCCCCGCCGATCGTCGGCGTCACGCTCGTCTTCGCGGCGTACGAGGCCCTCAAGCAGGTCTTCTTGCCGGGCCTGAGCACATGGCAATCGCACGCCAGGAGCATCGCCGTCGTGGCCCTGCTGACCACGCTTGGGAGCATCTGGGTCCAACGCCTGCTGCACGCGCATATCACCCACGCTGAGGAGTTGGCGCGCGGCTCCACGGGGAGGAAGCGCTGCGGGCGCGTGAGGAGGATTTCCAGGCGATCTTCGAGCAGGCCGCCGTCGGCATCGCCCTGCTCGCGCTGGACGGCCGCTACGTGCGCGTCAACGACCGTCTGTGCGCGCTGCTCGGTTATACGCGCGACGAGATCCTCGGCCGCTCCTGGCAGGACTTGGTAGCATCTGATGATGAATCGGCCCGCGATCGCGACCAGATCCCGCTCCTGCTGGCGGACCCCGGGCGCATCTATGCCGCGGGCAAGCGGCACCTGCGCAAGGATGGCCGCACGTTGTGGGGCCACGTCACGCTGTCGGTGCGATGTGACGCGCACGGCGCACCCCACTCCCTCGTCAGCGTGCTGGAGGACTGCTCGGCGCGTGTCGCCTCCGCGGCCGAGGCGCGGGCCGCTGCCGAGCGCTACCGGCAGATGTTCGAGACGAACCGCGCCATCAAGCTGGTCGTGGACGCCGCGACGGGCCAGATCGTGGATGCCAATCCGGCCGCGTGTGACTTCTACGGCTACAGTCGGACGGAGATCATGGAGCGGCGCATCTGGGACGTCAACGCGCTGCCCGAGGGCGAGGTGCGTGCCGCCATGGACCGCGCGGAGCGCCTGGAGCGCCTGTCCTTTATCGTCCCCCACCGCCTGGCCTCGGGGGAGATCCGCGACGTCGAAGTGTACTCTGGTCCCGTGCAGCTCCAGGGCCGCCCCGCCCTCTATTCCATCATCCACGATGTGACCGAGCGCACGCGGGCGGAAGTGGCGCTCCAGCATCAGGCGATGCACGATGCCCTGACCGGCTTACCCAATCGCACGCTGCTGCACGACCGTGTGGCCCACGCGCTGCACCCGGGCCTGAGCAACGGCGACGGAAGGCCGCTCGCGTTCCTGCTCCTCGACCTCGACCGCTTCAAGGAGATCAACGACACGTTCGGGCACGCGCAGGGCGATCTCGTTCTGCGGGAGGTGGCGCAGCGACTGAGCGGGGCAGTGCGTGCGGCGGACACGGTGGCCCGCCTGGGCGGCGATGAGTTCGCCGTGCTCCTGCCCGACACGGACGAGGCCGGTGCCATCGTCGTGGCTGGGACACTGCGCGCCGCGCTCGACGCGCCGATCAGGGTAGCGGAGCTGGCGCTGACCGTCGAGGCGAGCATCGGGATTGCCCTGTCCCCGCGGCACGGCGTCGATGGCCACACCCTCCTGCGGCATGCGGATGTGGCCATGTACGCGGCCAAACGGGGGCGGCGCGGCTCCGCCGTGTATGCGTCCGTGGAGGACCAGGCCACCCCCGCGCGCCTTGCCCTGCGCGCCGACTTGCGCGTCGCCATCGAGCAAGGCGCGCTGACCCTGCACTATCAGCCCAAGGTGGACGTGGCAACCGGGCGGGTGAGCGGCGTCGAAGCGCTGGTGCGCTGGCCACACCCGCGGCACGGCCTGATCCCGCCCGACCAGTTCATCTCCCTGGCCGAACAGAGCGGGCTCATCGCCCCCTTAACGCTCTGGGTGCTGGAGGAGGCGCTCCGCCAGTGCCACCGCTGGCACGCGGCCGGCTGGCCCCTGACCATGGCCGTCAATCTCTCGACGTGGAACCTGCATGATCCGGCCCTCCCCGAGGTCGTCGCCGCGCGCCTGGCCATGCACGACGTGCCCCCAGAGGCCCTGTGCCTCGAGGTGACCGAGACGGCGGTCATGACGGACATGACGCGCACCCACGAGGTGCTTAGACGCCTGCGGGCGCGGGGCGTAGGCATCTCGGTGGACGACTTCGGCACGGGCTATTCCTCGCTATCTTATCTCAAGCAGCTGCCGGTGGATGAGCTCAAGATCGACCGGTCCTTCGTGCGGCAACTGGCGACGGATCGGACCGACGCGACGCTGGTCGCGTCCATCGTGGGACTGGGGCACGGGTTGGGCCTGCGAGTAGTGGCCGAGGGCATTGAGGATCAACGGAGTTGGGACGCGCTAGCGGGCATGGGCTGCGACGTGGCGCAGGGCTACTACCTGAGCCGGCCCTTGCCCGCCGACGACCTCACCCGCTGGCTCCAGGCCACGCCGCGTGCTGTCGCCTAGCGAACCTGTGGGGCGACGCGAAACACTAGTTATCCGGGACGTTGTAGCATTCCGTCAGGATCTTAGCGACCGGCCTACCCGATGTTCAAGCGCATCCGGGACCTGGACGAGCCCGCGTTTATCGCGGTCCATCAGGACGACACCTCGCCACAATCGAATGGCTCTCCCGACAACTTGGTGAAGCCAAAATCTAGGAAAAGCGCGTTGCACCTGATGAGATATGGCACATCTAGCTCATTAAGATGTGAGATCACCGCATATGGTTAAGAAAGATATAATGCTGAGCGTCACTTCACGGTGACGCTTTTGTACCAAAAACGGGGGTGATTGGGAGTACAAATGTTGAGACATGTCAGGCATTTCTGGCTGCCCTGCGAGGCTCGACGATGGTCCCTGAGCGCGCCGCCTCACGTTTTGGGCCATGTTCCCTCACATTCTCATCCAAACTGTTTCACCAAGTCATCGGGAGAGCCAATCGATTGGCTCTCCCGATGACTTGGTGAAGCCCGGATCGAGGGAAAGTGCTCCGTGGCCTGCGAAACATGACGCGACCAAGCCGAAAGCGCGCACGATCGGCACGGATCGATGCGACAAGCGTAGAAATCGGCGTCGTTTTGCGTTGCCACTTTCGATGCGCCTGTATGCGCACGCGTCGGGTGACAATACGGAAGCATAGCTACCGCTTTCCTTATCCCACCTGTTGCTTTTGCCACCAGCAAGCGTGCCACTTCATGGCCTCTCACGTCACATCTCAGATTCTCGTCTGACCCGCTTCACCAAGTCGTCGGGAGAGCCAATCGATTTGACACATATATGCACTCTCCCGTGAGACGCTGTATCGTAGTAGCACGACAGCGCGTCGCGTCAGCGCGATGGGGCACGACGAGATGAGACCCGATAGGGCAGGCCGTAGTGGACAGTCAGGCGCGGCTGAAGGTGATGGAGGAATGGCTTGACCTCCGCACACGCTGTCCCTGGCCCGAGCAGCAGCGCTATGAGGTCCTGCGCTCCGTGGTCCTGTTCGGCCATTCGCCCGCCGAGCGCGCCCTGGAGACCGGCGTCCCGCGCGCCAGCCTGTACCGCCGGGTCCGGCGCTTCAAGGAACGACGGGTGTCGGTGGACCCCAACGGTGTACGGGGCGCGGGTCCGAATGCGCATAGGGAACACCCTGACCGGTGTTCCGCTCGGGCCGGCGGCTATGACCGATTACCGTCGGCGCAGTCCGGCGATGAGCAGGTTGACCAGGCGACGCGCGTCGTAGTGGGGGTCGTTGTCGGCGCCGATGCAGAGGTTGCCGACGCCGTGCATGAGGTCGAAGGCATCCATGTCGGGGCGAATCTCGCCGGCCTCGGCCGCGGCGTCGAGCAGTTGAGCGCACACAGGCACGAGGCGGCCGAGGAAGTAGGCGTGCAGCGCACGCTAGGCCACGACATGCTGGACATATCCGTGCATTCGTCGCTGGCACGCGACTTTGCCCACACCTTGACAACGATGCTTGTCAAGGCGTATAAAGTGGAGCAAAGGCAGCTTAACGCGACGAGGACGAGTACTCGGGTTACAACCCTCAGGGAGGACGCGCCACCGACTGCGAGCGCGCCCGGTCATGAGCCCGACGAAAACCACCTCTCCAATCGTTCCCTGAACGCTATCAGCTAGTACGGGGACGCGGGGGCACCCGTTATCAGCCCAAGGAGCCCGCATCGCTACGGCATGTCGGGGAACTCCGGGTGGAACCACGACGAGCCCGTCGTCCCGAAGTATGGGACGGCGGCTTTTTGCATTTCCCCGGAGGATAATATGCCGGTTTCCCCCGACTCAGACCCGTACTATCGCCTGCGCCACTCGGCCGCGCACGTCCTGGCCCAGGCGGTCCTCGAACTCTTCCCCGAGGCCAAGCTGGGCATCGGGCCGCCCATCGAGGACGGCTTCTACTACGACTTCGACCTGCCGCGCCCGCTCACGCCCGACGACCTACGAGACATCGAGCGCCGGATGCGGCGCACCATCACGGGCGACTATCCGTTCATCTACCGCGCCGTCGACGCCGACGAGGCGCGCGCCCTGTTCGCGGACCAGCCGTACAAGCGCGAGTTGATCGACGGGCTCGCCGCTGGCCAGGACGAGCACGGCGAGGCGGGGAGCGGCGGCACGACCATCTCGACCTATCGTCAGGACACGTTCGAGGACTTGTGCCGCGGGCCGCATGTGGCGAGTACGGGCGCTATCCCGGCCGACGCCCTCGCGCTGCTCAACGTGTCCGGCGCCTACTGGCGCGGCGACGAGCGCCGGCCCATGCTCCAGCGCATCTACGGGACCGCGTGGGACAACAAGGAAGAGTTGGACCGCTACCTCTGGTGCCTGGAGGAGGCCAAGCGGCGCGATCACCGCGTGTTGGGCAAGGAGCTCGACCTCTACAGCGTGTCGGAGGACGTCGGCCCGGGCTTGATCCTCTGGCACCCGAAAGGGGCCATGGTGCGCGTGCTGGCCGAGGACTTCGCCCGCCAGGCCCACCTGGACAACGGCTACGAGTGGGTGTTCTCGCCGCACATCGGGCGCGCCGGCCTGTGGGAGACCTCCGGCCACCTGGGCTTCTACCGCGAGAACATGTTCGCGCCGCTGGACATCGACGGCGACCCCTACTACGCCAAGCCGATGAACTGCCCCTTCCACGTCGAGATCTACAAGACGCACCCGCGATCCTACCGCGACCTGCCCCGGCGCTACGCCGAGTACGGTACGGTCTACCGCTACGAACGCAGCGGCGTCTTGCACGGGCTGACCCGCGTGCGCGGCTTCACGCAGGATGACGCCCACATCTTTTGCCGACCCGATCAAGTCGAGGACGAGATCGAGCGGGCGCTCGCCTTCTCGCTCTATGTCCTGCGCGCCTTCGGGCTAACGGACTTCACGGGCTACCTCTCGACGCGCCCCGCCAAGTTCGTGGGCGAGGTGGCCGATTGGGAGCGGGCGACCGCGGCGCTGCGATGCGCCCTCGACGCGCAGAGCATCTCCTACGCCCTCGACGAGGGCGGCGGCGCCTTCTACGGACCCAAGACGACCTCAAGGTGCGCGACGCGCTGGGGCGCGAGTGGCAACTCTCCACGATCCAGTTCGACTTCAATCTGCCGGCGCGCTTCGGTCTGGAGTATACGGGGGAGGATGGCCAGACGCATCGGCCGTACATGGTGCATCGCGCGCTGCTCGGGAGCATGGAGCGTTTCTTCGGGGTGTTGATCGAGCACTACGCCGGCGCCTTCCCGGTGTGGCTGGCCCCCGTGCAGGCCATGATCATCCCGATCTCGACGGACAAGCACCTCGCCTACGCGCACGCCGTCGCGGCCCGTCTGACAGAGGCCGGCGTGCGGACGGAGGTCGACGAGGGTAAGGACCGCATGCAGGCCAAGATTCGTCGGGCGCAGCTGCAGAAAGTGCCCTACATGCTCGTCGTCGGTGGCAAAGAGCAGGACGACGACGCGGTGGCGGTGCGCCCGCGCGCGGGCGGGGACCTGGGGGCCATGCCGGTCGCGTCGTTCATCGCGCGCGTCCGGGACGAGGTGGCGTCGCGCGTCTGAGGCGACGCCGCGCCATCCGGAGGGCCCCATGCCCATCAAGAAACGTCCCCAGATCGAGCCGACGCACGACTGGCAGCAACTCTCCCTCCTTGTGGAGGGGCCGGAACAGCGCGCCTACGAGGTGATGCGCACCCGCGTGCTCTTCGGCCAGTCGCCGGCCGAGCGCGCGCGGCAGACCGGCGTGCCGCCGCGCTCGCTCTATCGCCAGGTCGAGCGGTTCGATCAGGTCGGCATGCTCAGCCTGTTCGCGCCGGTCCAGGAGCGCGTGCATCGGCCAACCCTGTCACCGCGCCTGCGCCAGCTCATTGTCGACCTCAAGGCCGAGTATCCCACCTTCCACCTGCGCGAGATCGCCGCCATCTGCTACGTCGCCGAGGGTCGGCGGCCGAGTCCCCATACCATCCAGAGTGTCCTGGCCGATGGGCCACCGCCGGCGCGCGTCGGCCGGCGCTACCCGCCCTACCACGAGATCGCCGACCCGGCCCAGCGTCGCCTGGCGCTTGTCCGCCTGCACGCCGAGGGCTGGCGCGTCAGCACGATCGCCGCGTACATGGGCGTGAGTCGGCAGACCGTCTACACCACCCTGCGTCGGTGGGTCGAGGAGGAGTTCGCCGGGATGCCCGACAGATCACGGGCACCCAAGAACCCGACGCGCACGGTCGACTTGGCCGCGATGCGGGAGATCAAGCGCCGGCAGGAGAACCCCGCGCTAGGCGCGTGGCGGATGCAGGCGGCGCTCCGCCAGGTCGGCATCCGCCTGAGTACGCGGACCTGCGGCCGCATCATGGCCCTCAATCGCGACCTCTACGGGATGGACAAGGAGCCGCGGGCGGAGCCGAAAGACAAGAAACCGATGCCGTTCGTGGCCAGCAGGCGTCATGAAGTGTGGGCCGTGGATATCCGGTATCTGGATACACCCCATCTCGCGGGCAAAGCCTACTGTATCTCTATTCTCGACCACTTCAGCCGGGCCATGGTCGCCAGCGAGGTGTTGCCCGCGCAGGACCTGCCCGCGTTCTTGCGCGTTTTACGGGCGGCGGTGCACAAGCATGGAGTGCCCGAGCGACTGATCAGCGACGGTGGCGCTGTGTTTAAGGCCAACGATGCCGTGCGGATTTACGAGGTGTTGGGCATCACGAAGGAGCGCATCGACAAGCGGCAAGCCTGGCAATCGTACCTGGAGACAACCTTCAATATTCAGAGGAGGATGGCCGATTACTATTTCGCCCAGGCGACCTCGTGGCAGGACCTGCGGGCGATCCACGATCGCTGGTTTGCCGACTACAACTACCAGGCCCACTGGGCGCACCGGCATCGCACGGACGGGCGACTAAGCCCGGTCGAGGTCCTCGGCTGGGTCCACGGGCGATCCTACAGCGTCGCGAGCCTCGACCGCATCTTCCGGCAACGCTCGGGGCGCACCGTCAATCACGACGGGTACGTGCGCTACCGGCACTGGAAGATGTATGCTGAGCGCGGGCTAGTCAAGCAGCCGACTGTCGTATGGCTGTGCGGCGAGACACTGACGGTCGAGCACGAGGACGAGCCGCTCTCGCAATTCACCGTCAAGCTCGCCTCCGACAAGCGCCACCTCGCCCAGGTCGGCGATCCGCGCCTTTTCGAGACCCGCTTCACCTCGCCGCAGCCCTTTCTGTGGCATATGGACGGGGTCGAGTGGCACAAGGTGATGCGCGCCGACGCGTACACACCGCGCCGCAAGCGCGTGCTCATCGGCGAACAGCTACGTCTTTTTCCCGACGACGGCTAACTACTTGCCCTAAGGCTACTCTTGGGCGCTAAAGGTGTTACGCTTTTGTGGGTCCACAAAAGCGTAACACGAAGCGATGGGCAATTGTCCATAGCAACTGAGGAGGAAGGGACAGGTCATGAAAGAGCTCCGTGTACGGTGCAAAGGCTGTGGCGAACGGTTCAGCGTTATCTGCTTCGAGCGGGAGCGCACGCCCGCCTATTGTGACCTCTGTCGCGAGGAACGCCAGCGCGAGCAGGCACGAGCCCGCATGGTACGCATGCGGGCTCGACGCAACTCCTGACACACAGTAGCATCGACCCTTTTCTCACCGGCATAGTCCTTCTTTGCCAGCAATGAATGCACGGATATGTCCAGTATGTTGGCTCTCCCGACAACTTGGTGAAACAGCTTGGATGGGAATGTGAGGGGACATGGCTCAAAACGTGAGGCGACGCGCTCAGTGGCCATCGTCGAGCCTCTCAGGGCCGCCAGAAATGCCTGACACGTCTCAACATTTGCACTCCCAATACCTCCCGTTTTTGGTACAAAAGCGCCACCATGAAGGGACACTTGGCATTGTATCTTTCTTAGCCACATGCGACGATCTTGCCATGTCGGCGAGCTAGCCAGGCCACATTCTTTCAGTCGCAACGCGCTTTTTCTGGATTCTGGCTTCACCAAGTTGTCGGGAGAGCCAGTATGTTATGGCCTAGCGTGGACCTCGAGGGCACCGATATGAGCGACAAGCCGTTTGAGCCGCTGGAGGCCAGGCGCGGCGAGAACGCCGACGATTGGATGAGCTGTCGCGTTCAGAAGGGTGTATTTCAAGGATCCGGGGGGCCGGAGAAGCTAGGGGCCATCCTCCGCGTGTTCAAAGAGTGGTGCGATCGCTTCCCTGGGTGGGATGCCCCGTTATCGCCTGAGCACGTGGAACTCGTCGCTGCGCGTGAACGCATCGAGGCGGTGCGGCGAGCGTTGGGCCGGGAGGATGGACCGGAGCAGTGCCGCGAGACCGACTGCACCCACTTGCGCGTGGCGCACAGCATCTTCTGCATCGACCATCATGTCGCCAACCTCCAGCGCGTCGGTGCATTGCCAGTGCTCTCCGACGACCGATCACGAGTGGCTCATCACACCAGCGAGTAGCAACGATACCCCGCAAACAAACAACAGGGCGCATGATCTGATCGACAGAAGTTGAGCCTCCTGCTATCAAGATACTTTGCCCCTGGTAACAGCTTCGCTCTTTCTACCCCCACAACGAGGGGGGGTGGTGCGGCAGCCGCAGCAGGTGTAACCCATCTTCGACGAGGGCCGTGCCGTGGGCCGGCGCGTGCCGACGGCGCACGAGCGGAGCGAGGCGTTCGCGCAGGGTGGCGTTGAGCCGCTCGATATAAGCCGTGTTGATGGCCGTCCCGCCGTGGCTGGCGGCCAGGGCCGCCGCGACCGTCGCCTCCGTCCCCACGACGACGCGGCGCACGATCCCCTCGCCGCGGTGCAGCCCCGCCTTGACCACCTGGGCGAGCGCGAACCCCTCCGGCCACACCAACCGCGGCCGTCCCCGCCGCCCCGTTCGCTCCGGCACGCGGATGGTGCCCCCGCCGACCGCCCCCTTGTCAGGGCAGGCCAGGTTGGGGCATGCTACACACGACGGGTCCATGCGCTAGGCTCCTGTCGCCCGTGGGAGCCAGCCACGAGCCTCCTCAGCCTGCCACATGCGGCCCGTCACCGCTACCACCACCCGTTTCACGGTTCATTGTAGCTGTACCCCGCCCGTCCGGCGCCGTCCTATGGCCGTTAAAGTGTCCGCCGCACGCGCTATCCCAAGCCGCCCTGCGCGTCATATCCGGTGGACGTGGGTGCTCCTGGCCGTCCTCTCGCTCCTCGCCGTGATGACTGTGGTGGGCGGTCTCGTTCTCGCACGTTAGGGCGGGCCAGCCGTCGCGCGCCAGCAAGTTGTGGGGATGCGTCCGCCCTGGACGAGGTGTCCCGCGTCCCCCTCGCGGCCCTTTAGCGCCGCGCGCTGGCGTCGATGAGGGCGGTTAGTGCGGCATGGGCCTCTTTTAGCTTGAGCAACGCCGCGCGATCGAGCGTCGGCCGTTCGTTCGCGAACGTGATAATATCGCGCGCCAGCGTTTCGGCGCGCGTGGACGCGCCCACGCGCCGCTCGTGCGCCTTGACAGGGATAGGGTCCGCGTCGGAGATATGGCCCATTCCCGACGTGGACCGCGGCGCGGCGGCCTCCCCGTCAGGTGGGTTGGTCCGCGCTGGCCCGACTCCCGTTATGGTCACATGCGTGATATCACGCACCCCGCCCGGCGTCGGACGCGCGCTGTCCTCGGCCTCTCCGTCCGTCGGGTTGATCGCAACGGGAGGGGACGCGTCGGGGGTCTGGGCCGCCTCCGGATGCGTGATATCACGCACCTGTGCGCCCTCGCCACTCGTAGGACGTTCGCCACGCGCCCGCTGCTCGTCGAGGGCGGCCTCCACCTCGGCGAGCGTGCGGACGCGGCCGACGCGGATCGCCGCGATGACCGGGCCGCGGATCGCGCGGTTCCGCGCCTGGACGAGGGGTCCCGCCGCCGTCGCGGTCAGATGCTCGTCGGCCACCAGTGGCGCGATGTCGGCGTCCTCGGCAACGCGGATCAGCTCGGAGAGGTCGTGGTCGTTGCGCCCTGTACGCCGCGCGATCTCGCGCACGCTCCACGCGTACCGATCCTTGAGCGCCTTGACCGCGTCCATCACCTAGCGCGTCGGCGAACGCCTCGGGCTCAGCCGCTTCCCGGATCACGCACGGCAATGTGTCCACGCGGTGGCGCGCCTCACGGTCGTCCGCCCCCTGCACGCGCCGCGCGGCCAGGAGCCGGCGCATGCCCGCGGTCACGATGTAGTAGCCGGGGCGCGCGGGGTCGCGGCGCACCACCAGCGGCTCCAGCAGACCGGACGCGGCGATGGACAACGCCAACTCGGCCAGCCTGGCCTCGTCGAACGTCTTGCGCGGCTGGTCGCCCCACTCCCGCAGGCGCTCAATGGGGATGAGCTTGCCGCCCGGAATGGCATCGAAGAACATCTCGGTCGTCGCGGCGATATCTTCGTCGGTGGTCTCGCTGCGGGCGTCGGCCAGGAGCGCGCCCAACAGGTCACGGTCGCGCTTACTCGATCGCGGCATAGCGCATGATCTCCGCGGTGGCGGTGGCGTACGCGGGCGACGGCTTGTAGCGGGCGATGTCGATGCGGCGCGGGATGGGATCGAGCACCACGAGCGGGGGGTGGCGCCGGCTGGCGATGGCCTTGATCTCGGTCAGGCGCTGGCGATGGAGCTCGTTGTTCATCACCATGGTCGGGAGCACCGCGACGAGCCGCAGGCGCGGGTTGACGCTCACCTTGGCGTCGTCGAGGAGCTTCAGATAGTCAATGAGGTTGACGATCCCGTTGGACTCAGGGATCGCGGGGATCGCGACCAAGTTGGCCTCCTCTAGGCTCTTGATCGCCATGTAGCCGGGCGGTGTGTCCACTACCACGAGCCGCAGCGTCGGGTGGTCGCGCGGCACGTCGTAACCGGGCAGGAGCACCACGCCCGGCGCGAGCCGCGCCTCCCCGAGGCGCGCCAGCGTGGTGAGGTTGCGCGTTTCCTCGCGGTCGATGAGACCGACGAGCGGCCATTCGGCCGTCGCGCGCATCGAGTGGGCGATGTAGTTGGCGGTGTAGACGGCCGTCGTTGTCTTGCCCACGCCGCCTTTTTGCGCGGCAATGGCGAGCACGTTCATCGCTCCTCCTTGGCCGGCACTGTGCGCGCCGCGATATACCGCCCCAGGTCGGCGCGCGGCACGCGCACGCTATGCCCCATCTTCACACTGGCCAGGTCCCGCGCCCGGATGCGCGCGCGCACCGCGTGGACCGAGAGTTGTAACACCTCTGCCACATCCTGCACCGTCATCAGCGTTGGATAGGCGGACAGGTCGACCAACACCCCGTCGTCGCTCATGGGCACAGCGTACACGACGACGAGGAAGTATGTCAATAACAATCGTACACTTTTGCACATTGTTGCACAGTATGACACGCGATATACGGGAGCATCGCTAGTCTGTTGGCCCGATCGTGCGACTGATAGGCCCGTTTTTTCGCCGGCCTCACCCTGCACGGACTGACGCCTCGCGGTCCCGTCGATCTACACAGGGCGGCGCGGGCGCGCCGGGAGAAAAGGGCGAGCCTGTCTTTTACCGAGAACGTGCGTTTCCGTAAAAGAAACGGGGCATGTGGCCATGCCGATGGTGGACATGCGTCCGTGGCGGCCTTTTTTCCGGTGCGCAGCGCCGCCCTGTGTGCCGTCTAGGCCCACTGCAACGATTCGTGCGAAAATGGGCCACATCGCACCAATAAATCAAGTAGCTATCTGTGACAGCATTGTCGCAACGGATTTAGACCGAGACCGCGCCGGTAATGAGCCTTACCGGCGCAGTTTTCCATGCAACGACCGTATTACCGGTCGAGTTGAGGCTTTTATCCCGCCAGAAAGTGTGCCGGTAACACAACTGAGCCGGTAACAAGCCAAATGGCCCATTTTTACACGAATCGTTTATATGTTAGCGTGAGAGGTGGAGCGGGCTGACTCGCGAATCGTTTGCGCATTGACGCTTCACTGACAAGGTGTCGCCCGCTCCACCAATCCGACACCCGGCTGGCAGGCTGAATGGGAGCGTGTCCACCACTGGATATAAACGTGTCGCTGCCGGTGTGTTGGTGTTAGAGGTCGCGCAGTGGAGGGGGACAACGACGTTATGTACATCGGAGTAGACACGCACAAGGCCGCGCACGTCTTGGTCGCGTTGGATGAGCAGGGCCGGACGCGCGGCACCCGGGACATCACGAATAGCCCGGACGGCTAGGGCGAGGCACTCCGGTGGGCGCAGGGGTGGCCGGGCGAACGCATGTGGGGCCTGGAGAACAGTGGGTCGTGGGGGAAGGGCCTGGCCCAATCCCTCCTGGCGCAGGGTGAGGCTGTCGTCTATGAGGTCAGCCCCCAGCGGACGGCGCAATACCGCCGGCGCGGGCGCACGCAGGACAAGACCGACCACGCCGACGCCTTGGCTATTGCGCGCCTACTTGTGGCGGAGGGGGAGCAGCTCCCGCGTGTGCAGGCGGACGACGCGAGCACCGAGTTACGCCTGTTGAGCGACCATCGCGACAACCTGCTCAGCGAGCGCACACGCCTGATCAATCAATTGCACGACCAGATGGTGCAACTCGATCCGGCGTATAAGGTCAACAGTGGCCCCCTCACGCAGCGCCGGGGCATCCTCTATTGCCGCGATTGGACGCTCGCCCATCCGAGTAGCGTGGCTGGCACGCGGCTGCTCATCGTGCATCAACTCGCTACCCAGATCCTGCGGCTCGACGACGAACTCGCCGCGATCACGGCGGAATTGTCCGCGCGCGTCCAGGCGACACAGACGCCGCTTTTGGCGCTGCGTGGGGTCGGTGAGGTGACGGCGGCACGCCTGATCGGCGAGTTGGGCTCCCCGCCGCGCATCCGCTCGGCGACAGCGTTGGCCGCCCTCGCGGGCATCGCTCCGGTGGCCGTCTCCTCGGGCGGCCGCACCGGCTATCGGCTCAACCGTGGCGGCAATCGGCGGCTCAATCGCGCCATCCACATCATCGCGCTCAGTCAGCGGCGCTGTGAGCCGCGCGCCCAGGCCTACTATGCCAAGAAACGCGCCGAAGGCAAGACGGCGCGGGAGGCGATGCGGTGCTTGAAGCGGCGCTTGGTCGACGTCCTCTACCGGACGCTGTGTCAGGACCGGGGCGTGCTAGTGGCGACCGCAGCCTAAGCGACGGAGTGCTACCCACGATGGTGGTCGCCCAGGCGTGCCTCGCATCACGCGCGCGCGGCTAGCGAGCGTGACCAAGAGGCACGCCTGGGCGACATCGCGTGCCAGCGCGCAACGGTGCGTGCCGGGCGCACATGGTATACTAGCGCCGCCGGGGTGGTGGAGTACCGGCCCGAGTACCAGGTGTAGAGGGTGCAATAGCCTGGGGCGTCAGGGCACAGCGACTGGCTCTCAGATCCCGCTTGCGGGAGCGCCGCCCTCCTTGTACCATATCCACCCCGGCCTCTCCCCGTGCCGACGCACGCACTCCCCCTTCGCATATGACAGGGGCGTCTGAGCCCCTGGCCGCGCCAGGCCGCGAA
>JAABUH010003117.1_pt1 | contig 14749 bp, 15 predicted proteins | sample 5559121 | NCBI WGS metagenome assembly JAABUH01 (sample SAMN10711871, study PRJNA513364) | rock metagenome | isolation source: Antarctica rocks | place: Antarctica: Victoria Land, Battleship Promontory nord | collected 2015-12-28
GTTCTTCTTACATCAACATGCATGATGCTGCAGATACAGTATGATTCAACCCATACCACGACCCCGAATGCCTCCGCCAATGGGATGGCAGTGGCTCATAAGGCTACCAATGCGGTCTTCGGCATTACTAGAAGAGTAGATCAAACTTCGCGCAACATCAGGAGCCAGTAACAAGGAGTGGATGGATTGACGACCCGACGAAATGATTGTTTGATAACTAGGCTGCTCAAACCGACTCTTCATCAATGTTTCTTGTTCGTTGGCTACGATACGTAACAAATCACATCCTCTCGCTGAGGCATTGCGATGTTTTGTTTGAAGGGATGCAACAAAAACTAGTCTTCATTGCAACGAGGAAAGTGGCCAGCATCTGTTCCAAATTTATTGCACTTGTTTCCACTTCGAGCTTCTGACATTTCTCCATGTTTATCAAAACCAACTCTAAAATGTTTAACAGATGGAGTCCTTTTCACATATGTAATGGCATGAAAACCTTGAGCTGCAAGAACTGCTTCCTATTTCCTACCAAGTCTTCTGGTGAGCATAAAATCCCCGCATCTAGCATTTCATTCCTCCCTATCTTTGTTCATTTTGTTCATGCCGCCTTTTGATGAATGCAGCTGGTGCTTTGCAGACTCGCTCATTGTGGCGGCCTCTCCAGTGTCTTCGATTTTATTTCCATCATGCTGTTTGATGGTTTCTCTTTACCGCACAAGCCTTCACACCAAACTCTCAGATGTGACAAGTGGTGCGGGAATTTCAAGATCTTTGACCAGACCGTAGCTTGACAAGACTGAATCATGGCCCCGTCGCTTAAAAAGAACTTCAAGCAGCCAGCGCTTGATCCAAGCAAGACGCCTGTTGCACCTTCCAGCAAAAGCAGATTCCCAATCGCTCATTTACTCCCGCAACGGCGCGATTCAGATCCAGGGTCTACGACTATACGCTTGCTACTCGGCGAATCGTTTCTCAATGGACCTGAATCCGAAGACAATACCCCAGGTGGAGCTTACGACGCCGACCCCAGGAAGGGATCACAGGCCTTCCGAGTATTGTAGATTATAGTCTTTGGACAAAATCGGCTTCACGATTTGTAAGATCGACCTCGGGTCTTGAGGATTCTGGCTCAGTGTGGGCTGGAAAAAGGCCACTAGGTCAAGGAGGCTTTGAAATGGCAGGACTCTGGGAGAAATATGATGGCGAGGGGAACATTGTCGATGTAACTATGTTTGCGGCTTCACCAATCAACGACCACTAAAATACTTTAGCAAATGGTAGTCAAGCGAATTGGAAAAGGTAGGAAGACGAGCAGCAGCTGGAGACCGGACATTCCGAACGAAGTCAAAATCATGCGGGAGATGAATAAAACCGGATGTCCATCAGTAGTAAAGCTCAGAGACTACAGAAGATACCCTCATCAGCAAGTTCATCGGATTTATACGGAGTTCTGTCCGCATGGTGATCTCAGAAAGCTGTACAAGAGGTATCGAAAATTTAGGTAAAGTGCCAATGCTATACCAAATAGTTACGCTGTTGACAGCAACAGACGTCATTTTCCTGAACCATTTCTTTGGGAGATGTTTTATTACATGGTTGAGGCTGCATCGGCTATGCTCAACGGGCCTAAACAACCAAATGCACGAGGACTCCCACCCTGGACCCACGAAATTGTGCATCGCGATATTAAGCCAGGAAATAGTTAGTACTGGAGGCCTCCTTTCGCATTGATTACTCGTTTTGACTCGCGTGTAGTTTTCCTTGGTGACGAGAACCCGAACGGACTCGCTTTTTATCCAACCCCCAAGTTGGGTGATTTCGGTCTTGTTGTGAAGACCAACTTGGCCGATACTAGCAATCCTGGTGGGCTCAGGGGCGCCGGGACGCCTAAGTACATGCCACCGGTATGCTTCCAGAGTCCCAAGGGTAAGCCCAGCGAGCTTCTACAATTGAGGAACAACTCAAATACAAAGACCTCCCTGACCGCTTCCGTCGGACAGATACTCCTTTATCCTGGTATACAAACCTCTGGGCCATAGGAGCCTCCATGTTCGAACTTATAACCCTCCATCCATTGCATCACTTCATCCTCCCTGGCCCCAGCAATAACAACGAAGGAATCTCCGAAATACAAACAAGCCGCGATCCGGAGTACAGCATCGAACTCCGCGAACATGTGCGCAAATGCCTACGCCCGGTTCCAGCACTCCGTCCAGGTATCCCCGAACTCTTCAGAAGGATAAACCTTGCCCGCAAAGCTTTGAGAAGATACTCCCACACAATTTATAGCACAGAAAACTCAAGTCCTCACCCCGAGCTCGAGCGTGTCTTTTACCGCGGCAATGAGATTGACCAGATGAAGCCAGGTACTTGGGAGCCCAGCCGGACAACTGCCGCAATGGATTCAAACAGGCCAGAATCCGGGTTTCGTAATCCGAGTGAAGGGACTATCCGGTATCCGAGATGGCCGCCGCCTGTCCTCAGTACGAAAGATGAGGAGGGGGACACTGATGATAGTAGTATAGTTGCACGGGCTGAGCGTAGGATAATGGCGGCAGGTGATATGCAGGTAAAAATGATGACGAAGAGGAAGAGGAAGAGGAAGAGGAAGAGGCTGAGGGGGATGATGGGGATGATGGACTGGATCCAGAGGGTGAGACCCTGGAGGAAGAATGTGATTACGAGGACGAGGATGAGGACGTCATCATGGGAGGGACAGAGGAATACAAACAAACGAAGACTCGTACAAAGAAGGCCCCAAAGCTTTCCAATGAGGCGGAGGGCCCGATCAACAAGTTCGGGAGAAAGAGAATGATTCAACCCTTGTGCAAACGATTACTGTCTAGGAATGATATACATCGGGACGCTGACACTTTTGCATTATAAGAATATACCTTTTTGACAGCAATCTGGACTACTACAGGACGCCGAAATTTTTGTAGTGGCATATCAATGTACTGGTTGAGGAATCCCATTGAGCTTCGAGGCGAGGTATTCATTTGTCCACATAAGAACGGAAAACCCGGAATTTTTGAGTATCCCGTATACGGTATTGGGTTGCTATGTTCCCATTTAGATATTATGAGCAGTATCACCAAAGAGATTAATCTAATAAACCTAGGGAGAGCCCCTATGCAATTGTGTTTTACCCGCTGTGCCCCCCGAACTATTCAGCGACCACGCTTAGGGTTAGGGTTTGAGCTCTACATTCATACCTTATTCAACAGCTATCTGGCTTGACTCTACACTACAATCATGTAGCTACGACACTTCTGTGCCTTTGCGGCAACTGTAGCACCAGCAGCCTCACAATGATCAAAGCCATCTTCTTCAGCATCTTCGACGTCAATGAAGGTTCCACCTCCGCTTTGTACCCTATACTGAACTCTACTAACATCTCCCTGACAGGTCCTAAAGTCCTCCACCAAGTCCCCGCCTCCTCTATCGTTCCATCCCCCTCGTCCCCTCAAATCCCCTTCTTCCACTTCCCCTCTATATCACCTTACATCATTCCCCGCCAGGAATACACTTCCCATAACCTTACCCTCTGCAACTCCTCCCACCGCATCCTCTCCCACCCCATCACCATCCTCTCACCCTCATACCCGCGCAATGCCTACACTTTCTGCTTCAGCCTTGTGCTGCACCAAGATGCGCCTTTTGCTACATATCTCTCTCCAGTCAAGAAACTCGCAACGCTGTTTCGCACGTTGGAAGAACAATCGCAATTTCTCTCGCGCGATCTATCGTCCCCGAATTCAGGCAAGATTTACGCGCTATGTGAGATCCTTCTGGAAGATCTGAACAACTACTGCGAATCCATGATCCCAATTGACGCCTCCAACACCCTCAATATCAAGCTCTTCCCCACCTACCCCCTTCCCCCTCCTCTCCTTCCTCACCACGTGCCCCTCAGCACTGTACATCTCGATAGTTTGGTGGACGACAATTGGGATTTGACGATGCTGTTAATATTGCCGTACATTGATGGGGTGAATAGCGTGAGGCAGATTGCAATCAAAGCAGATGCGGATTACAGACTTGTCAAAAAAGCAATCAAGCACTTGCTATACTACGGCTGCGTTCTTCTTCTCGATGTCTTCAGTTTTAGCGCCATGTACGCACCTACAGCGAAAATCGGAGAATTCGTCCAAGACACAGACGTACAAAGCGAATGCTCTCGGTACATCACCGTACCCGGCCCCCACGCTCGCGAACTCAGCGGCACAACGCTCATCAAACTCTACTGCTCCCTCAAACAAGGCCAGCCTATTAGGCACTGGTACATGGAGCACGCCGATGTCCTCGAAGGCATCGATATCCGGCGCTTCATCACATTTGGCGTGATAAAAGGATTCTTATATCGGGTTCACAAATACGCCATCGCTACTTCAAGGGCCTCGAAAGTGAAGGCAAAAGGAGAAGAGATGGGAATCGGGGATGCGGAGTTGAAGAAATTCCTGGACGGGACGCATTGTTTTGATGAGATATGCACGGAGCTAGGGATTAGTGAGCGGGAATTGATGTCAAGATTGAAGAGCTGGGGGGATGTGCATGTTATAAATCGTTGAGAGAGATTGGACGCACTTCATCATCAACCATGAGGAAATTGAAAGCCGGTTCGTCCGCGGATGTCCTCGAAGCCTGAATCCCTCGGAGCCAACCGAGAAGAGGTACACAACACCGCTGCCGCTCAAAACCCCGCCCAGTCCCGGAGAAGCCAAAAAGTAAAACACACTATCGCGGGCAAGTCTAAAGCCAGCGGCGGGCTGCTCGTGGCTCTCCGCAACGTGAAGGACCTTGACGGCTCCCACCAGCCCGTACGTCCACAACATGCATCAAGCTACTTGAAGGCGGTATTGATACTTTTTGCCTCTAGGTATTATCTTGCAAGCTACTAAGCGCAGGAGAAAAGCTCGAAGCCAGGGGAATTGAGGCAGGGCTCTGTCTGAGTTTTTGATGTACACAGGCGCTCGTAGCAGATCTCGGTTCTTGAACAACGGGAATTTTATCAAGAAAGCTCATATGGTCATATACTAGGTACTTCATGTTGTAACGACAACCCCTCAAGAAATCGTAATAGTTCTTCGCTGCCTCTGCTTTCACTTTACCAACGTGATATTGGATCGGTGAAACTGTAACCCAGAATGATGGTGGGAATGAGTCAGCCACATCTACGTCTTGTCAAACAGCAGTAAGATCTCTAGAATCAGTCAATAGCCTATACCGACCTTGACAACTCATCCTGCATCCCTCTCTCCTCCCTCATGTAAAGTACACACACCACCCTCACACCGCCCTCGGACAATTCCACCAACCTATTCCATCCCATCACATGTGCGCCGAAAGCAATCCCACACAAGTCTGACGTTTGAATTTCCAACCCAGTCCCCCCAGAACGCCACGCTCGAAAGAAACACCCTTCTGTTCAAACCGTATACCTCGAGTCCTCAACCCCTGTTCCCCCGGCCAGCGTCATCGAAACCCCGGAAACACACTCCCCACCGCCTTCCTCCCTGCACATCGTCAGTAACCATCCAAGCCCATCACTACACGCCTTCAGAAAAGAAAACTTACATTTCGGCAACCTAGCTCTCCGCTCTCGATCCTCATCGTCCGGATCCCGATGATGGGCCGAAAAGGCACTGAGCATTCTCCCCCGTGCGAACTCCGTTGTGCCCAGTCCCGCGGGGATGGTTTGTTGTACCACTAGTGCTGGACCGCTAGTGGTGGTGGTGGGATTGGTGGTCATTTGGACGGATCTGGGGGTGGGGGCGCTGGAGATGCGTCTGCCAGGCCTATTTGCGGGAGTGGGGCGGCGGAATTGGCGTTGGAAGCTTGGGAGGCGGTGGCTAAGGAGTACGGGGCGGCCTGTCGCTGCTTGCATGCCTTCTTCATTCGCATTCTCGGTACGAGGACTCTGACCCGCCCGCTCCCGGATCTGCCGCTCTCTTCTCACCATGGCGTTTGTGATGGTAGCTGGGCAGTATCCCGGAGGGAGCACGCGGGCTTTACAGAGCGGACAGAGGGAGCTGTGGTCGCGGAGAAAGCGGTCGATGCAGGTGGGGTGGTAGATGTGGTGGCAGGGGAGTTCGCGGACGGAGCTGGCATGGGGGATGAATTCGTCGAGACAGATGGAGCAGGTGGGTTGGCCGTAGGAGGGGGTGTGTTGTGGGGTGGTTGACGATAGTTGGAGGGATGGTAGTGGTTGAGCGGTGGGGCGGAGGGGCTCGGAGACGACGCGGGTTTGGGGGGTGAGGGTTGGGGTCAGGCGCCAGGGTGACACACCGGGGTCAGGGATTGTTAGGATTTTGGGAGGTTGTGTGGGGTGGTCGCTTAGGTCTTTCTCACTGTGGGTGTAAACGTATAATGGTAGTTTATCCAAGACATCTTGGGGGACCGTCAATCCTTTGATCCCAAGAGTTTCGAGGTCGACTTCGCCGTTGATGACTCGACGATGCAGGGCTTGCCGATGCTTTCGCTGATAGCCGTGCATGATGGCCGAGGTGATGAAGATCAGGAACAGAACGATGCCGAGCACGATGAGCAGGAACTCCCAGAGACTTGGTAGGGAACTTCTGCTGTTCGTCCCGACGGTGACGTAGAGTCGGACATAGTCTGGAGATTTATAGTCTTCAGCAATAATGCCTCCATATGGGACGCTTGTGACGTTCCCAGAGTATCGACCCAGCGCTTGCATTAAAGTGTTTCCAGAAGTCCCAGGTATTGCGTAGACCGGATATTGATTGGACGACTTCCATTGCCCTCCGTCGCTCATCGCCCATGCTGGATCGTTCGCAGGAGGGGGAATGCCGGGTTGCAAGTTGGGTAGATAGGTTATGAGGGCACGGGATTTTAAGCCGCGCGCTGCGTCCAAGAAGGATCTTGTGCAATTTTGCGATATCCATGGCACCAACGCTACGAGGAAAGCATTTGCAGTAGGCAAGCTGCTTATTCGAGTGACATGGTTCGGGATATATTGTTTAGATATGTTCGCACAAGGATCCCAGGAGTCAAGATCAGGGACATAGAGTAATCCCTCTATGTCATCTCCGCTGCCTTCGGTATTGGTAGATAATGTTCGGATGTCGTCGTCCATGAAAAGATCAAAAGAGACTGAGGACTAATAAAGCAGTCAGCGTTCAGGATCCGAGACACCAGGTATTGAGATAGCATACATTAAGCCGCGATTTCGAGTTGTAGTCTTGGTCCACCTTTGGGTCGCTGAAAGCAAGAACAAAAGTATCGATCGATTGAGCAGCTGTTCCTCGTTAGTCTTTGCTTCTAACAAGTTGAAACAACCAAACGGAGTCATGTCCAGGATGCCTGATCGAAATGGAACGTACCCATCTTTGCTCATAATCAGTCCTCGAATACTAAGGGCGCATAGTTTGCGAGTACTGTGACTGGGACACAGTGAACGAAGGAAGAAGGATGAAAGTAAAGATTGGAGGTCGCACAACGCCGCCGCCAGCGTCTAAAGACCTGAGGGCTGAGGCAACCACGTTCTATCCTCCCTTAACGCCGAGGCTGACAAACTCGGCCCGGGATACGCTAGTACCAATCAAGTAAGGCTAGCGAGTTTGACGCTAGACTGCCTTAATCCTTGCTGCGAGTCTCAGCCTTATCGCGATTAAACATCGACAATGCTTCCCACATGTTCCTCAACTCTCGATTATTCCCAGGTCAGAGTGTCAGATATTGTGCACGAGTTGCTATACCAAAGCCCTGCTCACGAACATGCTACAGTCATCCTGAAAATCCCTTACACATATCTCAATCGCTACCGGCGCATCACTTTGTCCCTTCCACTTCGTCGAAGAGTTAGGGTGCCTTAACTGCGGGGTCTTTCTCACGCTCTAAGCTACACACCACTTCCCGTGTATCAACACCTTTGCATATTCAACACCTTAGAGTACAATATCTCGTCACCGACGACCAACGGCGAGCGACAAAGTCACGATGCCGCCCTTACCAGGTAAAACCAAGACCAAGGGTCGCGACCAGGGGAGATCGTCGCATAGCCGTAATACAACACCAAGCTCCAACATCAGCGCACCCATCAGCACTGTTGCAGCAACAAACACTGCCTACTTGGACCTTCTAATCGCTAATCTTGCAATACCCAAAGACATAAGCTACGACGACATACTTGAACGACATGGTGGTGGTGGTGGCATTCCAGATCCCAAGCATCTAGAGGCCATGGCAGACAACCTGAAGACCCTAAGCCAGCGCGCAGAGGCAAGAGGTCAAGCTTGCGACGGAGCTATGCGTGAGCTAGTAGCCAGACAAAAGGAAATCAAGTTGGAAGAAGAACGTGTAAAGGAAAAGGCGATAAGAGACAAAGCTGCCCAAGATGCAGCGGAGAAGGAGAGCCTCCGGAAGGCGGCTGAGGAGGAGGAGGGAGCTAAATCAAGAAAGGAATCATCCAAAAAAGCGTTGAAGTTGAAGAAGAAGAAGGAGCAGAGTATGAAAGAGGCACGACCTCTCACACAAGGTGCACATGGTGTAGCCAAGCAGGATGGGTCGGGTCTACCCTCGAAAGGTATGGCTTCCAAGTTCTCCTTTTGTACGGGTTACTATTCATGGTGGTTGCTCTACAATTCCGTCGTTCCATTTTCAGTTATGAATCCCAGCATTTGTGTGGATCGTCCCGGCGCTCGGGACTGGCTTTTCCTGTATATTTCATACGACACTGCTTCCGCTCAAGCAACATCTTTGTCTGCGTTTCAATGAGACCAAACGGGCCTCAACTTGTACATTTCTCTATGCCACCCAGCTGGGAAAACTGGACGTTGATAACGCAGCTCCTATGCGCCCCCAATGGCTCAAGCAACTTCGCCGTCACATCCACTTACCAGAACTTCATATATCAAGGTCTCCTGGATCTTCGAGTCCGATTTAGAGTAGGAGAGCCAGAACATCATGCTGACGAGGTTTAGGTGTTGCCAAAGAGCGTAAAGCTGGCCGAGAAATATCCGAACCTTCTCAAAAGCGAAAGCTCGATGCTATATCAGGGAGTTCATCACCTTTGTCGCCTGCTTCACAAGCTACATCTCCAACACTTGCCCAACCAAAACAACGCACAGAGTCCGGTTGCCCTTCACGTTCACCATCAAGCAGCTCGCTCGACTCGCATCAACCTCTACCTGCGCCCAGTATTCCTCAATACCAAATCTTTGGCTCTGATCCGTTGACCTTTGACGATCCCACAATCTACCATATTCGCGATGTCACCGCAGATATGACGGACGAGGAAAAGAAAGATATTTATTGCGTCTCGCACTTTCCGCACGATGACTTGAGTTTTCTGATTGCTGGAACGCCTCCAGATAAAGATTTCAGCAATGCCAAACCGTCTAATCAAGTGAACGCCAACACATTCGCTGGATATATCGAGCCTTATCTTCGGCCGTTGACCGAAGAAGATATGGCTTTCTTGAAAGAGAGGGTCAGTACTGTACATGTTTGGATCTTTTATTGACTAATCTTCACTTCAGGGTGACCGCGTAACTCCTTTCATCATGCCCCGCCGTGGAAAGAAGCATCACACCGAAGTCTGGGCCGAGGAAGATGGCTCCATCTCGGTCGAAAAAGTAACAGGCTCTGATGGGCTTCCCCCTAACCAAGCCCGTGGTAGCCTAGATAATATGGACGACGACGTTGCCGAAACAGACCAGGTCTCTGCTGGCCCAATGCTCAGCCGCCTCCTCTCTACTATGCGTTTCGAAAATCGTCCGCCAGCGGAGGAGAAATTATCCACCGCCAATGGCACGGCGTCCCCGTCAACCAACGGCGTCGGCCCAAGTGATCACCCATCCTCCAATTCCGATCCCTTCACCGACTCCCCAGCAAATACTCTTGCTCCAGCAACCTTCATGCCCGAATCCAACTCCCAAACCTGGAAAAGCCCGACCCCAAAACTGACGAGCGAGCAAATGGACGAGCGTATCAAAGCCGAGCTCCGCCACATCGGCTTCCTAGCCCCCGACTCGGAACCCGACTATGACGCGCACTACGACGACGAAGTCGCAGAACGGCTCCGAAAACTCCAGGCCGAGCTCAAACGCGTCAGCATCATCAATGGCGCGCGCAAAGCCCGCGTGCTCGAACTCGCAAACGAGCGCATGGCCCACCAGGAATACAGCACCATCCTCGAAGACCTGGACGGACAAGTCCAACAAGCCTACCTCAAACGCACGCGCACGCTCGGCAAAGGCAAGAAAAACAACAAGCGCCCCGGCGGTGCGGGCGGCGGCTCCCACTACTACGCTTCCGGTGGTGGCGGGCTGGCGAACGGCACCGGAGCCGGAGGAAATGCGGCGGCTGGGGTGACGAAGCCGGGGATTGGGGATGTGGCGCGGCAATTGATGACGAGGCGGGAGCGGTGGGAGGGGAAAATCGGGCCGGTTTTTGGGGGGGATGTGACGAGGGTCAGGGGGGCTGGGGAGGGGATTTTTGCGGACGAGGTTATGGAGGCGTGGGTGAAGAGGGAGGCGGAGAGATGGGACGAGGAGGGGGAGTAGCTTGGGTTTGTGTGTGTGATTGCTGAATGAGGCGTTTTTGAGAAGATGTTGTGATGTATGTACAGTAGAACAACAAACAGATGGGATGAAAAATATTTCCCGAAAGACTAAAGAATCTTATCTTGCCAATCAGCAAGCACTTCATGTCTGTCTTTTGATTTTCACAAGTCCTGCTCCCTCTTCTCTCCTCTCCTCTCCCCTCTCATCTCCAAAACACCATCCAAAATATTCCACCATCATCCTCCCCGTCGAAAGCCTCTTTTTTTTCTTTCTTTTTTTAGAAAGAGGTTTTGGTATTTTGGGGGGGTTTCAGGTGGAAGGCGGGGGGGGGGGTGGTTTGTTTTCGTTTTTGTGTTTTCGTTTGATTAATCTTTCCCCTACACCTCTTCGCTACATGTTCACTTAAACAAGCTACAGGATCAGGCCACATTACGTAGCCGAGTCGACGGCAGAACACAGGAGACCCGACGAGCATGCGAACTCATACGCGCCCGTCTTCTGGGAACTAATCATCGCATTCCTCGCTTCTCGATCATCAAGAGAGCGATGCTCCTGAATGTTTCCATCCGCGAAGACGCAAGGATACAACCTAAACGCAGATGACTCGGCCCCTCAACGCTGATCGCAACAAGTGAACACATCGCAATTGCACAGTATCATAGAAGTCAATGAGATCTTCGATGGAAAAACTACAAGAAACGCATTGCAGACATCAATGCAACGCCGGCACAAAGGTCTCATCTGTTCAATAAGACAGTAAAAATGCGTGATGATCTACAGAAAGTTGAAAGCATCCTCATGATTTACATCAGAACTGAACGCATAGATCTAAATGTTTATCTGCACTCGAGAAACGTTCCGAGTGCGAATAGCCTTCGATGCGTCTGCGGATGAAGTCATCAGACAGTCAAGCATATTCTGATGCATTGCTCGAATTGAACACATCTTCGATCGAGAATGCTTCGTGACGTCGATGTCACGGACTATCGAATCATCGTCTCGATCACGAAGAGTCTCAGAGCGACAGCGAGAATGATGATGAAAACGAAGCTTTTGAAACAGTTTAAAGTGGCAAGAACACTCATTCTCTAACATGTGATCATCGCGAACAAATTTGATACATAGTCTCAGTCTTACTGTTTCGACAGCGTGTAGCAGTCGCATAGACAGCGAGCGATTTTCTATCTCAGAGGGTTTTGTTCACTCGACACACATAGCATAGTTACCCTCATGGATCGGCCTAATCGATGTCACAAGGGTGTATGAATCTATTATTATTTTGTTTTTTCTTTTCTTTTCTTTTCTTTTCTTTTCTTTTCTTTCTCTCTCTCTCTCTTCCTTTTTCCCCCTCTTTCCCCCTCCTTTCTCGCATTCCTTCCTCTCTCCTTTCTCGCATTTCTTCCTCTCTCATTTCTCATTTCTCATTTCTCATTCCTTTCTCTCTTCCATGATTCATCTCCCTTTTCATTATTCTTCTTCTTCTTCTTCTTCTTCTTCTTCTTCTTCTTCTTCTTCTTCTCCCCCCCCCCCTTCTTTTTCCTTCCCCCCTCTCACCTCCCCTCATCCTCAAACGTCACGCCCAAAAAAAAATCCCACTGCCACTAAGTACTAAAAACTTTCAAAGCTCCACTAACTCACTCACTCAAGATGTGTTTTTAGTTCTCTTGAAGGAGATTTCTTCTGTATGAGGGGTCACTTGAATGGAAGAGGGTTGGAGGGTTGGAAAGAGGAGAGAGAGAGAGGGACGTGGATTGGATTGTCGGGGGTAACTTAAGGGGGGAGATGATGAGGAGGGGGCGAGGAGGAGTGGGCGAGGAGGAGAGGGATAGGGGATATGTTGATGATGAGAAAATGTCAAAGTTGGTAAAAGAAAAGCTAGTTTCACTCCTCCCTCGCAGCAACTACCAAACTCTCCAACCCACTAAACACTCCCCCCCCCCAACCCCCCCCCCCCCCCTACCCATTTTCAAACCAACCCCCCCACAACCGCCCCCACCGCCGCCAAAGCTCCCAACCCCCACATCGTCCTCGCCTCAACCTCCGCCCTCACCCCCCCATCCTCCCCCTCCCCCTCCCTCTCCCCTCGCAGCCGCAACGTCTCCCTCAGCCCATTCGCTCTACACGCCTGGCTCGTAAGCGGATAGCTCCATTCACAGACGCATTCCGCGCGGCCGATGAGACGGGTCCGGAGTCCCTGGGGTTGGCCGTCGTTGTCGACGGAGGCGCCGGTGCCGGGGCGGTAGGCGGTGAGATTGGGCCAGCAGGCGAGACGGACGATTTGGTCTCTACCGGCGAGCGTGCCGTTGCGGGTGTGTTTCCGCTCCTGGATGCGCAGGCTGCGGGCGTTGAGGGCGTGGGAGTCGGTGGGGTCGAAGCGGGAGTTTTTGGCCGGGGCCGGGGTGGTGTAGTAGATTGTTGCTGGGGAGCGGCGGAGGTCAAGAGAGAGTTTGGTGGCGAGGAGGAGGAGGTGGGAGAGGGTGTTGAGGTAGTTGGGTTGATGGTGGGGTTTGGGGAGGAGGGGGGAAAGGAGGTGGGCGAGGGAGTGGGTGAGGAGGTGGAGGTGGGGGAGGTAGAGGGCTGGGAGGGAGGTGGGGTGGGGGAGAAAAGAGGAGATTGCGGTGGCGCGGAGGTTTTGGCGGGTGAAGCCTGTATCAAGGGGGAATCAGTAGTGGTTTTGGGAAGTAAAAGCCAACACAAGGATTTAGGGGGGGTTTTTGATCGTAGTAAGTTGAAGACTTACCATCACCATAAAGCAACTCCAAATCCAACATCCTCAGTGCCCTCAGCTGCGAATCCGTACACCCAAACATCTCATGCCCCAACACATGCACCTCAACCACCTTTCCCAGGATCCCATACACCAGCGGTGCCCTCCTCTCGCTAAACACACTCTCCCAGTCTTTCCCCACCTCGGGCGACGCAACATACCCAACGTATTCCATCAGTTCGGGGCACTGCTTGGACAGTTGGAGCAGATCCACTGGTTTGCTCTTTGCTTCGGCTTGGGCGGCCTGGGAAAAGTACTGTTTGGCCCAGCGCCAGGAGGCGGCTTTTAGGTGCTTGAAGCGCTGTTCGAATTCGAGGTCGGTGCGGGGAAGGATGGGGTGGGGGGCGAAGTAGGATTCGAGGTCTGCGGTTGTTTTGGGGGGGTTGGAGGAGGAGATGGGTACGGCGGTGGTGTCGGAGCGTGTCATGGTTCTAGATTTTCGATATGGTTGGATCGAGTTGTCGTCGGTGTTGTCTGGGAATCGAGAATTTAGGGGAGGAGTAGCTTGGGCTAGTTCTGTTTGGAGTTGATTATTGGTCAGAAAGTCCTGGAATTCGGACTCTTCGGTTCCGTCGTCGATTCTTTTACATTTCTGTACGAATCCTGAGGATTCTGGCATCTTCGTTGGCGATTTCGGGACTATTCACAGGGTCAGTTTGTTGAAAATGCAGGACTTTGATTCACTCACGGCGGCGTGGTGATTTCTTAGAAGGCTGTGGAGCAATCGTGACTCTTCTGCCCGTATTCTTTGACAGTTGGGCTGCAAGCTTCTGGTCAATGAAGCCCGGTAGCACAATTGGCGATTGAGATCGAGATGATTGTTCGCTCTTGAGCAAAGTAGATTTTTCTGGACGGAGCAATCGCTTAGAAGACGTAGAATCTGCTTGCGGATTGGGTTCTTGCGTTTCGTCTGATATTTGCTGTTGCTTTTGGAATTCTTCCATGAGTCTCGCATTGAGTTTTATTGAGGCAGTTCTAGATGCTTTAGATGCAGCTTTTGTCGATGATTTCAAAGGCGACTTGGACACTACAGTGCGTTTGGCTGCTGGACCGGCATCTTCGTTGTTGATCTGTCTAGGCCGTTTCCTCCCTGTCTGGGCATAGACGGTTTTTACCATAGAGGGCGATCTGTTGTCTTGAACACTAGACGTGGGTGGGTCTGCGGATTCTTTTCGAAGACGTGCAGATGATCTTGTGGGGGTTGACGCCATTCTGAAGTATTGGGCGAGATCAGAAAAATGAAAGATTCTGGGTATTACTCTTACAATCGGTGCGAAGGTGGATTGAAGGATGGCTTGAAAGCTCTAAGCAGCCTCAGGAACCTGTATATCTTGTCCTTTATGGGATCCGCTAGGACTATATCGTACTATTTCCAGATTCTGCTCGGGTCTTTGTTTTGGTAAACCTCTGGCTCCGTTTCCGGACGACTTGTAGCATTCGCATATCCATCACCTGT
>JAABUH010003123.1_pt1 | contig 14724 bp, 18 predicted proteins | sample 5559121 | NCBI WGS metagenome assembly JAABUH01 (sample SAMN10711871, study PRJNA513364) | rock metagenome | isolation source: Antarctica rocks | place: Antarctica: Victoria Land, Battleship Promontory nord | collected 2015-12-28
CTCGTTTACCACTATTACCTCGAACACCAACCCACCCGCCCAACCACTCCTTGACCTTATCCCGTCCCTTGCTCTATCCCTCAGCCTGCAGTACTCCACGAAGCTCTGGCAGGACCGTAACACATATTGAGTAAACCTAATATCTGTGTTGTATGGAGTCAGCTAAATGGGGTCTCTGTAGCAAGATTTCTGCCCAGCCTCCCATGACAATGTCGTCTTTTCCCATAGCGCTTCACCACTGTCCTTTCTGTCACTTGAACAAGGCAAAGCGCCTCTTCCACAATCTCACTCAGGTGGGTCTCAGATCTGCCAGATGATGATCAAGCTGTTACGCTGACCACAAAACAATAGAATGATGAGTTCACAGCTCCTCTTTTCCATTTTAAAGGGGATGTGTGCACTGAATAAATCTCATAGTTTCACCAAAGGAGATCTTCATCTCATGATCATTCCCAAGAAGCATGTGGGTGAGTGTGTTTGTTCCTACAGTATTGGCTGATGCTTTCATACCACACAGTCTCATCTGTGAAACAATTGGATGACTCCCACTTGCCTATGTGTTACATCTTCCTTTCCTTGAGGGCAGAAGTGAGACTCATAACACTCATTTGGATAGTACATAGGCTGAAGGACTTTGCCTTGTCCATCTCAAGAAGTGCTCTCCTGGGCTTTCATGTCAATCCCAACTTCCCACACCTTCACCTACATCTCCTGGATGGGGAGAGAACATGTCTTGGTAAGTTCAGCTACTGGGTGACTGACAATGGGGATGGGAAGAAAGGTTGGGGTGGATTTGTTACTATTGACCAGGTGATGATGACCTTACAAAGTGGTGGGACTGTTACCTACAGACCTGGATGAACCTATGGGGCTGCTTGTCTTTTTGTTTACCCACAAAACACCAGCAGAACCCATGAATCACTAGCAATATGTCATACCACTAAATGGTAACGGCCACTTTAGGTAATCCTTAGGTCTTAAAGCGCGCCTACCCTTCAAGCAAAAGGTAGCAATGACTAGGAGCTTGCTAATGCTCCCAATCCCGGTTATACAGGCGCCCCAATGTGAGGTAACTGTACCAACGATTTACGATCGTGACACAAATACCTACAAATCACTAGCGTACTTGAAAGGATCTTTGCATCAGTTATTGTCGGGGCATGCTCCTTATTTGTCCAGGCCTTTGTTCCTCGACCTGTCCAACCCATGCCGCTCTCGGGAAAACTGGCAACCAAAGAATCCCTCATCCAATTCCTGACTGAGCACCTGATCAAGGCCTCCATGAGGGAGAAGCAGATGGCTTTGTGCAGCAACCTTGTTGAAGTCTTCCAACATTCACACATACATGTGTCTGTCAAGGAGATCTTAGACCATGAGATTCCCTTCATACAGATTGACATCACAATGACATTTCCTTCGGCAGCCATCCCGAGTAACAGAGACCCCCCTATTTGTGCCTCTTTTTGTATAAACAGCAAGATTCATGTTACAGAGGTCATCAATGCCAATATACTCACATGCAACATTATGCACAAAGAACCTGGAAACACAGTGCCAAAATCCTATTCAAGCAGCTCCGGTCCTACTTGTCAAGTCAAGGCTGGCTGCAAATTCTGCAACATCCTTCCAGGCACAGAAGGGTTTGATATTTTATATGAGGTATTACTAAAACTGAGACCATGCAGCACTCCTCAAGCTGACACACATCTGCTCATCATTCCCAAAAAGCATATAAGTAAGTCCTCTTGATACAAGTGAGGCTCGTATCTTGACCAGTAAACAGTATCATCAGTATGTGACCTCACAAAAGCACATCTCCCCCTTTGTGAGCTTGTCCAAAAGGTGTGGTTTGCGCTCTGATATCAACGATCTCTCCAGTGTACCAAATGGTTACTCTTGCCCATATCCTTGTTCCCTCTCCAGATAAGATGGGTTTTCACATCCCTCCTCTGGCATCTATTGATCATCTTCACCTACATGTGATGAAGGGTCATCTTACCTTCATTGGACATGTCAACTATCCAGTATCAGAGGGATTGGATAGGAGGAAGGGGTTTGGATGGTTTGTCACACCTGAGCAGGCTGAGGAGATCCTGATCAGTGGTGGAAGAGTGGGGCTGGGTCGGGGATGATGGGGTTAAGGACACCTCACTTATGTGGACAGTCTGACATTTCTCTGTCCATAAATACTATCTTTCTAGCTTTTATGTATTTTTGTGAGGTGAGAATGCTTATCATACATGATACCTGGTATAATCTTGACTATTCAAATGACCACAGTCAGTGGCATAATGTTGCTCAGACCGCCGCTCACCACTGGACAGTTTCGTGCTATGCTATTTGCCCTACTGACTTCTTCCTGTCAATGACTAATGAACTCTCGCCAGATGATTAGATTTGCTGTGTTTGCGCATGAAGCAGACCGGTATTTGCCAAACTTTTTCTAGACCCACCAGTACGACCCAACAGTATGACCCACCAGTGCGACCCAACAGACCGACCCAACAGTACGACCCAAACAGTACGACCCAAAACAGTGTAAAGTGAGCATCGCTTTGTTCCGGACCGGGTTCCAGAAACACCTTTATCACTCTCATCGGATTGGGCTGCAACTGATTTCCCCTGATCTATACCTTCCATACCATCTCAAAAGATCTTGAGCGTGTAACACTATCTAATGGATCCTGTCACGGACTTAAATTGTAACCAGCCATTTAGTCTGTTCCTCAGGTCTTACAAGGCGCCTAACACTTCAAGCAAAAGGTAGCAATGACTGGGAGCTTGATTAATGCTTGCAATCCTAGTTATATAGGCGTGGCACAATGTGAGGCGTGACCTCCCCCCACCATTTATAGCTACCTTGAATGACATTGGGGTGAATGTATGACCTGGACACTGTTATAATCTCTAATCAACTCTTGCCAACCCTTCCTTCCCCTACAAATCTGCTTTAACACCTTTGACCTGACCAGCTATCTCCAAGCCACCTTACCACCTGTCACGGATCTAAGTCGATTCAACGTATTGTCGCCGAACTTCGCCGACAAACTCCACCCTTGAAACGATAATGATTCCCACAAATCGCTAGCAAGGTCCATGAATCACTCAATCGCGACCATAGCCACTCAATCACCGACCGTAGCCTGCCAATCTCCGACCAGTCCCTAGCATAGTCGAAACAGGCCTTTGTATTTGACAATGTCTGGGTCCTACGCACTGCTCGTCCAAGACCCTCTTTCCTTGACCTTTATCGACCCATGCAGTACCCAGACGATCCCATACGAACCTACGGGCCGGACCGACCGAGTGACGAAGGTTATAAGGAGGAGAGACGAGAGAGGGAAAGACCTAGCGCTTTGAGATTGAAGTCTTCCTTGTACTATAGTCCCATAGCCTACTCTAGCCTTGCCTCTGCATTCATCCAGAACGCTACTTCGACCGGTGCCGAAGCAGGAGAGAATCGCTTTTATCAGTTATTAAACGGCAGATCGGCAAGTTAACGGTATCGCTCTGCTCGCAATCTTCCCGGAAAGAAAACCACTTTACTCGGGTCTTATACGTCTCCCCTTTCCTCTCCTTTCCCTTACAAACCCGGAGATCAGACATGTCTTCTACTTCAGTACGTTCATCAACATCTTTTCTTTGAACCGAATCACTGATCTCATTGACTCCCAGTTCAAAGTCACCACCTGGTCCCCCACCTCCCCCTTTGCCTCTGCCATCCCCTACGACATCTACCAATCCACCATCGCTTCATCCCTTCCAGCCTACTCCCTCCCATCCGAAAAATTCCATTCCCTCCTAATCGCTCCTCTCGCAAAAGTGTTCGTCGCAACTTCCACTTCCACCTCATCCAGCGAGGCAAAAAAAGACGACATCCTCGGCTTCGCACTGACCTACCTCATCCGTTCTGGCTCAGCCTCAAACCAAGCCTTACAACATCAGAAAGGTTCCCTCGCCCTCCTCTGCGTCTCAACTCCTCATCAACATCGAGGAATCGGTTCCTCCCTACATACCGCTGCTCTCGACCACCTTAATTCCGCTGTGAAAGCTTCTTTATCCCTCTCAACTCCAATACCGAGTACTAGTCCTCCACTTCAACTGGGTTCGATCTTCCCACGGATCTTCCCTGGAATACCCGAAGGACCAGAGTTCGACGATGCTCGGAAATGGTTTGAGAAGAAAGGATGGGAGTTTCAGTCAGGGGAACAAAGTATCGATCTCTATCAATCCCTTACGCCTGGTCTTCCTCCGCCAGAGTTGGAAGGGTTGATGGAACAAGCCGAAAAAGCAGGGATCACATTCGGACCCCTAAAAGAAACGGATGATCAGGGTCTAATCGCACTTCAGAAAGCTGAATTCGACTCATTCACAGTGAGTCCCACCTCACCTTACCCCCACCCCAGCTCAAAAAAAATAGGGTCCTCCCTGTGTTACGGGGAGGGTGATATGTCACTGAACATGTGTACTAGGGATGGCCAGATATGTTCCCAGCTTTGATCAAAGCGGGTCATCGAGATGACATCGAATGTGCTTTTGACAGAGATGGGAAAGTCGTTGGGGCTACAGTCGCTGCGCTTGGACCGCTGAGTGGGGGGCTGAGAGAGGAAGGACCGATGCATGGGAGTTTGGCTTGGCCTTGTACGCTCGGTACGTCACACGTCTTCGCCTCTCCTTACTCGAGGGAATAAAACTATGTCCTCCCTATCCGCCAGTGGAGCTTCACGTTTCCGTCCTCGGCTTCGAAACAAGTCTTCTCTCACTTGCCGGATTCAATCAACTCTCACTTTCACCCCATCTTCATTCATCTTCATACCGTCTCAGCTCAACCTGCTCATTCATTCCTTTGAACCTTCACTGTCTCACTCCCACTTCCCACCTTCACTCTCGCTCTCGGCTTTAACTCTCACTCTCGCTCCACTCCCAGCTGAGACCTATAGCTGACCTGTACACCCCAGGCAAGCGATGCGGCATAATAGCCTGCGTCGGAATATCCTCCCAAACTCGAGGTTCAGGAGCCGGTATAGCGATGGTATCTTCCGCAGTGAATCGTCTAGCTCAACGAGGAGCGGACGGATGTTTCGTCGATTGGGTACAATTGAAAGGTTTTTATCAGAAAGCTGGGTTCCAAAAATGGGAGAAGGGTTATTTGGAGGCTTCGAGGTAAGGTTCCCCAACGACGCTTCATACCACCCCGAATTGAGCTGATGAAGATTCCTAGACCTGTTGAGACTTGAGTGCTGTTCATGTCAAAAATGGATGAGTTCCTTTCGAGCAACATTCTTCCCTGGCCGAATCAGAGAAAGCTAGAGAAGTGAATCTCCTCCCAATATCTTGGACGAGTCAAGGGCGCTTATGAAATGTGAATTCGAGGCATGCAGACATATGCTCTCCCTCACTCAGGTCGACTTTCTTCTCCTCTCCGATGCTTACAGCCTTCTGAGCTCTGAACCGGGTCGACTGGGCGGTTTCCAGTACCCTACCCTATTCGCTATTTGCCGGACGCCACTGGTCTCCGATACCGGCTCCTAATCCTGTTCAGTTTACGAGACCCGGAGTCTTCGCATCGTTCGCTCCATCTCACTTTGGTATCACATCATCGTCGCTTCGTATCGTCTCGTGTCGTCTCGTGTGAGTCTCGTGTCTTGTCATGATTATATATAGCTCCAACCATTCCAAAACCCCACTCAAAAGACCCTGACCGGCGATCCAACCGGACTCTCCATCCTTCTACTACCACCCTTCCGAGCATGTTCGGGAACACTCAACAACCGTCTCGTCTCCCAAACCCCGCATACATGCCTAAATTCAGGAGGGAATATCAGCTCATCCCGCTCACTTCTCCTCCCCAACATAAACGGAAGTTTTGAGGAATGGTCCTAATGCTTCACTTACCTCTTCCCATCCCCTGCACCTTTCTCACCAACTCGACATCCCCTCGAACAGAACCTCATCCCACACCTCCTGCATTCCGGGAAATTAACACCTTTCGCCGAACAGACTGAACATGTGACGTGCTTCGTCAAGGCTGAAGCGAGTTCGGCAGCGGCGAGAGATGGATCGATGGGTGCGATATTACTCTGCGCGTTGCGAAGGAGGAGGGATGACGAAGATTGTTGTGAGCGCAGTGAGGTGATTTCTGGCTTAAGTCGCAGATTAGGGGAAGAGGCGTTTGGACGGATGATAGGCGATTTTGCGTTTCGGTCGGAGAGGAGTGGTGTAAGGGTGTCATCAGATTTAGTCGAACTCTCAAGTTGAGGGTGAGGATCTGCTTCGATGAGTATGGGAGTTCGGAGAAGACTGGAGGTACTGGGAGGATCGGCGAATGTGTCTTCTGCTCTTGGCGTCGAGCGACGCACTGACCATTGGCGTATTGACGGCCAGACCGGTTCATCGCGTGCAGTCGGGTCTTCAACAACGGCTCGTGCTTGAACTCGTCGAAGCGAGCTTGTGGCCGTATCTCGAGGCGGACTGGAGGTATGAAGCCGATCAGGGGATGCCTGCTCCGCAGCGAGAGAGGTGGAAGAAGCGCTCGATTTGACTGGTGTGGGTAAAATCCCGGTCGAGAGTATTGAAGTAGCGGATGCACGCGAACAGTGACGGTTTTGAGGAAGTCTGCAGGAATTGCGAGACAGGTGATGGGTGTGTGAGGTTTGCGTTTTCCGCTTGATCCTGTCCGACATCGCTGAGAAGGGATAGCCATCGGACCTCATTTCAGACATAGATCGTGCAGGTGTGAGGAGCTCAGAAGGGGAACGTAGGATGATGTCTAGACGCTTCGCCGCTTGACGGACCAGGTCGTCGGCCGTTTCGAGTTCTGTCTGACCGAGAGAGACGATCGCGCGGAGATGGGCTTCACGAGCGGGTTCCGGTCCAGTCATCCCAAGCTGGCAAACACCCCATCAGCTCGTAGCCGAGAACGAGATACAAGATGACATACGATCCAGTTTGCCATGATAGCCACACCCGTCCTCCATTGATCTCTTTTCCTTGCTCCTTTCCCTTTGTCACTCCCCTGATCGGAGTTCACCTCTCCACTAATGAGATGTAAAACGAGCAGAGCTGACGCAACTACTCCGCCAAGATGCCATACGTTCCGACCCTTCTCGAGATCCCCTTGAGGCTGTAGGACGGAGGGTAGTTGAAGTGGATTGATAGGTGGTAGCGCCACCGGATCTTGGGGTTGAATATGGCCATTGCGGTACAGGTGGAGAAGAGGTTGAAGAAGGTCATACTACACAAGTCAGCCATGGCGCCCATTGCCAGCTGAAAACAACTTAGGAGTATATTACTTACCAGTAGCTTGAGCTGTTCATGTTCCCCCGCCACTCCGTCCCCCTTGATCTTATCCGAAGCCTCCTCATGCGTCCCAGGAGTCTTGATCATCGTCGACTCCTCCGTTTTCCCACTCGATTCACCCTCCGACATCTTGACTGACGAGGTCTTCTTCGACAACGTCTCTCCAGCAACCAGGCTCGGCGAGACGAGTGACGTTTTCGCTTTAACTTTCCCTTTCGAATCGAAAGTCACCACCCCTTCTTCCGGGTCTTGGAACGGGTCGCTTTCGCCAACGATCCCTTGCTCGGCCGAGTTCATCTTAGAGGTTTGATGTCGTTGTCTTTCCCTGTCCTGTTCGCGATAGACGATCCACCCTATACCTAGAACAAACCATCCGCCAGCGATCCCCATGGCTTCGACCTCTCTGACCGCTTTCGACCCTTCTTTCCTGATCGTCCACACATTCTTAACTAGGTCTGATCCCTGTCGTTGTGGTCTTGGTGGAAGGGGCTGAGTATGGCCAGGTGGACTTGCGGGTGGTGAACCGGAGAATCGATTCAAGAGGCGGAGTGGGCTGGTCGTTGGAGGTGAATAAGGGGTGGTTGTAGATCCGTTGGAGGGTCTCCTTCCTACACGGATAAGGAGATTGCCCAGTGCCAGACAGGCTGTCGAGGAGCGGTGAGGTGGAAGAGCGGCGGTGGCGTAATGCTTGATAGCCAAGGCGGGTTGATGAGCTATTAGTGCGGTCTACATCGCCAGGATCAGCTCTGATCCCACACTCGCCGCACCCTCGAATCAAGGTATTAGGAGGCTGGGATGAGCTGTTGGTGGAAACCCACCTGAGCATCCCACATCAAACTCTCCTCATCCCCTTCCTCCTCGACGACATCCCCTTCTTCTCGCTCATCGCCATCATCGCCATCCTCATCAGGGTGGATGATATCGACCTTTGAGGAGGAAAAGCCGATAAGTCGCGCCAAGTGGGAGAAGGAGCGGTTATTCTTGATAGAGGCGAAAGTGGAAAGCTGGGTGGATGTAGGGAGCGTTGAGGTACCGCGAGTAGACATAACTGTCGCTCCGAACAGATCCCTCCTAGACAAGTATAACATGGATCGTAGAAACCATGGGTGCTAATGAACGCTAGTATACTTATAATGAAGACGAAGCAGCTTGTAGACAACGCAATAGTAAGAAAGAAGTGAAATGATGTAAAAACAGTTTAGATATTTCTTTATCGCCTACGGGAACAAGAAAGTAGTGACGGAAGCAAAATAACCACAACTCCAATCCCCAATCTCAAAATCACATCAAACCATCCTACATCCCGGGTCGATCGATTCTCCGCCAACTGAATGACCAAAAAAACCGCTCGTCTCAAGTCATGAAAGCGGCAGCAAGACCGAGTCCAGCGACGAGACTGCCCATCGAAAGGGGTTTCGTGCGCTGACCAGCACTGCCGATCCCGCTGCCGCCACTGCCGCCACGAGCCCCCTTCGCCTCGTATCCGGTCGAGTTGAACACATCAGTGAGGTTGTTGCGATCAAAGGTCGAGTGATCGTGATTGTTCTCGGTCTTGATTGTGCTCAATTGGGAGGGGACATTGGTGGTGACTCTGGTGACTCTGGAAAAAAGAGGACTGCGTGACGACGAGTTGGAAGACTGATTGTAGGACCCGGCCATGCTGCTGGCTCCTAGGCTACTACTGACAGAGGATCTCATTTCTGCGATGAATCACGAGGTCAGTGAGGGAAGTGATTGAGCTGGATTCTGAATCGGTTGGTGCGTGTAGACGAAGGAAATGGGTAACGAGTTGGGATGGATGGAAGACATAACCAGCAGCTCTTTATATAGCTGGGGTGACAAGGTAAAATATAGCGGAGTATGAAAGGATGTTTTGCACATGGCAAGGAGATTCGACTCTCATGGCCTGACATGTCACAAATCGTTTTCAAAGGAGATCCCAAGGTAGATGTAGCAGAGTATGAAAGGATATTCTTGTGCACGGAAAGGAGGATTCGACCATTAGTGTCGAATTGAGATCCCCAAGGTAGACGTATTAGCAGAGTGCTCATGGATGTTTTTGCGCACGGAAAGGAAGTTCGACTTCCATGGTCCTGGTCTGACATGTCGCAATGAATGTTCAAAACAAAGATCTCCTCTCTGAAGAAGAGAAAGCTGAAGCCGAAGCGAACTCTTCCCTTGAGCTCTGGAACACCCGGACACGGACATTCACAGCCTGCTACGGCAATGCATGACAACGTGTCATAAACATGCTCTGTCCAGAGGCGAGATCGTTCTAAAAGATAGACCAGATGGTCGATAAAGGAAGTGCGAATAGCATTTCCCGACGCTCCTCCTCTTCCGAGCTATTTGTCAAGCGTACGAACCCATACGATTGACCTTCCACAAGCTCGTCGAACCCCTACGAAGCGGTCGGCTTTTGCGTACCATCTCGGGATCCGTCGATGTCTCCTGACCTGCCCGATCGTTGAAACTGTCATGCGCGGCCTATATCGAGGTCCTGAACTCCTGTTCGACGTTGGGCGAGATGTTCGCAGGTGTCGGTCGGGTTCGGACCCGACCTCAAGCGTTTTCCCAACAATTCCTCCAACGATCCCGCAAATCATCGACCTCCTCTCGCATCCTATCACTCCGCCGAGATCTGTGCCGAACCAGCACCCCCCACCCCCTTTCTCTCATCCAATTCCCAAACGATCCCATAAACAACCTCCAAATTATCCTGTCCCTTGATCACCAACCATCCAACCCAGCACTCCCAGTCATCCCAACAGATTTCGTCCTCGGATCAGAACTTCCCAAACCCGGGATGGCGTAGATCGAACATGGTCTCCAACCTTTCTCACCACTGATCTTCCACATCTGACCAGCAGCGGTGATCCCATCCATGATCGGACATCGAGACATCGGTGAGGACGAGGTCTGGGTTGAGTTGGGAGAATGCAGAGAGGGCATGTTGACCATTCTCGGCTTGAGCGGAGATGACTTCGGTCGGGGGAACGTTTGAAAGCCATGATGAGGAGTTTTCGACAGATGGTATTGTCGTCGACAACTAGGACTCGGAGGGGTTCATGGCCGTTCCTTCTCTTCGTCACTCCCGACGGTGATTGAGGAAGTTCGGTAACGTGATGTCGGACATGACCTCTTGTGATCGGCGGTTCCGGGTGCCCGTTAGATACCGCTTTATTCGTTTCTGCTCGTCCGTTCTTCGACCACTTTTCCTTCAATACGAGTCGGATCGAACGCGATTCAACTCTTGGTCCAGGCTCTTCAAGCTTGACCGGTATGGTCACCATGAACGTCGTCCCAACCCCAGCTTCAGATCTCAGCTCAAGCCTACCACCCATACTCGTGACTAGAGTCTTGGTGATATGTAAACCAAGTCCACCTCCGGGACTAGGCGTATCGTTCTTGGTGAACGGTTTGAAGAGGTGAGAGAGGGAACTCTCATCGAACCCGATCCCCGAATCGATCACTTGATGATCAAGTTCTTCGAATCGGGTGTCATCGTGAGTGATAAGACGATCGGACCGTCCTTGCAAAACTTCATCGCGTTCGTCAAGCCGTTGTTCAGAACTCTAAATGGCACATGTCAATGATCCAAACAAGGGAAGGTTAGCAGAACCAAACTTACCGGTGAAATCTCGCTTCGTCAATCACCGCCCTCCAATCCCGATCTTCGTACTCCACACTTTAGCTGACGTTCCCATTCGGATCAACAAACTGTGCCGAGCACATCACAGCCGCATCCTTCGCGGCCTGTGCCAGATCGATCGAATGGGTCAACTCCCTCCCTTCGGATGGGTTGATCGCCCTTCCGAAATCGAGCACGTCGTTCAAGGTGGTACGTAGAGTATGTCCGCTCGATTCCGTGACATCAAGGATTGATCTCACGTTCTCCCAATCGTCCTTCTCCACCGCGTCTCGGACCAGACTCAAACCAGACATGATCCCGTGCATCGGTGTTCTCAGCTCGTGGCTGGTCGAAGAAAGGAAAGCCGTCTTCGTCGCGTCCGCTTCTAATACTCGTGTCCGGATAGCTTTCGCTTGTAGGATCGAGCCCATCGAACGGATGATATTTACCGCAGCGACTCGTAGATGAGCGGATGTTAGGGTGGAAGAAGTGGCGATGATGACAAAGATGGGTATGTCGAGCGTTTTAAAAGGGAAGACGAGGTGGGAGAAATCCTCATCCTCCTCACCCCAACTTCATCCATACTCGAAGGATCGATCTCGAGCGTGACCGCACTCCCGACGAAACTCTTGATCCCAGCAAGTGTGAATGGATTCCGATTGTACCTCCAATCCGCCGACGGATCCGGGATGAAACATCATTTTGTCGTGTAGGAGAACCGCATGTCCACATAGACTATCCTCGGCTGGTATCCTCAAACCCGTCGAGAGTCCGAAACGTTGTATGAGATCCTGTGCTCCGGAGAGTGCGAAATGGGTTTGAATCCGATTACGGAAAAGGGAGAAAGTACAGAGTGTATTTGGGAAGAAGGCGGACATGAGTTCGGTAGCCGATTGGATGTTCTTGACCTGTTGAACACTGTGCAGATCGAATTCGTCGATACACTTCTCTCTCATCTCATCGAGAGGTGCACGTGGAGGGGGCAGGTATCCATGTCGACAATAGAAATCCCTGATCTCTCCAGCGAGGGAAGGTGTCTGGTTGTTGAAGAGTAGAGAGGGAGGTCAGATTTATCGCAACCGTTCAATGCTACTTGAATATGATCGAGTTGAGCGTGGAGTGAGGGAGGGAGTGGAGGCATGGGCGGGATAATTCCAGGTGGCCATTCTCCACGAGCGTAAAAGGAGAGGAACGGGGTCCAAGCGGTGATACTGAGTCCATCGTCCGTTTGCCATCCTTGTCCATGGCTCAGGAGGAGCAAGATCCCGGGAGGATACGAGGCTATCAATTGTGGAAGTGTTCGCGTCCAATCATGGAGTAGAACACCGAAATTAAAAGACGACGAAGCTGATTTGTATCATGAAGTAAGCAACGGAATTAAAAGAATGATCCAAATGGACAATCGCTGGTCACCCCGCTATCGCATTTCCGTAGTGCCATGTTTTCCTAATACTGTAGTTCCCTAAGATAGTTACTGTCGGCACCTTCAACCTGTATGCCGGAGCGAGGGAGCACTTTCCCATAAGCCAACGCGGTAAGATGACAGCCAGTCAGTCCCTACCCCTCCTACCTGATCCACTTTTCAACGCTAATTGACCCACCTAGAAATCAACGTCACCTCATCCCTCATATTCACCCTCTCCAACCCCCTGATCTCCTACACCTTCCTAGTCGACCATGAAACATCCGAACTGATCCACCTTCACTTCGGTCCTCCCACAAACTCCACCCAATCACCAATCGTCAGGGGAAGTTCAGGATGGGTCAATGCCCTGGGTAAAGTTCCTCGGGAATTCCCGGATGTAGGACGAGGGGATTTTAGAGTGCCTGCTATCAGGATCAGGCATGGAAGAGGGATGATCACGAAGTTCGTCTATGTGGACCATGAGGTTGTTGGAGGGAAGCCGAAGCTGGATGGGTTACCTTCGACATTCGGAACGAAAGACGACGCCAAGACTCTCATCATCCATTTATCCGACAAGGTCGCGAAAGTCGATGCGTACCTCTCTTACACTATCTTTACTGACTCCCCTTCCATCACACGATCATACCGCCTGGTCAACCACGGCAATGCCGAGATAGTGATAGAACAAGCGAGCATCTCCCTCGATTTCCCTCAAGGCAACTACGACCTACTACACTTATCCGGAAACTGGGGCAACGAAGCCAACATCGTCCGTCGAAAAGTCGAACTCGGGGTGCAATCGATCCACTCCTCAACAGGATATTCTTCCCACCTGCATAACCCTTTCCTCGGATTAGTCGAGTCAAGTACTACCGAGACGGCAGGCGATGCTTGGGGTTTCAGCTTGGTGTATACAGGTAGTTTCCAAGGTCAGGTGGAGAAGACTTTCACTGGGTCGACGAGGATGAACCTAGGTCTTAACCCACTTCACCTCTCTTGGTCACTCCAACCCGGCGAATCATTCATCACACCCGAAGTCGTGGCGGTGTACTCCAAAACCGGAATTGGGGGGATGTCAAGAGCATTCCATAACCTCTTCCGACACCATCTCTCTCGAAGCGATTTCACACTCAAACCTCGACCGGTACTGTTAAACAATTGGGAAGGGACCTATTTCGATTTCGACGCCAACACGCTTTACGAGATCGCTAAAGAAGCTTCCGCTCTCCGCGTGAAACTCTTCGTGATGGATGACGGGTGGTTTGGTGATCGACATCCTCGAGTGAGCGATCGAGCTGGATTAGGCGATTGGGTCGTCAATCCGAAACGATTCCCGAACGGTCTTTCCGACTTGGTCAATAAAGTCAATGCTCTGAAACCGGGAGGTACCGGGAAAGAAGGGATGAAGTTTGGGATATGGGTCGAACCTGAGATGGTGAACGCTTCTTCGGAGCTATACGAGGCCCATCCAGATTGGATCTTACACTGCGAAGGGTATGAGAGGACCGAACAACGGAATCAACTCGTTCTCGATCTGTCCTTACCCGAAGTACAAGGATACATCATCGAAGCTATCACCAAACTACTTCGATCGGCCAACATCAACTACGTGAAATGGGATAATAACCGAGCTATGCACGAGATGAGTTCACCTTCCAAAGCACACGCCTACATCTTAGGTCTCTATCACGTTCTCGAGACTCTCACCTCGAACTTCCCAACGGTCCTTTGGGAAGGTTGCGCTTCTGGTGGAGGTCGTTTCGATCCTGGATTACTTCACTATTGGCCTCAAAGTTGGACATCAGATAATACCGACGCGATCGATCGACTCTTCATCCAATTCGGGACTTCACTCGTTTATCCATCTTCATCGATGTCCGGTCATATCTCTGCTGTACCATCACATCAGACCGGTCGAATCACACCTCTGAAGTTCAGAGCACATGTCTCGATGATGTGTGGTAGTTTCGGTTTCGAATTGGATCCTCGTACCTTCACCCCTGACGAAAAACGATTGATACCAGATTTGATCGAGTTGAGCGAGAAGATGAACCCTCTGGTGATTGGTGGAGACATGTATCGATTGAGAAGACCGGATGAATCGAATTGGCCTGCTGTTGAGTACCTCTCGACCGATGGGAGGTTGGCGGTGGTATTGGCTTTCCAGATGCAGAGTCGGATACATGAGTTGGCCCCTCCGTTCCGGCTACAAGGGCTTGATGAAGGGAGGAGTTATAGAGTTATTGGGATTGGTGGGAGGGGTGGTAAGGAGGATGAGGATGGGAAGGAACGGAGCAAGGAGTTGGAGATGGAATTGGATGGAGGTTGGTTGATGGGTGATGGGTTGAGATTGGATTGGAAAGGTGATTATCAGAGTCGGGTGGTTTGG
>JAABUH010003124.1_pt1 | contig 14723 bp, 23 predicted proteins | sample 5559121 | NCBI WGS metagenome assembly JAABUH01 (sample SAMN10711871, study PRJNA513364) | rock metagenome | isolation source: Antarctica rocks | place: Antarctica: Victoria Land, Battleship Promontory nord | collected 2015-12-28
TCCCCGACTTCTCATCTGAACTCCCTTCCCACTGCTCATAGATCGTTCCTCCTTCACCTTGAAGTCGACCTTTCCAGTAAATAATAGCCAGGATTCGATAGCTTTCACAGCCTCTCAGCGAGCAGATCCCCTCTACCACACACGAGCTCGAGATCCCTCGTTCACAATGGTGAACTCGTTCCCGCACATGACCATGCTCCGCACTTACCCGATGTATGGTCTATAGCCGCCCGCACCACGTATGACCTTCAAGATCACGATTCTTGGAGATGGAGGAGTGGGCAAGACCGCTTTGACCGTTCAGGTGAGTCTGGTCGGCGCTCGGTTCCCTTCAGACACAGCTGATATGTCTTAGTTCACCATGTCGTCCTTCATCGAGGTGAACTCGTCTCGAAGGAGTTACTGCCGCAGTAAGAACTGACGAGTACTTCCCGCTCTTGACCCCTCTCGCTGCCCGTTCCGCAGACCTACGATCCCACTATAGAAGATTGCTATCGAAAACAATGGGTCGTGGACGATCAGCCATGTCTATTGGAGGTCTTGGATACAGCGGGACAAGGCGAGCCTTCATGACGCTCCTGATCGCGTACTGATACTGCCCTAGAGGAATACACCGCCCTTCGAGATCAATGGATCCGGTCCGTCCCTGTCCTCCTAACTTCTCACACCCCGCTGACGGGCGTGCAGTGACGGCGAAGGCTTCATCGTCGTCTACGCCATCACCTCCCGCTCGACGTTCGCCCGTGTGGAACGAATAGTCGAGCGTATCCTCCGCGTCAAAGAAGAATCCCCCACCACCTCTTTCGACCCTTACGATCGCCCATCGCCTTCTGGACCCAGTCGGAAACGGATACCGATAGTCATCGTCGGCAACAAGCGGGATAAATACCATGAGCGCGAGGTCTCGACCGAGGAGGCGAAGATGTTGGCGATTCAGTTGGGATGCGACTTCTACGAGACGAGCGCGAAGAAGAATGATAATGTCGAGGCGGCCTTCAAGAGCTTGGTGAGGCAGATTCAGGGGAGTAAAAAGGCTGAGGGGCTGGGTAATGAGCCGTATGGAGGAGGTGGGATTCGTGGGGGGAAGAGTCGGAAGAAGAAGAGGTGTGTGATCTTATGAGGGGGCGAGCTCCGGCTGGGATGGTGAAAAGCGGCATCCGGAAGATAAGGAGATCGAGCGACGAAGGGAGAGATGAGACAAGATGGATTGGATAGACTGGAAGATTTGGGAAGAAAACGCCGTGGGAGAGAAGAGGAGGGAGGGTACGAGAAGTCCCGCAGGTGGCCGTTTTACAGGGCTCATTCGCTGTCGCCATCAACCAAATGTTTTGGGCTCCACGGCTTTACGAGCGCATCTACCATCGCATGCAAAATCTTATGATCATGGAAGCACGGCTCAGTCAGCCGAGCCGACAGTACCGTGCACGAGGGATTCCACCAACAAGAGAAGCCAGCATGTATATGGTCCCATAGTGACGAAGTATTACAACTCATATCTTCCTCACGCCGCCATTCCTACCATTTCTACTCCTCTCAGTATCCATCTTCCCCTGACGACCGACAGATACGCCTCAGCATACCGCCTGATATTCGCCTTTTCGTGACTCTCCCCGCAAACGCTCATCTTCCGCCGGAGAACGAGTTTCCGGAGTGGTGATCTTCCCTGCGCCGCGGACCTGTCGACTCACTGCGGGTTTTCAGCTGGGAGGGAAAGGTTCACACGAAGGAGATACGACGTACGGATGGGCAGCCACAGCATCGCGGTCTTCAACACCTACCTCTTGCTCGCGTTGACTTCCCGCTGCCAGTTGTTCTCATTGGCTTAGCTCACCCTGCTGGGCATCGTCCGAGCTCATGCCGCTCACCTTCTGCAGATCAACCGAGTCCTCATCCCTGCTATCCGAGGTGATAACCCAGATACTCCGATCGTGCCCTTGCGCCTGACCGACGTGTGTTCCAGGATTCGTAACGTGCTCCGAATTCTTCGCCTTGCCTTGCTCTTGCTCTTGCTTTTGTTGTTGTTCCCCGCTCCACCCCGTCCGGACGAGAACGAGCGGTTCTGTCGACCCGTCGTTCCGCCAACAGACTCGCCCGGAAGCGCTTCTTCGTGGACCTCGTAGACGGCATCGTCGGGATCGTGTATTGGGCATTGGATGTTCCCTACACCTCCGCGCGGCCAGAGTGGGTGACCTGGTCATCATCATCCAGGTGTGATGGGCATGGAGTGAAGCTTGACGGACGCATCGAAGAGAGATCTCGTGGCCTCGCTCGCACTTGGGGACATTCGAGGGGTCGAGGATACGTGAGGGCGAGGGACGGGTATTGCCTGCTCCTCCTCGACCAGTCGAGATCTGCCAACAGGTCAGGAATGTCCTGCTTCTCGCGTGCCAACATACAGAAAATGATCGTCGCTCTTGTCCAGACACAACGTCCGACATGTTATTGGAGAGAGGTGGAGAGGAGGTATCAGTCTCCGAGACCTTCAAGATTGTCCAGCCGATGATTGTCTGAACATCTTGCGAGCCAACAAGGACGTAGTTAGGAGGTAAAGAGTAGGTTTCGATCCTGCCTTGCGTGGTACCCTTCCGCGCAGCCGCTCGGCGGCGGAAGGCCAGACGCCAGCTTCTCTTGCGGAGGATCACCAGGTCGACAGCTCGCAAACGAATTGCGCACCAGGGTTGCTTCCGAGCTCTGGGTAGCTTCAATGAAACCACTAGGAGCCCGAGCAGGGAGAAATCGGGCCGGAGGCAAGGCGTGGACCCGCATGCAAAGCTGGCGTCCTTCTACATGGTCTCGGGTCTCTGCACGGTGAGTGGCCCGGGTCGGTCCTGCACTAATTACGCAGGAACCATCTCTGTGTTCACGCGCCGATACCGACGCGACTCGGGGCGTCCAGCCTTGCGAGGACTCGCTCGGCGTCTTCTACCGCCCCGATGTGCTCGCTGCGCCTTCAGCGGGCAGAAGACCGAGGATTGGCTCCGAGAGCTGGCGCGTATGAGGAAGGATTCGAAGTCGAGCCTCTTCTCCTCGCCGCTGAGCAACGCGTTCGAGGAGTCCACGTGCCCGATGCGGGGCCAGACGGCGCACAGAGACTGCTCACAAAGTCTGTCAAAGTGCGCATCCCCGGGACGGTGAGTCCAGCTGGTCAATTTCCGCTGACGGTGTCAGTCGAGATCGTCAACTCAGCTCTCGCTCCGCCCACCACATGCCATGCGTTCACTTTTACCGTTCCACGCCACGATAATCTCGCTCGACGGCTGAAAGCCGTCTCAATGTCGCGGTGACTCCAGTACCGCATATGATGACATCACGACCGAACAGCAGACTCAGCATTCCATGATCGCTCAATCCGGAACTCGCGAGAATGTGCGGTGCATCAGCACCGCGAGAGAGTCAGCTACCATGGAGTTACATGGACGTCTGTCGATGGAGCTCTCGCTGAAACGTGAAAGGCTGTGGGCGGCGCGAATGCAGGGAAGCAAGACTGGTTTCGATTCACTCCGGTCGAATCCCGTCATAGCGCCCTTTGGCGCCAGATCCTGGAACAAAGAGGAGGACATCAATTCCATGGGCGATGTCAAGCACGGCGAGCGAGACGGATACATCAGAAGCAGGAACGAGCGATCTCGAAGTTCCGCGAAGGAGAGGCGGGATGCGGGGAGCACTCGCAGACGAGTCGCCAGGGGTCGAATCGCTGCCTGAGGAGACTACGGCGGTGTTGCAGGACGAAGGGGACATCTTCTGGATGCCATACGCCGTCGCAATGAGTGCGTCCCGGATTATATCCTTGCTCATGCCGCTCAGTCTCGCGTCACCCCATCTACGATATGACGCAAGACTTCCTACGCCTCAGCGGAAGTCCGGATCCTTCTGTATATACGCTGACGTCTATGTAGTGGGCCAGATACTCCAAATTCGCGAAGCATCACATGGCGTTTGTGCAATGTCGCATCTGCGCTGATTGTCTTCAGTCAAATCAGTTCCATGCTTGACGAGGATACTCCTCGCCCTGGGGAATCGTATTGCATTCTGGTAGGTATCCCTGGTGAAGACGTAGTCGCCATAAAAGCCACCTTTTCCTGGTGCGCTGGACTTCGAACGCGGACTGGTCAAGGTCGATTTGCAGATCTGGCCATTCTTCCAGGCCCTTGACTTGGATCACATCCTGACTTGTGTCGAGGTGAGTAGGCGTATGTGGCGGATCTGACACGGGCCAGGTCGCGCTCTCCAATTCTGAAAAGATCGTTTTCTGTTCGAAGCATCCGGCTATGCTCAATATCGCGGTCAGCTCGTGAAATACATCGTCGAGCTTCGAGGCTTCCAGGGCACCTCTCAGCCTAGAATTCATGCGGTAAGTTGGCCATGTGCGGAAGAAGATTCCTGATAATCTCGTAGAGAGACACGACCTTTGTCATCGAGGATCCGGGTCCGTACATCATTGTAAGCTGGAGCTCTCCAAAAGTGGCTTCGTTGAGAAGGCCCGGGGGATGCCCACCGAGTGCCGAAACAACTACCGATCCCGTCCGACGTCCTTGTCGTAGACATTGACTCCAAGTACGCCTGCGAATCTTGTTGGGATCACTCTGATGGTGACTAGCTCCCTTGCCTGCGAATCTCTGCCTCCAGGCGTCGTGCTCCCCGTGCTCGCCGAGAGAAGTCAAAGTATAAGTTCTTGTCCGCCCTTGGCCCAAACTTCCGTGCGTCCCTCATTCACAATCCGGCTGATACCAGGACAGCTCTCGACCGAAGCATCCCGATGGAATTCAAGGTGTCCTACCCTAAAGGCTGCTTCCGCAATTTAATTCGCTTCATCCACAGTCCGGAGCGACCTACCCACCTCGGCGAGCGGATACGAGCGCCTATTTGGTGGAATATCATCTCGGTCTGCGACAAGATCATATTCGATAAGGTGGGTACCAGGCGCCACCAGGCCCCACCTTGTGCTCACGGATTGCAGCACTAGAAGCCGTCCCTCATCCAGAGGATGACGAAGTCGGGCGTGGCGAGGCAGCAGGCTCAATTGTCCCTTGGCGAGCAATTAGCCAAGACCTTGATGCGGCGACGGGCTCGTGAGTCTATACTCCTATCACCTTCACTCTCTGTCCTTGATAGTGATCATCTACTCACAGTACACTACGTGGAGACCCGGGGCGATCTGGACCTCAAGGTTGCACGGGTTAACCGCCGTTTAATGAAAGTCGTCCAAGAAGGCGATCATGTGAGTTTCAAGCACGGCTGAGACTGACAGCGCCACAGTGGAAGCAGCAATTCGAGAAATCTGAGAAATCAGCCGATCGGCTGAGTCAAGAGGCGAACGACCTGAAAGAGAAGATCGATCGCGAACGTCGCAAGGCGAGACGATTATCCACCAGTGAGATCTACAGCCTGCTATGCTGATATGATATGACTAAATTCGGTGCAGTTGCGAACGAGCAGACGAAGCAAAGTATGGAGCTCGAGGAGGAGCTCCGCAATACCGAACGCGCACGGGCTGAAGCGATGCCTCAGCTATCGGACATAAATTGATCGTCAGTCATGCAGATTTTGTACCGTTCATGGTAAAAGTCTGACCCCAGCAGATTTCAAGAGACGGAGCGCGAACGAGAGGAGATCATGAACGTGTTTGAGACGCAGATCATCAACGCTCTCGATGGTCTACCCAGCATGGGCGAAGACAGCTTGAGCCGCCCATCCACCCCAAACGACTCTATCCTAGGTTCACCCCGATTCGAGCACTCCAGCAACCTCCGTCCCGTCACACGCAAGTCTGAGCGCTCGGAATTGTCGTAGTTCACGTTCAGCTCGCAGCCGATCAGCGTGATCGGTACGATGAATGGTAGTTCGATCCGCAAGCGGCCGATCGCCGTAACGGAAGACCCAATGACATCCTTGGATCGCCTCATTTCGGATATGAGCGATAACATCGCGTCAAGGGTGGCGAATATCCAGCAGAAGGTGAACTATCCTGCTCGGCTTGACATATAGTTTGCTGACCTGCGATTGCTCGAACTCGCTCTCAGCAATGTATCAGCTTATCAGCTTTCCGCGAGTATCTCAACGAGCGGCTCCCTTGCCACCGACAGCAACGACGCGGATGAACCTAATACTGAGAACATGGCGACCGGTCACAGCCCGCATACCGATATCGAGCCTAAAAGGCGCGATTTCAACACAAACTCAGGCTTCATCGAAACGCCAAGCGCGAGCCGCCGTTCGTCCCAGGCGTATGCTATCGTCCTGTCCCTGTCCGATCCAATCTACGTCTCACCAGAGGATAAAGAGGACGGTGACTCACCAGCACGTCACAACGGGTCCGAGGATGTCCACGTCAACGAGATGAAGATCCTGCCCCGTCCCGCCTCCGCGCTCAGTCTGATCCGTCCTGGCTCTACACTTCGCCTGCGACCCAAGAGGCGCAACGTGTCTCACTCAGGAGTGAGCACCGATGGAAGCGGCGGGCTTCATGATAGGTATGTGACGGACTCGACGGACGGCGAGATCCTGTTATCCCCGTCTGCGAGCCGATCGAGCCTCGGCTCCGACATGACGGCAGGGATGAAGATGCGTCAAAGTTCAGCCGAATTGATCGATGGAGCGGAGAAGAGGATGTCAATGCTGAGCGTCACGACGGTCACATTTGGCCCGGTCTCTTAAGATGAGCTCCATCTTTGTCCCCTTCCCCATTTCGGTCAAAATGTGTCTACAACATCCTACTTTTCCGATGCGTGCTTGATATTCCTCTACCAGCTCAATCTGCACCTAACCCTCCTAGGTGTGCTTCCTCTTGATGAATACCTCCATTCTCATACTATTGCAGATAGGTGTAAGATGCGAGTCTGCAGATTTAATCTGGTGTTTTGCCGTTCCAAAGAGTTCATGTGACGCGTTCCTTCCTATCGTCTATGACCGTGGATGGTTTCGACGATGAAGGCAAAGGTCGGCCGAGCGCTTCGGTCACTCCACTACTTTGCAAGAACTGCGCCCATTTTGGCTCGATGAACAGGCCACTATGTTCCCACCTCAGCGTCCTCTTCAGCGGAGTACCGATCAACGGCTCACTTTGCCTCGGCCAGGCGGTCCCCGTCAAGAGTCTCCATCGTCGCGCTGACTCGCGCCTTGCGACCTTCCAGACTATCAAGCTTCGAGCGCACGATCACGAACTGACCACTACATCAGTCTTTCCTCACTCCTCACTAAACGACCGGGGGAAGACCCACTTGGTCAGCCATGGTTGGCGATCTGTAATTGACTGTCAGGGAAGCTGTCACGCCAATTCGTGAGGGGAGATTCAAGAACGCCTGTGGATCTCATACCGTCAATAGGGGGTTCGACGGTGGGACGTGAGGGTGTACAGACATTACGTGCAAGAGTCTCGTCGAATACAGTCGCGATGAGACCACCATGAATAACCCCATCGTGTCCACACAATGCTCTGCCAAGGTGTAAGATCCCTTCCACCCCATTCCATCAGCATGAGTTGCGGCAAAACTGGGATGATAGCTCACCAATAGCCTCCGATTCGTCCTCTTTTGCAAAGACGACTGGCGCAATCGCCAATTTCCCAGGACCTCTCAGCGAACCCGCCGTGAGGGAATTATGTATCTTCTGAGGGTCGAACTTATCATATGGTCCTAACGCCACGCATCAGCCTCCAGTCCTCAATGCCTGATGAGCTCGACCAAACGTACTCGTCTCGTACCACCCCTCCCTCGCCCTCAATTGCGCGACGACAAAGAGCTTCTGCATCTCCCGCTCGGTATCGCTCATGAGTGCTTTCCCGCGGGTAGATTCTTTGACAGGTGGAGGATGGGAGTAGCGTGGGTAGAGCATTAGGACGATTTGGGGTGGGAAGGCCGAGCCGAGGAGGTAGGTCGTGGGGAAAGCTATCACGAGGGCTAAATCGGTCATGGTCAGCTTGAGACTAAGATTCGAGACAGATCGCGAAGGGAGACCCACCTAGGCGGATAAACCATTTTCGGAAGGCGGAGGGAGGTGTATAGGCGCTGGTACTGGCAGTCCTCGAGGGGAGGAAGCGATGTGAGGGATGGATCGCTCGGGAGGAAAAGAGCGGTCGTGAGGTGCCGGGACTCGTACCTAATCGGACGCCGGGGAAGCAAGTCCGGGGAGACATCGCGATCAACGAGAAAGCGAGATGAGTAATCTGGTCTCGTCTGGGGAGAACAGAATCCACAATTGCAAGCCAGAATTCGCAGGTCGAGGGAACAGGTTTGTCTGTTCCCGGTTATCAAGTAGCTCCCGGCCGAAGGATCGGCCGGCCGGAGGTGAATGAACTAGGGGGCCAAACTACTTGCACACTGCATTTCAGAATGCTATAATCACAGCAGCGGTGTATGATACAGATTGTCCTGGTACCATCAATCTACAGACTCGGCCTTCTCCCCGCACCCTTCTTCTCCAATTTCAATGCCTGCGAGAATCGCTTAAACAACCCTCCACCCTTCTTCTTCTCCTTCGAGATCCCACTCTTCATCGACGAGCTCTCCACACTCCCGTCCGCATCACCGTCACTCCTCGTACATGAGATCTGCACTTCGGTGTCCTCCTCGACGATCGGGTCGCACGAGTCGAGGTTGGAAGTGACGGCTGATGTGGCGGAGGTGAGGGAGCCCATGGATCGGCCGGACGCGTCGGAAGATAGGGAGGAGCTGGAGGTATTGCGCATGAACGCCGGGCGAGGTGGGGAGAGGGCGGAGAGAGCGAGGAGTCCCTCGTCATTGAGCTGGAGCTCCCGTTGAGTCGTCGTGGCGAAGGATGCTAATCGGTCCTGCGACGAGTTTTGCCGCCGGACGGTTTTGGTCGACTGAGTGGAAGAGGAGGAAGCGAGTGAGGTCGATGAGGAGGAAGGGGACCGGAGACTGGATCGGCTGGATACGGTTCGGAGAGAGGAAGACGAGTTGGTCCGAGATGCGGCTACGGGCATGACAACGCCAGATTTCTTCAATCCAGAGCGCGAGAAGACGGGAGCGTTCTTGTCGGCGAGCTCCACAACGTCTGATGGAGCTTGTGGGACCGAAGGATTAGGTCGAGGCGGGACGGCATCAGCCCAAAGACCGGTTGGTGCCGACGGTGCCCGCGGAAGATTCTCGGTACTGGGCTTGCGCTTGTCCGTAGAGAGCAGGGTTGGGGATCCGGGAGGTGAGAGAAAGCCCAAGGCTGCACCGCTGGCGGAGAAGTTGCGATGGGGGGACGAAGCACGTAGTCCAGCTTCCGCCGCGTTCCCGGGCTTCGTCGGCCGTTGTCGATCGATAACAGATGACCGACCGGTCCAGTTCTCCGGTGAAGACGGCGGGCTCAGCAGACCTCCGGAACCTATCGTGCTCGTCGCCTTTTGGATCTTGGGACGGTGTTGCTCCTCCTCGTCCACCTGTGATCGTAGCGGGCTCGGCGTCCTCACCAGACTGTGTCGGAAGGAAGATGACGAGTGGATGAGGGGAGGGGGGTCGTAGAAGCTAGGCATGGCGGAGACGTCAAATGCAGACCAATCGCCAGAAGGCAGGGGTGGAAGGGTGGAAAGGAGGCGGGTATGGTAGGATGGTCGACGCGATGAGGTTGAAGCGGAGAATGGTACGGAAGAGGGGAAATTCATCGCGAGGTGCTCGCGGAGCGGTCGGGGTGAAGAACCCTGTATTGTCTGAGCTCGTCTCGATGGGAAGCGAGACTGACTCACGGGCAGAGCGTGACGACCCGCCCCGTCCCAGCCTGCGACGAAAGCTTCCGCCGCTAAGCGGGTCGAGAAGGTCTTATATACGGGTTCGGGATAGTTCTGCTTCCATCAGCGCGGTCACAGATCATCAACGCTCACTCACAATGACCTGACGCTCGACCTCCTCCCATTGACTATACACTCCAACCCGATGTCCCTGCCTGACCCCCACGAAAAGATATCGCTGCGGCTCGTCCGACGGTCCTGCAATGCTGATCGTCGGTGTCGGTGGAAGGCGAGAGATCCGCCTGATCGAGGCAGTCTGGGGGAAAGCAGGTGTCGAAGCGAGGTCCGGCGAGGCGGGGAGAGGTTTATCGATAGTCTCGAGACTGGCGAGGACGACCGGGGACGACATTATGGGTGGAAAGTTGGAAGGGCGCGCAGGGGCGGGTGCGGAACCGTTTCAGAGGTGGCCCAGAAGCAGTGCAACGTCGGGGTTTTAAGGTTAGGTGAGGCTTGACGTCGGAGCTTCTCTTCGCTAGGCCAGTTTCCGGTTGTAAGAGTGGGAGCCCCTATTGCACAAGGTGCATTTGCAAGGAACAGAGTTGGGATCGTCCGGTATTTGCTGAATAGGGAGGCTCGAATGGGAAATGAGCGGAGGTACAGGTAAGGTTGATCGATTTTGTTTGGCAGCACGAGCTGATGTATTTCAATGAACGAGGTTCTAGTCATGTTCCTTTCAGTACTAAATGGAGCGAGTACAGTTGTTTACAGCAGCAGTCTGACGACCACCTATGATTCCACTAAAAAACCCAAGATCCCAGGCCAAAAACAAGCATCGACCCGAACAATCGACCCGCACAAACCCCAATTTTTCTTCCTATCTATCGTAATCAGGCACCAACGATGAGCCGAATAACGGGAAGAGGGACGATGCCGTCGTTTCTTCCCCTGAGACTACGGGTACATTCCTGGCGCTACGGAGCTCGAAACCGAAGGGACCCTGATTCTGGGAGCACCCTCGTTTTGGGTTTACCCTTTACGTATCAGGGGACTATACATCAACGTCCGACAATATTCGCACGGGCTGTAATGAGGCATTTTAAAATTCCTTTGTTGGCTTATTGGGATTACAAGCATGCTTAGTTCGTTTTGAAGACGTTCACAAGAGGGATAATGGCAATAGCATCTTGCATGTCCGGCTTGATGGGAGAAGCCGCCGTTTAGGCCTGTCAACCCAGCTAGATAGACGGGTCAAGCACCTTCCGAATGGAATCGGCTGGCTAGGTCGAGAATCGACAATCTTCGCAACGCGCAGATAATTCCTTAAACAAGGATACTAAGATACAAGTAAATGAATCGTCCCTCTCCACATCGGGCAATGTCTACAAACCCCCTCGTCTATACATATGATCCAGTCCCGTGCATACCATCTCCGCCTACTCCTCCGCCTTGCAGATCTTGGTCGGGATCTTGTGCCCATCGGTACGGATACCGCCACCCCACGGGGTCTGACCGACGACATTGGCGTCCATACCGAGCCCACGTTCCGCGAACGCCTTCCAGACAAGACAGCCATTGGCTCCCCCGGTCCGGATCTGATCGGCCTGGATGATGGCGTCTCGGGCATCAAAGAATGAGGGTCGACAAGGCTGGAGCTTCATGGCGTCCACGATGAGCTGCATGGCGAGGGTGTTGCCGTGCTTCGGGATGAGCGGCGTGGGGCGACCGAGCGAATCGACTGACTCCTCGAACGTCTTGGTGTAGTATTCGTTGGGCAGGGACGTATTGGTCGGCGGGAAGAGAGTAGCGGAGAAGCCATACTTCTCGATCAGGCGCTGGGACACGGTGAAGAGGAATTCCGCCCAGACCTCGCCGATGGCATGGACACCCCAATAGCCGGGCTTGTCGAGGGTCTTGTACGTAGACGGATTGACGGTGGTGTTGGTAGAGTAGCGAAAGTTGCGAATGCCGGTATCGCGGTTCGCAGCCCATGCACCCATGCTGTAGATATCCGTGACATTGCCGAACTGCCTGTGCTCCTCGATCTGGCGGATGAGGGTGGCGAGAGCATCTCCCCAGCCTTCGCCCATGCCTCCAGACTCGCCAAAGCCGAGACATCCGGAGTTTGCAGGGCCACCGGTAAGTCGAGTCGACAGACCGTGGCTGAGCTCATGGATCACAATGCCAGCCTCCAAATCACCGTCCCGGTACGGCGTAGCCGTGTCCCACACGTACATACGCATCCGCCCAGACGTTCCATCAGGAGGCGTCATAAAATTGGCGTTATTGTACCCCGACCCGTCTTGGCCATTCGCAATGACCGGATCTCCGCCCGTGCCGCCCAGACCGTGGTTGTAAACTTGGAAGTTGCCTGAAATCTCGTCGAACCCCATGCGGTAGAGCAGATCGTGGTACAGATTCGACGTGTAGAATAATTGGGTGACGACCATATCGATGTACTCCCTGGGGCCGAGTCCTTCGGGTTCGCCGTAGTCGTACACAAATATCATCGAATCGTTAACGGGGCGATAATTGGAGAGATAGCTATTCTGCCCCTCCCAGTCCTCGTGAGCGAGGACATTATTACCGATAGTTGTGTAGAAAGTCGTGTAGTTGCCGGTGACGTTCATGCCTGAAAGCTTGACGGTCCAAGGATTGGCGGAGGTGGGAAAGGTGTGCCAGCCGAGGGGAGATGCAACGGTGTCCCATGGTTTGGTCACAATTGCCAAGTTACCGGTCGAGGGGTCGTTGACGCCTGCTGTCAGCGAGATCGACAATGATCACTCACCCCACGGGAAAACCTGGTACGTGTACGGGTCGAGCTTCTTTGGCGGCACAGGCAGAGGTTTCTGAGGTTTCTGCTTGCCGCCTTTCTGGATGCTCCCTTCGCTTGGGGAGTCCCATGAGTAGTCGCTCGCCCAATCGACGATCCGGAGCAGCTCGCCGGTGGTGCTGTCAACATACGACTCGTACCAGCTGTCCTTCATCTCAACCTCGAGCTTCCAGACGAGTCTCGGTGCGCCGTCGGATATTTGCGTATACATGAGACGAGCCGGGACGTGGTCAACCACCCCGTGCTTGACGAGGCCGTCTCCGGAGATCACTAGCGTCGGCGGCTCGGATGGCGCCTCTTTGGCGACAAGGGAGTGCTGGGGCGTTGTGTAGAAGTCCTCGAGGGCAAAGGCGTCGCGCATGTTTGTGGGTAAGGGTGAAACACGGGGAAGTAGATGGAGGAGCGCCTCAACGGGAGTGAGGAACTTATCATCGGTCGAGTGCACTCCGTCGCACAACGCATTTATATGATGGTTGACGTGGCGCATAGTCTTGTGGATCTTGCCAATCTCGTGCTTGTCCACTAGGGGCTGTTCCTCTCGTGTGCCGCCAAGGACAACTTGGGCAGCAGCCTTGACGAGGCCCCATGGCCCAGGTTCTCCGTTCGTAGCGGCGAGCTCCTGCTTGTGGGATTCGAGCGTCTCCTTGAGAATGCGGCACACCCTTTCGGTCTCGCCGGAGGTCCCCTTGGTAAGCTCCAAGGTGGGCGCATCGCCGGGATGGAACGAATTTCCGAACGAGAGGACACGACCGTCGCGGTCGATATTGAGGTTGATATCACCATCGGAAACTTCGAGACCATTGAGGAGTTGACGGGCAAAGATGTGGGTGACACCGGTGTGGACATCGGTATAGCTCTGCGATGCGTCAGCGAAATTGCATGTAGCGTAATTTGGAGCGGTGCCGACGAGGTCCAGTATTCTTGCTGTGGGGACTGTATACTGTGGGAATGGTCGGAGCAGCACTCACGTCTTCGCGGATGTAGAAACCCTCGCCATCCCCACTCCCAATCCTCTCCCCGATGTACCTCTTAGCCACCTCCTTCACATCAACCTCCCCAACCAACAAGCTCTGCACAGCCACAGGCTCATCGATGACCTCGAACGACGCGTGAGAGTGGGTAGGACCAAACGAGAGGGACTTTCGAATGCGATGAGATCTATGCAAGGAGTGGTCATGTCCGGGTTGATGGGGTCGGGCGAGTGAGAGGGTGGCGAGGAGGGGTAGGAGCGTGAGTAGCGCCGTGGTACGCATGGTGGGGTGTCTCAGTATGGTACAGTGTAATGGTGACTGAGGATGCGATAGGTGCGAGATGGTGAGAGATTGAGATGATGAGATGATAAGATGAGAGATGGGTGACGCGCCTGCTCCTGTGACGGATGCGGCGATAAGGGGGTACGAAGGCTGTTGCCGGTCAGGGGAAAGGCTGATTTGCCCGATGGGATATCCGTGGCGCGTGGCGGTGTCATCAATTCAGCTTTTTTTCGTAATTTAGATGTTGTGGCAGACCCGGACTGAAAATATAGGTCGGGAAACAACGAAAAGCAGATAGGAAAGATGACTCACCTGGACACGTGGCAACTGCCCCCGCGCCTGCTTTCCCATTCCCCTCTTCTCCTTCCTCCTTCGCTTCCTCTTCTTCCTCCTTCTTCCCTTCAGCAGCTCTCGTTTCAGCGTATATCGCGTCTAGCAATCCCAGGACACTCACTAGGCGCTTGAAGTGAGTAAAAAGTCGTGTATGGCAGTCCATGGTAGCCTACCCGCAATCTGCCCGCCTTTCAGCATGTTCGCCTACGACCTCCTTATCCCCCTCATGCTTACAATGACTGATGCAATTGTACAGCGCGAATCACATACGACCGTTCCCACCCTGGACTATCTAACAAATCTCACTCGCTCATCGCTCATCGCGCTCAGCCGCGACGCTCCTGTATTACCAAAGCGAAAGGCGGATGAACTTCGAGCAGCACAAAATGTTAACGTGATCCCTTGTTAAGCTTCGCCAGAAATGGGCCCCGCCCCCTCCATTCGCCAAGGTCTCGGTCAAGAGACAGCGGAGATACGACGTGATCGTCATATTTGACGAATTTTTTCAGTTCCGCAATATGAAGAAGGGCGTTATCACGGTGCTACGTCGACCAGCAAATAGGCCCGACGCTCAGCTCCTAGAATCGGCGACGGTCGTCTGAGCTTCGGCAAAGTTGGGCTACCGTGGTCGAACTTA
>JAABUH010003126.1_pt1 | contig 14715 bp, 20 predicted proteins | sample 5559121 | NCBI WGS metagenome assembly JAABUH01 (sample SAMN10711871, study PRJNA513364) | rock metagenome | isolation source: Antarctica rocks | place: Antarctica: Victoria Land, Battleship Promontory nord | collected 2015-12-28
CCGATGGGCGAGGCGACGTTTGAGAGGATGAGGATGGCGGTGGGGTTGGCGTTGGTTCGAGCGAGAGCAAGGACATTTGGCGCGGCTACGGAAGTGACGGCGAGGTTCGGGGATCTGGAGGAGTGATCGAAGTTTTTCGGATGTGACAGAGGAGTTTTCCGCCTCGGGTTTGTCTCTTATATCATCTTCACCATCTTTATACCACACTATGCAGTAGCTAAACCCCCTAATCGCTCAAATCCAGACTTCGCACCGATCACCAAACTCCAAGTCAAACGACTAGTTCGTCACATAACGGGCGGATTCATGTTTCCCGTCAACGAAGACACTCCCAAACCCTACGCATCTCTTCCTCCAACTCCTCTGTCGTAGCCTGTTCGACAGCCGCCTCAAAATCGATAATCCTCATCTCTTTCGCGTTCGGAGACCACGGACGTCGAGAGACGGCAGCGTCAAGTTCGACGGGGTCGTTGTAGGCCGTAATAGGTGGATAGGCTTCAAGGATATGGCGAGATTGTACGTCAATATGACAGACTGAGTGGCGATGCAGTTCTTCGTACAAGGACGATATTCGAGCTCTTCAGATTATTGACACATCAGCGTCGGGTACCGTTTTCAGGAGCACAAAAGTGAAGGACTGCTCACCTTTCGCCAGGACCGATGACACCGGAACCCACACTATCGCCCAGACGGTCCAACACCATGGCATAGATAAACACACCGCGCATCAGATCGGCATCGTCACTCGGTTGGGCGGGAACAAGTTTTCCGTCGTTCCAGGACACACGAGCCCGGAACAACCCATGGCACCGAGGGACGACTCGATCTTGCAGAGGTTTGAGCGCGTCCTCGTACATCCAGGATTCGCGCAGAATGGCTTGCGCAGCCGCTTCCATAGTATAGTGACCTTCGTCCTCCGGCTCGTCGAAAAGATTCGGGCAGCAGAACTTCACGACTACTTTGATCGGAACATCACGAGGAATTTGAAGAAGGTCTGAAGACTCGGACCTATCCAAAAACGTGAGGGAGGGTTCTTCGGTCATCGTCCCGTCCTCGTCGATATGATCCATATCGCTATGGGTTGAGTCGCGGTTGACCGAATCGAAGGAGGACGGCACTGCGATCGAGTCTGTTTCGTACTGCGTGGTACCCTCAGGTGACCTGAAGCCTCCATGATCCAGACCCAATAGCTCGCCAGCGAAAACATCCCATAGGCGACCCGAGCCAAGATAGTGATCTGACCCTGACCCGAGTTTGAGAGTGAGACCGCTGACGGAATGTGGCGCAAAACGGTAAAAGCTAATAGCATGGTGATCTGAGACCGTAAGATGTCGGTCCACTCCGAGGTGGACCGAGAAAAAGCCGAGCTCGGTGGGATCGATCCACGTATCCGATCGGCGAGATACACCTCGATTGCGGGAATCTGCAATACAAGTCAGCCGATGGATAGTTTTCAAATTAAAAGTACAACTTACCGGGACAGACGAGACTTCATGTATGGCCTTCTTCGTTGACTTGGTGAGGTCGAGGCCGGCAGGTCTACCCTTTGATATTGAGTTCGATGGACGGGATGTCGAGCCTTCGTTTGTTTGGTTGTCAGGTCGCGGATCACTCCATTTATGCTCGTCAACCGCAGACTTGAGGTCTGGAGCGGCACTATGGCCTCTCTCCGGACACTGGAGCCATCGAGACTTTTCCCTATCATCCCTCTTCATCGGACAGAGGGTAAGCGCAGTCAGAGTGGACAATATGGTCGGTCGGGGCGGACCGTTGACAATGGTCTTGTCGTTGTCCTTGGATTTCCGCCATTCGTATGATTCGCCGTCGTCTCGACGATGGAATGACCCCGGGAAGAATCTGCGATTCCGCTCCCCAATCCCTCCTCGGTCCACGATACTGGACACGGTGATGTAATTCGCCTTGCCCAGCTGGAATAGCCTGAGGTGGTTCCAGGTCATCACCACGCATCGTCTCGCGCGGTTACTATGCAGCTGACCGACCACCTGAATCTCGTCAGCGCCTGTGATCAAAAGATTGTTGCGTAGACTCCCACCTGGGTGAGGATACGAGTAGCGCTTTCGAACGACTTATGGCTCTTGATGTGGTTGCTCACGTCCGACCAATCGATTGACCCAGTCTTGGGATCAACCGGGAAGGTTCGAAGACCGCCGCTCGCCCCTTCGGTCAGAATGGAATTGATCAAGAACAGCGCTTCGTCTCCGACGTCCAATCGCTTCGCCTCCAGGAGAAAGGCTATCCGTTCGAAGACTGGACTCGCGCAATAGCATGCTTCGTCACTAGCGCAGCATGGTCTCTTGTCCGCCGTGCTGTGAACAGGCTTCAGTTCCCCCAGGCGACTCAAACCCGCCCCGGCGAGGTTTTCACGATGATGACAAAAGAATTGAATGAGCATGAACAGCTGCTCAGGTATCGGATGTTGCTGAGCATCTTCGTACATATGACTGGAACCGATGGCATTGGTCATGTCGTGAGTGCGAAGCATTTGGGTCCAGACTTCTGCGAAGTGAGGGTCGAGTGGGTCGGCCATATTGAGGAGGGGGAGCAGCTCGTGATGGATTCTCATGATGAGGTCGGGATCGTGTCTGAACTCGAGTGTCGAGACGTGACCATCCTTGAGAATCACTTGTACCGTCTTCCTGACATCGCTGCTAGCTCTGTGACCGGGACTCGGCTGATGGTTCGATGGCGTAGGGGACGGAGAGGTCCTTGACCTTCTTGATGGCTCGAGCGTGGTCACCTCCATGGATTTGAGAATTCTCCCGGCGGTGGAACGCAGCTTGCACGAGTGAGGCTGCTTTGTCTCGTCATCCTCGCCAGGGTCAGGTGCCGGCTGCTGATTGGAATCGTCATTGTCGGAGGTGAAAGGTTCTGATAGATGGGTGAATAGACATTCAAGGGCGGTGCGCGGAGTATGGATGCGACAGCTGACGTGATCGAACAGCCGAAGCGATCCGACAGGGTCGATCGGAGAAACGAGAGCCATCGGTGGAAGTGTTAAAGATGCAGAATGATTCACAGAGCGTGGAGAATGGATCAATGCCGAGTCGCAAAGAAGTGGGATAAGCGGCTACAAACCACTAGATACCGCAGGCCTATTGAGGTTCGGGTGTCGCTGTGACGTGGCTTTATTGACCTAAACGGGGACTATTAACGGTGCTTTTTGCCCCCAAACAATCGAATTCCTTCTGACAAACCTCGACAAGAGCATGGAATAGCAGCTTATCCCGGAATGTGAGCTCAGTCGCGTAGGAATTGCTACCAAAAGGAACTGCATCACGATCGACGGCGACGGCGAAACTCCTCCAAAACCAAACGAGCAGTATCCGAAAATCTCCAGCGAAACCCCCTTCCTCGGCCTCCGACATCCTCGCCGTCCCTAATTCACATTTCCTCGATGGATATGGCAATGTCTGCAGGCCTATGCCCGAGTGCCGGTGAAATGGCCGACGATTCTCTCCTCTTATGCCGTCGAATAGTCTAAGCTCGCCGGAGGCTTTGAACAGGAGGGTGATCCAGGGCATCTTATCCCTTCGGTCCGTCCCCCTCTAACCTTCCAAAATTCGAATAATTCGCCCGGTCTGAAAGATGAAATCAATCTACCCAGACATACGAAAGATCGTTGCAAGAGCTGTCATCCCGACGACTGCTATTTCTCCCCGTTCGTCGTTCGGATCGATCCAAAGGAGAACGGTGGGATCTACGTCGGGCCCTGTCGGGCCCTGTCGGAACTGCGCCGTCGCGAGTCTCGAATGTAGTCTCGAAGGCGTTGGGGAGACGGTTCTGGTGAATGCGTACGCATTCGCAAACTGGCCAGTTTTCCGATAGGTTGACATCATGCAAGTCAGGAGTGATCTGTTCGCCACGGCAGGCGAAATCACCAGAAACCGTTCTGGTGACTGGAAGAGAGCTTCGGCAGGGGCTCTTCCGGTGGGTTTCTCATGATATTCAAGAACAGACGTAATACCCCTCATGCACATTTCGTGATTCCTGCCCTCACTCGCTCAGTAAAGCACTATGTGAGCGACTCACCTCGGCCAGACATCTGACCCATGCGTTTGCGAAATGGACTCTGGGGATGCATGAGCTCGTTCGTGGGTGGCGTCCTTAACTTATATGTCTAATGAGCCACAGTCCGACCCTTACAACGTCTCACTCAAACCCGCCGCATCCGTCCTTATTTCTTAATGCGTCCTGTTAATTTCCAAGCCTCAAGCATGCTTGTTACATCCGTAACAACATGTCAGAGATCTTGTACTGACGGGAACACAAGGTAGTTCTCGTGTATGCTTCGCCTTACGATTGCATTGTAAAGGGGGCCGTTCCAAGTCGGCGAAACGAAATTTATTCCTCCTTAGTGCACTACTCAACGAGCTAGACTCTTCCACCTCGACCTCATCTTCGACTGCTCCACTTTCCTGCCCATCTCACTGCAGTCGATCGATCCTGCGCAGTAAGCCGGCGAGGTACGGTTGGCGATGTCTCATGATGCTCGGATTGTTGAGCAGAGACACGAACGCCTTGGCGTCTCCAGAAGGCTGTAGTACCTCTGATCCGAGTGCCCAAAGTGGATAAGAGTACCGTATCGTGCATTCCACAGATTCCTCAGACGCCCTGGGATAGCCTAATCAGACGGGGAGAATGTCAAGAGAGCCAAAAACAAACCTACCAGTGTGCGGGAACAGCTCTAAGCTTGTCCGGAGCTTTCAACCAGTGAATAGGGGTAAGTTATTCACTACTCGAGTACCAGCTGCTTTGATTAGCACGGCCTTGAAGGAAACGTACCTGACACGCCAAATAAGCCTGCCTCAGCCCGTACTTCATATCCATGTGCTAGTCAATGGATAAATAGTGCCAAGTGATGTTTTGGATGGGCGGGCTTTCCTGCCCCCTTGCTGTTGAAAGACGATATCGCGAGCGAAATATTGAATCAGACAAAGAACCTCGGGGTGGGACATCCTGAACATGATGTTGAACTCACGCCCGCCCGAATCAAGCAAGGAACCGATGGTACGGATGTAACGATTGGCTCGGTATGTTGTGGGGCGTTTCCAATACCGAGAAGCGAAGACGTCACGTCGAAGAAGGGTGAGGAATGCAATGCGTCGCTTGATGGATTTGGTAGGTAGCGAGGAGGCCTCAAGGATTCGAAGAGCACGCTGTCTGTCGGTGTATGTGGGCATTGTGACAGCAAGGAGCTTTGAGATCACGTACAAGGTGAGTAATGGGAATAGATGTGCATATAACTTAGCTCTAACTGAGATGTGCGAAGCAATCATTATTCTTTCGTTTACTTCCTAATCCCTAACTAATGAGACAAGGTGTTCATTAGGAATCGAGACTAGCCCGATTACGACTCAATGTTAATGAACAACCCTAATACTGTACTCGAGTACAGGACCTGACAAGGCGTCAAGCGCTTCGCGCATCGATGGGAAGGGGCTTGTAACATCTTGAACCCAATCCATCTGATCTCAGCGCTCCAGCCAGCTCCAGCGACCGGCATTAGGCATTCAGCAGGCCCGAAATTCTTTTAAGCTCATCCAAAGCAACGAAGTTTGTTTCGTACGAATCAGATCAAGTCGCGAATTAATACGACCGGCATAGAGGTTATCGTGACGATACATAATGGAAGGGCTCGGATGTCCGTCAATTCCAATGCCTCGCCGTCCGTCCACTCAATGAGCCCAGGGGATCGTCTGGCTTAGCATATCCGAGCCGCCACAGCAGAGCATACAAAATTTCAAAACGACCATGTGAATCGTCCACCACTCATCATGGGGGATCATTCTCCTTGCGACGGGCGTTGTCCAGATTGTAGTTTCGACAAAGGATGTCGAGGGCCACACTCACTGACGAGCCTTTTGACAAATGCTGCATCAATACGACGCCTGGCACAGTGTCGTCATGTCGATGGTGATGCTGGACCGGCTATCGGGATAGATATGTAACATGAGGCGTTGTTTGCCGCGCTGTTTCTTCCCAATGCCGATCCTCAGCCACAATGCTGACCGAATCAGGAGCTGTTGCACTTTACGAGTACTGCTTGACCCAATTTCGATCGGGCCGAGCGATATCCGGCAGCCTCGTCGGGAGTACGATTGAGGACGCAGCCGCTCAGCCCACAGAAATGTGCTTGGGATCGCTTACGCTTTCTGCTCCCAAGTGTTGGTACGTTTCTCATTCCCCCTCTGCAGGATGGATAGGTCGTTGCGCACTATATACATCAGGGTCAAGCCGGTCAAGCAGGCTCGAGCTTGCCTAGTCCAGCAAGGGATGATAGACCAACCAGTCGCCACGGCCTTTCACCCTCTTTCGCTGTCGAAGCTCTGGTCGGACTGCTCCGATGAGCCACTTGCGCGCACTCGTAAACGCTTACCTCTTGCTTGGACCTGCGACGAGTTTTATGCCATCCTCAGATGTCGGTATGTTCTCTATTGCGTACAAACGCTACGGCATTGGCGGGAGCGTTGATCCCTGCAAACTGACAGAGTTAGTTCATGGCGACATATTGCGGAGTCAGACGGGATGACTTGATTGACTCACTATCTAAAGCCCGTTCCAAACCGCGACCAGTCTCCATGCGAGGCGTAAATCGAAAACGAGCCGTGATCGGTGAGGACTGTTGCGATATGAGCTCTGGGGGTGGATAGCTCGCTCTGTAGGATGCTCTATACAAGTCCCTTAGACCATCCGCTGTCCGTGACAACATATCCGTCGAGCTTCGCCGCATCCGTCTAAATCTCCTAATACGTCTCTAGACCCACATGGGTCTAGCGCCTCTTTGCTGCGTCCGTAACAGAGACGTCCCCCGCAGATGATCGCAAAGGCATCCATCGGGTACTCACTTGGGGCGATGTTGAGTATTGTGATGGCTGGCGATGGTATGCGGATTGCGAAGTTCGGTGACGATGTGTGTGTTGCTGGGAGGGAAGGCAGATGTTACGCTATGCGAGCAGTGGGAACCCTCCCTGGGAAATGGCGGCGCGAGGCTTTGATAGATCCCATAGGCAGTTGGCGTTGTGTTCCGCAAAGAGTCGTATGAGTTCCGAGGCGGCGTCTATGACAACCTGGGCAGTTTGCTTCTTTGTTCGGTAGAAAAATGCGGTCGTGAACTCATACGTCGGGTTCCAAGAGCCCAACGTTTTCATAGAGACCCCTGTGGGAGGGAGGGGTGATCGCCGGAGGCCTGTCACTAGCTCCGGAACGTCATAGCTAAAGTGCGAATGTCAGAACCCGGGCCACTGGAGACCGAGCTATGCACTGACCCACTTTGCAAAAGGTACGATACTTGAAATCAGAAGAATGATCGCAGTTTCATTCTATACAGACACGACCGATTGGTGGCCTCGTATAGTGTCCGATCAATCGGTGTCGTAGGATACGATCGGCTCGTTCGAGTTCAGTCGTTCAACTCGGACGTCATCTTGTCTTCTAGAGGAAACCGTGGACGAACGCCTTCGCAGGGGGGTCGACGTTGGGAGGGTTGGCGCAAAGAATCGGAAAGCAGCGGTGGGAAAGAGGGGTGCTCGTTCGGTTACGGTTCCACAGTTCTGGCGGGGAGATATGAGTGGTCACAGGCCCTCATGGATGGCGGGGAGGCATGAGTGGTAAACGGTCCTCATGGAGCTGACGGGGAAGTATGAGTGGTAAAGGGGCAACATAAGGTCAACGAGGAGGCGGAAGCAAGAGGCCGGCGCCAGGAGTAGGTATAAGTAACGACCTTGAATATAGTCATGTATGCCGGCCCAGCTGTCCGTCGCTTCAATGCTTCCGGTACTCGAGTACTGCCTGCGTTGTCATTCGCATCGGCGGTACCTGCCTCGCCACTTGCGACGTTTTGATACAAGGTGTAATCGGTCGCTATAACCTCCTTCCTTGTGGACCGTGGTACGCCACTCTGCGCTTTGCGTATGTGACCGGTCCTTCCCACAGCGACGAAAGCTTCCTCGGGAGCCGAGGGGCCAGCCGCAGTGGTATTGAATAAAGCTCGTACCGCGGTCAACATTAGGGGCTGAGGGGTCGATCCAAGATACAATCTGCCCCCGAGCCAATGATGGAGGAGGACGGGACGTCGGCACGAGGTCAAAGCTTTGACGGTGTTATATCGCAGTCCCTGTCGAGAACAACCCCATCCATTGTGTAGCAACAGAGATGATTCGCTGCCCATCACTAGCTAACGCATCTGACGACAGGACAGAGTAGTCCTGGCAAGTCGGCCAAGCAAGTGAACCCTATCCGGTTCGACTCCCAACGTGTCAGCCGATCATACTCAAGACAGCAAGACCAAGTGCTCAATGGATTTCCTGGGATTGATCAGACATGCGACTCCAGTCAGACAAATGCGTGCTATCACGCGCGTGCTATCACAACGAAAGAGCGACATGGGGAAAACGTCGCTGAAGTTGAGCGCCATGCGAGGGGCAAAAAGTCTCACTCCGACATGCCTGTTCACCCTTTCCTACGCCACATGAGAAAAGGAGGTCGCGGTCATGAACTTACACGCTGCGGAGGACAGAACGGCGCACGGAGCAAGAACAACGGGACTTCTCTCGGAGCGTCGGGCAGAGGTTGGTACCAGCGCGGGATCGCAGCGTTGGACACGATACGACGCTGCCACAACAAACGATTTCGATAGGAACAAGTTGATGATCCGAAGGGGCTGTGCCCACCACCTGAGATGACTTGTGATGTCTCTGACGTACCCGGGAGTATCAAACTGCATGCACGTTATTTTCATCACTCGTAACGCTCCCCTCTCATCACCCATCATTGTCCTTGTCCCTATCCCCCGGCTTTAACCACCCAACGCCAGCATCTCCTCCACGACGAGCATCTCCGCCCTACACTTCCTCTCCCACCTGTCGATCCCCTCAAAGTCACCACCCTCCCTCGTTGTCGCACGTTCAAAGTCAATCAGACGTATACGAGATCCGCTGCGGAGGACGTGCCGCCACTCCACGTCGTTGTGAACCACCCCGGCGACGTGAAGCGTAGTGTATAGCAGCCGGATGTGTTTTCTGGTGGGGTCGGGCGGAGAGAATGGTCAGTTGTCGAGGACGAAAATGAAAAATCCAAGGAACGTACTGGATGGCGAAATCGGACTTCTCGTATGGCTCTAGCTCTCTTCCCGCATCTTCAAGTACAGCGCACCAAACCTCCTTGTTGCCATCGCCTCTACTGTCAGAGCCAGTGCAGGTGTCGGAGGAGATGATTCCCCCCATGAGCCCCCAGAAGCGCGGTACGACTTGTCCCTGGAGTGGCGCCAGTTCCGCAGAGTACAGTCGGGTTTCGTTCGAGATTGCACGGCGGACATCGGCGTATTCGTCCTCGCCACCCTGCGTGACCTCGGTCCGATGCTCTTTCTCTTCGACGGTCGAATTGTTCGTGTTTGTGACACGGCGGTCGGTGAGCTTCACCACCAGCCGGACAGTTGAGGCGGCTCGTTCTCGCACCTGAACAGGCCGGACGCTGTAAGTGTCCCAAATAGCGCCGCGCCCCCGAAAGGCGGCGATCTCGAGCGATAAATGTCGACGTCGCCCTCTTGGTGGGTTGCAAAGAGTGGGATCACTTGCGCTCGACTTTGAGATGGAAGCGGGCGCAACGAGGCTTGGGACCTGGTCGGAAGAGAAGGGCAGCGAGACCGGACCATACAGTGGCGGCAGGGTGGTCCGAGGCAGCAGCGTATAGTGCTTGCCTCCCCAGACTGGGTACGAAGGGATCTGGAGGCTGATCACGTCAGGACCGAGTTGATCGGGATGTCGGACGTTGACACCAAAGCCGGGTGGCGATGACACGGGGGTATCAGGAAGGCGGATGGGGAAGGGAATGTGGCCGCGCAGGGTGTCGAACGATGTGTCGGAGTCGAGGTTGGCTTCGACTTCCGCCTCGATGGCAGACTTTGTCGATGCTCGCCTTGAATCGAGTGGGGAGGGACGGCAGCTTTGGAAGTCGTTTGCCGTGTTTGCGAGTGGGGATGTGGGATGGAGGATCTGCGGCTGGGGAAGCGTCGCCGTCTCGGCCTCTGGCGATGATCCCGGTGTGGGCGGTCTGGCTGATGATGAAACAAAGGGATGCGTGTCACTTGGTCGGGGTTCTGCCGGGTGTTGAATACCAAAGCTCGATGGGCCAGCGCCGAAGCCTAGGTTGTTGCCCGAGGATCCGGCGCCGATTCCACCTGCCAAGCCACCGCCAGCCTCAGCAGCGCCTGGCCTGGTTATGTCAGTGCTCTCACGAGCATAATCAGAACCGTCATCGAAGACGTCCATGTGGTCTTCCCCCTCCTCCTCCTCATCCTCACCGCCACCGCGGAGAGAGCCAATGTCGACTCCAGCGTCTTCCAGCGCCATTATGGTCACGCCCAACAGTAAGCCGTACGCGAAATTATGCAGTCTGCCGAGCGTCGGGGTACCAGCCGCATTGACGACATAGGCGACCTCGAACGAGTCGCGGTTCTGGTCGGGGAGGCGTGTGTGGCGTACGAGGAGGAGCTTGTTGCCGTTGAAGATGAAGCCGAATCGAGTCGCTCGGGTAGTCATCTCACCGAGCAGCTTCGTAATTTTTGGTCAGCGCAGCTACACTATGACGCGCCCGCAAGCCTTTTACTCACCTGCTGCATGACCTTGCATCGCTTGGACCTCTGTGCACGAGGAACATCTTCGTGAAGCCGATCGACCACCGAGTTATCGACCATCGAGAGGTCGAGTTCACGGTTCTCGACAGTATCGGCCAGGCTATCGAGCAAAGGGTCGGGCAGAGCGGAATCCGTCTTGATCTCAATGACCGCCAATTTGACCAGCTCCCTGTGGTTCAATGGTCGGTGACGGTCGGGTTGCCTCGGACCCGTGCGATCCCATACGAGCTCAATGTCTGCGCGTCCCCCGGGCCCTCCACCGACAAAACGCCAGTACACGACGAGGCCGGTCCCGCCAAAGCTCAAGCGGAGGTGCTCGTTAAGCGGGGCAATCAGATACGCCATGACGAAGTGCGATTGTCCAAGCTCGCCACTGATCACCTGGTGCGTCGCTGCGAACGCTGCGCTGGCGCTCGAGGTACGGAGCAGCTCTTTAAGCCCGTCGATGTCCTCTGCTGAGGGTCCGAGTCGGCCCGGGCGCGGCACGGCAGAAGGCGCGAGGAAGGCGGCGTGCGTGGAAAGGGTGGTGTGTACAACGTGGAGGAGTTGTGGAGAGGAGATGAGGTGCGCGCGAGGCATTTGGTTGACAACCGAGTCGCTGACGACTGTGGTGGAAGAGCCGCCGGCGTCGTAGGTGAGGTTGACGGGCTGGCGGTGGAGGGTGAGAATGTCAAGGAGGAGCCGGCTGTCGTGGTCATCTTCTTCGTCGTCATGGTCGTCATCGCGGGCGATTGGGGACGGTGAGAGACGAGCTATTCGATGCGCCATCGGGGGTGGATGGATGGATGCATGTCAAAGAGACGAGATGACGGAGAGAAGGAGGAGAGGGAGAGACAACAAAAGAGATTGATAAGGGATTACGGGAAATGCCACGTTTAACGACAAGAGACGAAGTTAACGGAACGCGATCAGGACTCGCTCATCCATTGAAGCCTCAAACACGACGCGATACTTCAAGTGTTGGATTGTGAAGTGTTGTAGTTCATCGGCAAGTCGCTTCCCACGAATATTTACAAGGTCGTGAAGGAGGTGGATCTGCCAGACGACATAATCGACTATCCCCGGTTTGACAGTAGTACTTTGCAAGTGCAAGGTAGCTCTGCTATCACCAACCAACAACCACGAAGGGAAACTGCTTCTTCTCGAGCTCCGACATGGAAGGAAACTTTGCAGACAAGCAGAGACAGCGAGCAGCATCCACAGCCATTGCGCAAGCGGCGGATGGCGGTCCTCTTGCACCTTCCGGTCGACAAGATATGATGTCAGTTCGATCCAACGCATCTTACTCACCCGCGTCGTTTCAGTGTTCAATGTCAAGCTGAAAGGGTTGCCGAATGTCTTGCCCCCAAATGGTCGTCCGCAAGACTGTCCTCGCACGGTCTACACAAAACAGAATGGTACAAGCATAAGTTTCTACCCCCTGTCCGTTGACTTGAACACTTACGACCCGGATGTCAATAGTCCACATTGATCCTGCGGGTATTCCTAAGGAGCATTTCGCTAGCTCGAGTCGCCAGTTACCGCCCGGAGTATCCGCTTGGCAAGTCTATACCCATTACCTTAGATGCTTCATACCGCTGCCATAGCACAGTTCCGAACGAGACGAGGGGCAGTTCTGTTCAACAGACTGACTGCTCAGGATATAGTCCAATACATCTCGACCATACGCGCCGCCTGACAAAGTGAATTTCCTGTCAATTGTCACTCTTTGGACAGAGCTGACAGTCCTTTGAAACAGCACCTGCCATCGTAGGAGAACCTAGGAAGTGCGCACTAAGAGCGGGACTCATCCAAGACGAGCAATCAACCGCGCTAGACTTTTGCTCAGAGCCTGAAGCATGCGCTCTTGATTGTGTAGGTGCCCCTGCACCGTTCTTTTGTTGCTTCAGCTTACGTTTCCCGGTCTTCTCAGTTCAAAGCCGCTATGCAACTGCCCCGGCGCCCCATAATATTTTTTTGTTGCTGATGCTGCTACTGAAAGCTGATAATCGTCGCACAGCTAATAGTACTGCTCGGCAAGGCCTATATCGAGTAGGAACCTTCGTTGACAGAAGTTTCGAGGAGTTCCTGCATGCTAAACTGTCAAGAGATTATCCAGAAATTTACCAAGAACGGCACCTCGTCAGAGGAATGAAAGATCTCACTACCTCGACCAAGCTTCAGTTCTCCAACAGCGACCGCCAATCGAATTACCTTCAATTGAGCGACGACGAGGAATTATGTCAGGGCTGTGTCGAGCTGCGATGGTAGGAGCGGTACTTGATTTCGCGCAGATGAGTTACTGACGATTCTCTTGACCAGGCACGAAATCGAGCAATGCTTCAAATCTCACGTTGACAAGATGAGTCAACATTAAACTCGGGCGAAGCAAAGTGGTCTTCTGCTCTGGCGGATTTGGAGGCAACGATTACCTGAGACAAAGGCGTAAGCATATTCATTCACTAAGCTCGTTATCCATCGCGCCTAAATTTCAACTTTGCCGTTATCAGAGGCAGCCGAGCTACCTGATATTGAGGTGCTACAGCCGGTTGACAAGAGCGTGTAAGCAACTGAACCAGATAGTTGCATGGCAAGCTCGAGCTCTCCGTCGATCCGTGCTTCCAGGGGATCGAAAGCTGTATCTCTAGGTGCCACTCGTTACGTATTGTTCAGAAGTGTACGAAGTCGAACGTGTGGGTCCATTCAAATGCGGAGACGCCTGAGATATACATTGCTCACAACTACTGCCACCTTCCAGCTCCTGCGTGGTTCGGGGCAAGACTTTCCGCACTCTCTCACCGACCGACCAGGCACTTCCAGGGCTGCTCAACACACGGTAATGGGCAAGACGGGTTAACAGATTTTGGATGACTTCCTCTCGGTAGTATTGCCATTGGTAAGTGCCTGTGAAGGGGTCATATTCTTGCTCACAACAACTTTACGGATCGTTCAATCAATATCCTTTGCCAAACTTTGAATGTTTCAACTATGGCAAGCATTTCCTTGTCATAGTTGTCATAGGTGAGCTCGGCGGATTGAACATACTTTCGCTGATCTTAAACCGGTCGCGTTTGTGTGCTTGTAGCCCCGTGACGAATCTACTTGCTTGGTACTAAGGCGCTTTACGGTATAAGTCGAACCATGCTTATTCAGCGACACAGAGCGGAGATGTATAAGTTACTGGGGTTTTTTTTAAAATCGACCCTAACTGCCGGATCTTCCCACCAACCATCTTCCTGAGAGATTTGTAAGCTTTCTAGTATACCGTAGGCGCAGCTGACAGTGAAAATGTAAGCAATATGCCGCATATGGCGACCATCATGATTCCGCCAGCCAATCAAAGGCAGTACAGCGAAATCGGCAACACTTTATGGCTGTCTTTCCCTATCCGAGCAACCACTCGCCCAAGCACTAGGACGACGCAGTACGCCAGTCTTTGCTCGCTATCCATGTGCTGGAGACACTCTGTCCACCTTGATCGATTGACCTGTATACCAGCCCTGCGACAGGCATCTTATTTGCAATTAGGGTGACAAATGTAGATATATCAATTCATTCATTTGTGGCACTTCCTGTGTGTTTCCCACCGAACAGGTTGATCTCTTTTATTTCTCGCATTGCAAGCGATCATGCACAAATTGCTTGAGGCGAGAATTCTACTTTGCCAACGCGGCAGCCGTCCATCTGAACACGCAGAAGTCCACTTTGGAATGATGAGGAGATTGGGTTTACCACAAACAGCCATTCCGGGGGTATCTGATCCTCCGCAATGGAAGCCCTATCATCCACTTTCACCTACTTGTCGCCGCTTCTCGCTCCTTCAAGCTGAGCCATGCTGACCTTATAGCTACCCCTCATTCATCGCCGAGCAGTGCAATAACAGCCGCTTCCGCAAAGCCCCCGCTGCCTTGACCATCTTCGAGCTCATTCTCTTCCGCTTCGTCGCCACCGTCGGCTGCAAATACACCGGTGAGGGGGTGGAGGGGGGGGCGGGGAAGAATGTGTTTTGAGGGGGCTGGGGGGCGGGGGGGGGAGAGGTGTATGGCGGGGAGGGGTGTATTTTGGGGGGGGGGGGGAGGGTTCCC
>JAABUH010003128.1_pt1 | contig 14710 bp, 12 predicted proteins | sample 5559121 | NCBI WGS metagenome assembly JAABUH01 (sample SAMN10711871, study PRJNA513364) | rock metagenome | isolation source: Antarctica rocks | place: Antarctica: Victoria Land, Battleship Promontory nord | collected 2015-12-28
ATGTAGCCGCTAGAAGGATCGGAGGCAAAGCAAGATCGTTTTGAACGTGGTAAACGATGGGACTCAATCGAGGAACGCTGGGGAACCTCCTACAAGACGGGAACCTATGTATATGAACCCGTAGACTGTCCCTCAACAAATCGCTCCTAGAATATACCTCAACCGACTGGTCGATGAGAAGTCAACAAAGGTTCGATAAGGGCCGTGACGTGGATTTACGGTTTCGGATCGATAAGGTCACGTGGTGACTGTGTGTGGCGGTGGCCGACATGACACTTCCCCTCGCCTTCTCCGATCAATCCATTGTACTCGACGCTTCCCCTTGACTACGACAAACCTCGAAACAAGACGCCGACATATCGCCGACTATAAGCATCCAGTGCTTCACTTTGGCCTTGTACTCTGAAACGAGGTTCGACCATGTTCGTTGTTTACCAAAACAAAGTTACCTTTTGCCCCTCTGTCTCCGACCCAATCCATTGTACTAAACACCCTTCCCCTCGCCTAAGACAAAACACCATCGATCTCGAAACAAGACAAGCCGAAGACACTGTAGGCCAGGAGAACAAGGTATAAGAGAGATGAGTTTGAGAGACGGAGAGAACCAGCGATTTGAGATTGAAAGTCAATGATAGTCATTCATAATTACCTAGCTTTGCCGTATCAGGTCTAGCCACTGCACTGTTTAGCCTACGCTACTCGACCGGCACTTAACTCGGCTACACCCTCGCGTGTCCTCGAGTTATTCAAGCTAAGCTTGACAACGGCAGCCTAACTTCGCCGAAGCCGAGTCAAACGTCGTCGATTCCAGGAGCTAAGCGTCGGGCCATACTGCTGGTCAACGTAGCACCGTGACAGAATCAATCCATTGAAACCAATACTCATGTACTCAGTCCTTGTTGATACCTGGGACAATGCAGAAAAGCCCAACCCTGGTCTGACGATCTACATGGGTGGAAGGCTCCCAGAAGGTCCAGGAGAAGAAGCTCACTACCAGAAGCTGAGCTGTCACAGACTTTGCCTGTAACCAGCCAATTCTGTTCCTCATCTCTTATGATACACCTAACCATCCATACGAGGCTTTCTCGGATGCCCTGACCGATCCTTTTCTCCCAGGGAATCGGAAGAAGAAAAGCAAGGTGGCTGCTGCTTGGTCTGACAAGTATGTCACAGACCCAGAAGGCGCCAAACAAGACTTTTTGAAGAAGGTGGAGGAGAGGGTTGGGGATCTCATCGGTCTCAGAAGGGGAATTTGCGGAGTGCAAAAGCAACGCTGGCGAGTGACGGGGACCAGGCGAGGTACAATGTGAACCTGGCTGGGGGGGAGAAGGACATGACGATGCCCGACGAGCGGGTGTATCTCTGATGTGACTGTGTGAGAGTTCTCCAATTCTGGGTGCTCCCCCATGTGTAGGTGATGATGTACTTCAATATGCAATTTGTGTGAGCATGCAAGGCGTGGGGTCATCAGCCGTCCGCAACTATTAGTCTTGATCTCAAAACCCTTACTTCCGCTTCTGCCGTGCTCTCCTTCTCCTCTTCGAGGTCCTGACTCGCTCCTTCCGTCATTGGTTTCCCATCGGATCGTTCCCCGACTTCAGCTTCGCCCTCTTCCTCCTCCTGCCCTTCCTTGGCCTCGGCCGTCTCCTTCTTCACTTCCTCCCCCGCGGTCTTCTCGGCCGCTGCCTTGCCTTTCCGCCGTCTCCACCATCCTATTAGCTCCTTCAGTAGCCCGACAACCGTCGGTACAGCAATCGGCGCGAAGAGTGGCGTATACACCGCGAACTTATGCTCGTCCGGCTATAGGGCAACGTCAGTACTGTCCTCCTGTATAGTGTGGGTAGACGCACGAAGTACAGCAAACCCATCATAGAGGGATCGAAGAACGCCTGATTCGCCTGTCCCACCGCATCCCGAGATAGGATGAGCATCTCTAGTGCCGTCGTGGTCTTGTCCATCTAGGTCACTGTATCAACTGCATTTCTGTCATCAAGTTGAGCGGATGCCATACCTGTTCGAGCCCTTCCACGGCACCCAGAACTTTCCCTCGGACTCCCTCACCCACTTTCATCTCCTTGATCTTCCTCACCAACCTGACGATTCCAGCTAGCGTTTTTCTCGCTTCCTCGCTGTTCTCTCTTGCCCGCATACGCAAGACCTGGTCGAGTTGCCAATTTGAAATGGGCTGAAGCAGATTGGATGGTCGTTGCAGTGGACTCGGCGGAGGCGAGGGAGATATCGATGACGTTATGGGAGGGAGTGCGAGAAGAGAGTAGAGATGCTGAGTGAAGAGGTGAAAGCTGGGTTCGAGGGTTTCGAGGGGGAGGTGATAGGCTGTCTGGGCGGCAGAAGCGGTTGAGGGTGGATTGAAGAGGACGACCGAGCCGAATTGCGGGAGAAGGAAGGATTCGGCGGAGTCTGAGATCTGTAAGTGGTGACGTATACCGGTGTCGGCACAGACTGACCGGGTACTGCAAGGCGCATAGGTGCATGTTTGGACGAGGGAACAAAGAGGAGGAATCGCAAGACCGGGTTGTTCGTGCTTCCAGAGTCTATCATTTATCAGCTAATTCCGATGCCGGAGACATCGTTCGAACCCAGACTCCACCGCTCAGAATTGACAAACACCTTCATCTCCTCCTCATCGATCAGCCAAGCCTCGTCCACTTTCTCCTCTAGAACAGCTGCCGCGACCTGCTCAGCATCTTCATCCCCCTCCTTCGCAGCTTCGATAGCGGGTGTCAAAGCTTCATCCTCGCTTTGAGCACTCGGTAGATGTCCATAGGTCGGCTCGAAAGACAGCGGTGCATGGTAGAGTAGCTGAGACTCAATAGTAAAGTTGAAGACTTGTTTGAGCGGCTCGAGATGAGGGTTGAAGTGGTCTAAATTCGCATTTGTCAGAATGCTCTAGCGAGGTCAGACCTGGAAACATTCCTCACCTCGGATCGCTCCTTCGATATCCCAGCTCCGCACATAACTTCCTTCCCTCGTATCCTCGTTCAGCAAGACAAAGCTCAAAGTGATGTTCGGCGAGTACTTGAGCGCTCGTAATGGGATCTCGGAAGGTTGAGTCGGGAAGAGCGCCATAATTCCCCTAATTAGGGCGATTCTGTAGTGTTCTAGTGTCGCATCAGCTTCAGTCATACGCGTTATTTCGACTTACGCCTGAGGAACCGGTCGCCAATTTGACTCGGATGTACGGGAATTACGAGCGTTCCAGCTGGTATTCCACTTGTCATGAGCCCCAATTCAGGAGCTTGCACATATGGCTGCAGCGGGAAGGAAGTGTTTGCGTGCTCCCATACTCGTAGGTACATTCGAAGAGGAGCAATTGATCCTGATCTGATCAGCATATACTCAGTCTAAGGGGGAGGACTATACGGGGATCAGGCCGGACGATGATATCCCATAACCTTTTGCCTCTGTTCGCCTCCAGTTGCTGACCCAATATGCCGTCTACACCTTTTTTGATCTCCCCTGCTAGAGATTCAAGGATTACCTCGGTCTCGAACCGGGCTTTGCCTTCTCTTGGTATGGGGAAGGCATGGGGATCGGCGGTAAGGAGGATAGGTGTCCGCACATCAGGCGGCTAAATTCCTCAGCGAAGTAGTCAAATCACGTGAAAAGCTCACTGATGAGACTTCTAGAGCAGCTATTCGAGCCGTAGGAAGTGGAAGTCGTACTATCGAGGTAGTATACCACCAGAAAGGGATAGCTAGAAGGATAAGAAGGGGGAAGGAAAGGGTGACGGTGAGTCGGAGGCGCGTCGAGGGGTTAAGAGCAGCCGTAACTTCTGAGGGTGAAGGCCGATGTCTTGACGAACCCGAGAGCTTTTTTTCCAAACCCATTCTCGGCGTCAATGGTCGAAAGGAAGCAGAGAACTCAAAAGGCGGTCGCGTAAGAAGCGGGGTCTCCGCAACGCTTCGACTAAAGTTACAGAAAGTTCACCCCGACTCTCTGACTTTTGATTTCCTCTAAGTTACCTTGCACTAACACTCAGGTTTCTTTTTTCAGTGAGCGAGTCTGCCACCGAGGTCTTCTCTCCTTTGTAGCCACTGGCCATTGCAATTACCTTCAGCTGCTCTCCTCTCATCATCCTCATCGAATCAACCTTCATCCCCCTCAAATGATCACCATCAACCATGAATACCGTCTCCGGTCTCCAAACCGCGCTCAAGCTCTGCGGCTCCGATAAAATCAAAGATCGTTCTCAGGGCCAGGAGCATGTCCGAGAGATCTTCAGTAATCGAGAGAACTTAATCGTCTTCCAGGAGACGGCTTCAAAGGATGGAGGGGCTGGATGGGTCGCCTTCTTTCAGTGTTTGTTTCAGGTTGTGGTGGTTGAGAAGAAAGCGGCTGTCAAGAAGGGGGCGAGTGTTCAGGGTGAGTCGGAGTCGCGTTTCTCTGGGAATCAAGCGATAGAGAAGGGAGTGAGGGAAGTCTGTCGGAGAGGAGCGCAGATCATAGGTTGGGGATCTGACTCAAACTATCGTAAGGGTTGATGGAAGCTGGAGAGGGAAGGGTGCAAAGGATGGGCCATGACGGTTCTGGACGAGTGCTGGGCTGCTGGGCTCCGTTTCTCTACTATACGAAATGCTGATGACGGATAATTCTCTAGCGGATAGAAGGCTCGCCGAGGCAATCTCTCTTGTACGGTGGATGGCCGAACGATCTGTACACCTGATCTCCCGAAAGCCATTTCTCGCCTTATTCACCCATATGACCCATATTCTCGTGTTCTCATCAACCATCTTTCCTCCCGCTGCTCTCGACTATGCGAAGGCTCTACGAACGCTGCTTAGCTATCCACCACATCTCGAGAACCTAGACCAACAAGGATGGAAGATCCTGATGGGTATCTGCTGGGCTGCAGTACTGGGCGAGCGAGTCACTGTGGACGAGGACTGGCAAGACGATGTGGAGGATGATACGAATGTGGAGATCAGGAAAGCTGCTGCGGACACAGCTACGCAAGCGGCCAGTATCAGTCGGCAGAGATCAACCGTCTCGCAAACGACGAACGAGCTCGTTTCCCTCATACCGATTTTGTTATGCAGCACGGCTGCCCCACTTATCCCGCCACTACCTCCAAGCGGCGTCGGCTGGCTACCTGAGCCGAGTCTAGGCTTCTCCATCCTCCTCAAGATCCATCGCTTCTTCCTGCAACATCCTACGGACACCTCTGCTCATCTACCTATATTACGATCACTTAATACCGTTCTCACCGAGCTCGAGCTCAATTGCCGATCTGATTTCATGACAGGCGGGATCAAGCTCTTCCCTCAGCTCGTTAGACTATGGGGAACGAAAAACAGGGGGTTGCGAGAGCAGGTTCTCATAGCTCTACGAACACTCTTACCCTATGTCACGCACAAGACTGCCGCGGAGAAGGACAAAGCGGGAGAGGTCAAGGAGGCGTTATCGATCTTGATGGAGGGTCTAGCGAAAGAAACGACTTCGAAATCTGGGATCCGCCCGCTCGATGTAGGAGTTCTAAGACTGAAATCTCGGCCCGATGAAAATATGGAGCGAAGCTCAGGAAGACCCTTCGAAACTCGCATCATGTGTGCCGGCTTCGATTTTACTCATGAGTGCGCCATGATTTGGGCTGTGTTGGAGCTGTATGCGGATGTTTGCTTCGAAGTGAGTGTTCCGAGCTAGACTCTGCCTGAACCAGAGCCTGATAGATATAGCTGTATCAAGGCGGCGCGGATGCCCCACCAGCAACCTCCACCCGTACAAATACCGCTAGATCGACACAAGACGGTCCGAGTTCTAAACGGCGTAAAATCGATGATGCTCTAGGAAATATGGTCACGAGCTTCATCTCTGGCCAAACTGAAGGACGGCTGCTTTGTTTACAGGTACTCTGCCTCCTGCTCGATCGATTTTGGCCAGATATCCACTCCGAAGCCCAACACGATATCAGGAAGAGCCTTGCGAGCTTGTTCGACGAAGACAATCTTCAATTGCAGAACTGGGCACTACTCGCACTGTCTACGATCGCCGCAAGCGACCATACGACCGCGGCTGCCGACTTCTGGGGCGAGGTTTGGGTCCACGCTTTGCGCAAAACCATCTTGGTTCCGCTTTGCCGCGCGGCTTGCTACACCGGGCACATCATCCTCACGTCAGGCCTGATCTCACCGACAACACGTATCAAGGAGATCGAAACCTTGCTCCATAACGTCGATACGCAGGGTCCAGCGTATCCATTCGATTCAGTATGTGCGTTTCTAAGCGCTGCGCTTCGAGTCGCCAGAAGCGACGTCCGCCTATATTGTATGGGTTTTGAAGACAGAGTGCTTGCCTGGCTCGAGAAATGGGATGCACAGGAAGGGATGCGGGGAAAGGCACGAATGGATCCTCAGGCACCAGTGGATGTCTTGATGCTTTTGAATGAAATCTGCCGGTTGCCGATGGTTCTCCTCTACGAATCGCCAAGTCTGGACTTCATTCCCGATTGTTCGATCGTCAATTACAGCCTCACCCACTTCGAGACTCGGTCGATCCGCGCCTTTGCCCTGCACGGGTTGCTGCCGAGGTCGATCAAGGCGTCTTTCTCGGTAGCATCGGAAGAAAGCCCGGCTGGAAAGCCTGCAACGCTAGCGATTTCGGACGTGCGAACAAGAAACGCCTCTCAATTGCTTCTCCGGAAAGTCCAGGCCTTCTGCGACGAGTGGGCGTTGACGGAATCTCACACAAGCCTACCACCCGAGCGTACTCGTCGGGCTATCGATATGATCGTCTTGAGTCTCGCCTTTCAAGCCTCGCTCGACATGAGCGGCGTCCAACCGGATCAGGCATGCTGTCAGGCGGCGACGCGACTTCTCAGAGCGATCTGCCCGGCTCTCATGGCAGGTCCGGCTTCTGTGGCCGGTCAGATCCTGCTCTGGATGGGTTTCTTGCCCTTAATTGTCACCGCGCATTCGCCAGACAGCTCGTGGAAACTCTTGTTAGAACCGAACCGTCAGTCTGGAGTCCGGCAAGATCATCTCTCTCCCAGAGAGGTCTGCACCGCTCCCTCTCGTTCTCCATTTGGGTCTCAGGGTATGTCTCGACTGATGATATCGCTGAAGCTCTGCTCGTGTACTAGATAGCTTCCACAGTGAAAACCATGCTCAATTCTATGATATTCAAGCTGTCATATGGAACGTCCCGGGAGTGCTTTCGGCTTTCCAAGACATCTTCGATATTTGCCGACGATTCCTCGAGCAGAATCACGCGTCACTTGCTGCCGTCGGCTCGCAGATGCTGAGTCCCGCGATTGAGGAGGACGACTTTGGCGAGATTAGGACGGCAGAGAGCGACGCCATGCCCCAGTCGAAGGAGGTTTTGGAATGCCGTCGGACATCGTCAACACTGCTCAGCCTATTTGTTCGACTTCGATTGAAAGGGACTGCCCTCGCCTCCGCTCTTAGTCAGACTCCAAAGGACTCATCGACTATCAACGCCTTTCTCTCAGCCGAAGGGACGAGATTCATCCAGCTCGGCTCGGCTGTCTGCTCTACAGTCAAATACGGCACCCTCCGCCTCAGTTTTGAGGCAGTTGACCTCATCTTGGCATCCTTCGAGGAGATGCTCTCGTCTTACGCTTTCTCGAAAGACGAAGATCTCGTTTGCCTAGCACTCTCATTCATGAGCTGCTCTGTTAAATACTGGCTTGCACCAGAGCAGAACAGTTCGGAGATTGCCGAGAGGGTCATCTATCTAGCGAAGTTTCTCGTCGCGAAGGCCGCTCGCGATCAATTACCGTCCTGGCGTGTTCGACTAGCGATCCTTACCTTCGTGGATGAGTATCTCGACCAGGATCCATCCTTTTCAACCTGGAGTAACGTCATCATGGACGATTCGCAAGGCGAAGAAGATCCTTGGGGTCCGCTGGCGGTCATTTCAGCTGGACTTTTGGATCGCGATGCTCGAGTGCGCTTTCGAGCCACAACATCAGCCGCTGGTCTCTTTTCCCTCGAGAGCATACCGGGTAATCAACACTACCGCTTCTACGAGATGACGATGAATGCTCTTCCACGTCAGCCCAAGCATTGGGACTCTTTCCTCACCGACATCCTTTGGAAGCTGAATTGCTGTGTATCCAGTGCACAGCTTCGCGCTGCAACGATATATCACCTCTACGAGATGCCCCTGTCTAGTACTGAATACAATCATCACCTCCAGCTTGGTCTCGAAGCGGTCGCTAGGCGACTGGGCCTGGACGGTATCTCCTCCTTATACCTCCCGCATGCTGCACTGGTCATTCGAAGTCAGCTCGGCGTCAACCAGTCTCCCATGCGCATTCATCACCGAATCTATGGGTTCTCATCGCACAAAGCCTTCGCTACAGGCCTTCTCAATACGGTCACACCGTCGCTTTGCGCAGCGATCAATGGCGAGATCACCAGCAGGGAAGGGCAAACCGGACTTGCAGGTGCCCGCGAGCTAATCATATCGCTCTGTGAGGCTGCAGGCGGCCAACCGACTTTCATAGTCCGACAGCACCTTTCAACCACTGTGGCACTTGTATACGCCAACTACGCAGGGTTCGCCGCGAGCTCGCAGCGAAAAACATCACCGGATTATATCGTGGACGCTATCAAGGCACTACCGGGCATGGACACCGAGACTGACCTTGCTGGCTTGCTGACGAAGGCAAAGGACTCGGCCGGCGCTGCCCTATTCGAACTTCTCGACGGTGAGATGTCGATCGGCGAGGTCAAGGCGCTTATCCAGAAGATGACGACCGACGAGAAAGCAGTTTCGCTCTTCGCCCAACTTATGACCGTCGAAGCCGACTCTGCGCAATCTGCTCCGGCTTTGTACCCGAGCTTCCCAGCTGGAACCGTACTGAAGGCTTACATCAGCCTGCGCAAAGCGCACCCATCTATGTCCATCGCAAAGCTGGTCTACGCCACGCTGAACAGCCTTTTCTATCAGATCAACAATACCTTTCTCGTTGGCCAGCAACTCCGGTACTTCCGGTCGCTCGCTCTCGTCACCGCCTTACATGCAGACGAGTATCGTAATACCGCAATCCTTGAACTATTCCTTCGAGAACTGGTCGCTCTCCTCGACAAGCCAGACGTACGCACCTACGCACTCGCTTTCTTGAAATGGGGCTTTCAACAGACTGCATTCGCTTCTCGTCCTATGCCTAACTTCTCGAATATAGTCCTGCGACTGGGTGCTGCATGGACGCAATCGAAGAAAGATGCCCCGTCAGACTTCGCTGATGAAGTGGAAAAGTGGGTCGCGCAACTAGTCCCTTCCTGGCAGCAGGACAAAGCGCTCTCGGGGGTCGTAACAGCCGCGATGACCTTGTGGCCGCCTCAGCTGGCGGCTCACATTTCCGGATGGCCGGACCCGACATTCGGCGAGCTTTGCGAGCTAGCCACGACGTCGAAGGCGGATGACCCTTCGGCTCTCATCGAGAGAATGCTTGCTACCCTTCAGGAAGGCGATCTGCGTGCCAATCTGACGGAGTTTCGAGAACATGCCTTTTGGCACCTCAAGAACGCTATCGTCCCCAATTCGACCACAACGGAAAGCCTTTTGGGTTTTCTTGATCTCCTGTATCTGATCGATGGCGAAGTCCATGGGCCGAGGCCTGATAGCCTCAAGCCGCAAGTTAACGACACGCCCTTCAACAACCTGGCCTCGCGCTTGAAGAAGGAGCCCGAGGTATTTCTTAGAGCTGTCCTCGTTGACGAAGTCGTGCGCCTGAGCACGGCCGACGACTTCAAAACGCGTGCGACGGCCCTGCGAGCTTTCCGGAGTCTTCTGCCATACCTGGGGGATCTGGGGGGCCGAGGGGTCCTGCCATCGGACACGATCGAGTTGCTGTCTCTACTGCTTCCAACAGCGGTGGATCGGCAATCAGAGGGCGATCATCAGGCCAGACACCCATTGGAGGAGGAGAGCCTCACGCGCAAGGCGGCGAGTCTTATGGAGTGGGCAGTTCCCCTCGCCGAGTACCTTTGCGATGAGCTGGCAATTGACGATCCGTTCTATAAAAGCATCGTTCCCCTTTTGGGGACGTCCAACACTATAACTTCGGGCTTGCTACCAATTCTGGTTCAAGCCTTCTTATCCAGCAATAAGTCGAACCTCAAGAATCGTGACAAACAGCGAATCGATTTGCTGTCTAGACATTTGAGTGCAGTCCTGCAATTTTCGTCTGCCTCGATCGACGCCATACGAGCCGTTGTGCAGATCGTCCTGCATCTCCGCCACTTCCACCCGCTCTATCGGACAGACTTGCTTGGATACGATTCGTGGCTCGATATCGATTTTCTGCTTCTGAGTGAAGCATCGATTCGATGCGGAGCTTTCGCATCCGCTCTTCTCTTCCTCGAGTCTTCGGCGTCAAACCGCAAGGCTAACGACAAGCTGGATTTATACGACCCTCGAGTGCAGAACATCATGTATGCGATCTACAGCAATGTCGAAGATCCAGACGGCTTCTACGGCGTGAAGACACATGATGTCGAAGGTGCTTTGCATCGGCAATTGGATCATGAAGGTAATCATTGGCGATCTTTCGGACTTCATGGAGCCATTCTGGAGTCCGCTAGCTCAGGGTCTGTCACTGCCCATTCCTCAACAGCAGTCGTTCGAGCATTCCATAACCTCGGATTTGATCACACGGCGAGCGCTGTGATGAAGAGTGTCCGATCCGCCAATGGAAATGATGTTCATGCTGAACCCTTCTTTCTGGACCTCGCTTGGCGGACGGCTGACTGGGACCTCCCCGTCACTTCGGAAGCCGCAAACACCTCTCAAGGGCTACTCTACTTTGCTTTACGATCTCTTCACCGAGAGCGGGACCACAATATCGCGAGCGGGTCAGTCAGTAGCGCTATCCGAGTTGAACTTGGCCGTTTGCGGGAGCTTGGCTTTGAGAGAATGGCGCAAATCAAGTATGTCACGTCCAATCTGCTTTGTCTACGAGAGGTCGCCAACTGGCTATCGCCCACTACGCAGAGAGCTCTTGTCGAGGGTGACATTGCGAGTGAAGCCCTGCGTGTGTTCATGGAGATCCGCCCGTCCTCAGAGTAAGTCTGTGAGACAGTAGGCACCTGAAGGCTACTGATCCAATCAGGTTTCGCCATACTGAGCGGCTTTTGGCTACCCGCCAGTCCCTTTTCCGTGCCGCCCGCGCTCAACATGGCCAGGACCTGCTGGGAGACCTCTCGAATCCGCGCATAGATGGTATCAAAGCGCTGGAGAAAGCTTGCTACCTACGACTGGGAGCTACAGCACGCCAGAACGGCGAGACTCAAACCGCGATGAACGCTATCGCAGCCGTTCGAGAGCTGGAGCGTGGTGAAGCAAGAAGCGATGAAGCCAGTGACGAGTTCAGTCACGTCCTGTGGTCGCAGCGAGAACATTCGCTTGCCATTCAGTTGGTCGAGGAGATGCTGGGGTCCGCGGCGAGAAGTGGAGAAAAGAATAAGGGCCGCCAAGCTGTGCTACTAAGTCGGATTGTAAGTTCCTCGTCCTTATGCCCTACAATAGTATCGCCCTGCCCCCGACTCAACAACGGGCCTAATCACCCAGCCTCTTAGACAGCAGCTTCTGTTCATCTCCTAAATCCTCTCAGCTGTGTGCCAACTGACACCACTACTCAGGCCAACTGGACTTCAGAGGCAAAGCTTCGATCATCACAGGAGATACAAAACACTTTTCATGCGGCATACGAGATGACAGCCAAGCAACCTATCTCGGCGAAGGAGCAATCCCGACTATGCCATGATTACGCGACATTTGCCGATCACCATTATGCCACCCTTATACGATCATCAGAGCTTGAGCGGTTGACCGCGTACGTCGACCGTAGGCAGGCGGAGCTGGGGCAAGCTGCTCAACCTTCTTCGAAGCGGAAACGAGATAGCTCAAAAAGCGTCCATACCCAAGTGCAAACCGAGCTCGAAGAAGATCAGCGAGCCATCGTCGAATTGCTCAATGAACAGAATCTATACGTCAAGACGGCGCTTCGCATGTACGCAGCAGCATTGTACACCTCCGACGACCACGACGATTCAGTGACTCGACTTCTGTCCCTATGGCTTCAGCACGAAAGCAATGAAGATCTGAATAAGGGCGTTTCTCCCGCATTAGAGAAGGTACCCCCGCACAAGTTCATCTTTCTCGGGCCTCAATTGGCCGCTCGCCTAGATCGACCCAAGAAACCGACAGCCTTCAATACCGTGATCAACGCACTGTTGCTCCGTATGAGTCAGCAGCACCCTTTCCACATCCTGTATCAGATTGTCACGCTGGCAAGCGGCATGACTCTTCCAAGCACCTCACGCAGGCTTTCCGACTCCGCTGCAGAAGGGCGTGGTCCCGCTGCCATCTCCATCATAGCGACATTATCGGCGGAGAACGGCAACACGCTCGCTCGTATGGCAGTCAAGCAGATGAAGCTATTCGCTGATTCGGCTAGCTCCTGGAGCCTTCACAAGGAGGCGGGTCGGGATGAGACGTCGCGGAATCATCGGGATGTCAAGCTGCCTTCAGGATGTCCGCTCGCTTCGCTACAGAATCTTACTATACCTATTTCCACATCGCCGCCGCCTATCGACATCGTTTCTAGGTATTCGGGTGTCCCGACTCTTCAACGCTATCGATCGCGATACAGCGTGTTGGGAGGTCTGCATCGGCCGAAGAAGATGTATGCGGTCGACTCGCTGCACAGGATCCATCCTCAGCTGTTCAAAGGCGAAGATGAAGTTCGACAAGACGCAGTGATGGAACAGGTTTTTGAAATGTCCAATAAGTTCCTCTCCCGCGATCGGAAGACAAAAGCTCGCCACCTTCGTTTCCGCACATACACCGTCATTCCGCTGGCGCACAAGACGGGCGTCCTGGAGTTTGTGGGTGATAGTCAGGGTATAGGAGAGTGGCTTCGACCTGCACACGCAAGATATGGTGTAACAAATGGCGATCTCCGATCCGAAGAGTTCCGCAGCATCCTGAAGCCGATCCAGGAGAAGGACGAGAACTCTCGCGAGCTTGTACCGAAGTATACCAAGATGATCCAGGAGTTCCACCCGGTCATGCGACACTTCTTCACCGAGAGACACAAGGACCCGATGTCTTGGTTTGCGATGCGACTCAGCTATGTCAGAAGCGCGGCGGTGACTTCGATGGTCGGGTGGATCTTAGGGATTGGAGATCGGCATTGCTCGAATATCATGATCGATCAGATTACTGGCGAGCTTGTCCATATCGACTTTGGGATTGTTTTCGAGGAGGTGAGCGTGATGAAATCGCTGTATACACTTCTATTGACATCACTCATCAGGGAAGACGCCTTCGGATACCCGAGAAGGTCCCATTCCGGTTGACGAATGATATCGTTGACGGACTCGGCATCACCGGAGTCGATGGTACCTTCCGCAGGTGTTCCGAGCATACTCTTAGAGTCTTGCGAGAATCATCGGAGCTTATCATGACGGTGCTGGAGGTGTTCAAGCATGATCCTCTGTACGCTTGGTAAGTGCAACCTCTCAACCCATTTTGGTGAAGCTAAACCAAGCTCAGGACCGGTGACCCCGACAAGCTGCAACGAGCACAAGGTGGCGGTAAAGTCGATCTCGCCCAATCCGCAACGGTTCAAGAGAAGGCCGACCGAGTCTTATCGAGAATCCGACAGAAACTTCGGGACGACCTGAGCGTGGAGTATCGAGTGAATCAGTTGATTCAGGAGGCGAGGGATGTGGAGAGTTTGGCGAAGATTTTCGTTGGTTGGCAGGCTTGGTTTTGATACCCCATCGCATTTGATTCACCTCACAATATGCCCCTGTTTTCATCTCGTTATGCATCGATGGTAGGTTTCGGACTGAGTCACGATGTGGTGATCAGAGGTGGCTCTCGCTCTCGTGAGAGGGTATAGGTTTGTTCTGCCACAGAAGTCTCGGAACCACAAGTAATTATTTTCGGTACTCGTACCCACGTGATGTACCAAATGTTCGGACAGTTACTTCTTTTACTATATTGAGCTTGATTTGAGTTTTTCTCAAACTTCTACATATACAATGCCGGCCGCATTCTCAGAGAAACATCTCAGCACCCAGAAGTCCTATAGGAAGGTTGCAGACGCGTTCGAAATCCCCTCGTCCACTCTCCATGATCGTTCAACTGGCAAGCACGCGTCCCCTGGGGAACGCGTCCACAGATCCCTCTCAATCACAGGAAGACGCTCTGATCGATAAATGAACTCCTATGCCGACCGAGGGACCCTCTTCACCCCTGCGCACATCAGGGATCTCGCTAAAGCCCTGTGTGACCACAAAATGGGGGTGAATTGGACGACACGATTTCTCTCTCGTCATAAAAGTCGTGTATCCTCGAAATTCTACAGGATACAGGAGGTCGCACGCCTCAAAGCCGACACTTTCGAGAATAGGCAGGCATTCTACGCCTTGGTGAGTGTCCACCCATGTTTTTCGATCGAAATATTGACCATTGACAGGTCAAAGAGGCGCTTGATACCGGTCTCTACACCCCAGGCAACATCTACAACATGAATGAGGTCGGATTAAACCTCTCTACAGCTCGGCGGACACGTAGAGTCGCCTCCAACACCTCCTCATCGAAATCCCAGTCCTCCTTGGCCGATGATATACACATCAGCGTCATTGCCGCAATCTCCACCACTGATTCGCCTGTCCCTCCCTTTATCATCTATCCTGGCGGCAATATGATGGAG